>OBKM01000012.1_pt1 | contig 64734 bp, 59 predicted proteins | sample 1519691 | NCBI WGS metagenome assembly OBKM01 (sample SAMEA37050418, study PRJEB22526) | metagenome | biome: saline pan; feature: lake; material: water | place: Egypt | collected 2015 | depth 0.5 m
GCAATGGGCCTTCATCGGCGAATATCTAAAACAATAATTGTCAGACAGAGCCTAGCTCCCATCTAATTGGATGCAGAAGCTTATGAATATTCGACTTCTGACAATCGCCTCGGCCCTTCTTCTTGCGGCAATCCTAATGGGATGCGGGCCCGCTGACGATGAGCCTGAAGAGGTGTACGAAGATGTCCGCGCCGAATATCTGGGAACGGCAAATGGAAGCATCATCGTCGATCACGAGGAGGTGCCCGACCTCATGGAGCCGATGCTCATGACGCTTCCACTGGAAGATCCCGAAGGCGCGCGGGAGTTGGAGCCTGAAGATCCCATCGCGTTCGACCTTCTTGTCAACGGGAGTGACATGCGGGTCGACAATATCGAGCTGCTGCCGGATACCGTCGAACTTGAGCTGGCCGAGCCGGAGGAGCGTCCGGAGTCGGAACAGAATGACTAATCAGCAAACGCCTCACTGGCAAGCGCCTTGGCGATGCGCTCGGCGGTCTTCTCAAAGGAGCGAAAGGTGCAACCTAGCTCCTCGCGAGCCTTCTGATTGCTGTAGCGGTCTGAGCGGGCGAGTCCACGTGCCCGAGCCCGCGAAAAATAAGGATCGGATCGAGTGATGAAGCCCCAGCTTTCTGCCAGCCAAGCGGCGCCCGAGAGCAGCCACGGAGGGAGCGTCCGCTGCGGAGGAGACACGTCCAGCGCGCCGGCCAGTGTCGCCACGAGCTCCTTCCAGGATAAATTTTCACTGCCGAGGAAGTATCGCTCTCCTGTGTCTCCGTACGCCATAGCGCGGCGCATGCCTTGAGCCACGTCGCGCACGTCGACGACGTTCGTGTTGCCCGGTGGCACGCCCGGCAACCGGCCGTTACGCACGGCGTCGACGAGGCGCCGCGTGCTGCGGTTTTCTGTGCCGATCCCGAAGACGAGCGAGGGGTTGACGATCACAGCGTCGAGCCCTTCGGCGATGCCGCGGTACACCTCCAGCTCGGCATCAACCTTGGACTGTCCGTACGAGGAGCGTGGCGGGGTGTCGCGCCGCGGTGTTGACTCGTCGATGACAGTGCCCGACGTGAGCGGACGCCCCAGCGTCGCCATCGATGAGGTATGTACGAGGCGGTCAATCTCAGCCTCCAACGCGGCGTCAACTACGTTGCCAGTCCCTTTCACATTGATGTGGCGGAGCTCGTTGTGTGAGACGCCGGATCCCACGCCCAGTAGTGCAGCGGTGTGGTATACGTGATCAACCCCCTCCATCGCATAATACAAGCTGAGCGCGTCGGTCACGTCGCCGGTCGCGTGCTCTACGGCTTCGGCAGCCTCGCCGAGCAGCGCCAGCGATGACGTCTCGCGCCGAAAAATACGCACGTCCTCTCCCTGATCGACCAGCTGCTGAACGAGCGCCGAGCCAATGAGTCCGGTGGCGCCGGTGACGAGAATCTTCATGCAGAGAGCTGATTTCGGATGACAGAAGCCGTAGTAGAAGAGAGGCCGGGATATGAGCCCACGTTTCGGCCAAGCTCTTTATTCTACCTCGATCTCAGCGAGCAGTGCCTCCTTATCCACGGATTCATCGGCCGAGACGTGAATGGCCTGCACAACGCCCGGAGTCGGCGCGCGCAGCTCATTTTCCATCTTCATCGCTTCCAGCACGAGAAGAGAGTCGCCGGCTTCTACCGACTGGCCCTCCTCAACCATAATATCGAGCACGAGACCGGGCATGGGGGCGCGGATTTCTCGCTCAGCCGCAACGCCGGGCTCTTTCAGACCAAACTGTTCGAGCAGCAGGGCCCGTTCGTCCTGCACCTGCACGGTCGTAGAGCGCCCGTTGATGGTAACCTCCAGCGCGCCCGTTTCGGTGGGCTGAACAACAGCAGGTACGCTTTCCCCATCGATCAGAAGGGAAAACGAATGGGACCCTACGCGCTCGAACGAGTGGTCTACCGGCGTGTCATCAATCAGGAGCTGACCCGCCTCAAACGAGATGTCGAATGCACGGTCGTTGACGTGCGCGCGGTACTTGCGATCATTCATTGTGCTGGTGAAGAAAAGTGATGGGTCAAAATCATCGTACAAACTGCTGTCGTCAGGCCAGGTTCACCCACAACGAAACTGAGGGCGTTCCGACGGATAGGTTGAAACGCAATCTGTCTTCTCAAACTGAACCGGTAGCGTTGCATGGATACGCTGACTCCCGAGGTGCTCATTCGCGCGTACCGGTCGGGCATCTTCCCGATGGGGCACGAGGAGGGGCCGGGACCGTCCATCCAGTGGTACGCACCGGATCCGCGGGGCATCCTGCCGCTAGACGATTTTCACGTGCCGTCGAATCTGGAAAAGCTCGTGCGGCAGCGCCAGTTCGATGTCGTCAGCGACTGCGACTTCGAAGCGACGATTCGCGCCTGCGCTGACCGCCCGCGCACGTGGATCACGCCGAAGATCATTGACGCGTATACGGCGTTGCACGAAGCGGGCTACGCGCACAGCGTGGAGTGCTGGCAGAACGGCCAGCTGGCTGGCGGGCTTTACGGCGTAGCCATTGGCGGCGCGTTTTTCGGCGAGTCGATGTTTTACCGAGTGAGCAACGCCTCGAAGGTGGCGCTCGTTCATCTGGTTCGCCAGATGCGCGCAGGCGGCTACCAGCTACTCGACACGCAGTACAGCACGCCGCACCTGGAGCAGTTTGGCGTCATCGAGATTCCCCGGCCGGAGTATGAGCGCCGCCTGCAGCAGGCGCTCCGCCTGGACACAACCTGGTGGCCGGAAGATGATGTTGCGACGCGCGACTGCAAGAGCGACTATGAGAAAAAATCCACAATGGGGAGGTCCTGATGATGCAACACATGCGAGCGGCGACGTGGGCGGTGATTCTCCTATCTGCCATCGGATATGCCGGAGCGCCTGCCTTGGCGCTTGCCGACGACGCTCGACCCGCCACCGCCCCGCCCGACAGCACCGAGGAGCGGTTTGAGCGTCTCATGGACGTCGCCCAAGAGCGCGACCTGCACGAGCAACCGCTGGGGCAGATCATGCAGGCCATCGGTCAGCAGTTCATGGATGCGCCCTACCTGGAAGGAACGCTCGATGAAGGCGACGAGGAGACGCTCGTCATCCGTTTTGATGGCTTTGACTGCGTGACGTACGTGGAAACTGTGCTGGCGCTGGCGCGCACCATCGACGACCAGGCGTATGACTTCGAAACGTTTGCCGATCACATGCAGGCGCAGCGCTATCGCGGCGGCGGGGACATCGGATATTGCAACCGCCTCCACTACTTCTCAGAGTGGATCGCCGACAACGAGGTGCGGGGCGCTGTCAACGATCTGACGGCCGACCTGGGCGGTGAGGAGCTCGGCAATGTCGTCGGGTTTATGAGCGCTAACCGCGAGGCATACCCGCGCTTTGCGACGAATGACAGTTTACTTGCCTGCGTTCAAGATATGGAGCGTGAGCTCGCAGAAGGTGGGCATACGCTCCACTACGTGCCGCAGGAGGATATTCCGTCAATATACGACGAGTTGCAGTCGGGCGATATTATCGGCCTGGCCACGGACATCGAGGGGCTCGACGTAGCTCATACCGGCCTGGTATACGAAGACGAAGACAATATCGGGATGCTGCATGCTTCTCTGGACGAGGGGGTTGTCATTGAGTCCGATCTTCAGCAATATGTGACGAACATCGACCACCAAGTTGGGATTGTGGTAGCCCGCCCGACGCAGTGAGGCGCCCCTGCCATTTATCGGGTGCGTCCCGTCGAGGGCATAGAGCTTCTAGCAGAGGACGAAAGCCCTTTGCAGTTCCACTCGTCTACTTTTCCACGTACCGACCGGACAGTCTTCCATGACCGTGAGCGATATCGAACGTATTGGCGTATACACTAGTGGCGGCGACGCGCCGGGGATGAACGCGTGCCTGCGCGCTGTGGTGCGGACGGCCATATCGCAGGACGTTGATATCATGGGAGTTCGCCGGGGGTACGAGGGCATGATCGAGGGCGACTTCGTCGAGATGGATCGCCGGTCTGTGTCCAACATCGTACAGACGGGAGGGACCATCTTGAAAAGTGCGCGCTCGCCCGAATTTCGCACGGAGGAGGGGCGAGAGAAGGCAGCGCAGAATATCGAGAAGCACGGGATCGATGCGCTCGTGGGCATTGGAGGAGACGGCACCTTTCGCGGCGCCTCCGAATTTTACAACGAGTACGGCATCCCCATCGTCGGGTGCCCGGGCACGATCGACAACGATCTCTTCGGCACAGATACGACGATCGGCTACGACTCGGCCCTCAACACGGCTATCGACAACATCGACCGGATTCGTGATACGGCCGACGCGCACAACCGTCTGTTTCTCGTCGAAGTGATGGGACGCGACGCCGGCTTCATCGCGCTGAACTGCGGTATCGGCGGCGGGGCCGAGCTCGTCCTGATTCCGGAGACGATCACGGAGATGGACGAAATCAAGGATCGCATCCTCTCGCTCATGTCGGCGCAGAAGCGCTCGTCCATCGTCGTCGTGGCCGAGGGCGATGAGCTGGGTGGCGCTTCCCGGATCGAGCAGGCCTTAAACGAAGATGACTCTTTCGAGGACATCGATCTTCGCGTATGCATCCTCGGTCACACCCAGCGCGGCGGTTCCCCCACGGCCAGCGATCGCGTGCTGGCCAGCCGCCTCGGCGTGGCGGCCGTCGAGGCGCTGCTCGATGGACATACAGACGTGATGGTGGGTTTTGTAAACAAAGAGATTAAGCTCACGCCCATGCGCCACGTATGGGGCCGCAAGAAGAATATTGACTACGATCTTCTCAAGCTGACGCAGCTGTTGAGTTGAGTGGTTGGTGGATAGTGAGTAGTGTGTAGGGGGAGAGAAGTGCTTTCCGGCGGCTCTTCTGGGGCTCTCTGTCTAATCCTGAAAAACTGATTGCTATCCACTGATCACTACCCACCACTCCCACAAACTGATCACTATCCACTACCCCTATGAAAAACTATCCACCCATCGGGGAGCAAGAAGGCAAGAGCGAACGCGTCGAGGCGATGTTTGACAGCATCGCGCCGCGCTACGACCTGCTGAATCGCGTGCTGAGCGCCGGCATCGATCAGCGGTGGCGCACAAAGGCCGTGCGCATGCTGGAAGACGACCAGCCGAAGCGCATCCTCGACGTAGCGACGGGCACGGCGGATCTCGCCATCAAGGCCGAAGAGCTTCTGCATCCGCACGAGGTGATAGGTGTTGACCTGTCCGAGGAAATGCTCGACGTGGGGCGAGACAAGCTTGAGGGCGGAGGGCTCTCAAGACGCATCACGCTCACGCGCGCCGACGCGCAGAACCTTCCGTTTTCGGATGAGGCCTTCGATGCGGCGCTCGTAGCCTTCGGCGTGCGCAATTTCGAGGACCTAGATCAAGGTCTCCGTGAGATCAGTCGCGTGCTCCGCCCGGGGGGCGCGCTCGTTGTGCTCGAGTTCAGCCAGCCACGCGCGTTTCCCATCAAGCAGCTTTATCGCTTCTACTCGCAGCACGTGCTCCCGCGCATCGGCGGGCTCGTCTCGCAGAGCAACGGCGCGTACCAGTACCTTCCCGACTCCGTAGCCGCCTTTCCCGATGGCGCCGACTTCCTCGCGCGCATGGAAGCTGCCGGCTACCACGCGCTCACCTGGCGGCCACTCACGTTCGGCATTGCGTCGCTGTATCGGGGATATGTGTGAGTTGATTTTTGGAGGTCAGTGTTTCCAGTTGCTACTGATAAGACCACTCCACCTGTGGATACCGTCGAGCTCACCATTCCGGCCTCGGAGCCCCGCCACGAGGTGCTGATTGCTCGGCTGGAGGAGTTCGGCTTCAGCGGATTTCAGACGGAGGCGGATCAGCTGAAGGCGTACATTCCGGCCGACGAGTGGAGCGACGGCAAGTCGCAATTCGTGGCGTCGTGGCTGCAGAAGCAGGGCGTAGACGGGGAACTCAGCGAGCGCGTCATCGAGGCGAAGAACTGGAATGAAGCCTGGGAACAGAGCGTCCGTCCCGTGCGCGCAGGACCGTTTTGGATTAAGCCGACCTGGGCCGAAGCGCCGGCCGAGGCAGATCCAGGCGATATCCTGGCAATCGATCCCAAAATGAGTTTCGGGACGGGCTACCACGAGAGCACACGCCTCGTGCTGCGCCTCCTTCCGGAACACGTAGACGATGGCGCTCGCGTGCTCGATGCTGGCACGGGCACGGGCGTACTGGCAATCGCGGCGGTGCGGCTTGGGGCGCAGTCCGTCATCGCATTCGACACCGATCGCTGGGCAGAAGAAAACGCTACCGAGAACGTCGCCTTGAACGAGGTGGCTGGCCGCGTCGACGTGCGCCGGGGGACCATCGACGTCGTGCCCGAGACGGGCTTTGACTGCATTCTGGCCAACATCGAACGAGACGTCCTGATCGATCTCCTCCCGGCCTGCGCCGAAAAGATAAACCCCGGCGGGTCCATCATCCTCTCCGGACTGCTCGACACCGATCGCAGCGCCATCCTGGAGGCGGCGGCCGAGCAGAATCTCCACCCGGTCGACGAGGCGCGCGAGAACGAGTGGTGGTGCGTGGTGCTGAGTGACGAGCATTCCATCCAAATATAAGCTCTCCAGGGCTATGTGCATCGCTACCATCGACGTCGGCACCAACACCGCGCAACTGCTGGTTGCATCGGTTGTGAATGGCACCATCCGGCGGTTTCTCTACCGGACGCTCGTGGCCCCGAAACCCCAATCCCTTTCCATCCGTTCTGAAATGCAGAATTCCGAACCGACTCTTGCCCACACATCAGCGATCCGATGGAAAAAGCCCAGAGCCAGGCGGTCCGTTTGCGAAGCCGGGGCGTGCTCACGCTCCCAAAGTCCCTCAGAGACAAGTACGACCTGGATGAAGGCGACGCCCTCCATCTCGTCGATGTAGGCGGAACGTTCGTTCTCACGCCCATGGAACCGATGGTCCCGCAGCTCTCGGCCCGAATCGAAGCGCTGCGAAAGAAAGCCGGCCTGTCAACCGCGGAACTTCTGGACCGGCTCGCCGAGGAGCGGGCAGCGCTCGCTGAGGAGCGCTACGGCGAAGCGCCCCCTGAAAGCGCCTCCCGGAACCAGGCAGAGCGCTCTGATGAATAGCGGACCGACCTCCAGCAGCGAGCCGGACGGAGGCAGGGATCAGCTTCGAGTTTACTTCGATGCAGACGTGCTTTTTGCCGGGGCCGCCTCTCCCTCGGATTACAGCGCCAGTCAGGTCCTGCTTACGCTCTCGGAGATCACGCTCATTGAAGGAATCACCACCGAGCCTGCCGTCGAGGAGGGCCGCCGGAATCTTGAGGCGAAACTCCCGGACGCCACCGCCAACTTTCAACGTCTCACTCGCCGGGCGCTCACGATTCGGGAAGCTCCAAGTCGTGACGCTCTTCTCTCCTACGTGGGCCGGGCCGAATGGAAGGATCTGCCACACCTTGTCGGGGCCTTGCGGGCGGAGTGCCAGTACCTTGCGACCTACAATGTTGGCGACTACAAGCCGGGCGTCTCAGAGGTAGTTGCCATTCAACCGGGCTCGCTCGTTCGTCGGGTGCGAGACCACCTCTCTGCGTTGTAGTTTGATCCCCACCTGGAAAGACTAACCGAAGACGACCACAATCCCAGGGATCTCCATTAGACAGACGATACATTGCAGACAATACATTGAAGGTGACCCCTCCCATCGAGCTTCGGTGATAGCTAACTTGTATCCCATGCGTATTGCTACCATCGACGTTGGCACCAATACGGCGCAACTGCTGGTTGCAGCGGTTGTGAATGGCACCATCCGGCGGTTGCATGTCGACAATCGCTTTGTGCGACTCGGTGAGGGCGTCGATGCCCATGGGCGAATCAACGAGCCCGCGCAGGAGCGGCTCGTCGAAGCGCTGCAGGCCCACCAGGCCATGGCGCGTGAGTGGGAGGCCGACACCATCGTCGTGGGAGCGACGAGCGCGTGGCGCGACGCGACTAACCACGACGCGGTGCGCCGAGTCGTGAAAGAAGCGACGGGACTCTCGGTCGATATCCTTTCCGGCAAAGACGAGGCCACCTGGACGTTCGCTGCTGCCCGCGACGCGTGCCCCGACGTCACCGGCCCTGCTGCGGTGATCGATATCGGCGGCGGGTCGACGGAGATCATCGTCGGCACGGATCCGACGGCCAACGACGACGCCATTACCTACCGCCGCAGCCTGGACATGGGCACGGTGCGATTCACCGAGCGCTTCTTTAAGACGCAGCCGCCTGACCCCGCGTCCGTCCGTGAAGCCGCGGATGCCATCGATACGATCCTTCAAAAGGCCAATCCGCCGGTTGACGACGCGGTGCCGCTAATCGGCACAGCAGGCACCGTGGTTGCCCTCGCGCTCGTTGAAGCTGGACCGGAGGCTTCCCCGGAGCACCTCCTCGAGTCGCCGCCTACGCTTGAGGCGGATACGGTTCGCCAGTGGCGCGAGCGGCTCATGGCGCTCTCGTTCGACGAGGTGATGGCCCTGCATCCGGAGGCCATGCACGGTCGTGCCGACGTCTTCCCCATGGGCGTGCTGATCCTCGACCGGTTTATGGCGCAGTTCGGGATCTCCGACTGCCGCGTCAGTCCCTACCAGCTTCGTCACGGATTGGCGCTTCGCTGGCAGGCCGAGCGCCGGGCTGCGCAATCCCGTTGAAGAAAGGCGGCAACCTGCATCGAAGGGCAAGGCGGGGAAACAAAGCACACGACTTCGGGTGCGAACCTATCCTGTAGCAATCGTTCTTGTACTCAGCGCTCCTATTGACCCATGGCTGTCACGCGCGAAGCTGTACTCAACGCCCTCTCAAACGTCGTCGACCCGGATCGCAACAAAAATATTATCCGGCTCGACATGGTAAAGGACTTGCAGATCGACGGCAATCAGGTGTCCTTCACAGTCGTCTGCAAGGAACCTGACACGCCCTTTTACAACCAGGTTGCCGAGGCCTGCCAGCGGGTGCTGCACGAGGAGGTAAGCCGCGACCTGGAGGTCGACGTCGAGGTCGACAGCGAGATGATCTCGCTCGACGAGGATATTATGGAAGGGGGAGAGAAAAAGCAGGAGACGGAAGGCGTGCAGAACACCATCGCCGTTGCGTCTGGCAAGGGCGGCGTCGGAAAGAGCACAGTCGCCGTGAATATGGCCGTCGCACTGGCCGAGCAGGGCTATGAGGTGGCGCTCGTCGACACGGATATCTACGGCCCCTCGATCCCGAAGATGATGGGCATGGAGGAGGAGAAGCCGCGCGTCAACGACGAGCGCAAACTCGAGCCGCTCGAAAAGCACGGCGTCAAGCTGCTCTCAATGGGCTTCATGGTCGATCCCGAGAAAGCCGTCGTCTGGCGCGGACCCATGGTGACCAAAGCCGTGAAGCAGTTCCTCGGGGACGTAAACTGGGGCGAGATCGAGTACATGGTGCTCGACCTGCCGCCGGGAACGGGTGACATCCAGCTTACCATCGTGCAGACGATCCCGCTGACCGGAGCGGTGCTCGTCTCGACGCCGCAGGATCTTGCGCTGGCCGACGCGCGCAAAGGCGCCGCCATGTTCGACAACGTCGACGTGCCCGTGATCGGCATCGTTGAAAACATGTCCTACTTCTCGCCGCCCGACCAGCCAGATCGCAAGTACTACCTCTTCGGGCGCGGCGGCGGGCAGAAGCTCGCTAAGAAGCTCGACATTCCGTTCCTCGGCGAGGTGCCCATCGAGCAGGTTGTCCGCGAGCGAAGCGACGATGGCCATCCGGTGGTGCTTTCCGAGCCCGACAGCAAGTCGGCCGAAGCCTTCCATGAGATCGCCGATCGGACGGTTGAGCAGGTGGCCATCCGCAATGCCGAACATGACCCGACGCAGAAAGTAGAGATTCTCTACCGCTGATCTTTTCGCGGCATGACCCGTTATAGTATGGTGTATTTCGCTCCCGCACCGACCCTCGCAAACTCGCCGGACTTAGGCCCATGACTGACGACGTAAACAGCGACGACTCGTCACCTGACGTGCCCCATCCCAACGCCGATCCCGAGCTCCGCGCCCAGATTGAGGACGCCCTCGACAAGATCCGCCCCTATCTCATGGCGGATGGCGGATCGGTGCGCCTGCTCAAAATCACGGATGACTACGTGGTAGAGTTGGAGCTGCTGGGTGCCTGCGGGTCTTGTCCGATGAGCACGATGACGCTGCGCGCGGGCATTGAGCAAGCGCTCAAACGCTCGGTGCCTGAAGTTCGTCGCGTTGAGGCTGTCAATGCAACGCCCGCGACGTGATGCGTCTTTCATATGCAGAAGGCTCCGAATGCACGGCGCGTTCGGGGTCTTTCTATATGCACACACCTCACGCGCAAGTCGCGCACTTCTTCGACTCGATTATCGTCAACCCCTTGACCGCTTATGGAAACGTGTACCCTTGGACCGACCGATCTCGAAATCAGTCGCATTGGATTCGGGGCCATGCACCTCTCGCTTTCCGGTCGGCCGCCTGAAGAGGAGGCGATTGACGTTTTGCACCGAGTCTTTGACCTCGGCGTCACGTTCATCGATACGGCCGACTCGTACTGCCGGACCGAGGACGACAAGCATCACAACGAGCGACTCATCCGCCGGGCGCTCAACCAGTACGACGGAGATATGAGTCGCATCATCATCGCCACGAAGGGCGGGCTTATGCGCCCGGAGGGGCGGTGGACCACCAACGGCGATCCAACCCACATCAGTGGAGCTGTGATGCGCAGCATGGAGGCGTTGGAGCGTCCGATCGACCTCTGGCAGCACCATTCGCCGGACCCGGAGGTGGAGATTACGGAGTCGCTCGCGCCCATCCGAGCGGCCGTGGATGCCGGTCACATCCACCACGTAGGGGTGTCAAACTACTCCGTGGAGCAGATTAAAGAGGCCCAGCGCATCGTGGATGTCGTCTCCGTCCAGAACGAGTACAGCCCGTGGCATCGAGAGCCAGAGCACAACGGCGTGCTGGACTACTGCGAGGAGCATGATATCGCTTTTCTCCCGTGGAGTCCCCTCGGTGGTAGCAGACGAGCGAAGAGCTTCGATGAGATGGAAGAGCTGACTGCCATCGCTGACGAAAAAGGCATCTCTCCGCAGCGGCTCATCCTCGCCTGGATGATGGCACGCTCGCCCGTCATCGTGCCTATCCCCGGAGCCAGCCGCATCGAAACGGCTGAAGACTCCATCGCCGCCGTCGACGTCGAACTGTCCGACGAAGACGTCGAACGGATTGGCCAGGCGATTGGGTGAATGGCGACTGGCGAGTAGTGAACAGCGAATGGCGGATGGCGAATGGGGCCAAAAGTGTAGGGGTGCAAGCTTGCGCCCCGGAAAGATCCAGTTCGCCCTGACAACGCCTTCGGAAATGACGAAGAGACGGTCATGCAAAAAACCCCCGTCGTCACCGTTTTCCTGCGGCATGAAGGCGAGGTGCTGCTGATGCGTCGGAGCAAAGCCGTAGGCTCGTATCCGGAGCAGTGGGGCGCCGTTGCTGGCCACGTCGAAAACGACCCGGATACATCCGCCTACGCCGAGATTCGAGAAGAGACTGGACTCGGGGAAGGCGAAGTCACGCTCGCGCGTCGCGGCGAGCCGTTTCCCATCGAGGACGCAGAGCTGGACACTCGCTGGGTAGTCCATCCGTATCTGTTCGACGCGGCACACCGCGACATCACCGCCAACTGGGAGGCGACCGAAGTCGACTGGGCGATGCCTACCGCCATCCTCCGCCGCCCCACGGTTCCGAGGCTCTGGACCTCGTACGAGCGCGTAGCACCGAGTGTCGCCTCTATCGAGAACAATCGCACACATGGCGCCGCCTACCTGTCGGTTCGGGCGCTGGAAGTCCTGCGCGATCGGGCCGGCATGCGAGCGGAAGAGTTAGATGGCGCAGCAGTGCGCGCGACCGCCCGTCAGCTGATTGACGCGCGCCCATCGATGGCCGTGCTCCGCAATCGGGTACACCGGGTGATGCACGACTGCGCGCCCGACCATCATCCGAAAGCGGTGGAGCAGGCGGCCCACGCCGCCATCCGGTCAGCCATTCAGGCCGATACCGGGGCGGCCCGTAGCGCGGCGGAATACATCGCCGGGCGATCCGTCTGCACGCTGTCGCGCTCCGGAACGGTATGGAGCGCTCTGCTCCAGGCAGAGCCGGCGCCGTCCGTCGTCGTCGCCGAGTCGCGACCGGAGCGCGAGGGCGTGGCGGTGGCGGAGCAGCTGGCCGAGCAGGGATTCGACGTGACGCTTGCTACCGACGCCGCAGTGTCATCTGTGATAGCCGCCGGTCAGGTTGAGGTCGTGCTCACGGGAGCAGACACGGTGCTGCCGTCGGGGGGAGTCGTGAATAAGACGGGCACCCGAATGTGCGCTTTGGCGGCGCGGCGCGAGGAGGTGCCGTTTTATGTAGCCGTCGCCCGCGATAAAATCGCTCCCGCGGAAGAAATCCACAGCGAAGAAGGGCCGCCTGAGGCGCTCTACGACGGATCGGGGGAGGTACATGTTTGGAATCCTACGTTCGATCAGACCCCGGCCGATCTCGTGACGGCCATCATCACAGAGGAGGGAAAACACGCTCCGTCCGAGGTGGAGGCCATTGCGCGCTCCATGCAGCGGTGGCGCTCATGGATGGATGGCGGGCCAGAAGAGCAGATCTAACGCTGGTTGCGTCCATGCTTCCAGGCTACGTAGGCCATAAAGCCCGGCGCGACGCGAAGCGCTTCTTCGTCGACGTCGAATTGCGACGTGTGGAGCCCGTGGGTCGTGCCTTTTTCTTCGTTGCCCACGCCGAGCCGGTAGAACGACCCCGGTCGCTCTTGGAGGAAGAACGCGAAATCTTCCGCGGCGAACCAGGGGTCGAGCTCAAGAGTGCGATCGGGACCGACGTAGTCGTGCGCGGCCTCTCGGACGAGGGCCGTCGGCTTTTCGTGATTGTAGAGCGCCGGGTAGCCCACCTTGACCTCAACGTCCACCGTCGCGCCGTGGGCCTGGGCCGTGTGTTCGGCTGTGCGCCGAATGAGGTCGTGCGCCTGGAAGCGCCAGTCTTCGTCCATGGCCCGGAGCGTGCCTTCCATGTAGGCCGTCTCTGGAATTACATTCGTTGCCCCGTCGGCCGTGAGCTTGCCTACGGTGAGCACGCCCGGCGTGTCGGGCGGACGGTGACGGCTGACGATGCCCTGGAGCGCGGTGACGATGTGAGCGGCGACGTGCGTCGCGTCGGTCTTCAGTTCGTGCGGGCTGGCTGCGTGCCCGCCCTCGCCGCGCACAGTGATGTAGAACTCGTCGGCCGACGCCATATACGAGCCGTCACAAACGCCGATCGTTCCGGACGGCTGGTCAGGAGCCACGTGCTGGGCAAAGACCGATTCAGGGGCTTCGGTGCCGTTGGCGGCGAGCACCCCTTCGTCGATCATGAACTGGGCGCCGCCCGGCACGCGCTCTTCAGCGGGCTGGAAGACGAGCCGAACGCTGCCGTGCAACCGATCCCGCAGGCGATGGAGGATCATCGCCGTGCCCAGGAGGGAGGCCGTATGCGCATCATGGCCGCAGGCATGCATCACGCCGGGATTTTCTGAGGCGAAGTCGAGCCCAGTTTCTTCCTCGATGGGAAGCGCGTCCATGTCGGCTCGCAGCAAGCTAGTCGGACCGGGCCGGTCGCCCTCGATCGTAGCCATGATTCCCGTGTCATAGATGCCGGTCTGCACGCTTACCGCATCGAGCGGCTCAAGCGTTTCCGTCACGAGCCGCGCCGTCTCATGCTCCTCGCGCGACAGTTCGGGATTTTGGTGGATAGTGCGGCGCAGCCGTACGACATCGGAGAAGACGGCGTCCGCTGCCTGCTTAATCGCGTCGAGCATGGAAGAAAGCTGGTGATAGGGCAGGACGGAAGAGGAAAACGGGAAGGGCAACTCCAGCGTCCCCATGGACGTAGGGCGGCGTACGCCCTTGCCTCGGCTGATGAGAGCTTGCAGGTTCGAACCGAGTGGTCATGCCAATGGCAGAACCACTCGCCGTAAGTGAATTCAGTTAATCTCCTGCGTCACCTCCGGGGGATCGTCCCGGTTGGCGATTTCCCAGACCGTGCCGAAGGTCAGGCGCGTGATTTCGGCCATGCGATCGTAGGTGATCTTGTGCGCCTCATCCCCGACATCGTGATAGTCCTCATGCAGGCCCGTGAAGTAGAAGATAAACGGGATGTTGTGCTTGGCAAAGTTCCACTGATCAGAGCGCCGGAAGAGCTGATCTGGGTGATCGGGATCGTTGTAGCGATCGTGGAGCGTGAAGTTGATATCCGTGAGTTCGTTCGTTTGCCGATTGGCTTCGGCCAAGTCGTCCGAGATGAGGTCGCCACCGATCACGTAGACGTAGTTGCTGTCGGGCAGCTCGGGAAACGTCGGATCGATGCGTCCGATCATGTCGAGGTTGATATTGGTCACCGTGTTCTCCAGCGGAAAGACCGGCTCTTCGTCGGCGTAGTAGGCCGAGCCGAGTAGGCCTTTCTCCTCGGCGGCGACGTTCAGAAACAGAATCGACCGTCGCGGGCCGTGGCCGTCCTCTGCCGCCTGCTGGAACGCATTGGCCAGGGCCAGCGTGGCGATGGTGCCGGTGGCATTGTCATCGGCTCCGTTGTTGATGTAGTTGCCGTCGGGGCCGAGCGAGCTTACCCCAATGTGGTCGTAGTGCGAGGTGATGACGATGACTTCGTCTTTCAGCTCTGGGTCCTGGCCCTCCACGTAGCCGAGCACGTTGTCCGTCGTACCTTCGAGCGGCTCGTGATCGAGCTCGCTGCGCAGCGTTACGTCGGGCACGTCGAAGACGACGGGCTCCTGCGTCTCTGTAATTTCATCGGACACCTCTTCGACCGTGCGATCGGCGTGCTCGAGCAGGTGGTTGGCCCATTCCGAGGAAATCGCGTGCACGGGCGGTACGTTTTGCTCGAGGGGCTCGTCCTCGAGCGACAGGTCGCCCGGCTCCGCGAAGTCGGCCATCTGCTGGGCGCGCGTTTCGACGTCTAGCGCGTGGGGACCGGTATCGGCGACGACCAGGATGCCGGCAGGCATCGCGCCCATGAAGGCGCGCTGCAGCTTGTTGGTCCACTGCTCGGTCCATTCTGAGGGCGAGCCGTCTTCGGTTAGCAGGCTGTTGCCGTCGTCATCCATCGGCTCATCGCGCAGGATGACGACCCACTGCCCTTCGACGCCAATCTCCTGGTCGGCAAGCGCCTCATAGTCGTTGTATTCAAACGCATCGTCCTCCCCGATGCCGTGTCCGGCGAATACGACGCCGCCCTCGCTCGACTCGAGGTTTCCGAACACCGGGAGAACATGGCCGTCGGCCCCATCCAGCGAGTAGGTGGCCTGCGCGGTCGGCTCCTCATCGGGATCTTCGTGCAGACTGATCTGAGCTTCCTGCAGCTGATGGCCGTAGACCGTGAACGGCTGGAAGTAGTTTTCCAGCGCCCGCGGATCGTCCACCTCTTTCGTTCCCTTCGGCGCGACGCCCATCCGCTGATACTCCGATGCCAGGTACTCGGCGGCTTTGTCTTTTTCGGGACGTAACGTTTCCCGGCCTTTGAAGCGGTCCGACGCAAAGAAGCGGACCTGCGACTCCAGCTCGTCGGGCTGAATCAGTGCCTGATACTCCTGGACGAGGTCCGGCGCCTCAGTCGTCGGGGGCGTGTGCGCAGCCGTGTCGGTAGACTGCGCCGGGGCCGAGACCACGAACGCCAGGGCAAGCGCAAGAATGAGCCAGGTGGTGCGAGACAGAGATGAGACGTGGGACATGAGCTGTGCAGTGTTATACAATCAAGATGTATTGGTTTTGAATCCAACGGTGCCAATTTGAGCGAAGATTCGGGCCAGAATGTGCAAGATCCAAAAAATTCGGCAATTCATGCCTCCTCCGTTTCAGTCTTGAGGTGGCGGTGCTGGTATTGTTTGGGCGTCATGTCCATATGTTTTTTGAACACGTCGATAAAGTAGCTGATGCTACCGAAGCCCAGTTCGTAGCTCACGTCTGTCACCGTCATGCGCTCGTCCTGGAGCAGGTGGCAGGCGCGCTCGACGCGCTGTGCGGTGACGTACTGGAGGGGCGTCACGCCAAATTCTGTGCGGAAGTGGCGGTAGAACGTAGATGTGCTCATGCATGCTTTATCGGCCAGCTCGTCCATCGTAATTTGCCGGTCGAGGTGTCGATGCACGTGTTGCACGGCGGCGGCGAGTCCGTTTCGGGACGCGTGCAGGTCGGCATCGTCCAAGAGCAGGGACCGCGAGCGGGTTTGCAGCATCCGAAGCACGAGCTCGGCGGCGTTTAGGTCGATCAGGGCGTCTTTGTACGGGTGGTCCTCCGAGAACAGCTGCACCAGCGACTGGACCACGTTCTCCAGCCCATCGCAGTGTTCGAAGTGCACATACTGCAGATCCTCCATCGTCCAGGTGTCGGAGGCGGGCGGCTGAGGACGGGCCTCGTTGATGCGGTCTACGAACTGCTGCACCTTCTGCCGATCAATTTCCAATGTGATGCAGGTCGTAGGCGTTTTGGGCCCGGCCTCGGGAAAGTCAATATGTAGTTCTTCGAGGGCCGGCACCATGAGCGACTCGCCGGGCAGGAAGGGAAAAGGATCCTGATTACCCACGTGCATGATTTTCTTGCCCGTCACCATGCCACAGTACATGGGATGGGGCGAGCGGAGCGCGACCTGGTCGGCAGCCTGGTAGGTGTCGTAGATGGAAAAGGTGACATCTTTGCCTCCGAAGCATGTGCGGTTTTCGACGAGGGTATCAGGCGAACGGTCGGAAGACGAGGGGAGCGAGAGCGGCATGGGATGGGGCGACAGTCGAGAGCAAAGGCGGCGGATGCAGCAAGCACGTGGGGCGTTTGGGAAGATCCCATCATATTCTCGGAAGAACGCAGGAGACAGCACCTGGAAGCGCTTCGTATCCTTTAACGCTGATTTCAAATAATGTTCGCTCAATCCCTCCCAAAGCCATGATTTACGACCGACCTAAGTTTCAGGCTTCGTATGACAACTTCATTGGCGGCACGTTCGTCCCGCCTGTCGACGGCGAGTATTTTGAGAACCCGTCGCCTATTGATGGAGAGCCCTTCACGCGCGTAGCACGATCAAACGCCAAGGACATCGAAAAAGCCCTTGACGCCGCCCACGATGCCGCGCCCGAATGGGGCGAGATGTCGGCTGCGGAGCGCGCCAACATCCTCAATCGGATCGCCGATATCACCGAAGAGAACCTCGAGTTTCTGGCTCGCTGCGACACAGTGGACAACGGAAAGCCGATTCGGGAGACGTTAAACGCGGATCTGCCACTGGCCGTCGACCATTTCCGGTACTTCGCTGGCGTAATTCGCGCCGAGGAGGGCACCATTTCCGAGCATGATGCCGATACCGTGTCGATTCAGCTGCCCGAGCCGCTAGGTGTGGTGGGACAGATCATTCCCTGGAACTTCCCCTTACTGATGGCGGCCTGGAAGATTGCCCCGGCGCTGGCGGCCGGAAACTGCACAGTCGTCAAGCCGGCCGAGCAGACGCCTGTCTCCATTATGGAATGGATCAAGCTCATCCAGGAAGAGCTTCCGCCGGGGGTGCTCAACGTCGTTCAGGGCTACGGGCCCGAGGCAGGTAAGCCGCTGGCGAAGAGCGAACGGATTGCAAAGATTGCCTTCACCGGCGAGACCACGACCGGTCGCCTCATCATGCAGTACGCGTCAGAGAACATCATTCCGGTCACGCTCGAGCTGGGTGGCAAGAGCCCGAACGTATTCTTCGAGAACGTCATGGACGCCGACGACGCCTTCTTGGACAAGTGCCTCGAGGGCGCGGCGATGTTTGCGCTCAACCAAGGTGAGGTGTGCACCTGCCCGTCTCGCATCCTCGTGCAAGAGTCGATCGCCGACGCCTTCACCGAGCGAGTCGTTGAGCGGGTGAAGCAGATCAAGGTCGGGGATCCCCTCGACACGGAGACGATGGTCGGCGCGCAGGCGTCGAACGATCAGTTTGAGAAGATCAGAAACTACTTCGACGTCGGACGAGAAGAAGGCGCCGAAATACTTGTAGGAGGCGACGTGGCCGTACCGGTGGCCGCTGGCGGAGACGGCGCCCCGGCCGGCGGCGGATACTACATCCAGCCGACGATCTTCAAGGGACACAACCGGATGCGCGTCTTCCAGGAAGAAATCTTTGGGCCCGTCAGCTCACTCACGACGTTTGAAGACGAGCAGGAGGCCATCGAGATCGCCAACGAGACGCTCTACGGCCTCGGAGCCGGCGTGTGGACCCGGGACATGCATCAGGGCTACCGCATTCCGCGTGCCATCCAAGCCGGCCGTGTGTGGGTGAACTGCTACCACCTGTATCCTGCCCATGCGGCGTTCGGAGGCTACAAGAAATCGGGGTTCGGGCGAGAAAATCACAAGTCGACGCTCGATCACTACCGCCAGACGAAGAATATGCTTGTCTCCTACGACAAGAAAGCGATGGGCTTTTTCTAAGCGCTGTTCCTTCGTAGTTCGGTCCCGTCCCTGCCTCAGGGGCGGGGCCTTTTCGATTGATGACTTTGACCAACGCCTCTGAATCCATGTCTGTACCGCGCGTACGTGTCACCGACGAAGCCAAGGCCGTCATCGATCAGTTGCGCGATCGATACGGGCCGCTCATGTTTCACCAAAGCGGGGGCTGCTGCGACGGGTCGTCACCGATGTGCTTCGAAGACGGCGATTTTCGGGTGGGCGACAGTGATGTCCTGATCGGCTCCATTTACGACTGCCCATTTTATATCGCCCGCGACCAGTACGAATACTGGAAGCACATGCAGCTTATTATCGACGTGCAGGAAGGCCGGGGCGCCAGCTTCTCCCTGGAAATACCGCTCGGCGTCCGGTTTGTCGTGGAATCGCGGCTATTTTCGGATGATGAGCTGGATGACGTCGAGCCTGTTGAGCCGATCCAGACGTAGCGCAGCTCAGTCGATACCTGTTCTAGACAAGCCGCTGCCGCTTGTTCAGGTACGTGAGGAGCGCCTGATCGTAGGGCTCGGTGGTGTCGAGCTCGGCGAAGTCGATGTCGTGCTCCAGGCAGGCGTGGCGAAACCGCTCGCTGAAGTGCTCGACCGCCTCCTGATAGTGCTCGCGGAGCTGGGCAGGTTGCAGGGTCATCTGTTCGCCCGTCTCGGCGTCGCGGAAGAGCATCGGCGCGTTTGGAAACTGGAAGCGCCGCTCGGTTTCGCCTTCGAGCACGTGGAAGACAATAACCTCGTGCCCGCGGTGGCGAAGCCGGCGCAGCGCCTGCAGTAGGTCGTCGTGGGCGGCGATGTTTTCGAATAGGTCGGTGATGAGCACCACCATAGAGCGCCGGGCGATGCGTTCGGCGACCTCGTCGAGCGCCGCCGCAGCACTCGTGCGCTGGTCACTTTCTTGGACGGACGCATCCGTGAGCTGGTCCAGCGTGACCAGCAGCTGCTGGAGATAGCCGGGCGTAGCCTTGGGGCGGCGCATCGTGTGCACCGACTCGTCAAAAGCAATGAGTCCGGTCGCGTCGCGCTGCTTGATCATGAGGTGGTGCAGGCCGGCTGCGAGATAGGCGCCGTACTCGAACTTCGACAGCTCGCTCTCGCCGCGATAGTGCATCGAGGGCGACGTGTCGAGCACGACGTAATGCCGCAGATTGGTCTCCTCCTCGTACTGCTTAATGTAGAATCGGTCCGTCTTGGCGTACACCTTCCAGTCGACATGCCGCAGCTCGTCGCCCGGATTGTACGGCCGATGCTCAGCGAACTCGACCGAAAAGCCGTGGTACGGACTCCGGTGCAGTCCGGTGATGAACCCCTCGACAATGAGCCGTGCCCGTAGCTCCATGGTGTCGAGCTGGGCGATCACCGAAGGGTCCAGATAGCGAAGTGCCGTGTTCGAGTCGGCCACGATAGACACCGAAGAAGTATGAGGATACGCAGCCAATTAGAAAGTCTCCATCGTTTTCAGTTCCTTGATGTCGAATGATGAGCGGCGAATGTCGGATGTCGAGTGGCTCCACTCGCCGTTCACAACTCGAAACTCGAACTTCCAGTACCATGGAGTCGGACGAACGCGTCAAAGCGCAGCTCATGAACGCCCTCGACCTGGGGCGCACGCTCGACCGGATGGCCCGGCAGATCGCTGAGCCGATCGATTCGGATGTCGATGCCAGTCGCTCGTTTGCGCTTATCGGCATGCAGACGCGCGGCGTGTACCTCGCTCGGCGATTGCAGCGGCGCATCCAGGAAGTGGAGCAGATTGATATTCCGGTGGGTACGCTCGACGTCACCATGTACCGGGACGACGTGCGCCTGCGAGCATCGCCGCCCGCCGTTCAGGAAACGAATATTCCGTTCGACGTAACCGGCCGGCGCCTCGTCCTCATTGATGATGTGCTGTTTACGGGACGCACCGGGCGCGCGGCACTCGATGCGCTCATGGACCGGGGGCGCCCCGATTCGATTCGCTTTCTGGTGATCGTGGATCGAAGGCACCGGGAGCTGCCTATTGCTGCCGACATCGTCGGCCGAACTGTGCCCACCTTGCCCGACGAGCGCGTGCACGTCAGCCTTGAAGAGGTCGACGACCGCGACGGGGTATGGCTCATTGGGAATGGCGAATGACGAGGGTCGCACGTCAATTCCGCGCGGGTCGAGCTGTTAGAACCACTACAGGAATGCTATGGAGACAAGAACATTTGAAACGCAACAGTCGGAGATTGAAACCCTAAAGCATCGTCACCTTCTTGATCTTTCCACCTACAGCGCCGAGGAAATTCAACTCATCCTCGACACTGCGCAGGAGTTCCGTAAAGTGCTCGACCGGCCCATCCGGCAGGTGCCAACGCTGCAGGGCGTGACGGTGGCCAACATGTTTTTCGAGCCGTCGACGCGCACCAAGCTGTCGTTCGGATTGGCCGCTGGCCGCCTTTCGGCCGAAACCATCAGCTTCTCCAAGTCGGGATCCTCCGTAAAGAAGGGCGAAACGCTGAAGGATACGGCGCAGAACATCGAGGCGATGAAGGTCGACATGGTGGTCCTCCGGCACAGCTCGCCCGGCGCCCCGCACTTCCTCACGCGCTGCACCGATAGCGTGATCATCAATGCGGGCGACGGCGCGCATGCCCATCCCACGCAGGCGTTGCTCGACATCAGCACGATGGCCGACCACGTTGAGTCGTTCGATGAGCTGAACGTCGCGATCATCGGGGACATCACGCACAGCCGCGTAGCGCGCTCCAACATTCAGGGATTACATGCGCTTGGCGCAAACGTCACGCTCTGCGGTCCGACGACGATGATGCCGGTCGGCATCGAGGACATGGGCGTGCGCGTCACGCACCGACTCGACGAGGCGCTCGACGGCTGCGATATCGCCATGGCGCTTCGCATCCAGATGGAGCGCCAAGACGAGGGGCTCTTCCCGAGCATCCGCGAATACCATCGCCGCTTCGGCATCACCCGCGAGCACCTCCGCCGCCATCCCGATCTCCTCATCATGCATCCCGGTCCGGTGAACCGCGGCGTAGAGCTCGAAAGCGAGGTGGTCGACCACGAGCGCGCCATCATCTTGAGCCAGGTCACCAACGGCGTAGCCGTGCGCATGGCCATCCTCTATCTGCTCGCCGATCGCCCTGAAGAGGCATCCGAGTAGCACCTCCCTGCCGCATCCGCTCATCCGGTTCGTAACGTTTCGTTTGGTCGTGTACACGGATACGGGTGAAAGAGGATTTTCTAATGAAAGGAGGTGTAAAATATTATGGAAGCAACAGCTCAAAGGAGTACAACGACACGCAGTGAACGAACAATCGGCCCCTGGGACTGGATGCGCGGGGCCATCGGCGGATTCATCGGAAGCATGGCCTTTGGTCTGATGATGGCGTTCATTATGCCCCCGCCGTTGCTGGAAGTCGCGATACCAACCATGTACGGCTTTGAGGCAACGCCCGAAAATCCAGCTATGGGCGCAGGCTGGATTCTGCACCAGTTCCACGGTGTCATGCTGGGGCTTGCGTATGTCGCCTACGCGGAATTTCCAGCCGTTCGGTCGTGGGTTGATCCGCGGTCGATTGGCGGCGGCATCACCCATGGCGTCATATGGGGCGTCGTGACGACGATTGTGCTGGCCGTCATCGTTATGCCGATCTGGCTGCAAAGCATTGGCTTCGCCGGAGCGCCGCCGTTCCCGAACATTGGTGGAGGCACGCTGCTTAGCCTGCTTGGACACATCGTCTATGCGGTGCCGCTCGGTATCATCTATGCCATATACCGAGAGTAGCATCTGATCTAAACAGGACCATGCAGGAATCCGGCCCGGCTCATTGCGAGTCGGGCCTTTCCTGTTTTAGGTTCATATATGCCCCCGCAGATCACGAGTCGGAAGAGGTCGAGGGCGGTAGGGAAGACGTCCAGCCAACCAGGGCAAGCCCCAACCACCCGCAAGCCAGACCGAGCAGCAGGGCCACCACCAGCGAAAGGTCGAGCCCGAAGAGAAGCGGAAGCCCCAGCGCGTCCAGGATCCAGTCAACCAGCGCCAGCACGCCGTAGCCAAGCAGGGCTAGACTGAGAACGAGAAGGGCAATACCGAGAGAGCGCATAGAGAAACAACGCGTAATGAGAGCGGCGGTACATTATAGGTAGTCGGGCGTATAAAAACTAAAATGACGAAAGACGACGGACGGTGGAAAGGAGGACAGGGGGCAGTCGTCCGTTGCCGGTATTCCAGTCACAAGATCATCCATTGCTGCTTCTAGACTCGCTGCTATGGCTACGTACCTGTTCTACGACGTCGAGACGACAGGGCTGAGCGCACCGTTCGATCAGATCCTGGAGTTCGCGGCGCTGCGGACCGACGAAAACTTCGAAATCATCGACGAACACGAGATCCGGGTGCAGCTGCGACCCGATGTGGTTCCTGCCCCTGAGGCGCTTCTCACGCACGGCATTTCGATCGAGGAGGCGCGCACAGCAGAGACCCCGGAGATCGATGCGGTGCGGCAGATCCACGCGCTCGTCAACCAGCCCGACACGATCAGCCTGGGGTACAACACGCTGGGATTTGACGACGACGTGCTGCGGTTCTCGTTCTACCGCAACCTGCTGGATCCGTACACGCACCAGTGGAAGGAGAACTGCCGGCGGATGGACCTCTATCCGATTACGGTGATGTACTGGCTGCACGAAAGTGAGGCGCTCGAGTGGCCGACGCTTGCCGGCGACACGACGCTGAAACTCGAGCATCTCGGCGCCGCGAATGGGCTAGACGCGCATCCCGACCACCAGAGTCACACCGCGCTTTCCGACGTGCGCGAAACGCGCCGGCTGGCGCAGGCGCGAAACGCGCCGGCTGGCGCAGGAGCTTGCCCGGGACCAGGATCTCTGGGAGGAAACGACCGCGCACTTTGAGCGCAACATGGAAGAGGCGCGCATCAACGGGCTCCCTACGTTCACAATCGGCGACCGGGAGGCGCCCATCGGGCTCATGGTCGATGGCTCTTTCACGGCCGAGAAGCAGTACCAGCGACCCGTGATCGGGCTCGGGCCGCACCGGCACTACTCGAATCAGACGTGCTGGCTCGCGCTCGACGAGCCCAGTCTACCCGGCGTGGCGACGCGCCCCATCCAGCCGGATACGAAAGTGTTCTTCAAGAAGAAAGGTGTTCCGCAGTTTTTGGTCTCCTGGGAGGACGAGCGCATCAACCGGCTCGACGAGAAGCGGCGGACGATCGTTCAGAAGAACCTGCAGTGGCTTCGCGATCACCCGTCCATGTTCTACGAGATCGCCGGTTACTATCGAGAGCGCACCCACCCCACACTTCCGCACATCGACGCGGACGCCGCGCTCTACCAGGCCGACATCTTCAACGAGCACGAGCAGGCGGCTTTCGTGCGCTTTCACGAGGCCTCGACGATCGAGGAGAAGCTGCGCGTGATGCGCGATATGGAAAAACGCACCTTCCAGACGCTGGCCCTGCGCATCATCATGCGGAACGAGCCCGAGGCGGCCTGGCCAAAGGTCGTCCGAGCCTACGCGGAGACGTACTGGCGACGCATCAACCCGCGGACGCGCTCCGACGTGCTGATCGACCACCAGGGGAACGAGCGCCGCACCCCGGCTGACGCGAAGCGGAAAATAGAGGAGCTCCGAGCCGAAGGCTTCCGCGGCGAGCCGCTCGATGCCGATCAGCATGCGCTGCTCGACGAGCTGGAGGCCTACTTGGAAACAACATTCGACGCGCCCCGAACGACCTCGTCGATCTCGTGATGGGAGGGCAAGGTGGTTTTTGTCGCTCACCGTCTGCCGCCCTTGTAACATTCTGGCCTCCGCTCGCTCGATTCAAGCGGCGTACACGAACAATCGCTCTGTGCTGGAGGTCTGAAACAGCCGTGCCATCTGTGATTGGTTTGAACGGGTACCACGTGTATGAAAAATCACATGGAAATTGAACCGGGCGAGCCGCTTCTCGACGTTCGCGGGCTGACTAAGACATACCAGGAGGGGGAGCAGGAGCGCGCTGTACTTCGCGGGCTGGACGTCACCATTCGGCAAGAGGAGTTCGTCGTGCTCATGGGGCAGAGCGGGGCCGGCAAAAGCACGCTGCTGAATCTGGTGAGCGGGATCGATCGCCCAACGTCGGGTGACGTCTTTATCGGCGACCGCCATCTGAACGCCCTCTCCGAGCACGAGCGGACGCTCTTCCGGCGCCAGAATATCGGGTTCGTCTTCCAATCGTTTAATCTCATCCCGACCCTTACGGTCGGGGAAAACGTCACCCTCCCGCTGGAGCTGAGCGGGCGCCTCGACGCCAGCGACCAGGAGCGCGCCTTGAACGTGCTGGAGGAAGTGGGGCTTCGGGATCGCGCCGACAGCTTTCCCGACCGCCTCTCCGGCGGGGAGCAGCAGCGCGTGGCAATTGCCCGGGCGCTGGCCCACGACCCGCTGCTAATCCTGACCGACGAGCCAACCGGCAACCTGGACTTCGACACAGGTCGGCAGGTGCTCGATCTCCTCGCGCGGCTTGTCCGTGAGCACGGAAAGACGATGCTCGTCGCCACCCACGACCGCTCCACCGTGCGCCAGGCCGATCGCGTACTGCTCCTCCGCAGCGGCACACTCACCGAACGCACGCCGGAGGCGATGATGAACCGATTCAGTGAGGAAGTATGAATGGGTGAACGTATGAGCGTGTGAACCCTGCCTCTCCACACTTTCATCCTTATACAGCTACGTCCCTATACACCTACACCCTTACACACCTACACACATCTCTCCCCCTCCATACTTCCAGACGTCCACACGCGAAGCATATCATGCGAAGCCTCCTCCAACGCTCAAGCTGGCGCTACCTCACGCGGCACCCGTGGCTTATGGGGCTGTCGGTGCTGGGGGTAGCCATCGGTGTGGCGGTGGTAGTGGGAATCGATCTGGCGAATGAGAGCGCCGAGGAGGCCTTCGAGCTGTCGACCGAATCCGTCGCCGGGCAGGCCACCCATCAGATCGTCGGCGCGGGCGGGACCATCGACGATACCGTCTACCGGATGCTGCGCACCGAGGCCGGCTACCGGCTGTCGGCGCCCGTCGTGGATGGGTACGGCACGATGGAAGAGAGCGACCGGGTCTTCCAGCTGCTCGGCGTTGATGCGTTTGCCGAAGGGCCGTTTCGGCCGTACGTCGACGCAGGGGCGGATATCGACCTGAATCTCTTTATGGGACGTCCCAACACGGCGCTCATGGCAGAGCCGACCGCCGAGGAGCTGGGCGTGGAAGCGGGCGATTCCATCACGCTCGACGTCGAGGGCATTACCCATGATCTGCAGATCATCGGATTAATGACCCCCGACGATGAGCGCAGCCGCCGCGCGATGGAGAACCTGATCGTGATGGATATCGCCACGGGGCAAGAAGTCCTCGGGCTGGAAGGAAAGCTTAGCCGCATCGACCTCATCGTGCCGGAGGAGGAGCGCGAGACAATCCTCGACCAGGCCGAGGCGGCGCTGCCGGCCGGCGCGCAGATTGAGCGTGCCGAAGGGCGCACGGCCGTCGTCGAGCAGATGACGCGCGCCTTCAGCCTGAACCTCACGGCGCTGAGCCTGCTGGCGCTCATTGTGGGCGTCTTCCTGATCTACAACACCATGACCTTTGCCGTCGTGCAGCGCCGGCCGCTGATCGGGCGGCTGCGCGCGCTAGGCGTCACCCGACGGGAGGTCTTTAGGCTCATCCTCGGAGAGGCGGCGATCATCGGTCTGGTCGGAACCACCATTGGCCTGCTGCTCGGCATCGTGCTTGCCATGGGCCTCGTGCAACTTATCACGCAGACGATCACGGATCTATACTTTGTAGTCACCGTCCGGGAAATCACCATCGACGCGTGGACGCTGGGTAAAGGCGCGGCCCTGGGGCTCGGTGCCACGCTCGTGGCAGCCCTGCCGCCCGCGCGAGAGGCGACGACTGCGCCGGTGAGCATGGTGCTGCAGCGCTCGACGAAGGAGGGGAACATCCGGCGGCTCGTGCCCCGGCTCGCCATCGGCGGCGTCGCGCTCGGCGCGCTGGGCGTCGGCCTGCTGCTCGTGCCGAGCGAGAGTCTTGCGCTCAGCTACACGGCGCTCCTCAGCATCATCATTGCGGGGTCGCTTCTCACGCCAGCGGCCATTGTGGGAATCGCTCGCCTCGCGCGTCCGCTGATGAACATGAGCTTCGGCGTGCTGGGCCGCATGTCGGCCCGCGGCATCGTAAACACGCTCAGCCGCACAGGAGTGGCTATTGCAGCTCTCATGGTGGCTATTGCGGCCACAGTTGGGGTGGGCATCATGGTTGACAGCTTTCGCGGCACGGTGGACACGTGGCTCAACCACTCGCTCCAGGCCGACGTGTACGTGCAGCCGCCGAGTCTCGTCTACCGCCGGGCCGAGGCCGATCTGCAGTCCGACGTGGTTGACCGGTTGCGCCGTGCCGAGGGCGTGGCGCAGGGCCGCACTGTGCGAAGCGTCGAAGTGCAAACAGGACAGGGGCTGACAGATCTTGTGGCCATTGAACCAGGACCGCAGATCGAGGAGGTGTACCGCTTCGCTGCAGGTGATCCAGGCGAGGTGTGGGGACGCTTCGAGGAGGACGATGTCGTGCTCGTCTCAGAGCCGTTCCACAATCGGCACGATGTGGGCGTGGGCGACGCGGTGGAGCTCTTCACCGACGAGGGCCCTCGGGAGTTTGAAGTGCGCGGCGTATACTACGACTACGGCTCGGACCTCGGCGCCATCCTCACGAGCCGGTCGACGTACACGCGCCATTACGACGATCGCGGCTATTCGGGGCTGGCGCTGTACACGGATGCGAATACCGACGTCGACGCGCTGATCGAGGATCTGCGGCAGGAAGCGGCCGGGCTGCAGGACGTCATCATCCAGTCCAACCAGGCGCTGCGCGCCGCGTCGATGGAGATCTTCGACCGCACGTTTACGATCACCGTTGTGCTCCGGCTGCTCACGGTCATCGTGGCGTTCATCGGCGTCCTGAGCGCGCTCATGGCGTTGCAGCTGGAGCGGTCGCGCGAGTTTGGCGTGATGCGCGCCGGCGGCATGACGCCCGGTCAGGTGGGCGGCTACGTGACGATGCAGACCGGTCTCATGGGCTTCATCGCGGGACTCCTGGCCATTCCGCTTGGTTACGCGCTCGCCTACGTGCTAATTTTTGTGATCAACAAGCGCGCCTTCGGTTGGACGCTCCAGATGGAGGTCGCCCCTGAAATCCTGGGACAGGCGCTCGTGCTCGGCATCGGCGCCGCGCTCATCGCCGGCGCCTACCCGGCCTGGGCGATGGCGCAGTCGAATCCGGCCGAGGCGCTGCGCGGAGAGGAGTAAGCGGGTTGATGGCGATGGGCTACGGCTGAATTATGAACCTTATTTCTTACGCTTATGCGTCGTATTCTTCTGATCCTTGCTCTCATCATTGGCGGGCTCGCCGTTGCTGTCGTCTGGCTCACTCAGGACGGTGAGGAGCGCGATCTGGGCGCGTCGGTGACCGTCGCAGAGGCGCTGGACGGCGATCTTGAAGGGTTCAAGCAGGCGACCGGTGAAGAGACGCTCTCGTTTCCGGATGACTACGGGCCCCATCCGGAGTATGCCAACGAGTGGTGGTACTACACCGGTCACCTCTCGACCGAGGAGGGGCAGCGCTTCGGCTATCAGTTTACCCTCTTCCGGATCGGCCTCACGCCGCCCGATACGTTTGAAACCGTCACCGAAACCATCACATCCGACTGGGCGACGGATCACTTCTTCATGGGGCATCTCGCGCTGAGTGACATCGAGAACGAGACGCACTACGCCTCCGAGCGCTACAGTCGCGGCGGGGCGGGTCTGGCCGGTGCGCAGGCGCGGCCGTTTCGCGCCTGGATGGATGACTGGTCCGTCGACGGGCTCGGGGGCGACGACGTGTATCCCATGCACATTCGAGCCGCGGACGAAGACATCGCTCTCGACTTGACGCTCGATCCAGAGAAGCCGCGCGTGCTCCAGGGCGAGAATGGATTCAGCACGAAGGGGCCGGGTGAAGGCAACGCCTCGTACTACTTCTCACAGACGCGCCTCAACACCCAGGGCGATATCGTCGTGCAGGGCGACACAATGGCCGTCGAGGGCCTCAGCTGGATGGACCGCGAGTGGCACACGAACGTTCTCGGCGAGGAGCAAATCGGCTGGGATTGGTTCTCCGTGCAGCTTGACGACGGCCGCGATCTCATGTATTTCGAGGTCCGGCAGGCCGATGAGGCGTCTCCCTACACCGACGGCACGGTGGTTGAAGAGGACGGAACGACGCATCGCATCACCGACGCCGAGTTGGAGGTGCTCGACACGTGGGACAGCCCGCGAGGCGGCACTTATCCCGTACAATGGCAGCTGCAGGTTCCCGAGCACGACCTCAATCTGACCATCACGCCCTTTTTCGAAGATCAAGAGATGGACGTCTCGGTGCGCTATTACGAGGGAGCTACCGAAGTTGAGGGCACCTCTCGGGGCGAGCCGGTGACCGGCCAGGGATTCGTCGAGCTCACCGGGTATGGGGCCGAGGATGAGCAGGATCCGTTTTCAGGCTAAGCGATCGGAGGTCGGACTTATATTTCCTCCGCGAGGTGTGTAGGGGAAGCAAGAAACCGTTGCGTAGCGAACGAAGGGTTCTAAAATAAGTTGGGCGTTTTGAGTGATTCTGTTCATTCTGCGCCGAACAATGACGTCTCTCAATCTGCCGGAATACGATTTCGCCACGCGCGAACATGAGGGGCGGAAGGAGATCCTCGATCCCATTCGCCAGCAGTACGTGCGCCTTACGCCCGAGGAGTGGGTGCGTCAGCAGTTTGCACAGTACCTGATCCAGGAGCACGAGGTGCCCCGCGGGCTCATCAGCATCGAACATCGCCTGGACGAGCGGGGGCTGACCCATCGAGCCGACATCGTCGTGTTTAGCCGGGCGGTCGACCCGCAGCTCATCGTCGAATGCAAGGCGCCGGACGTAGACATCCAGCAGGAAACGTTCGATCAGGTTGCGCGCTACAACCGGGTGATGCGCGTGCCGTATTGCATCGTCACCAACGGGCGCGAGCATTACTGCTGCCGCATCGACTGGGAGGCGCAGTCGTACGAGTTTCTCGATGCGCTCCCGACGTACGACGCGTGGTAAATCGACTTCTCATCCGCTCACAATCCCTGCCGCCTATGTCCACATCTCCATCGTATGAAACCGAGCGCGCCGTAGCGCTCGATGCCGTGCGCGAGGCCGCTGCCCTGTGCCGGGCCGTCCAGGCCGATATTGGCGACGACGTCATCGAAAAAGAGGATCGCACGCCGGTCACTGTAGCCGACTTTGGCAGCCAGGCGCTCATCTGCCGGGCGCTGCGCGAAGCGTTTCCGGAGGACCCCATCATCGCTGAGGAGGATTCGTCGGCGCTCCGAGCGTCCGACAACGAAGGTGTGCTCGACCAGGTCGTGAGCCGCGTGCAGGCGCAGCAGCCCGCCGCGGACCGGGAGTCCGTCTGCACGTGGATCGACCAGGGCAATGCGGAAACGTACCACGATCGATTCTGGACGCTCGACCCCATCGACGGCACGAAGGGATTTGTGCGAGGCGACCAGTATGCCATTGCACTCGCGCTCGTCATCGACGGCAAGCCGACCGTCGCGGCGCTCGGCTGCCCGAATCTACCGGACGACCTAGACAGCCCGTCGTCTACCGGGCAGGTCTTCGTGGCCGAACGGGGACAGGGAAGCGTGCGCGTTCCGCTGGACGCGGCCGACGGCGCGCAGTACCCGATCTCCGTGAGTCCGGTTGGCGACGTCGAGGCGGGCCAGTTCTGCGATTCCTTCGTCTCGGCCCACAGCTCGCACGATACGGCGCTGGAGGTCGCCCAGCGGCTCGGGATCACCAAGGATCCCATTCGGATGGACAGCCAGGCGAAGTACGTGCTCGTCGCCCGGGGCGACGCCGAGATCTACTTTCGCCTGCCGCGTGGCGGCGGATACACCGAACGCATCTGGGATCACGCGGCCGGAATGCTTGTGGTCGAGGCGGCCGGAGGCACGGTCACCGACGTGAACGGCAAGCCACTCGACTTCACCCACGGCCCCCTGCTCGATGCCAACTACGGCATCGTGGCCTCGAACGGCGCATTTCACGAGGCGCTGATCGACGAGCTCGCGGCCGTCGGCGTGTAGAAGAGGCGATGCCCCTACGAAAAATCAACCACCCCGTCCTCCCATGCGCGCTATCCTGCTTGCTGCCGGATTTGGGACGCGGCTGCGCCCGCTGACCGACGACACGCCCAAGCCGCTTCTGAAGGTTGCCGGGCAGCCCATCATTGATTATCTGATCGACCAGATTGTCGGTTGGCCCGAGATTGAAGCGATCCACGTCGTCATCAACGACCGGCATCCGGACCCCTTTGCTGCGTGGCAGAAGGGCTGGCAGCCCACGATGGCGCAGCAGGACATAGCGCTTCGTCTGCATAACGACGGCGTACAGACCGACGACGAGCGGCTCGGCGCCGTGGGGGATGTGCAGTTTGCGCTCGATCGCATTGGAGCCGAGACGGGAGCGCTTGTTGCCGCCGGCGACAGCCTGTTTCGGGTTTCGCTTCGACCGATGATCGAGCGCTTGGAGGACCACGAGCGGAGTCAGGCGCTCGCGCTCTACTCGGAGGACGAGGCCGAACTCGCCCACACGAGTGTCTTCGACCTGAACGCCGAGGGGCAGGTGCAAGGGCTGGTGCATGCGCCGGACGACCCGCCGTCGGTGTGGACAAGCCCGGCGTGTTACGCGCTCACGCCGTTGGCCCTGGAGCACGTCCGGGACTACCTGGAACGCGGCGGGGATGCTGACACGCTGGGGCGGTTCATTCACGACCTCGCGCAGCACGAGCCGGTCGAAGCGTTCACCATGCCGCGGCAATCTGGACTCCGGTTTCACATCAACACGCCGGAGCAGTACCGGGCGGCGAGCGCGGCGCTGGAGGAGGGCGCGGATGTGCTGCTGCATGGTCCGCGCGGCGCGGCACGCAACGATTGAATCCTAAGTAAGGTCAGTTGTGAAGTTGGAGATTGTATTGCTACTCACAGGAATTTTCCAAACGGAAACCCTCCGCAGCGCCCTCTCCGTCGCGTCCGTCGAGGTCTTCCGTGGCCTGTGTTCTCATGCCCACGGTCTCCGCGGCCTGTGTTCTCATGCCCACGGTCTCCGCGGCCTGTGTTCTCATGCCCGCGGTCTCCGTGGCCTATCTTCTCGTGCCCACGGTCTCCGTGGGCACGGAACCGCATAGGCCGCTCCCGCGGCCGGTGCCGGTGTTCCAGCGACGCCGACCGGGGGCCCGCCCACAGCGACGCAGGAGGGGCCGTAGGTCATGCCTGTGGGGTGTCGCGGCGGCTCCGCTCCCACGCCGGAGCGTGGGAGCGAGCAACAGCGAAAGACGGGCGGCCCTGCTCGACCCGTCTTGAAGAAGGAAGCGTCCCCCCAAACTACCATTCGACTGTACGTAGCGGGCTGCCGTTTACGCGGCAGTTGTTTTATGGCAAGAGATTCTACGCACCTGCTCTATGGATACTTCGGAAGTGCCGCTGGCCGCTCGTAGTCTTACGCACGTCATAGACGGTAAGACGCTCGTTGAGGACGTCTCCTTCGAGGTGCACGACGGCGATGTGTTCGTGGTGTTTGGCCCGTCTGGAGCGGGTAAGTCGTCGTTGCTCCGCCTGTTGAACCGCCTCGACGAGCCGACGTCCGGCACGGTAATCGTGTATGGCACAGATTATCGGTCGATTAATCCCCAGGAGCTCCGGCGGCGCGTCGGGCTCGTTCCGCAGCGCCCCACGCTGGTCGAAGGAACGGTGGCCGAGAACGTCGCATGGGGCTACACGCTGCGCGACGAGCCCATCGATCGAGAGTATCTCGAATGGCTTCTTGACCGGCTCGGCCTAAACGGCTACGCCGATCGAACGGCGGACGACCTATCCGGCGGGGAGCAGCAGCGCGTGGCCGTGGCGCGAACCCTGTTCAACGACCCCGACATCGTTCTGCTCGACGAGCCAACGGCGAACCTCGATCGCGCGGCGGCCGACCGCGTGGAGTCGCTGCTCGTGGAAGTGATGGACGCGCTCGACCTGACCGCCGTCCTCGTGACGCACGACGCCGATCGGGCGCGGCGCCTGGGGACGCGCGGCCTGCTTCTCCGAGATGGGGAGGCTCAGGAGTCTGGACCGATCGACGCAATCATCTCTGAATAAATGATCCAGCGATAAATTCCTACCATGCAAACGGAACCAACTCCGCCGCCCGATACGGAAGCATCTGATCTCGATACGGCAATTGCCGATCTGATCGAGAATATCCAAGATCCGATCGTATGGCAGGGCGTGGAGCAGGTGGCCGTTGCTGCCGTGCTCGCGCTCATCGTGATTGGACTGGCGCGGTGGCGTGCGCTGCAGCTTGAAAGCGAGCTCAGCATAGCCATGACGCGCGGTCTGATTCAGGTCGTAGCCATGGGATCGGTCATCGGATTGCTCCTCACCGTCGACCTCATCTGGAGCTGGGTTATCCTGCTCGGCATGATCGGCGGGGCCACCTGGATATCGAAGCAGCGCGGAGCGGGCCTGCCGGGCGTCACGCGCGTGTCGTTCCTGGCGATCACCGTGGGGGCGGGGCTCGTTATCGTCACGATGACGTGGGCCGGCGCCATCGAGGCCACAGTGCGGAGCCTCGTTCCCGTGGGCAGCCTCGTGATCGCCAACGCCATGAAAATTAATAGCCTGGCACTGGATCGATTTAAAGGCGAAATCGCCTCCAACCGTGACCGGATCGAGGTGGGACTTTCGCTCGGCGGTCCGCCCGATGCCGTGCTGGCTGCGCATCTGCGGACCAGCGTGCGCGCCTCGCTCATTCCCGTCGTCGACTCGCTCAAGAGTCTCGGCTGGGTGTGGATTCCCGGGGTGATGGCCGGGATGATACTGGCCGGAGAGAATCCGATTTACGCCGCGCTCTACCAGTTCGTCATCATGGCCATGATTTTCGGAGCGGGCGGGCTCACGAGCCTGATCAGCAGTTTGCTCATGGGCCGGCAGGTCATCACCGAGGCGGAGCAGCTCGAACGGATCTCAGCGGACGGCGCCCGGCGCGACGCGTAGAGGGAGTTAACAGCTGAAAGCTGATGGCTGAAAGCCAAACTACGCCCCAAACGCGTCCACCAGCTGCTCGCATGCCTGCTTGAGTTCGGGGATTTCCTTTGCGAAGCAGAAGCGTAGCTTGTAGCGGCCGTCGTCGGGGTTCTCGTAGAACGAGCGGCCCGACACGGTGCCGACCCCGGCTTCTTCGACGAGCGTGTTGGCCGCTTCCCGATCGTCGCCGAAGCCCGGCTGGTCCTTGAGCGGCTCGAAGCTCGCGAAAACGTAGTACGATCCCTGCGGCCAGGGCACGTCGAAGCCGATCGCTTCAAGCGCCTCGCACATCAGCCGCCGCCGCGTGCGATAGTCGTCCATCATCTCGTCGATATACGTCTCATCCATCGCGTCGAAAGCGGCATTGACGCCGTGCTGGAGCGGGCGCGGCGCGCAGATGAAGAGCAGGTCGTTGATGAGACCCATCTTCTCGATGATCGGCTCCGGCGCGACGGCATAACCGAGCCGCCAGCCCGTCATGTTGTACGTCTTCGAAAAGCCGGAGAGCGTGACCGTTCGCTCGTAGGCGCCCGGCAGCGAGGCTGGGGAGATGTGCTCGTGGTCGTCGTAGAGCATGTACTCGTAGATCTCGTCGGTGATGGCGACAAGATCATGGGCCTCCAGCAGATCCACGAGCGTTTCCAACTCTGCGCGCGACCACACCTTGCCGGTCGGGTTGGCGGGCGTGTTGACGACGATGGCCTTTGTGTTTGGAGTGATGGCGTCTTCGAGCTCCTCGAAGTCGATCGACCAGTCCGGCGCGCGGGTCGACACGTAGCGGATCGGCGTGTCGAAGAGCTGCAGAATGTTGCGGTGATAGCCGTAGAACGGCTCGAAGAGAATGACCTCGTCGTCTGCCTCGATGAGAGCGAGCACCGTGGCCACGAACGCGCCCGTGGAACCGACGCTGACCATCACTTCGTCGGGCGAGGAGGCCGGAATGTCGTTGTACGTCTGCGCCTTCTCCAGAATGTGGGTGCGCAGCTCCTCGATGCCTGCGTAGTGCGAATAGATCGACCGGTTGTCGGCAATCGCCTGCTGGGAACGCTCCTTGATGGGCTCGGGCGTAGGCAGGTCGCAGATGCCCTGTCCTAGATTGATGCCGTCGACCCGGTTCACCATCTGAGTGATGGCGCGGATGTCGCTTTGGCTGAGGGCATCGGTGCGGCGAGCCAGCGGGGTGTCGGATGTGCGATTCATAAGGAATCGGGAATAATGAGACGAGCGGTGACGTACGTGGGAACGCTGTGTGGATTCGCTGTTACGTGTGGAGCGGCCGCAGGTTGATTCTGGCGCTCATCAATGGTGCTCACCCATGGAAACCTCGACGTCATCAAACGAAGCGTTCATGCGCGAGGCAATTGCGCTCGCCGTCGACAACGTGCAATCGGGACGCGGCGGGCCGTTCGCGGCGCTCGTGGTGAAGGAGGGAGAGGAGGTCGCGCGCGGCACGAATCGCGTGACCTCGATCAACGACCCGACGGCCCACGCTGAGGTCATCGCCATTCGAAACGCCTGCGAGGCGCTCGGTCACTTCGAGCTCACCGGATGCACGCTCTACGCCACCTGCGAGCCCTGCCCGATGTGCCTGGGCGCGATTTACTGGGCCCGGCTCGATCGCGTCGTCTACGCGGCCACCAGCGAGGAAGCCGCCGCCGCAGGATTTGACGATGCGCATATCTACGAGGAGCTCGACCGGCCGCCGGAAGCCCGGCGCATTCCCATGGAGCGACGGCTAGCGCAGGAAGCCCACCAGCCGTTCGAGGCCTGGGAGGCGTTTGATGAGCGCATCGAGTACTGATCGGACGAGTCGGCGCTATCCGTTCTCTTCCAGCGCGCGAGCCGGGACCACGAACACGCTGGACGCCACGCGGTGGCCCAGCACCTGCTCCGTGTCGCCTATCCGGATCGTGAGAGGGCCCTCGAATGGCTCCTTGTCGACGACCGTCAGCTCCGTTTGTGGCATCAGTCCCAAATCCTCCAGATAGTGGAGAAGATCGTGGTCCTGGTCCGAGAGATACTGCACGACGACCGTCGTGCCCGGCTCAACGTCTGAAAGAGCATCGGCAGACGGTTCGTCGAGCGCCCCATCAGGCGTAGGAATAGGATGCCCGTGCGGATCGCGGGTAGGATAATCGAGCAGTTCGTCGATCTTCTCTTCGAACTGCTCAGAGATGTGATGCTCCAGATGCTCGGCCTCTTCGTGGAGCTGCTCCCAGGAGTACCCCATCTTTTCCTTGAAGTAGAGCTCCAGCAGCCGGTGATGCCGAATGATCTCCAGCGCAATCTTCTTGCCCGTATCGGTCAGGCGAACCCCCTTGTAGGACTCATACTCGACGAGCTGGCGGTCGGCCAAACGCTTGGCCATGTTCGTAACCGATGCCGACGACACGTCTAAGGCATCGGCGATGGCACTGGTCGCGACGGCGCCGTCGGATTGCAGCTTATAGATCGCCTTGAGATAGTCCTCGACCGCGGGGCTCAGCATATCGGCACGGGCGGTATGTTAGGGGTGCATCTCAACAACTTATGCTCTACCGCATTGATCCATTTTGGTCGGCTGGACGAGCGAGGAGATAGAGCAATTGGATATTTCGGCCGATGTGTTGTAGCGTATTACGGCCCATCATCTTAGGATGGATTCTTATCGTTCGTTCGCAGCACTTTCACGCGATCTATATGTCTCTACGCACGCTGGTCCCGCTCGCCCTTCTACTCGTTGCGCTTCCCATCACGCTTATTGCTCAAGACGCGCCGGACATTCCGGATATGGCCGGGGCTGTCGCTGAGGTCGATTCGACGTTTGAGGACTGGGATTCGACGGATACGCCCGGTTGCGCCGTCGGCGTCGCGCATGACGGGCAGCAGCTCCTGACGCGCGCCTACGGCATGGCCGACCTGGAGCACCACGTGCCCAACACGCCGTCGACTATCTTTGAGGCCGGTTCGGTCTCGAAGCAGTTCACCACGGCCGCCATCATCCTCCTTGCAATGGACGGCGAGCTGTCGCTGGACGACGACGTGCGCGAGTATGTCCCCGAGCTCCCGGACTACGGCGAGACGATCACGATTCGGCACCTGATGACCCACACGAGTGGTCTGCGCGACTGGGGGAGCGTGGCCAGCGTTTCAGGATGGGGGCGAAGTGATCGCACGCATGACCACGAGCATGTGATCGACATTCTGGAGCGGCAGGGCGCGCTCAACTTCGCGCCGGGTGAGCGCTACTCGTACAGCAACTCGGGCTACAACCTGATGGCGATTATCGTCAGTCGCGTGAGCGACAGGTCCTTCGCCGAGTTTTCCGAAGCGCGCATCTTCGAGCCGCTCGGCATGACGAGCACGGAGTGGCGGGACGACTACACCCGCATCGTTGAAGGACGCAGCCAGGCGTACTCGGGAAGCGCGGGGGACGACACGTTCTCAATCAACCAACCCATCGAGCACGTCCACGGGAACGGAGGCCTGTTAACGACCGTGGGCGATCTGCTCATCTGGAATGATGCGCTGGACACAGGACGCCTCGGTGGCGGTCAGTTCGTCGAAAAGATGCAGGACCAGGGCCAACTCAACAACGGTCGGGAGATCTCCTACGCGTCCGGACTGCGCTTCGGAACGGACCACGGTCTGACGCTCATCAACCACACCGGCGCGACGAGCGGATACCGCGCCTTCCTCGGGCGATATCCTGAGCAGGACCTCTCCGTATCTCTGCTCTGCAACGTGACGGGCGTCAGTCCCGGATCGCTGGGCAGCCGGGTGGGCGAAGTCTTTCTGGGAGATGCGGCTGAGGAAGAAGACGACGCGCTTCCTGAAGGCGTCGAGCTTTCTGTTGAAGAGCTGGAAGACAAAGCCGGAACCTACATTGATCCGGTGAATCACAGGCCCACGACGCTCGAGGTTGAGGACGACACGCTGCGCATCGAAGGAGGAACGCCGCTGATTCCGCAGTCCGATACCGAGTTTCAGGTGGGGACGAGCGATCGGATGTTCGTCTTCGAGTCGGCTGATCAGTCGGCGCGCTCTGCTATTCAGGTAACGGTTGAAGGATACGAAGAAGAGCGCCTGGAGCCTGTTGCCGCTTTTGATCCTGACGAGGAGGCACTCGACGCGTTTACCGGCACCTACTACAGCGAGGATGCCGAGACCACGCTACACATTGAGCGAGAAGAGGGCGAGCTCGTGGCTGAGCGCCGCCCCGACGACGACTTTGAGTTTTCACCAGCGTACACCGATGCGTTCGAAGTGTCAGGGCTGGGCATCGTGCGGTTCTTCCGCGACGAGGAGGGTACGGTCACCGAGTTCGCGCTGAGCCGCGGCCGCATTTACGACCTGCGCTTTCACCGTGAATAAGCGATAGCCCATGCGCGTCGAGTATCCCTGCAATTTAAATCCTCCGCAAAACTTGAGCGGTGTCCAGCCAGCAGCGAACCCCTCTTGGCTCATACCGTTGATATGTCTGATATGAATTACTAGATTCCAAGTGATCTGTCAGGAATCCATCTTGATGCCCGGTCGTCTAATGGCAGGACAGCGGCCTTTGGAGCCGTTAGTGGTGGTTCGAATCCACCCCGGGCAGCCAACCTGAGTGTATTGTTTCCTGCATCCCGAGCCGGATGCGGGATTTTTGTTGACGCCGGGTTTTGTTCGGTGGTGCCGTTTCGCCACGCGTCACTAGCCCCCTGATCCGTCCACCTACCATGCGCACCTCCAGCAAGGACATTCCTGTTGCCATCTTCGGCGGGCGCTCCAATCCAGCGCTCGCCCATAAAATCGCAGAATCTTACGGCACGACCCTCGGCGAGCTCACGATCCGTGACTTCGCCGACGGCGAGGTGTACGTCCGATTCGAGGAGTCTATCCGCGGGTCGGATGTTTTCATTGTGCAGAGCACGCAGCCGCCGGCCGAGAACTGGATGGAGCTTCTCCTGATGGTAGACGCCGCCAAGCGAGCCTCTGCCGCGCGCGTGACGGCCGTGATGCCGTACTTCGGGTATGCTCGCCAGGAGCGCAAAGATCAGCCGCGCGTCTCCATCGCCTCGAAACTTACGGCGAATATGCTAACCGTAGCCGGCGTCGACCGCATTCTCACCATGGAACTGCACGCGCCGCCCATTCAGGGGTTCTTCGACGTGCCGGTTGATCACCTGTACGGATCGGGCGTGCTTATCGATCATCTGCGCGAGAAGGATCTGTCCAACTTCGTCGTGGTCGCCCCCGACGTCGGGGCGTTGAAGATGGTGCGCGCCTACGCCGAGCGGCTGGGCGTCAACCTGGCCCTCATCGACAAGCGCCGCCCGAGTCCGAACGAATCGCGCGTCATGAACATCATCGGGGAGGTGGAGGATAAAAACGTGATGCTGGTCGACGACATCGTCGACACGGCCGGCACGCTTACCCGAGCAGCCGAGGCGCTCCGCGAAGCGGGGGCGCTCAAGATCATGGCGGCCTGTACGCACGCCCTGCTCTCAGGGCCGGCGTACGACCGCATCGAGTCCTCCGCTATCGAGGAACTGATCATCACCGACACCATTCCGCTGGAGCGGCCCTCCGATAAGATCGAGGTCGTCACCACGGCGGATCTGTTTTCCAATGCCATCCGCCGGATCTACACCGATAAGTCGGTGTCGAAGCTCTTCGATAACTGAAACAGGCTTTAAGAATACCGCGGCGCCTGCGGCATTCCCATTAGAATTTTGAACGTAGAATATTTCCCATTATGGATACTGTACTTCTAGAAGCTGAACCGCGCGAGGTAGGCAAGCGACCTACGCGCGAAGTCCGAAGCAATAACAACGTGCCGTGTATTCTGTACGGCCCGGAGACCGATTCCGTCCCGTTCCAGATTCCCGTCCCGACGATGGAGAAGCTGATCCGGCAGCGGACCACCCCTCTCCTGGAAGTCGAAGTCGACGGAGAGAGTTGGGACTGCATCTTGAAAGACTACGACTTACACCCCATCACCGATCGGCCGATCCACGCCGACTTTCAGGTGCTTCGCGAGGGGCGAAAGATCTCGCTCACGGTGCCGCTTCGCTTCGAAGGCATCCCAGTCGGCCAGCAGGAGGGCGGCGATACGCAGGTGAACCGGCGCGAGATGGCCGTGCGCTGCCTGCCGAACGATATCCCCTCTGAGATAACAATCGACATTTCGGAGCTCGAAATTGGGGATGCCATCCACGTTCGCGACCTCGACGTCGAAGGCGTAGAGTTTCGCGCCCGCCCTGAGCAGGCCATCGTTACTGTCGTGGCCCCGCGTCTCGACGTGCTCGAACCGGCCGAAGAAGAGGTGGACGAAGAGGAAGAGCTCGAAGAAGGCGAAGTCCCCGAAGGCGAAGAAGCCGAAGCCGCCGAGGGCGAAGAAGAGGCCGCCGAAGGCGAAGAGGAAGAGGAGGAAGAATAAGAATGGGGAGTGGAGGAATAGAAGAGTGGGGGGAGTGGAAGAGTGGAAGAAAAGAGAATAATGCATTTTCTCTGATTCGACCTTTCTCCCGCTCACCTCTTCTTTCGCTCATCCGTTTCTCCGCTCGTCCATTCCTCGATTCATTCTTTTCCCCTCACCCACTCGCAGTCCATGGCGCACGCAGAACGACTGATCGTTGGCCTGGGGAATCCTGGAGCGAAGTACGCTGAGACGCGTCACAACATCGGGTTCCGGGTCGTGCAAGCGCTCGCCGATGAGCTCAGCACCGATCTAGAGAAAAGTCGTTTTGAGGCGCTCGTCGGATGGGCTGACCACCGGGGCGAAACGATCGGTCTGGCCCTCCCACTTACGTATGTCAACCGAAGCGGGCAGGCCGTGCAGCCGCTGCTTCAGCAGCACGACGTGCAGCCGCACGATCTGCTCGTGGTGGTGGACGATGTGAACCTCTCGGTCGGTCAGCTCCGACTGCGTCCGAGGGGCGGATCCGGTGGGCACAACGGGTTGCAGGACATTGCCGACCGGTTGGGGACCACTGACTTTCCACGGCTCCGCATCGGTATCGGGGACGACTATCCGAAAGGAGGTCAGGCCGACTACGTGCTGTCGCCCTTCGATTCCGAAGAGGAGCCGATCATCGAACGAGCCGTTGAGGAGGCGGTTCAGGCGTCGCTCACCTTCGTGCACGATGGCGTCGATACGGCTATGAATCGGTACAACTAAGCAGGGAGCGCATCTCATCGGGGCCTATTCTCTTCAGTGCAGGCCTTTTGAAAAGCCCGACCGAGCCAGCGCACCCCTTTCTTTGACGCGGCGCGTACCATAAATTATAGCGATCGAACCGGTTCCAGGAGGAATCGCTCGCATACGACACCGAATCAGACATCAATAGCCAAACCGGCGGACTGAATCATGGCGAAGGTTGAAGTTACCATGCCCAAGATGGGCGAGAGCATCACCGAAGGCACCGTCATCGCATGGCACAAGCAACCGGGCGATGAAGTGGAGCAGGACGAGACGATCCTGGAAATTGGCACCGATAAGGTGGATACGGAAGTGCCCTCGCCCGATGAAGGTGTGCTTGTAGAGCATCTCGTTGAAGAAGGGGAGACTGTCGAGGTCGGCACGGTCATCGCCGTGCTGGAGACCGAACCCGAGGCTGCCGACCCGGCGCCGGATGAAGCGCCACCCGCTGAGGAGCCAGCGGATGAAGAGCCAACGGCAGAGGAGCAACCTGCGCCTGAGGACAAACCGAGTGAAGAGGCAGCAGACGAGCCTGAGCCGGCGGCGCCCACTGCAGAAGAGGAGGAGCCCGATGAGATCACGCCCAAAGCCGAGCCTAGCGGTGAGGGGGCGACGGTTGATGTCGTCATGCCCAAGATGGGCGAGAGCATCACCGAAGGCACCGTCATTGCATGGTACAAGGAAATCGGCGACTCGGTAGATCTGGATGAGACGCTCCTAGAGATCGGTACCGATAAGGTGGACACCGAGGTGCCCTCTCCAGCTGGAGGCGTGCTGAAAGAGCGACTCGTTGAGGAGGGAGAAACCGTGGAGGTCGGCACCAAGGTGGCTGTGATTGCCACGGAAGAAGGAGCCGAGGTTGAAGAGGAGCCTGCCGAGCCAGCGCCAGAAGGCGCAACTGAAGAATCAGAATCTACTGCTGAGCCGGCGCCCGAGCCCTCCGGAGATGGTGCCGTGCGAGAGCCCGACCCGGGCGACCGCGAACCCATCAAGCGACGCGGCTCCGACGGCCGGTTCTACTCGCCGCTGGTGCGCTCCATCGCAAAGGAGGAGGGGCTTGGCATGAGCGAGTTGGAGTCTATCGAAGGCTCTGGCCGCGGGGGGCGCGTCACCAAGGAAGACGTGCTCGCCTACCTCGAAGAACGTGAGGAGCGCGTCGAGGAACCGCCGGCTGAAGTGGAAGAGGAGCAGGTTGAAGAAGAAGTTCCCGAGCCCGAACCCGCCCGTCCGGCCCAGCGCGAGGCCGATGGTCGCCCCGTGCGTCGAACGTACACAGTTGAAGAGGGACCCAGCACGGAAGAGATTAGACAGCAGTACGGCGATCGCGTGGAGGTCGTCGAGATGGACCGCATGCGCCAGATCACGGCCGAGCACATGGTCCGCTCGAAGGCTACCTCCGCGCACGTTACGTCCTTTGCCGAGGCCGATGTGACGGGACTCGTGCGCTTCCGCGAGCGCCACAAGGAGACGCTGCAGGAGCAAGAAGACGTCAAGCTTACGTTCACGCCGTTCTTCGTGCAGGCCGCCGTGGAGGCGCTGCGCGAACATCCGGTGCTGAACGCCTCCGTTGAGGGCGACAAGATCGTAATGAAGAAGGACTACCACATCGGCATCGCCGTCGCCATTGGAAAGAAGGGCCTGCTGGCCCCGGTCATTCGAAATGCCGGCGACAAGAATCTCATCGGTCTGGCGAAGGCCGCTGCGGACATGGCTGAGCGGGCGCGCACGCAGCAGCTTCAGCCCGACGAACTGCAGGGCGGCACGTTTACCGTCACGAACATCGGATCGCTCGGATCGCTTATGGGCACGCCGATCATCAATCAGCCGCAGGTTGGTATCCTGGCGACGGGCGCCATCAAGAAGCGCCCGGTTGTGATCGAGGATCCCGACATGGGCGACATCATCGCCGTGCGGCACATCATGTACGTGTCGCTCTCCTACGACCACCGCATCATCGACGGCGCCATGGGGTCCAGCTTCCTCCAGCGCTATGTCGACGAGCTGGAGTCGTACGACGAAGATATGGCGCTCTCGGACGCGTAGAAATCGTGTGGATGGGAGGAACGTGTGGACGTGGAGGTGGCGGGTGAAGGTCCGTTTTCGCTTTCCGCTGTCCCGAGGCGGCTTGCGACGGTAGGTCAATCGTGCATGCACGTGTCCGATGAGGAGGGGAAACCTCCCGTCCTATCACGAACCCATTCCGCGTCAGCCGTCCATCGCAGCGGCGCTCTGATCGAACGTCACCGTCTCGGCGGATCCAGCCCTATGGTTTAGCTGGCTGATGAGACCATCCGCATCCGGTCACTCTCCGTCTGTAGTCCTTGGGGGCACGCGCATCTGATTTCTCCGGTCGATTTGAAACCGCGGGTGCGCAGGAGCTGGTCGATAATGCGAGCTATTTCTCCGAGGTGGCATCGTAGGCGCTGGAAGAACCCATACTACCTCGCAGAGAATGATGGCGTTTACGTACCGGGGCTTTCCTGAGGGCGTGTTGACTCCAGAAATCGCTTTGTGGCCTCGTACTGCTCCTCCGATAGGGTTCGGTACTTCAGGAGCTGCGACAGCCGCGACGATAGAAGCAATGAGCAGGAAGGTGTTCGGCGGATCCGCCATCGCGTCGCGGAAGTGAGCGGGGACATCTCCTCGCAAAGCGCCCTGTCCTCAATGAAGAAGATGGAAACACCTTTCAAACTCCGTTATTGATAAATACTGCCTGAAGCCCTTGATTGTTAGCAGGTTTTGGTACTATCGGGCATTTTGCATGTCGAAGCGGCTCCGCGGATTGCGGGCGCCTTCGATCTCGCTATCATCGGATGTTGTCCCCCTGACCCCATGTCTGACGACACGTCACCTGCCGAAGAAGTCTCCCTGGAGCTCTCATTTCGAGAGCTGCGCCGGCACCTGCAGGATTTTCTGAACGACTACCTCGAAGACAAGAGTGATGAGACGGTCGGCACGTATCGCCGGTCGCTCAACACGTTTGAAAAGTGGTTCGTGCGCCAGCAGGGCAGTTTTCGGTTTTCCGAAGACGACGTTCGCGACTACAAGCAGTACCTGATGGAGGAGCGCGAGCTCAGCCAGGTGTCGGTCTCGACGTATCTTACGGCCTTGCGGCGCTTCTGCCAGTATTTGACCGACGCCGGTCTGCTGGCACGGAATACCGCCAAGGAGGTGAAAGGTAATCGCCGGCCCGATACGCACTCGCGGTCGGTGCTGACGGAAACCGACATCGAGCAGCTGCTCGAGGCGCTCGGCTCCACCACGCAGATCGAAAAGCGCGACGCCGCCATCATCTACCTGATGCTTTATGCGGGGCTCAGCGAAATCGAGATCGTGCGCGCCGACGTGGAGGATCTCGAGCAGACGCTTATGGGCTGGTACCTGCGCGTGCAGGGAAAGGGGCGGAAGGTCAAGGATCAGCAGGTGCCGATCGACCCGCCCGTGCTGGAGCGCATCCAGGACTACTTGGACACGCGCGAACGGGTGAAGCCCGAGGATCCGCTCTTCGTCTCCCACGGTCACCGCTCCAAGGGCGAGCGCCTCAATACGCGCTCCGTGCGCGGTCGCATCAACGAGTATCTCAAAGACGCGGGCATCAAGCGAAAGGGCCTCACGCCCCACAGTCTAACCCACACGGCGGCGCTCATCTGGCTGAATCAGGGCATGCCCATCGAGGAGGTCAAGGAGCGCATGCGCCACGGCACGCTCGATACGACGATGATTTACTACAAGAAGCAGGGGCTGCTCAAACGCGATCCGGAAGAGCTTGAAGAGCTGGAAGACTCATCGGGCTGACGTCCATTATGGCTCTACCTCTTCGCGCTCGAACCGGCGCATCAGGCGAACGGCCTCGAGGATGATCCATATCGCGAATCCGAGGATGACCGATCCGAATACGAAGAGCAGCCAATCGGGCTCGGCTTCACCCCAGCCCGACCACTCAAAGAACACGTGGTCAACCATGGCCCAGATGGTCATGAAGAGCAGGAAGATCTTCTTCGCCAGAAACCGGGAGTAGTACCGGTAGGCGAGAAAAAAGAGAAAGAGGGAGAAGGCTGCTACGAGACTACCGGACATGGAGGCGTTTCTGCGCCGGTTCTCCGATTACGGGCGGAGGCACATGTGAAGAATCGATAGTGCGCCTACAATAAAGGGCGCAACAAGAACAGTAGCAACACAGGTGGACGAGAGCCGGCGCTCCTTCCGTTAGCTCACACGGTTTACGTCACACGGTTTACGTCACACGGTTTGTAGGCTGGCTATCTCACGGAGAAGCCTCCGACCGATCTCGTTTCGCGTCCTCCTCCGAGCGATCTTCTCCGTTCTCAGGGCGGTCCCCGTCTTCCTCTGCGCGATCGCTCATCTGGGCTTTAACCTCTTCGGCCACGCGGTCATCGATCTCGTCATCGATGCGCCGGTCAATTTCATCTTCGATCTGCTCGTCCATTTCTTTCTGGACTCGCTCCTCAACTTCGGCCGTAACCTCGTCAGGCACCTGCCGCTCGATTTCTGACGTGACCTCTTCGGGCACCTGCTCTTCAACCTTCTCAGCGACTTCGCTCTCGGTAGCGCTGGGGAGCTGATCGGCGACCTCTACGGCAACGGCTTCCTCGGCCTCGGCAGCCACTTCTTCGTGGAGGATTTTTTCGTAGACGACCATGTTCTCCCAGACGCGCAAGAAATAGCCCAGCACCAGCCCGCCTTGGAAGGTGACGACCCGGGGGTCCATCTCGACGAAAAAGAGATAGCCGAATCCAGCGCTGAATGTGAGTCCGTAGATGATGTCGATGTAGAATTGAGTCTGACGACCGCGCAGTAGCATATCATTTTCGTGTGGGTTATGGCGTGCTCATCGTGGCGACCCCGATCGCGGCTTACAGTGCTCCGAAGCTCACAAGCGCCAAAAAGGTAAGGTAGGAGCCAGCAGTAGCAATGATAGGAACCACGTTTTGCATAAGAATCACTCGAATGGTTGCTTCAGGATTAAACAGGTCAGATCGAGGTGGGGTTTGCACCGAAGACTCCTGAGAGGCCGGCGGCTCAGTGGATGGATCGCCGGCCGGATCGCCCACCGTCGGACTCCCCTCATCAGCCGCAAGGGCACCCACGGACACGCGAGAGGCCCCCTGGCCGCGGACGGCATCGCTCGCAGATATGCTGCGCGTCGCGCGCCCCCACCCGAGGCCGACGATGCACACCGTGGCGATGATGACAAAGCTCGCCGGAATGCCGATCGCGGACAGCAGAATGACGATGACGGAGCTCAGCACGGCGACGATGAGGGCCGCCGTCAGCGGTAGATCGGTGATATCGTTGCCCAGCGTCTCCATGGTGCGCCGGGCGATCGTCAGGGCGCCGACTGCAACGGCAGCCGAGCCGATAAGAATACCGGGATTCATTGCGAGCACGCCGCTTCCTACCAGCGGGGCAATGGCGTTCGCAATATTACTCGTCCCGGAACTGAAGGCCATCAGGCACCCGATGCCAATCACGACGGCCGACCCCACGAACTCGCGCTGCGTCGTGTTCGGGCCGAGGGTGGGTCGGACGAAAAATCCGCTTTGCTCGATGGTCACGAGCGGACCGGGTGTCTGCTCGATGGCGATCAGCCGGTCGATCTGGGCATACCAGTAGCGCCCAATCATGACGGCAGCCCAAAATCCGATGACGGGGGAGAGAATCCACCAGGCGAGGATTTCGCCGACAACGGCATAGTTGAGTTCGCCGGTAGCGAGCGCCAGACCGGCGATGGAACCGACGGCCGTCATCGAGGTCGATGCGGGAGCGCCCGAGAGATTGCCAATAAGCAGGGCCCCGCCGATAAAAAACAGGACGATGATGCTCGCCTCAAGCGTGAAAATGGCCGAATCATGCACGAGCTCCACGCCCAGCGTATCGACGACGCGCCGGCCAATCGTGAACGCGCCGACGAAGAAGCCGATCGCCATCAACACGCCGGCGGAAGTCTTGCTCAGCACCTTCGCCCCGACCGCTGGCGCGAACGCAGGACCTGTCGTCGCGCCGCCAATGTTGTACGCGACGAAACAGGCGATCAGAACCCCACCGATCAGAAGCAGGTCGGCCACGTATTCGCTTGGAACCCGTCATTCGGCTATCGCAGCGAAATATTACTAACGAGCCAAGAAACATGCTCGTTTCAGGAGTAGACGGGGGATAGAAATCGAAAAGCCGTGAAGTAGGAGAGCATTCCTAGGTCGGGAAAGTGATCGTAAGAGACGCCCGTCGACTCTTCGGGGGGAGCAAGCGGAGCCGCCTCCGGGCTTCGCGTAATGGGGGCGTTCTCTAAGGAGCTATTCGGCTACGATGGAGTCAATCAAGCACTGAATGGTTTCTTGATGCGCCTGCGTGCACCTTTCCTTGGTGCGCGTTGTAAACATGGCTCCTTCAATTGCGGCCAGAAACACCTTCGCTGCTTGACGGGGCGACTCACACCCCTGCAGTCCGGTGCCCTCGGGAGCGCCGTCCTTAATGGTCTCGGTTAACCAGTCTTCTTGCTCGGCGAAAAATTGCCGCACCTCTTCACGCATCGCTTCGGGGAGCGTCGAATCGTCCGAGCTGAGCACCCCGCAGAGGCAAAGACCCCCCTCGTTCAAGATCTCAGTATACAGGCTCGCGTATTCTTGGAGATGCTCGCGGAGCGCGTCGGTTCGCTCGCGAATAGCCGCGCGCCGTTCAGCATGCCCGCGACGATACCGGGCAACCACAGCCTGTCCCAGATCGGACTTCGAAGGAAAGTGATAATGGATAGCAGCGGTAGTCAGGTCAAGCTCGTCGGCGAGGTCGCCGTAGCTCACTGCATTGTAGCCCCGCTGCTGAATTTTCTCCCGAGCGAGGTCCAAAATCTGCTCGGCAGTGGCAGAGTACTGCGGGGGGGAAGGCGGGTCGGCAGCAGTCGTGCTCATAAAATAACTTATCAGTTAATAAGTACGCTGTTAGTCCCAATAGGGGGAATGCGCGCCGGGTTCCGAATTGCCTCTTGTGCATCTCTGCCAGGACAACTCTAGTCCTCTTCCGTCCGCACCTCCATTACGCCTGTCATCGCAGGGTAATGACCCGGATACGTGCAGAGGTAGATGTAGTCGCCCGGCTCCTCAGGCGCTGTAAATTCGACCTCGGTGACTTCCCCGCCACTTGCCATGGGCGTGGAGGCAAGCACCGCTCCGTGATCAGGAATGTAGTTGGGAGGGCCTTCGTCTTGGCTGGCTCGGTAGACTTCGTTGGCTACGCTGTTGTCGTCGGAGTTGACCACCAGCACATTATGGGGCAGGCTGGCCTCGGCGTTATCCATGACCAGCTGCACGGTTTGGCCCGGTCGCACCGTGAAGGACGTCTGCTCAAACTGCATGTTATCGCCAACAGCGCGGATGGTCACGTCAGCAACGTCTGCCTCGCGAAAGTCCATCGGATCGGACGCTTCAGGCGATTCCCCGTCGCAGGCCGTAAGCAACAGGAGAGGAAGGGCGAGCAGTGCAACAATGTATTTTTGCATCGAACGACGGATCAGTGGGGCAAATGAGGACTGCGATCAATCAAAGCGTTTGACATATTAATATTATTGGACAAAACGTTCAATGGAACGGTCCCAACCCGAAACCCTGTTTCTCGCGAACGGGTATGTGATAGCATCCGGCGTGCTGATCAGAAAACTGGCTTCAGACTGATTCCTGATCGGCACCCTCGTTTCCTCCCACTGATCCCACTGTGGCATGACGAGCCCGTCTTCTCCCAACGCTTCCAATGAGCCCGCCCCATCGACGGTCTGGTGGCTGGTGCGAGGCGCTGGTCGATTCGCCTCCCGTTACTGGATCCTAATTCTTGTTGGGGCGGTCGCATGGTACCTGTTCTGGGGCATGGAGCCCGACGTCGACCTGGCCGACAGCGGTCCGCCGGCGTCCGACTTCGAGCTGGAGCAAGCTGAGGGCGGTACGTTCCAGCTTTCTGATCACGACGGGGACGTGGTCGTGGTGAGCCTCTGGGCTACCTGGTGCGCTACCTGCCAGCAGCAGATGCCTGGATTCATGGAGCTGCACGAGACGTTTGACGACGTGCAGTTCGTGGGGCTCGCCATCGACGAGGACGGCCTCGAGGCCGTGCGCGGTTTCCTGCAGCGGGAGTCGGTGAACTACCCGCTCGTCGCCGACCGCAGGGTGGCCGCTGAACACTTCAACACCCGCAGCACGGTGCCACGGACTTTCATCATCGATCGCCAGGGGGAGGTCCGGTTTGAGCACACAGGCAAGCTTCTCACGGGCGACCTGCGTCCCGTACTCGAAACGCTGGTGGCTGAACCTGCTTCTTGAAGACTTCGCCTCTCGCTTCTCTCACTACCGATCTCCAATATGAAACATCTGCTACTCTCTCTCGCCCTTCTCATCATGGTGCCGGTGCACGCGACAGCTGCGCCGGTTGATCGGTCCGACATCGAGGCGTCGGATGAGCACGCGGACGCGGAGGCCCTCTTTGAAGAGGCTCAGCTAGACTGGGATGCCGGCGAATATGTAGACGCCCTCGAGGGGTTTCAGGCGGTGCTCGATCATGAGCACGGCGACTCGTTCTTCGAAGAGATTGCGCTCACCACCGGGGAGCTCTACCCAACCACTCAGCTGTCGGAGGATGGAACGAACCTGCGCTTCAGTCCGGACGGTCAGTACGCTGCCTACGATCAGGAGCACGACGGTACGACCCACACTCACATTGTCGACGTGACTGACGAGGCGCCCGAGCCCATCGACCGGTTCGAGGGCGAGGCCTTCACCTTTAGCTCCGACGGACCCTCCGGCGCGTATCTGCAGCGCGAGCACACCGACGAGATGGCCGAGGTTGAAGAGCGCCTGCACGAGGCGCGGGAAGCGGAAGACGAAGCGGCCGTGGAGCGCTATCAGGAAGAACTGGGATGGCTTCGCGCTGTGAACACACAGCTCGTGGCGCGTGATGTGACCGACGGAAGCGAGCAGCCCTTCCAGCACGAGAACCTCGTCGTCACCGACCCGGTTTACGATACCGATACCGGACGGTTCTTCGTCGCGGCCATGCCACACGAGCAGACTGACCGAACCCACGTCTACGCCTTCGATACGCCTGGCGACGCCCCCGAACGAATCCACGACGACGCGCCCGGCTACCGCACTGCCCTGCAGCCTGTGCGCGGAAGCGAGCATCTCATCTATCAGATGGACGATAGCGCGCCGTTTCCGGTGGCAAACGTTGAGGGTAATGCCGGAGAGAGTGTTGCGCGATCTGGGGAGACTGTCATCTATGCGCTTGATGCAAGGACCAAAACGACTTTCGACGGAGAGGATCCCGTCGCGTCAGAGGACGGCTCGATGATGGCGTATACGACGACGGCCGGCGACTCCAACCGCGTCCACGTTCGATCACTCGACGCGCCGGAAGAGTCCCAGAATATCATGTCAACGGTGGAGCCGGTCGCCTCGCCTGCGCTTTCTCCCGATGGCCAGCAGCTGGCGTTCAACAAGCAGTCCGGCATCAGCTGGCAGGTCTACCTGGCTGACGTTGAAAACGGATCCGTGGAGCAGTTCTCGCGCGATATCCAGCACGAGCTCTTCCCTGAGTTTCTCGATGACGAGACGCTCCTGGCCAAGATGGGCGAGTTTCGCCACCGCCGCGCCCACGTCTACGACCTCGACTCAGGTGACTTCCATCGCGTCTTCCACAACAACAGGGTCCGAACCGTGTCCATGGAGTATGAGTGGGCGCCGTCTCCATCGGGCGATCGGGTGCTGATTCGCGCCGAGCGCGATGGCAACACGATTTCCGACGAAGAGGGGGTCTACCTGACGGACCTCATGCAGACGATCTCGATGGACGAGCTGGAGGCGCGCATCAGTCGGCAGCTGGAGAGCGAGCGCACCCTGCGACGCCAGGCCGAAGCGATGTACGCGCCCATTCGGGACGCCGTCGACGAGGTGACGGACGAGATTAGTCTCAGACACCTCTACGATTACCAGAAGGCGCTGTACGACTTCGATTCGAAGTTCTACACCGAGCCGGGCAACCAAAAGGCAGGTGAGTATATCTACGAAAAGCTTGCGTCGTTCGGCTACGAGCCGGAGTACCAGTGGTTCTCGCCGGATGACGAGCACCGCACGGCCAACGTCGTCGCGCGCCTTGAAGGCAGCGAGCATCCGGAGGTCGTGTACGTCTACAGCGCGCACTACGACTCCGTCCCCAACAGTCCAGGCGCCGACGACAACTCGACCGGCACGGCCGTGCTGCTTGAGATGGCCCGCGTGCTCGCCGATCGCGACCTGCCCGCCACGATTATCTTTGCCTCACTGACGGCTGAGGAGGCCGGTCTGCTCGGCGCCCAGGAGTTTGTCCGTCGCGCCGAAGAGGAGGGACTGGAGGTGGCCGGCGTTATCAACAACGACATGATGGGATGGACGCGCCACCATCGCCTTGACAACACGATCCGGTTTTCCAACTACGGCATCCGCGACATCCAGCACGCCTCGTCGATCCTGTTTTCAGACCTCATCACGTACGACTCGCGCTACTACCGCTTCACCGACGCGCATGTCTTCTTTAACGCGTACGGGGACGTAATCGGCGGCATCGGATCGTATCCGATTTTGGGCAACCCGAACTACCACCAGCCTACCGACCGGCTGGAAACGATCAACCATCGGCTGGTGAGAGCCGTGGCGCAGTCTACAACTGGCGTCTTCAAAAAGCTCACCCACACGCCGTCCAAGATTGATGGGGTAGAAGTCGAGACGGCCGGATCAGGCTACACCGTGCGCTGGGACGAGCCCCTGGAGTCGGATATCAATCACTATCAGGTGCGCTATTACCGCCCGAACGGCGACACGGTCACGCGGGAGACATCCAGCCGCTCTGTCGAAATCGAACGGGTCGATACCGACCGTCCGGTCGCCGTGCGCGCCGTCAACGAGCGGGGCATGGAGGGTTGGGACTGGGCCGAGGTATCCCTGGCGGAGTGAGCGCACTCGTGGAATAGTTCTCCGTTCTTCTGTTAAGTCGCGCAAAAAGCCGACAATAGCCCTAAGCGATAGTCACTCTCCGCTATCGTAAGAAATGATGAGAGGTATTTCTCCTTATCACACCGACAGATCCGGCTTTAAGCGGATAAGGGCTTTCAGAGCCGACAGTGTGGTTTCGTCGGGGTCTGTGGTTGCGGATACCTGGACGTGGCGTGCGTCTTCGAGCGCGCTAGGCGCTTCGTAGCGGGCTGTAAGCGCCTCGAAGTCTTCCGAGCGCGCGTCGGAGATCACATCGTTCTGCGCGTCGCGGGCGGCCAGTCGGCGCTTGAGTTCCTCGTCGGGAGCGGTGAGTTCGATGAAGGTGTGAGCCACGCCCAGCTCGCCGAGGCGCTCCCGCAATTGGTCCCGCTGAGATTGGCGGCTGAAGGTGGCATCGATAATCGTGCCCTGCCCGTCTTCGGCGCGTTCGGCGGCCTGGTCGAGAAGAGCCTCGTAGGTCCGCGCGCTCATTGCGGACGTGTACAGTTCATTGCGCGTCTCCGGGTCCGGACGCTCGTGGAGGGGCACGCCGGCCAGCTCCTTGCGCGTTTTGTCTGAAGAAACCACTTTCCACCCGAGCGCGTCGTGAAGCGCCTGCGCCTGCGTGCTCTTGCCCGTGCCGGGGCGTCCCATCACGACGACCACCATCGGCTTAGAACCGGCCACGTGGTAGCGAAGCGCCCACTGGTAGAGGTGCTGGCTGCGCGACCGGCACGTCTTCTTTTCGTCGTCGGCGAGATCTTCTTCCAGGTAGAGCATCCCATCCACCTTGCCGCGCACGAACGCGCGATAGCTCTTGTAGAAATCGGCGAGCAGTGGCAGGTCGGGATCGTCGAGCGCATCGGCCATCTCACGGACGACGTACCGGGCGTAGTCGGGGGCGCCGTTCGCGTCGAGCTCCATCGCCAGGAAGCCGATGTCGCTGGCCACGTCGATATGGCGGAAGCGCTCCGTGAACTCGATGCAGTCGTAAATGCAGACGCGCTCGGGCGTCAGGTGAACGTGTTCGAGGCGCAGGTCTCCATGCGCGTTGACGATGTGGCCGTTGGCCCGCCGCTTCTGGAAGACCAAAGCGTGCTGGTCGTAAAACCGATCCGTGGCGTACTGCAAGGCCTCGTAGGCCGGCGCAGTGAGCAGCGTGCCCACCTGCGGCTCGGCCTGCTCGAAATTTTCGTCGGTGTTGACCCGGATGTGATCGATGCGCCCGGCGTCCGCAATTTCCGGCGAGGACGAACGCTCGTCGTAGAACTGTGCAAGCCTGTCGATGACGCGGTCGAGATCATCGGTAGTGAGTTCGCCGTGCTCCAGCTTCCAGTCGAGGTGGCCCTCGTCCGAGAGCTTGCGCATCTTCACGGCGTACTCGATCGGTTCGCCGCGGCCCTCCAGCTGGAACGAGCCGTCCGACGACTGCGTGATGGGGACCACCCCTTCATAGATCGAGGAGCACAGCCGCTGGTTGAGCTGCACCTCTTGCTCGCAGAAATGCCTGCGGCGCGCCAACGTCGTAAAGTCGAGAAACCCGAGATCGAGCGACTTCTTGACCTTGTAGACGTACGGCGGCGCCAGCGCGACGACCGAGATATGGGTCTGGATGACGTCGATCGACTCCGGCGCGTACGGATAGGCCGCTGGATCCTGCAGCAGCTCGAAGAGATCCTTCGTCGAAAGGGACTCCTTAGCGGGGGGAGAAGTTACCATCCGAGAGGGGGTAGGTTCATTCAGAAGAAGCGGGGATACAATGCGATTCGGTCATGATCCGTTGTGGAACGACGTCTCGTTCTCGGCATGTTGCCGGATGCCGGGGGCAGGCTCGAAGCGCGGGCCGTGCGTAGCCGTCAGCTCTGTCAGTCGTTGCGCGACGTCATCCGCCCCACGCGTATCCACGTAACGGAACGGGCCGCCGTGGAACGGGGGAAAGCCGAGCCCGAATACCGCACCGAGGTCGCCGTCGGTAGCGCTGCGGAGGATGCCCTCGTCCAGGCACTTGACAGCCTCATTCACCATCATCAGGCCGAGACGTTCCTGGACGTTGCTCCGATCGAACGAGGAGCGCGTTTGTCCGCCGAAGAAGCGGTACACCTCTTCGTCGACCTCTTGCTTTTCGTAGTCGCCATCCTCTTTCTCGTAGCCGTAGAACCCGTGCTGGTTCTTCTGGCCTAGATAGCCAGCGTTCATTAGCTTTTCCGCCGCCAGACTGATGTTGTGGTCGCCATCGAGGCGGTTACTCATCACCTCCGTAATCTTCGCTGCGACGTCGATGCCGACCAGGTCGAAGAGCTCGTAGGGACCCATCGGAAATCCGAAGTCTTCCATGGCATCGTCGATAGCTTCGATTTCGGCTCCTTCTTCGAGGAGCAGCAGCGCCTCGTTCATGTAGAGCGCGAGGATGCGCGTCGTGTAGAAACCCGGCCCGTCATTGACGACGATGACCGTTTTGTCTTGGGCCAGACCCGCCTCAAACGCTGTGGCAAGCGCCTCCTCGGAGGTTTGCTCCGTCTGGATGATCTCCAGCAGCGGCATGTCCGGAACGGGAGAGAAGTAGTGCATGCCCAGGACGCGCTCGGGATGCTCGGCGTCTGCAGCGATCTCGCCGATCGGTAGGGACGACGTGTTGGAGGCGAAGACGCAGTCCTCCGACACAACCGCTTCCGTCTCAGCAAGGATCTCCTGCTTTAGGTCGAGGTCTTCGGGCACAGCCTCGATGACCACATCAGCGGGCTTGAGGGACGCGTAGTCGGCGGTCGGAACGACGCGCTCGACGATGACGTCGCGGTCGAAGTCGGAAATAATACCCTTGTCGACCTTCTGGCTGACCGATGTCCAGACGGATTTCTTGCCGTCGCTGGCCAGGTCGAGATCCTGGTCCTTCAGAATCACATCGATATCGTTTTCCGCGCTGATCTCAGCGATGCCGGCGCCCATCAAGCCGGCACCCAGAACCCCGATGCGATCCACGGCGTGCGCCTTCTCGGCGAGCGGGTTTTCCTCGGCCTCTTGCTTGGCGAAGAAGAGGCTGACGAGCGCCTGCGACTCAGGGGTGAAGACGAGTTCGCTGAAGTACTGCGCTTCCAGGTCGAGGCCTGCTTCGAGGCCGTCTTCCATGCCCACCTTCACGCACTCGATAATCTTGGGAGGAGCCGGGTAATTGCCGCGCGTGCGACTTTCGGTTCGCTTGCCGGCCTGCTGGTACACCACCCGGCGCGTCACCGTGTTGCTTTCGATGAGCCGGTCGGTAATCGGCTGCTCGTCGCGCTCAGGTTGCAGTTCGCCCGTGGCCAGTCGTCGGGCTGCCTGCTGAGCGGCTCGGTGCAGTCCCGGAGGGTGGGTGAGGGCATCGACGAGTCCGATGCGCTTGGCCTTCTCGGGGTAGGTGTTCTTGCCGGTGAGCATCAGCTGGAGCGCCTGCTGAACGCCCACAAGGCGTGGCAGGTACTGCGTGCCGCCCCCGCCCGGCAAGAGGCCGAGCTTGACCTCGGGCAGCGCCATGCGGGTCTTGTCGTGCGTCGTCGCAATGCGGTACGAGCACCCCAGCGCGAGCTCCAGTCCGCCTCCAAGCGCCGGGCCGTTGATCGCAGCAATCGTGGGCTTCTCGAGCGCCTGGACGCGCCGGAGCAGGTCGTGAGCCGTCCGCGTCATCTCACGAACGTCGGCCGGCGTCTCGAACGTCTTAATCATGTCGAGATCTGCGCCAGCTACGAACGAATCTTCTTTGGCGCTGATAAAGATGCCGGCCTGGATCTCGGGGCTTTCCTCGAGAACCGTAACAGCCTGTTCGAGCGCGTGGAGGGTGCCCTGAGAGATCGTATTGACCTCGGCATCGGGCTGGTCGAGCCATACAGTAGCGATGCCGTCTTCCACCTCCAGGCGGAGCTGGTCGGTTGCGAGCGCGGGGTCAGCGGTGGACATAATGCGGAAGGCTGAGTGCGTGAGTCAGAGTTCAGTGTGCACCAAAGGCCCGAAGAAACGCGGCTGCTGCATTCGCGGATCCGTTTCTGGCAGCATCATGGAGCGACGGTCAATTTAGTCCGCACGCCGCACCAGCATGGCGTGTCCCTGGCCGCCGGCCGCGCAGGCGGAGACGAGGGCCCACTCGCCGTCTTCTTCGTGCAGGCGGTTGGCAGCCGTCGTGACCAGTCGGGCGCCGGTAGCGCCAAACGGGTGGCCGAGCGATATCGAGCCGCCGCGCGTGTTAAGTTTGTCCATCGGGATCTCGCCAACGGCCGAGGAGCGGTTTAGGCGGTCTTCAGCAAACGTTGGGGAGCGGAGCGCCTCAAGCACGGCGAGCAGCTGTCCGGCAAAGGCTTCGTGGATTTCGAATACGTCAATGTCGTCCAGAGCGAGCCCCGCCGCGTCGAGCACCTGCGGGATGGCGTAGGCCGGGCCGAGCAGAAGCTCCGTGCCGGGGTCCTGGGCAACGTACGTGTACGTCCCGAGCGTCGCTTTCGGCTCGAGGCCCAGCGCTTCGGCCTGCTCGGCGGACGTCAGCAGCGTGGCCGAAGCGCCGTCTGTAAGCGGAGAGCTGTTGCCCGCTGTAACGGTGCCGTATGGCTTGACGAACGAGGGCGAGAGGTCGCGGAGCTTCTCCATCGAGGTGTCGTCGCGGATCGTGTTGTCCTCGGTGATCGGCTCGAAGTCGGGCGGAACCGTGGCCGGGACGATTTCCTTCGCGAAGCGCCCGTCGTCGCGAGCCGCCGCGGCGCGCTGGTGCGTGCGAAGCGCATACTCGTCCTGCGCCTCGCGCGAGATGTCGAACATGGCAGCGAGCTTGTCGGCGCTCTCGCCCATCACTTCACCGGTCGAGTACTCGGCGATGGACGGCGACTCCGGAACGAGGTCGCTCGGGCTGAGCCCTTTGAGCAGCTTCAGGTATTCGGTGGGAGACTTGTACTTGCGCGCTTCGAAGAGCTTTTTGCGCACTTTTCGCTTCACGCGGATAGGCGGGTCCGAGAGCGTTTCCGTGCCGCCCGCAATGATAAAGTCAGCCTGCCCGCCGCGGATGAGGTCGACGCCTGACGTGATCGCCTGGTTGCTTGAGATGCAGGCCATCGTGACCGTAAAGGCCGGGACGTGTTTGGGGATGCCGGCGCCGAGAGCCGATTCGCGGGCGACGTTGCTGGTCTGGACGTCTTGAATGACGCTTCCCATGATCACCCGATCAACGTCCGAGGGGGCAATGCCCGTGCGAGTGATCAGGTGTTTGAGAACCATACGGCCCATGTCGTAAGCCATCAGGTCCATGTAGGCCGTTCCTGAACGTTGGAAGGGGAGGCGGCAGCCGTCCACGAGCACGGCGGCCCGGCCATTGGCAGTCGAGGAGGTCATGGGAATAGGGCCGTCTGTGAAAGGGCTTGCACCTGTGCGCGCATCATGCAACGCGCCGTTTGAGTCGGCACAAATCGCCAATCAACGTAAGAGGGAGAGGTGACACCTACAAATTACAAACAAGGTTCGGCGAATTCATAAAAAGAGGGTGAACAGCCAGGGAGGATACGTATAGCGATTGGATCCATAAACGTCATAATCACGACAATGACGAGGAATTGTCACCCGCCGGTTGAAAACACAATGCGCGATACCGTATTTACGGGCGGACCATTCGCACTTTCCAAAAAGAGCCAAATCCAATTATTCTATGCCTGAACTTACGATCAAAGATGAAGGAACGTTCGATGTTGAAGAAGGAAAACGCCTCGTAAACGCCATTGAAGACTGCGGGGTCGAACTTGGTCATCGCTGCGGCGGACAGGCGAGTTGCACCACGTGCCGCGTTAAGTTTCATGAGGGCGAGCCGGAGGTTATGACCGAGGCCGAGCATGAGAAGCTGCACGATATCAATCAGTTTGGCAACTTCCGCCTCTCCTGCCAGATCGTCGTCGACCGGCCCATGACGATTGAGCCGCTCATGCGCGTAAGCGATCAGGGGTGGGACGATGCCGGCCCCCGACCCGCCATTGAGGTGGAGCCCGAAGCAGAGTGGCATCCGGTTGATACGCTGGAGACCAACCGCGAAGATGCCTCTTGACGGTTCTTGGGCTCCATCCGCTCGGGCCGGACATCAAGTGTTGCTAAATGCATACAAAGTTGCGGTTATCTTGATGAATCCTGTGCGCCTCTAACGCATTCCATTACTATCCGGCGCTCGTCCTCAGCTGGAGTCGGCACCGTACTCTCCATCAGCTAGTCAGAATCTATGTCTCGACTCAGTCGTCCCCTGAAAATCCTGTTGGCAATTATCGGGGTGGTGCTTACCGTCCTGCTAATTGCCCCCGATTTCCTGGTCAAGTACCTTTGGATGGACGAGCTGGGCTATGCCAGCGTCTATCTTAAGCAGCTGGGCGCGCAAGCTGGCCTGTTTACGGTCGTGCTGCTTGTCGCGCTCGCGTTCTTCGGGTTGAACTTTTACTACTTCATGAAGCAGATTCCTCCGCTGTGGGCCACGCAATGGGCCGAGGAGGGAGAGACGCCCGAGTTTGGCGGGAAGCCGCTGACCCGCAAGCGGCTAGGGCGCATCATCGGAGCGTTCGCAGTGCTGCTCAGTATCTTGTTCGCAAGCGGATTTGCCGGACGCTGGGACGAGTTCTTCCGCTTCGCTGCGAGTCCGGAGTACGGCATGACCGATCCGGTCTTCGGGTACGATCTGTCGTTCTACATGCTCCAGCTGCCGTTCATTGAATCGATTCAGAGCGGCATTGTGGGCCTCGCCTTCCTGGGTATTCTCGTTCTGGTGACGGCTTACGTCGTGATCGGAGAGATCAGCATCCAGGACGGACGGCCTCAGATTCGCCCATCGGTCGTAAAACACCTGGCCGTCAACGTCGCCATTCTTCTGGTAGGCTGGACCTGGGGCTTTTACCTGGATCGCTACGAGCTGCTCTACTCCCCGAGCGGTGCCGTGGCAGGAGCCAGCTACGTGGACCTCAACATTCGCCTGCCGGCTCTCTGGATGATGGTGGCTGCTACGATGGGTATGGTCGCCATCATCGTCTACAACCTCTTCCGTTATAACCTGCGGATGCTCATTTACGGGTCGGGCCTCTATGTCTTCCTCTTGATTGCGGGCCTCGTTCTTGCGCCGGCTGCAGTCACGCAGCTCTACGTAGAGCCGAACGAGCTGGAGGCCGAGATGCCCTACCTCGAAGATAATATCGAATTTACCCGGGAGGCGTACGATCTGACCGATGTCGAAGACCGGCCCTATGACGCGCGGCAGACGCTCGACATGGAGCAGATCCAGGCCAATGAACAGACGATTCAGAACGTCCGCCTCTGGGATCCGCGGCTCCTAATCGACAACTACCAGCAGCTGCAGCAGATTCGTCTCTACTACCAGTTCTACGACATCGACATCGATCGGTATATGATCGATGGCGAGTACCGCCAGGTGATGCTCGCGCCGCGTGAGCTCACGCAGACGCTGCCGGCCCAGACTGACACCTGGTACAACCGCCACCTGCAGTTTACACACGGGTATGGTGCTGTAGCCAACTTGGTGGCCCAAGAAGGCCGCGAAGGCACGCCGGACCTGCTCTCGAAAGACCTGCCGCCGCGTGTTGAAGATGACGTCTTTCAGGTGGATCAGCCGGCCGTGTACTACGGCATGAATTCGCCTGATTACCACATTGTGAATACGAACGCTCAAGAGCATCACTTCCCGGCGGGTGGTGAAAACGTCTACCACCACTACTCCGGAACGGGCGGCGTGCAGCTCGACTCCTTCTGGAAGGAGCTGCTCTTCGCCTGGTACAAGCGCGACTTCAACATCGTCCTCTCGGACAACATCCATTCTGAGAGCCGCCTCCAGTTCTGGAATCGCGCGCAGGAGCGTGTCAACGAGGTCGCGCCGTTCCTGGAGCTCGACCAGGATCCGTACTTCGTGATTAGCGAAGGGCGTCAGTATTGGATTCAGGACGCTTACACGACGTCGACCACCTTCCCGTATTCCGAGCGCGCGGGCGACCGGTTGGATCGCCGCAACATCAATTACATCCGTAACTCGGTCAAGATCGTTGTCGATGCGTACACCGGTGAGGTCGACCTCTACATCGTCGAGGAGGACGACCCGGTGCTGGGCGTTTACCGAAACGTCTTCCCCGAGCTCTTCAAGCCGCTCGATGAGATGAGTGAAGATCTGCGCTCGCATATCCGATATCCCACGGATATCTTCGACCTGCAGACTCAGAAGTACAACCGGTATCACATGACCAACCCGCGGACCTTCTACAACAACGAGGACCTCTGGGAGCGGCCGATCGAAAATTACGACGGGCGCAACCGGCCGATGATGCCGTACTACCTCATCATGCAGCTGCCGGGCGAAGATGAGCTGGAGTTCGTGCAGATTCAGCCCGTCACGCCTGACGGTCGCGAGAACATGATTGCATGGATGGCTGCGCGATCCGACGAGCCGCACTACGGAGAGCTGGTAGCGTATCGTCTGCCGAAGGATCGGCTCATCTACGGACCGAGTCAGATCGAGGCGCGCATCGACCAGCAGACAGAGATCTCACGGCAGATCACGCTGTGGGACCAGGCCGGTTCGCGCGTGCTGCGCGGCAACTTGATGGTGATCCCCATTGAGGAATCGTTCCTGTACATCGAGCCCATATACCTGATTTCGGATGACGTTCAGATTCCGCAGCTGCAGCGCGTCGTGGTCGCTTACGACGATCGGCTTGCGATGGAGCCGACGCTTGAGGCGTCCATCAACCAGATCTTCGAGGCCGAAGTGATCGAAGATCCGGACGACGAAGCCCCGATCATGCCGTCTCCTGGAGCTGGAGGCGTGCCGCCTGAAGCACTCAGTGAGGCCCGCAACCTGATTCAGGAGGCGCGCGAGGCGCTGCAGCAGGGCGACTTTGGGGGCTTCGGCACGCAGTTCAATGAGCTCGAAGAGCTGCTGCAGGGCGACCGCCTCGATACGCCGGATGAGGAGGAGCTGCCAGGTGATATGCCGATCGACGCCGAAGGAGAAGCGCCCACGATTGACGTGGACGTCGACGTGGATGGAGACATGAACGGCGGATCGGAAGACACCGACGAGCCCGAACAGGACTAACAGATCCGGCCTCACCCGGCCCCGTTCAGTCCTTTAGTAAAACAGCTCGTCCATTTCCTCGTCGGCGGCATCGAGATCGGCGGGGGCGGATGCGCCGTCCTTCAGGGCGGCGTAAAAGTCCTCGCCGTACTGCCGCGTTTTGACGACGATCGGCATGGGTACGGCGTGACCGAGAAGGAGCGCCTGCTGCTTGGCATCGAGCGAAGCCAGAATCTGACGAAGCGACGAGGCATCGCTCGTGCCCACAAGGGCCGCGGCAAGATCCTTATCGTCGCTCAGCTTGGCGATCATCTTCGTACCGATCTGGCTGAGCACCTCTTCGTCGATTGCGCTCGGCCGCTGGTCGACCACGAGGAGCGACACGAAAAACTTGCGCATCTCCCGCGCAATCTTGCCGAAGGGCGTCTCGTGGGCAATCTCCGGCATCAGGAATTTGTGCGCCTCCTCGATCGTGATCATGAGCTGGCGCGGCTTATCGGCCGGATCTTTGGTCTGCCGGTAGCGATTCGTTTTCTTCTCGTAGCGCGCCCGGATGCGCCGCGTCAGGACGTTGGCGACGAGGAGGTAGACCTTCAGATCGTCGTAGCGTCCAAACTCCAGCACGATCGACTTTCCGCTGTCGATCATCTCCATGAGGGCGTCGAGCACATCGTGCTCCTCCTGCGACGGCCGCGTCGTGAAGAAGTCATAGTCCTGAAAGAGCGCAAGCTTGCGGTGGAGCGCCTTGATCGACTGCGGGTGCGCGCCCACCTCATCGGCCAGCTCATCGAGCTCCTCGCCCTGCGCCTCGAGCAGGCGCACGAGCCACTGATCGCCGTACTTGTTGCGGAGAAGGTAGCTGCTCTCCGCGGCGGTCTCATTCAGGTTGAGCGTGTCGCGGAGCGGCAGGATGTCGGCCGGCTGGATCTGGTCGGCATGCAGGTGCACCTCGTGATCTGGGCTCGTGCCGCGCTCGCGCGTGGACGCAGGATCGAGCGAGAAGATGGACACCTTGCTCGGGAAAAGATCCCGCAGCCCTTTTACGAACGTCGCTTCGCCGTCTTCGGACTCCGCCCGATCGCCGAATCCGTACTCCGAGTGCATATCGAAGATGAGGTTGACGGCGCGATCCGTTTTGATCATGCCGCAGAGAAGCAGGCGCGTCAGAAACGTCTTGCCTGTGCCCGTCTTTCCGAAGACGGCGTTTGAGCGTTCCACGAAGCGCTCCAGGTTCACGCATACGGGGCTCTCTTCCATGCCGATCGGATGCCCGAGGTGGAAGAAGGTGTCGCCGCCGTCCCATTCTTCGTGGCCGAAGACGCGCGCCACGTCGTCGGCTGTCGCCTGGGCCACAGGCGAGAAGTGGGAGGGAACCGTTTTCACCGAGCGCGGCTCCTCGTCCGTCAGGTCCTGATGCTCATCGTTCGGCAGCATCAGCATGGGTTGGAGCGAGATGGTCGCGTAAGTGCCCGTGCCCTGCATCACGCGCCGGAGCAGATCGTCCGACGGGTTGGGCGGGTTGAGCAGGATATCCTCGTTGGCTGCCTCGATCGTCACGTCCGTAATCATCGAGAAGAAGTCGAACTGCTCACCCTGGATGACGACGAACGTGCCGGCGACGATATCCTCGATTGACTCGCGCGCGTCGAGCTTCATTTCGACGCCGTCGTTCAGCGAGCCGTGGGTTATGACACCGACCTTATCGGGGCGATCGTGGGGAGGAGAGCCGTCTGGCATAACACGTATGCACGTTTAGGGAAAGGGGCGGCCGATCAGGAGTCATTATTCGGCTTGCGGCGTAGGAGGTTCTCGGTTACCAGTCCGGCCAGGAAGACAACGAGAATCTCCCCGATCAGACCGATCAGCCAGCGTTTCAAACCGCGCTGAAGCGCACCAGGAAGAATGCGGAGCAAGGTGACGACTCCGATGGCGCCGAGGAACCAGCGGAAAAGGCGCGTGCCGAGTGAAGAAGAGCGGTCGGTCGGATCCATGACAGATGGGCGTCGTGTGAGGAAGTCCTTTCGTTATTCAATACACACACCAATATACGAAAGAAAGCGGGCGGTATAAATCGGAACGGGGGAGGCGTTACGCTGTGCGCGTTTGCTGGAGCCTTTGGTTTTTTCGGCTCTCTTTGTTATTGAAGTATCAACACATCCGTATCCCCTGCCGGATGATAGTAACCGGACGCGCCAGTAGGCTCCTGTGCGGCGACGCTCTACGGAGCAGCCGCGGCGGCGTCCTCGCAGAATTTGAGACCAATCTTTTCCCCACCATGACAATGTATCCCTCGCTACGCCACCTTGCGGCGGGCCTCCTGGCGGTTCTCCTCTGTGGGGTTCTCGCGGAGACGGCTGCGGGCCAGTACTTCGGCCGCAATAAGGTCGTCTACGAGCGCTTCGACTGGCAGCAGATTCAGACCGAGCATTTCGACGTCTACTACTACCCGGCCAAGGAGGAGGCGATCCACGACAAGGCGCGCATGGCCGAGCGCTGGTACGATCGGCTGCGCACGATCTTCCAGCACGAGTTTGACGAGCGCAAACCGCTCATCTTCTACGCTGACGACACCGACTTCCAGCAGACGAACGTCATCGGCGGCTTCATCGGCGAGGGCACCGGCGGCGTGACGGAGGGCCGGCGCGACCGGATGATTATGCCGTTTACGGGGTCGTACAAGGAGACCGACCGCATCCTCGGCCACGAGCTCGTGCATGTCTTCCAGTTTGACATCTGGAAGGCCAACGCCGAAGGCTTTCGACTCGGCGCTATTCCGCTCTGGTTCATTGAGGGGATGGCCGAGTATCTCTCGCTCGGCCGCCAGGACGCGCACACGGCGATGTGGATGCGCGACGCTGTGCAGGCCGATGGAATTCCCACGACGCGCGATCTCACCCGCGAGCCCCGCCGCTTCTTCCCGTACCGCTACGGGCAGGCGCTCATGGCCTACATCGGCGGCCGCTGGGGGGACGGCGTCATGGGCGCGCTCTACCGGCAAGCCGGGCGCGTGGGCGTCGAAGGCGCGTTTCAAAACGTTCTGGGAATTACCGGAGAGGACCTCTCGGAGGACTGGGCCAGTCGCCTCCGAGAGACGTTCGAGGAGCCGACTGCTGAGCGCACCCCGCCTGGAGAGGCCGGCGAGCGGATCCTCACGCGCGAGACGGTGGGCGGGCGGCTGAACATCTCGCCCGCGCTCAGCCCGGACGGGCGCTACGTGGCCTTCTTCTCGGAGCGAGGGCTCTTTTCCGTCGATCTCTTTGTTGCCGATGCTGAGACGGGCGAGATTGTGCGGCGCCTCACGCGCACCGGCCGCGACGCCCACTTCGACGCGGTGCGCTTTATCAGCTCGGCGGGCACGTGGTCGCCCGACGGCACCCGCTTTGCCTTCTCGACGTTCCGGCAGGGGCGCAACGAGATCGCCGTCTTGAACGTCGAGACGCGCCGGATCGAGCGGCGCTTCCGCGTGGGCGAGGTGAGCGCGATCAACAACCCCACCTGGGGGCCCGACGGGGATCGCATTGCGTTTGTCGGCATGTCGGGGGGACTGTCGGACCTCTACGTGCTCGACACCGACACCCGCGACGTGCGCCAGCTCACCAATGACCGCCACGCGGCCCTGCATCCGAACTGGTCGCCCGATGGGGAGCGGCTCGCCTTCGCGACCGACCGCGGCCCGGAGACGAGCTTTAGCCGACTGACGTTCTCCTCCAAGCAGCTCGCGCTGGTCGACGTCGAGTCCCGAGAGGTCGAGCGTCTCTCGCTCTTTGA
>OBKM01000013.1_pt1 | contig 64164 bp, 67 predicted proteins | sample 1519691 | NCBI WGS metagenome assembly OBKM01 (sample SAMEA37050418, study PRJEB22526) | metagenome | biome: saline pan; feature: lake; material: water | place: Egypt | collected 2015 | depth 0.5 m
GGTTGGATTACCCACGGAGGAATCCCACGGCTTCAGCCGTGTGGAGGAGGTCAAAGTGTCTCGTTAACGACGTCTGTCACTGCCTTTTTGTGTTCGTCAGTCGCTCCGAGATTTTCGAGTACCCATTCGAGATCATCGAGTAACGCCGCTTTGCCAGATTCTGTCAATTGATACTCGTTTGTGCGTCGGTCTCGCTCACCCTTTTTGATATATCCAGCATCAACTAGCTCATTCAGATTTGGATACAACCGCCCATGGTTTACTTCTCCGCCGTACCGGTCTTCGAGTTCCCGTTTTAACCCGAGGCCATAGTTTGGCCCACGCGCAAGAACTGCCAAGATATCTCGCTGGAACTTGGTTAGTTCAAGATTGCTAGACGAAGGTTCTGTTGACACCTGCGACATGATGATGTGATACAGTTTTCTCCCATTTATATATCTTGTTGAATTTTGCAATTGTTCAAATTTGTTGCACAACAACACGAGTCACGAAGTTCGTTTAGCAGCCGTTGAAACTCCAAACGTGTTCTTCTGGATTCGATACATAATCATACTCAGAGCAGGTCTGTTGCGCGTCCCGGACTGAATAATGCAATCGTATCACCAACGGTTCAGAAAATATCGGCCAAGTGCCTCGAGGAGTGTCCACCGAGGCAGTTGACTGGTAGCGTCTTCACCATCCGATGCCGAAACGCACTTTTAGGCATCTATCGGAATAACACATATGGTTAACAAGTGGGAAGAACTTGAGACGGGACCGAATCCGCCAGAAACGATTTATGCCATTGTTGAGTGCTTGAAGGGCGAGCGAAACAAATATGAATATGAAAAGGACATTCCCGGTGTTGTTCTTGACCGGGTCCTTCACTCGAATGTCCACTATCCGAGCGATTACGGGTTTATTCCTCGCACATACTACGATGATGAAGACCCATTCGATGTCTTAGTTCTTGTTGAGGACAAGACATTCCCGGGCTGTGTCATTGAGGCGCGTCCAGTCGCACTTATGAAAATGGATGACGACGGTGAGCAGGACGATAAGGTCATTGCCGTCCCAACTGAAGACCCACGATTTGATGTGGTACAGGATGTCGATGATATCACTCAGCAGGAGCGTGACGAGATTGCTGAGTTCTTTGAGACCTACAAGAACCTTGAGGAAGGCAAAGAAACGACCGTTATCGGCTGGGAAGATGCCGACGCAGCCAAGGATGCCATCGAACATGCAATGAATCTCTACGACGAACACTTCGATAGTCCGCGGGCGTGAACCGATAGAAGCTTATCAAAACCTCACGGGCTTCATCCGTGGGAGGAAGTCAAACCTGAGCTGTAGTATAGGCGTGTCATCGCCTTCTTTTTGTAGTGTGTTGATCTGTCTCATAATCCATAGTAATCTCTCTACGCATGATATGTATTATAATTATGAGTAATCTTTTAAGTATTAATGTATAATGACTAATCAGAATGTCAGCCAAACGCCCCGACTCAAATGCAGACACGACTGGTCCGCCACACATTAACCATCCGACCGTTGTTCCCGAAGAGGCTCAGTCGATGGACGAAGAGTCGGAAACATCGCTTGATGAGGAATAACCGGCAGATATGCTGCTTTACTCTGCATTTTTTAGTGACCATGGTGATGTTCGGTTATCTGACACAGCCCGCTTGTAACGCTAACATTGATGTGGTTACTTCTATAAATGCGTGATATACATGGGGCTATTTGACCGAATTCGTGGAGGCGGAAATCCCCGCGTTGCCTTCATAGGGATTGATGGTGTTCCGTATAGCTTTCTCTCTTCGCACTTTGATGAGCTTCCTAACCTCGCTGCACTCGCTGACGAAGGCACTGCTGGTCCAATCGATAGTATTGTGCCTCCGGAGTCCAGTGCATGCTGGCCAGCCTTAACAACTGGCAAAAACCCAGGTCAGACCGGCGTATATGGCTTTCAGGATCGAGAGGTTGGATCGTATGATACGTATGTCCCGATGGGCCAAGATGTACAGGCTGAGCGCGTTTGGGATATCGTTCAGCAGACAGACCGTGACGCAACTGTGATGAATGTACCTGTCACGTTCCCTCCTCAGCGTGAACTACAACGGATGGTGTCTGGATTCCTTTCTCCTGAACTTGAGAAAGCAGCTCATCCTGATTCACTTAGGAAGTTCCTGAAATCCATTGATTACCGGATCGATGTTGATGCAAAACTTGGCCATCAGGACGACAAATCTGATTTCATCGACGATGCGTATGCAACACTCGAAAAACGAATGGAAGCCTTCGAAAAATATCTACGGGCGGATGACTGGGATCTGTTCTTTGGGGTGTTTATGACTCCTGATCGAGTGAATCATTTCCTATTTGGCGATTATGAATCCGATGGCAAGTACGCGGATGAATTTATCGAGTTCTATCGTACACTCGATGACTATATTGGCCAGATTCGAGACATGCTGCCGGATGATGTGACACTTATTGTTGCCAGCGACCACGGGTTCACTACGCTTGAATATGAAGTTGATATCAACGCTTGGCTGCAGCAGAATGGCTGGCTCTCGTTTGATGATGACAATCCAGATGGACTAAGCGACATTACATCTGATACACGAGCTTACTCCCTTATCCCTGGGCGACTCTATCTTAATCTCGACGATCGTGAACCTCGAGGCTCCGTGCCAGGCGATGCTTATGATGAGGTCCGTGATGAGCTGGTAGAAGACCTACAATCGCTTGAAGGACCAGAAGGACAGCCAGTTTGTAAGCGCATTGTTGAAAAAGAAGATGCGTTCCGTGGCGAACATGCTTCTATTGCGCCTGACTTGACGATCATTCCGAACAATGGCTTTGATCTGAAAGCTGAATTTACCGATGATACCTCCGTCTTCTCCACAGGCCCGCGTAATGGCATGCACACGTTCGATAATGCCTCGCTGTTTATTGACCATCCAGAGGCTGAGATCAAGGACACTGATTTGCTTGACATTGCACCGACGATTCTCAAACTACTGGAAATCGACTATAATCGCTCAAAATACGACGGTGCAGCACTATTGTGATTTTTCGACAGTCCGATTTCTCTGTTTTTGTTTGTTATCGCTTGAATAGTTATGTCGGATCTAAATCTTAGCGTTTATCATGCTTCCGTACATACATCTGCATGCGACCGAATGAGGTCGTGAGCGCGGGTAGCCAAGCCTGGAAACGGCGCAGCGCTTAGGACGCTGTCCCGTAGGGGTCCGCCGGTTCAAATCCGGTCCCGTGCATCCAATCTTTTTCTGTTTGCTATAGAGTCTCTCTCCGTGGCGTTCAAGGAACCATCCACACCTCTTTGAGTGATATCCACTTGACGTGAGACTGCATAGCTCGTGCAGCAATGTGTCGGCTACCTCCACTGAAATCCACTAATGCTCTATACAGGTTTTCTTCTTATAACTACACATTACATAAATAACAAGAATACATATCACCTTTTAAGAATAATGTCCGAATTAGACACTACGGCGGTCGGCAGTGGTATTGCCCTTGGTGCTGGCGTCGGTGGGACAGCTGGCGCCTTGGCCGGCCAAGGTGTTGCCCTTGGTGCTGGGTTTGGTGCAGGAACTGGCATCGTCATTGGTGCATTCATTGCCCGAGTTGCTCCACGGATTGCATCTTCTGATCGGCAACGACTGTCTCTCATTGCTAGTGGTCTGGTCATTGGTATTCTTCTTGGTGCCATTGTCGGTGCAATTGCTGCGTGGGGAGTAGGTGAGACGACCATGTCTGGTGTTCAGGTTGGAACCATCAGCGGAGGAGTGCTTGGCGTGCTGATCGCTACTGTTACTGCCTTGGGTTCTCATAGTGCGTAACTTGACTGCAACGGCTGAGTAGCCAACTGGTATTTTGATGTTTTGAGCGGAGTGATTTTGACTGCGCAGCACGTACTCTAGTTCATGGATTGGATGACTACAACCGTTACACAGATTGAGGATGTTGGACCAGATGCACTCGCTATTACTGCTAACACCCCAACCAATTTTACTGCTCAACCAGGACAATTTGTTCGAGTCCGTGTTGAGCGCCCTTCTGGCTCTGTTGATAGATACTACACGGTCTCATCTCCATTTGTTTCCGAAACGTTTGAAATGACAGTCACAATCGACCCGGACGGTGAACTTTCCCCGTGGTTTGAAACGCTGTCTTCAGGCGATACAATACAGTTTAGCGGTCCATTCGGAGCTACATACTACACCGATGAAGAACATACAATAGCTCTTGGATCTGGCCCTGGTATCGGCCCAGCGATCGCTGTTGCAGAACGAACTCTTGCGGAAGGCGGCACAACGACAGTTATTTGCCATGGAGAGGATATCCTGCATGAATCCCGGCTTGCAGACCTTGCTGCCAACGGGAGTTCTGTGTACTTTACTGACTCAGATGAGCGGTTCACTGAAACAGTTACTTCCCTTCATGAGACCGGTTCATCTGTATTTGTGTATGGGTTTTCGTCATTTGCTGAGTTGGCCAAGCAGACACTTGACGAAGCTGGATATCCAGCAGAGAATGTTTCCATTGAGAATTTTGGATAACTGTAGTTGTCCTTCTAAATATAATCCCGTACTGATTGACATATTTGCATTTTTATTACTGCTAACCCACTCTCCTGATCATTCTCCTTTATTAGCAAGCTTATACATTCGTGTTGCCGCTGCTAGCAATAGTGGTAATAATGTGAGGATCACAGCGCCCCATGCAGCAAGTTGAAATGCACTTGCACCGCCAAACATCGGCGTTTCGTATGCAACCGGGATCAGTGTATGGTGTGGCCGAATCGGCACCCATTCATGTGTTTCTCCGACAATTGGGATGAAGTAATCAACCGTTAGATCGATCGTGTACCACCCAAGTGCAACCAGAATAGCGTCAAGTCGAAACTCTGCAATCCGATGTAACACGAGTGCTTGTACAACCATCCCAAGATGACTGACAAAGAGAAACACATACATCGGGGTACTTGTCGTCTCAAGGAAGGCATCCGAGAATACTGCAAGTGTCCATGGTGTCCATAATCCGAGCTTGATGTTCCCGAAAAAGGCGAGCATTGCTAGATACTCGCTGTGGTTATCAGTTACCCATAGGAGTAGTGTGACTGCAATAAACAATGTCGCAAGTGGGCTATCCGGTACAAACGGCCACATTACTGAAGGAGTCATTGAAAACTGTGGCAGATAGTAAATAAATCCAAATACCGTGCCAAGCAGGTTAATAACAATTACCGGCCAGACTAGTCGCAGTCCCCAGCGTTCAATTATTGCCGGAATTGGAGCAACCCACTGTGGTAGTGACTCCCGATCTGGGATCTTTTTTGAGCTAAGATAGATGTCAGACACACTTCATACCATGTTAAATTCCATCAAATCATTATCGGTTCTTTCCCGGTATCTGGGCTTTCTGTACAGGCGATCGAGGCGACTGCCTCGGGGCTTGACCCCGGAGAGGTTCATAGTTCTCTCGTCTGATTCTGATTTGGATCAGATATCTTCTCTCATTGTTCTTCTGGCCCATCAGATGATCTTTTCTCGCTATTTACCATGCCGTCTACTGGCATTGCCGGGACCCCAGCGACCGTTGTCTCTGGCGGCACGTCCTCCGTGACAAGCGAATTGGCTGCAACTGATGCCCCTTTGCCGATGTGTACTCCTGGTAATATTGTCGCGCCGGCTCCGATCATTGCTCGTTCCCCGATGTGTACCTCCCCCGTTCGATATTCGTCCTGTAGAAATTCGTGACAGAGGATTGTGGCATCGTATCCGATGATTGCGTTTTCTTCGACAGTAATCAAATTCGGGAAAAAGACATCAGGTGTTGATTCCAGACCCCACGCGACCCCAGATTCGACAGTTATGCCAATCCGTCTAAACAGCCAATTCTTCAACCGGAGGCTCGGGCATATGCGACATACCAGTACAACAAGATACTGAATTGCTACACGTACCGGGTGTTTGGCATCTGGCCAGTGAAACAACGAATTGCGGTGTCCGGGTGTCGGTGTTCGCGTTATACGATCATGTCGTGACGTTACATCCTCATCGTCTGGCACACTATTTAATACCGGTTATATCATCAATTACCTTTCGTATATTGTCTGACATCTAACTATTTTATTGTCCAACTATCTTCGAATTTCGCTCATATGGTCAATGCGTGATTGTACCAGTTCTGGCTTTCCAATGTCATGTCGAACTCGCAGCCCCTCTGTTCCAGCACGCTCCAATGCCCCCTCAGCAATTTGCTCTGCTTCACTGATCGTATCATCAACGCCAACAACGGCATATGAACGTGATGTTGTAGTATAGATTCCATCGTCGCGTTCGTCGACACTGGCATAGAAGAACTTTGCATCCCCGGCTGATTCGGCATCGATTGTTACTTTTGCTCCTGCGGATGGATCTGTTGGGTATCCATCAGGAACCGCGTACTTGCAGACCGTAGCTTGGTCGGCAAATGAGAGCTCTGGTAACGGAGCTTCATCTCTTGCAGCAACTAGTATATCGACGAAGTCTGTCTCCAAAACAGGAAGTGTGTTCATTGCTTCTGGATCTCCAAACCGAGCGTTGAACTCTACTACTTTGACGCCATCGGCTGTTAGCATATACTGGCCGTAGAGGATCCCTTTGTACTCTGGTAATGCATCTATCACTTCGTCAATTATCGTTACAGCTTCCGCATAGTCTTCTTCTGTCATGAACGGCAACGCTGTTGTCGCGTCGCTGTATGATCCCATTCCACCGGTATTTGGACCGTTGTCGCCCTCATATGCGCGCTTGTGATCCTGCACAGCTGGTGCACAGCGAACCTCCCCGTCCGAGACCATCGCCTGTACAGTAAATTCCTCCCCAACGAGTCGCTCTTCTAGCACAAATTCTTCGTAGTTGCTTTCCTGAATGTATTCTTTTGCTTCTTCAGCGGTAATCTGGTCTCCGATTACTCGAACTCCTTTGCCGCCAGTCAGACCTCTTGGCTTTACAGCAAGGTCGCCATCGTATTCATCAATGAAATCACAGGCAGCGTCGAGATCAGTAAAAACCTCGAAGTCTGGACAGCCTGTGATATCATTCTCTGCCATGAACTCTCGCTGAAATGCTTTGTCTGTTTCAATCCGAGCTTCGTTCTGCTGTGGTCCAAATGCATAGATCCCTGCTTCGTCAAGCGCATCAACTACCCCTGCTGCAAGTGGAGCCTCTGGACCGACAACTGCGAGTGTTGCATCAATCTCTGTTGCATACTCACAGACTGCTTGTGGATCTGTTGTCTCGAGTGTTTCAAATCCGTCAGCAAGTGCAGTAATTCCTGGATTCCGGTTCCCAGCACAGGCGTATAAATCAACATCTTGATCGCTTTCGGCAATTGCCTGCGCAATTGCATGTTCACGCCCGCCACCACCAACAAGTAGAATTGTTTCCGTCATATGTGAATCGCTGGTATATAACCGTGTAAAGGTTGCTGTTTGTGCGAATATAAAATCATTTGTAACGCGGTGAGTAGCAATAAAAGCATAATCACAGTGCTCACCAACTTTCCTGCTAACAACCAGTTAGTCAAGACATAGAGCTTGACTACTTGATTGTAATATACTCGCTGTCTGTATTCAGCGCAAGATTGGCTGCAATCTCACTGTTTCGCATTGAGTACTCTGCTGTTTGCCGCAGACTCACAAGTACTTCCCGTGCTTTTAGTAATTTATAGTTGCTCATCTCGGGGAGATCTTTCAGGATTTCAATTTCCCGGTCTTGCAATGCGTAGTACTTGTCCCGTGATTCAACGGTAAGATCATAATTGCGCTCTACGACCGAGTCAATTGTCAGTGACGAGAGTTCATCGACCTCATCAGCAAAGTCGCGAATCCGTCTAATTGTCTGTTGGTCAATCTCAAGAACTGTTTTCCCCGTGTCCAGTACAATTTCGGCGATGTCCTCGGCTTTGTCTGCAACTAACTCTAGATTCTTTGCTATTGCTCGGTATCCAATAAGCGGGAAGTCAGACTCTAATCCGATTGCTGGTGCAAGGTTCGGATTTTGATGTGCCGTGAATATCAACCGAAGCATCAGCACAAAGATCTTATTTGCCTGTCGTTCACGATTTAGCGCCCGTTCGGCAAGGTCAGGATTACCATGTGCCAACGCTTTGATCGCTTCTCCTCGCATTGTGTTACCGGTTGATTCCAGCCGCTGAAGCAGATTGTCTAATCGAAAGTCCTCAGCATCAACTGAACAGCGGATTGCCATGCTCTCTGGTGTTTCTTCGATAACTCCGAGCCCCATGAGCTTGTTCTCTGCCCGATATACTGCGTTGATTATGTCGCTATCGAGTACCCCATTATCACTTGTCACTCGAATCACCCGACGACCAAGCACGTATTGTGCGACAATAGCCCGTTCAGTTGCATCTGCATCAAGGCCTTCTGCATGCACAATTGCTTCAGTATCTTCCTCATTCACAGAATCAGTCATTACCGTTAATGTTCCCGAATTCCCCGTTCGCAATGAAACTTCATCCCCTTTTGTAACCTCATGTGACCGCACCCATTCTGCGGGAAGTGTCATTGCAAGTGTTGATGGCCCAAGTCGCTGGACCTTTCGCGTTTCCATACAATATGATATCGTTGGTGTGACTTAATACTATCCCCATGTTCCTTATATTCTCCAGTAAGAACTAGTATACGTATTCTTTACAGCGGCAGCAATGCGAACGTTTTCGGCTTTAGCTAATAGCAGGCGCTAAGGCTCCTCCCCAAAGAGTCGCTAACGGCGGCGAGTAGACAGTGATAGCTCACTCAACCTTCATCATACGCCGCTCGACACGACCAATCCGTACTTTATGCCACCCTCGCACTTTCTCTTCAACTGCTGGGCTATCCAAGTCAACGCGGAGTACGTCAATTTCGTCCAGTTTATCTTTTGAAGCAACAATCTCAACCTCTGATTCTTCAATTACAGCTGGAGATATCTGGTGATTCCCTCGACCAAACACGAATCCCTGTCCGCCTATCGGTGAAACGATTACCTTATTCGTCTCTCCAAGCGCGTTAAGAATCTCTTTTTCACTGCCATCTTTGACGAGGAGTGTACCACCGTCTTGGTCTGCTCTCCAGACATCTACACCAAGTGGCGACCCTTCAATGCCGAGTGCTGATTTGATCTCTTGTAGTGTCCCACCCGGTCCAAGTACGTACGTTGTTCCTGGTGTGACATCCGCTACAATCCCATCAGCGATTGCTGCTACCGTCCCTCCACCAATTTGTTTACTTGATTGTAGACCTTCACCGACCGGAACAGGTCGAACAGCTTTTAATTCGGCTCGTACCTCTCCTTCGCGGTACGCATCTTCATCAATATCGTTAATTTCTCGCTCTTCAACGCGGTCGTAATTTGCGAGCACTTGTCCAGCCTGTTCTGGTGAGACAGCAAACACTGACGAATATACTTTTACTCCTGCCGGTACACCAAGCATCGGTGTTTTCACTCCAGCATCATCAAGAACTTCAGCAACATCAATGGCTGTTCCATCTCCGCCAACAAACAGCACTATGTCAACATCATGGTTGACCAGTTCTCTGACCATTGCTCGTGTGTCTTCAGACGTTGTCTCGGCTGGATCCTCTGTTGCCTCTGGAGCAATGTTCCCCACAACGGTAGGCGTGAACCCAGCGTCTGTAGCTGGATATGCACCTAGTTCTCCTGGCGGAGCAACAATCTCTACATCTGCCATGATCTCACGTAGCGTCTTGAGTGCTCGCCGCGCTCGTTCTGGTGCCCGTGGTATGGCTCCGCGTTCTCGTGCTTCCTCAACTTTCCCATCTGTGCCTTTCAGCCCGACACGTCCACCCATCCCAGCAATCGGATTGACAATGATTCCTACTCGCATATCTCAGATACTGTCCTTTTGTGTGATTGCCAGCCCTATAAAAAGCACGAGGTATTTGCGGCAGCATTCTCAATAATAAGCCCAGCTGATCCTTAGAGACGACGGAATTTTGATTACTGCCGGTCTATGCTTTTGTATGCAAACACTCGCATTCGATGGCCGAGTTGGCGCAAGTGGTGATATGCTTCTCGGTACGTTACTTTCCCTTGGTGCTGATCGAGATGTGCTCACCGCAGTTGAAGACGAACTTGATGTTGCCTACGATATCCATACCGTCACCGACTGTGGGATTGAAGCGATAGGCGTTGATGTTCGTACCAGTACAGGTGATCACGCAGAGCATAATCACCATCATCATCGCACGTATACGGAGGTCATTGATGTTGTTGAGGAAATGGACGTTCCGGCTGATGTTCGATCAGCTGCCATTGAGATATTTCAAATTTTAGGTGAGGCTGAGGCAACCGTCCATGGAACAACGTTAGATGACATTGCCTTCCACGAAGTCGGTGCTGATGATGCCATTGCTGACATTGTCGGTGTTGCCCTACTACTCGATGATCTTGATGTTACACGGGTCCTCACGACACCAGTTGCGGCCGGTGGAGGTGAAGTTGAGATGAGCCATGGTGTGTATCCAGTCCCTGGTCCAGCCGTAACGAAAATTGCAGAACGTGCTACTTGGGAAATAACGACTGGTCCTGTTGACAGAGAATTACTTACTCCGACTGGTGCCGCAATCCTTGCATATTATGCGGACGGCGTAGATACCCTTCCAGCCCTTGACGTAAGTACAACTGGATATGGGGCAGGTGATCATGATCTGTCTCCTCGGCCAAATGTTCTCCGTGGCCTGCTTGGTCAGTCTGATCAAACGCTTCGCTCAGATACGATTCGTGTCCTTGAAACGAATGTTGATGACGTTTCACCAGAGGTTCTGGGTAGCCTACAGGAGACTCTCATTGATGCTGGTGCTCGAGATGTCTCAATAATTCCGACTACAATGAAGAAATCTCGACCGGGCCACCTAATCAAAGTCATTGTCAAGCCTGAAGATGTACCGACCGTCACGGAAACCTTAGCGACCGAAACAGGAACGCTTGGAATCCGGGATGCGGGTGTCACGCACCGATGGATTGCTGACCGGGAATATGAAACAGTTACACTTCCTGTTGGCGACGATGACTATGATATTACAGTCAAAATCGCTCGTGATCAGTCAGGCACGGTGTATGATGTAAGTGCCGAATATGATGATGCACTTGCTGTTGCCCGTGAAACTAATCTCTCGTTGCGATCTATTATGCAACGCGCTGAAAGTACTGTAAACGAAGAGTAGGTCTCAAAAAGTACGATTATTATAGAAATTGCGACGTGAAAACCCATCCCATCAGGGTGAGAGAACGTCAATCTCGTCGCTCTGCGGCGATTGACGAAACTGCTGAATCTGCTTGTCGAACTGGCTCTGGTAGTTTATACTGACGACAGGCATCAAGTGCAATTGTTGCTGCCTGTCGTGCCCCGGTTTTGTGGCCCGGACTCACATATACTGGATTTATATGTCGACTGGATGAGTCAAACGTCCGCGTTTGCACAGCATATCCAACGATATCCCCTGTATCTGCAGACATATCACCATCAGCTTCGATTGGGACCATTTCGCCAGAGGAAAGATTATCAACAGACTGCTTCGGCGTTCCACAGAGCAGATTCTTCGTGACTCCTATCGTCGGTATGTCGAAAATCACGCCAATATGCGTTGCCAACCCAGCCTCACGAAAATGAATCCGTCCGCTTCCATCAAATAGTAGGCAATCGGGGGATATTGTAAGTTTCTTCAGTGCACTGATAACTGGGTTCCCTTCGCGAAATGCAAGTAGCCCTGGAATATACGGAATATTTACCGGCTCAACCGCTGTTTGTTGTTCAATGATCTCACCATCTTGCATGGCAATTGCAGCACTTATCGCTTGCTCATCGAAGAACGCTTGATCAATACCACAGACTGTTTTGCAGCTACTGACCTCTGTACCAAACGTTGCTGTCGCTGCGATTTCTCGCTGTAGTTCCTTCATTTCGTTGCGAGACAACGCAGAGTCAGGAACAAATTTTGGTCGTCTTATTTCCATTATTTAGAATCTTCCACCAGGCCCACGACGGCGGCCGCCGCCAAACTGAAGCTGTTGAGGTGCTGAAACGCCCTTCTTCTTCAGATGGCGGCCATATACAAGCCCAACAAGCAATCCAAGCAAGTGCGCTCCGTGTGCAATTCCACCTAATCCGACTCCGCCTGTCACCATAATGAACACCGAAATCATCGCAAACCCAATTGTCAGGACCCAGAGTGGCATCGGAATAATAAAGAACAACAGTACCCGAAGGTTTGGATTCAGTACTGTCATTGCACCCATTACTGCCAGTATCGCACCACTGGCACCAACAACAGCTGTCGGTGCGCCTTCAATAAAGCTGATCAGTATCTGTCCGAGCCCAGCGAGTACTCCTGAACCAATAAAGAGCAGTGTGAATGATTTGCTTCCAGCTCGCCGTTCCAGTAATGGCCCAAAGAAGTACAGGACAATACTGTTCATCGCAATGTGAGCAAATCCACCATGTGCAAAGATGGCAGTAATCCATGTCCATACATACGCAACGTGGAATGTGTCCAGTGCAATATATTGTACCGTATTAACTCCAAATTGCTGTAACACCAACTGAAGGCCAAACACAAGCCACATTGCCATCAAGAACACGAAGGTCATGTTCTTCTTGAAATATCCGGCAATGCCGCTGCCGTCTGGATCGCTTCCATATGGTGCACCATCAAAGTCCGGTCCTGTTTGCTGCTGCCTTCCCCATGCGCCGTCAGATGGACTTCCTCGTTGCGGTGAAGTTGCCTGATCGAGCCCTGGACAATCGTGGGCTTCTGGCAGGCGGTGGTCTTCACAATACGTGCCGCCACAATATGAACACTCACGCGGGAGCGTTACCTCGTAACCGCACACGTCACATTTCGGCATCATCTGTGCTATGTAGGCCCAGACAAAGGAACTTGCGATTGCTTTAGCCCATCGTTGCTTTTCCTGCCTCTCACAATGTGATTAACAGTTGTTGGTAATACGATTTTGTTATTCAGCCGCACCGCTGTATTTTTCTCGCCCGATTCATCCTCATTCTAGTGTTCAATTTTGTTAAACTATTTGTACATGGCACTTGTCCCAACATTGGCGATGCATTGATCAATCACGTAGCCGTATCAGTAATCGCTGTGAGAGAGTACGAACGCAAGCAGCTTCTTGAGCGTGTTGAGCGACAAGGGGCAACAATTGGTGCTTCAATCCCTGATGAGATTACAATTCAGGAAAGCTCTGTGGCACTACGTGACTTCGTCTTTGAAATCCGTCGTCGTGAGACATATCCAAAAGCGGAACGCGAGCGCATTCGACAGGCAAAGCGTAATCTTCGCCGAGCACGCCGCATGCGTCTTCATACGCTTCAGGAAGAATCCATCTCTCGTAAACAGGGAGAAACGCTTGCTGACGAAATTATCGGCATTGATCGTGCGCTTAATGCCTTAGATGAGCTTTCACCGGAGATTGAGCAGGAAGCATCCGAACATCAGGTTGAATCACAGAAGCGCTGGGTTCGGTTTCTCAAACAAGTTCTTGGGAACGATCCAACACAGCGGAGGGAAAAATTGTGAGTGATACATCTACACCAACAAATACCGAGATTGCATCACTATTGGAGGAATTTGCTGATCGTTTAGAGGCGACTGGTGTCGAGTACAAACCAACGGCATACCGCCGCGCTGCAGACAATATTCGTGAACAGTCACAACCAGTCGCAGAACTGACTCCCGATCAATTACAGGAGATCGATCGAGTTGGTGAGGCGATTGCTACAAAAATCAACGAGTATGTTGAAACTGATTCAATTGAAGAATTAGAGGCACTTCGCGGGGAGATGCCAATTGATATTGCTGCATTGACCAGCGTTGAAGGTGTTGGCCCAAAAACTGCCGGTAAACTCTACACTGAACTGGATGTCCGCACGCTGACTGATCTCGAGCAGGCTGCACAGGAAAACCGCATCCGAGATATTTCTGGCTTTGGTGCTAAAACTGAGCAGAATATCCTTGAAAATATCCAGTTTGCAAAAGAAGCTCAAGAGCGAGAACTGCTTGGTGATGCCCGTCCGATCGCTGATGAACTGCTCGATCTTTTTGATGCACACGATGCTGTTGACGAGTGTGAAGTTGCTGGCTCAATTCGCCGCTGGCGCCCGACAATCGGTGATGTTGATATCCTTGTTGGAAGTGACTCTCCTGAAGATGTCGTTGAAACGTTCGTTGACCAGGCTAACCAAGTTATTGAGTCTGGTTCAAAGAAAGCGAGTATCCGATACCGCGGTGTTCGAACCGACCTTCGCATTGTCGATGCAGATCAGTTCGGCAGTGCACTTCAGTACTTTACTGGTAGCAAAGAGCACAATGTGACACTCCGAAACTATGCATTGGACCAGGATATCTCACTGAATGAATACGGAGCATTCGATGCTGACAAGGGAACAGACAGTGAGCGGCTTGCTGGACAAACAGAAGAATCAATGTATGACATTCTTGGGCTGGAATGGATTCCGCCAGAACTCCGAGAAGACCGTGGAGAAATTGATGCAGCTGCAGCAGGTGACCTTCCAGATCTTATCACCCATGCTGATCTCCGTGGTGACTTACACGTCCATACAGACTGGTCAGATGGTCGGCGGACAATTGAAGAGATGATTACAGGTGCAGCTGAATACGGCCACGAATACATTGCAATCACTGACCACGCTTCTGGCCCAGGAATTGTCGGTAGCGTTGGGTTGTCTGACTCAGAACTTCGAGACCAGATTGAACGTGTTCATGAAGTTGATGCAGATGCTCCGATTGATGTTTTAACTGGTGTTGAAACAAATATCACGGCTGACGGCGATCTTTCAACCAGTGATGAACTGCTTGCAGACCTTGATATCGTTGTTGCATCCCCACACAGTGGGCTTGGCGGAGATGGCACTGACCGCCTTATTGCCGCTATGGAACACCCGGATGTCGACATTATTGGCCATCCGAGTGGCCGACTGATTAACCAACGCTCTGGGCTTTCATTTGATGCAACTGCATTGGGTGAGGCAGCTGCCCGCACGGATACAGCTCTGGAAGTCAACAGCAACCCGGCACGATTGGATCTATGGGGTGAGGTTATCAAGGAAGCAATTGATACCGGTGCACAGATTGCAATTAATACAGATAGTCATTCAATCCCCGAATATGAATACCTCCGGTTTGGAGTTCATACAGCCAGACGAGGCTGGGCAACTGCAGACGATATTATTAATACGATGCCCGTTGACTCATTATAAACATGCGACTGCTGCTTGATGCGATGTGTGGTAGTCTCGCTTCGTACCTACGAATGTGTAGCCATGATACGGTATATGCATTAGATCAAGATATTACTGCTGACGACGCCTTACTAGAACTTTCAGAATCTGAGAATCGCACACTTATTACTCGCAACCAGGCGCTTGCAGATCGTGCCACCAATTCAATCCTACTCACAAGCAAACACACGACAGAACAACTTTCAGAGCTTCACGGTGCTGGTGTTCCGTTGATACTTGCTGATCAACCAGAATACTGTGGACAGTGTAACGGAGATGTTCAGTCAGTTCCCCCAGCAACTACTGTTCCAGATTATGTTCCTTCGCCAGATACAGAAAGTATCTGGCAATGTCAGTCCTGTGGACAGTACTTCTGGAAAGGTGGCCACTGGGATCAAGTCAAATCAACGCTTGAACAAGTTAAAGAAGAATCCTGAATTGCTCTGTCTACAGAGATATAGGCAGGGTGCCTCGGGGCTTGACCCCGGAGCAGTTGACCGACTGGGATTAGTTTCTCTTGCTATTTGGTTGCCAATCATGACAGGCTTTCATATCACTGAGGTCTTCATTGTGATACTGACAATGTGGCTGTACACCACTGTCACCGTATCCAAAGTATGCACAGTTCCCACAGTAACGATCAGCTAAGTCAGGCTTCCGATCTTCTGGGATTGGATCCCCAAGTGGAGAATCAGGCGACCAACGCGATGTAGACGTGTTATCTGTGTCCAACTGTGCAGGCGAGGAGTTCGTTTGTGTTGGTGCTGCACCTGTTGTTTGGGACGAACTAGTGCTTTCTGTGGTCTCTGTTTGATCCTCACCAGCAATGATATCGATCCCACCAGTGGACTCAGATTCTGTTGTGGTACTGTCTCCCGATGTCTCTCGGCTGTTAGCTGTGCTTGGCCCTGATCGCGCTCTATCTTTACTTGAGCCGACCTGTGAGGCGTCTATATTTTTGTTTGTCGCTGGTCCAGTATCCGCATTCGTTTGTTGCCGAGATGATCCAAACACTTCGGCTGTTGACCCGAATGTTGATCCGGTGTTACCTGACTGCTCATTTGTGTTCGTAGAATCGGCACCCTGATCAAAACTGGTCGTATCTTGTTTTCCTTTTTCCACCCATCGATCCCGTGAGTCAGGAACCGCGTCTACTTGCTGTCTTTCCGTTGTGCTTGTTGACCGATCTGGTGAATCTAGACGTGGTGATTGTTGAGATGGTTTATCTGGCTGTTTTTTCTGTGTCTCTCTCTGAGACTGTCCTGATGTAGTTATCTTATCAACCTCAGGGGATGATGACATGCTTCCTCTCTGAGATTGTGCCCTCGACTGTGAGTTACTGGATGATGATGTCCCGATCGTATCTACTTCTTTGATTCGTCGCTCAACCGTACCACCATCGCTCGTTGTAACAGTCTGTGTTCCTCCATCCCACTGCTGTGCTTGACTCGTGTTGGCGGTTGTGTATGTTTGTGAACTTTGGCTGGTGGAGGCGGATGTACTTCCTGTGTGGGTGGTACTTGACCCTCCCAATCCGGAAGTTTGTCTCATTCCTTGTCGAAGCATCGCTCCAGCAAGTATACTACCGCAAATCAGTATCATGCCAAGGAGATAGCTGACGATGGCATAGCCGGCCGGATTATTTCCAAATGTCCCCCACTGTCCGGGATATGCATACCAAAATAAGGTAACTCCAAGGATAGTTAAACTTCCACCAATTGCTGCAATCACCCGTAACTCCGGTGACGTCTGGAGCGTTGCTACAACTCCGACGAGGACAGCTGGCAACGCCAGCCCGCCAAGTACCCCAGCGATGAGATATGGCGTTGCCCCACTTCCAACGGATCCAAACAGCATTATCGCCCCTACAAGAATCAATATTGCTCCTGCCACAATCAGCCCAATCGCTAGTGGCCGTCGCCGTCCACCCCCGTCGCTCCCAATAGAACCGTTACCATAGGTATCCGCAAGGCTATTCATGTTACCTGTAGTTTGTAGTCCATACTTATAACAGTACGTCAGACATTCGGACAACAGCACCGATGTTTCTGGCTTGCCCTGCGCTATAATCGTTGTATTGTCAAACATTCCATATCGCTGAACATGATTTCACTTTGTATGCTCGAAGTGGTGGCTGCCTATGTTGTTTATATAATGCTATCGATTGGTACACATTGTGATATAGGTATTGCCAACAAAAGACATATCGGCGTTCACATCTGATATCAAATAACCTTACAGCATGAATGAAGTCCAACTGGAAGTTGCCAAAGCTTACCCGAATGACTCGGGCAGAGGGATCGCTCGACTAGACCCGGATACGTTACTTCACCTCAAACTTAGTCCGGGCGACATCATCGAAATTGAGGGTGCGGAAACGACAGCAGCAAAGGTCTGGCGTGCAGATCGCCAAGACTGGAATACGGATACCGTTCGGATTGACGGGTTCACCCGACAGAACGCTGACGTAGGTATTGGTGAACGGGTGACAATTCGAAAAGCGGAAGCAACTAAGGCGGAATCCCTGACGCTTGCTCCACCCGAAGATGCGAGTGTTCAGTTTGGATCTGACGCTGCTGGCATGGTTAAACGCCAGATTCTGAAACGACCTGTCGTCGCAAATGACATTGTCCCAGTCATGAGCAGCACAAATCACCCGTTCATGCGCTCTCCGGGACAAGCAATCCCGCTCATCGCTGTTGAGACTGAGCCTGATGATGTTGTCCTGATAACTGAGGACACCGACGTAGAACTCCGCGAAGAACCTATTACCGGGTACGAAAAAGCAAGCGGTGGAATCACGTATGAAGACATTGGTGGCTTAGAGAACGAGATTCAGCGCGTTCGAGAAATGGTCGAGCTTCCGATGAAGCATCCACAAATCTTCAAAAAGCTCGGCATTGAACCGCCACAAGGTGTGTTACTACACGGTCCACCAGGTACCGGAAAGACTCTTATGGCCAAAGCCGTCGCAAATGAAACTAATGCCAGTTTCTTCTCGATTGCTGGCCCAGAGATTATTTCAAAGTACTACGGTGAATCAGAACAACAACTTCGGGAAATCTTCGAAGATGCAGCCGAAGAATCTCCATCGATCATCTTCATCGATGAGTTGGACTCGATTGCGCCTAAGCGTGAGGACGTAACGGGTGAAGTTGAGCGTCGGGTTGTAGCACAGCTCCTTACCATGATGGATGGGCTTGAAACCCGCGAACAGGTTGTTGTCATCGCGGCGACCAACCGTGTTGACTCGGTTGATCCAGCCTTGCGTCGACCTGGCAGATTCGACCGTGAAATTGAGATTGGAGTACCAAATGAAACCGGTCGCTCTGAAATCCTTCAGATCCACACCCGAGGAATGCCTCTATCCGATGACGTCGATATTAACAACCTTGCTGCCGAAACGCATGGATTCGTTGGCGCTGACATTAAGTCACTTACAAAAGAAGCAGCAATGCGTGCACTTCGGCGATATCTCCCAGAAATCGATCTTGATGAGGAAGATATCCCGCCGAGCCTCATCGACCGCATGATTGTCAAACGCGAAGACTTCAAGAATGCGCTGGGTGAGGTTGAGCCATCCGCCATGCGAGAAGTCCTTGTTGAGCTCCCGAAAGTCTCGTGGGATGATGTTGGTGGATTGCAAGATGCCAAACGAGACATTCAGGAATCAATCGAATGGCCAATGCGCAATCCTGAACGGTTTACACGTCTTGGCATTGAGCCACCGAAGGGTGTCTTACTTTATGGACCACCGGGTACCGGAAAGACCCTTATGGCCAAAGCCGTCGCAAATGAAACCAATGCTAACTTTATCTCAGTTCGTGGCCCACAACTGCTGAGCAAATGGGTTGGTGAATCGGAGAAAGCGATTCGAGAAACGTTCCGGAAAGCTCGGCAAGTCGCCCCAACCGTGATCTTCTTCGATGAACTCGACTCCCTCGCACCAAATCGCTCGCAGAACTCAAACTCGAACGTTGCAGAGCGAGTTGTCAACCAGTTGCTGACTGAGCTAGATGGACTCGAAGAAATGGAGAACGTCATGGTTGTTGGCGCTACGAACCGACCTGACATGATTGATCCTGCTCTGATCCGATCGGGTCGCTTTGATCGGCTCGTCATGGTTGGAGAGCCGGATACTGATGGTCGAGAACAGATCCTGAAAATTCACACTGAAGACACTCCACTCGCTCCTGATGTCAGCCTTCGACAACTGGCTGAGGATACTGATGGGTACGTTGGTTCAGATCTGGAGACAATCGCCCGTGAGGCTGCCATTGAGGCATTACGCGACGATCCTGATGCTGAAACCGTTAATATGCGTCACTTTGAGGATGCACTTAGCTCAGTCCGTCCAACAATTACAGACGAGCTGACTGACTACTACGAGCAAATTGAAGAGGAATTCCAAGGTCATACGTCCGGGCCTACTGACCGACGACAAAGCGGCCGCATTGGCTTCCAGTAGCTGTCTTTTCTCTTCTTTTGTTCTTGTTTTCTGATATTTGTCATACAATTGTCATTCCGAAAATATATGTGTATGTGTACCATACACTATGCCAAGATGTCACAGGTTCCGGGTTCCTCGGAGTTCTCTCAATCTCGTTCTGAGCAGTCGTTGCATATTTCCGAGCTTGTCCATCGATTCGGTGACCGACTTCGTGCAATAAGTGCGTGGGCTTCGATTTCGCTTCCATTTTTGTATCTTCCTCTTCTGTTTACCGGTCTGAACACTGTGACACAGACTATTGCTTTCCTGTTGTTACTCTCGCTGAATGCCTTGATGATCCACCTCTGGCGAGTTAAGTAGCATTGACCTTTCCCCTCGTAATTTATATAACATCGCAGGACAATGATACCGTATGGCAACACATGGTCGGCCGGTGTTGCGAGACCTCTTTGATGAGTCACCGACGCCACACATCGCTCATCCACCACATTCTCACCATCGTGATTACTATGTTGCAACCGATGGGTCCTTCCGTGAACGTGGAGGAGGGCTCGGCGTTGTTATTGAGGCATATGATGGCTCACGAGTGACTCGTCTTTCCATTCCTGACTCGCCACCAGATAATAACGTTGCTGAGTACCGAGCACTACATCTCGGCTTAGATGTCCTCGCTGAGCACGTACCCGCCGATGCAACTGTTGGTATTCTTGTTGATCACGACCAGCTCGCAGAGAATGTTAACTCGATGACGTTGGCGATTAATCGACCGGATTATGAGTTTACACATTCTGTAACCGTGCCACAGACAACCGAAAACCACTGGCGAGGCATTCAAGCACGTATCGCTGGATTTGATAATATCCGTGCTGCTCGAATTAGGAGTGATCATAATCCTGCGCATCCACTTGCTAATCGTCCCGACCAATATGGACATGTAAACCGTGAACTCCCACAACGATCCACTAACCCTGAGACCGAGAACACTCCAGAAGGAGTTCCACCACCGTCTCGATCCAAACGACCACCTGCAAGTGATTGAACGATAATGTCTTCTTTATCGTGAAGTACCTCGGGATCAAGCCCCGAGGCACTTGGCCTGCTCCGCCTGTAAAAAAATAGGTATTCAGTCTCCTTGTTTTGATGGAGGATGCTGACCGTGTGGGAATTCTGCTGAGGATGCGTTTGTACCTGAGTGATGTCCCCTTGACATTGACTTGTGGCCCTGGGGTGGATTGTTTCCGTCCCAGTTTGGATTGAATAGCTCAATTGCAGTATGGATTGTATTCCAGTCATCTTCTGCGGCAGCGTCTCTTAGACTTTTTGTCGGGGCAGCAAGCAGTCGATTCATTAGCGCATCTGCCATTGCTTCCAGTGCCTGTTTTTGATCATCAGTCAATTCGCCTGCTGTCTCAGCCTGTTGAATTGCGTTTTGAAGCTCTTCTTCTTTGATTTCCTCTGCTCCTTCGTACATTGCCTGAATAACCTGATCGGCACGCTTGCGTTTGAACTGCTCAAGCAATTGATCTAGCTCATCATCAACAATAGTTTCGACTTTATTTGCGGCTGCCTGTCGTTGTTCCTGCGTTGCTTCTGTAACCGACTCAAGTGCATCAAGATCGTATACTGTCACGTGTTCGTATTTATCAACGCTTGGCTTCACATCCCGTGGCTGTGCAATATCAATAACAATTGTTTGTCCAGCATCTGCAAATTCTGTGTCTGTTAGCAGTGGTTCACTGCTTGCCGTACTTGTGATAACGATATCTGTCTCTGGGAGGTGTGATGTAATTGCTGAAAGTGGGATAATATTACAAGAGACCTCAAGATGGCGTGCAAGATCTTCTGCTCGTTCTGGTGTTCGGTTCGTAAGCTTTAGTTCGCTTATACCCCGTACCTCGAGTGCTTTGGCCGTCAGCTCAGCCATATCTCCTGCGCCGACAACTGTTGCTGTTGCTTCTGTTAACTTGACTTCCTCCGATGCAAACTTTGCGGCAGCACTTCCAACCGACACAATTCCGTCATTGATCTTGGTCTCTGCTCGCGCACGCTCTCCAACGTGGATCGCTTTTGTTACTGCTTGTTCGAACATCGGGCCAATTCCACCGGCATTTTGAGCCTCTTCGTATGCATCGCGGACTTGGCCTAAGATTTGGTCCTCACCAACAACCATTGACTCCAGTCCAGCGGCAACACGCAATAAATGCTCTAAGCTTTGGTCATGATCTAAGTATCGCACCGCTGTATCTCTGACATTTGGTGCAATATCTCTTAGCGCATTCTTTCCCATCTCTGGGTCATTTGTTACTACATACGCTTCTGTCCGATTACACGTATGTAGCGCAAATGCTTCTCTTACGCCGCTTTTTCTGAGCAATCGCCTGACATCTTCGCATTGCTTCTCGGCTCCGGCGGTAGTAATCTCATCAACCGTGGCGTGGTCATGTGCAACACATACTCCCGTGATAATTCCCGATGTTCCTGTCATCGTTTCCTTACAGAAATCATACACTGCGTATTTCGTCTGTTACGCGTTTATGATGCTCCTACCTAAATTTTTCCACTTGGTTAGTCTTGGGGAATCGGCTAATCCTTGTAGGGATATCTATTCTGTTCACCACAACTGCATGTCATCACAACGCGTCCATCATGAAGCCGCACTTGTGCGTTTTTGCTCGGACGCAAGTACAGATCACATCGATCACAGGTAAAATGCTTGAACGTCTCCGGTAGCTCTAGCCGGTTTCGTTCTGCAATCCGCTGTGCAAGGCGAACATATCGTCGGGACTGATCAACTTCTCCATCTTCGGCGGCGTCCCTTGCTAAAGTTTCAAGCCGCACAATCCGTTCTTTTGCGATTCGCGCTGTCGACATCCGGGATTAGTTGTCTTCAAGTTCGTCAGCAATTCGCTGGAGTTGTCGGGTTACGTCACGAACCTCGTCTCGCAGTTGTCGCAGTTCTCGAACGACTTCTTCGTTACCTCCTTCTTCTGCTTGCTGTCCTGGGGCTCCACCAGGACCGCCTGGGCCGCCACCGCCCATCATGCCGCCCATCATCTGTGCAAATGGGTTCCCTCCCATTCCGCCTGGGCCGCCGCCTGGGCCACCGCCGCCACCCATCATATCTTCCATTCGTTCACGTCGTTCCTCATCGCTTTCTTCTTCTCGCTGTTGACGAATCTCCTCTACCCGCTCTCGGAACGACTTCTCTTCGTTGTCCGCTTCACTTTCTTCTGTATTTTCGTCGGTCATGCACCACGGTATTCTCCCTAAACCGAAAAACGTTGTTGTCGCGGATTTTCATCCGGTATATCTCTCCCCTTCAGATCGAGATTTTTCGTCGATGTACTTTAGTAACGTTCGCGGCTAGTAGCAACAACAGCATTTGCTAGAATATTATGCCAACCTTACATGAAGAATTAGCGATGGCGAAAAGTCTGAATGTTGACGCTCTCGCTGAGGCAATCGTTGATATTGGGTTTGAGTGCACTCAATGTGGTGCATGCTGCACTGCAGAAGAGAATGCTCCTCACACAGCCATAATTTTCCCAGATGAAGTTCGAGATCTCAAAACAGCGGAACGTGACTGGGAAGATATTGCTCGTCCGATGCCGTTTGGTTTTGAGACCGGCACCGACACGCTCGAGTGGGCATTGCAGGTTGATGACTGCGGTGACTGCACGTTCTATGCGGATGGCGAGTGCAGTGTGTATGAGCAGCGTCCGCTGATTTGTCAAACCTATCCATTCGATATTGACTTTGAGCATGATGACCAGCGGATATCACATGATCACCTCTATGCGTCTGAGTGTCCGGGGCTAGAGAATGACATTTCCCGTGAAGATGCTCGTAAGCTTGCAAAGCAAATTAAACAGCGAGCGATTACTGATCGGCAAGAGTCCTTAGCTGTTCAAGAACAGTACAGTACAAATCCTCATACGACGGATGAACCAGCTGTCTATGACTCAGAAGGGCTAAAACATCCTGATGGACGAATCTTTGAGCCCTGAATATATTATCATGCTGACCACAATCCCCGACGGTAAGAATAACTTGTATTCGGGATGACTGATAATATTAAATATGACCAGTACAAGCGATGCTATCGAAAAACGCGTTGGTGATCGACTCCGTGACCGAGATGAAACTGTTGCTGTTGCAGAGTCTTGTACCGGCGGACTAATTGGATCTAGGCTGACGGATATTCCAGGCGCCAGCGATTATTTTGATCGGGGATATGTCACCTATGCTTACGGCTCAAAACTCCGAGAGCTGGCTGTTCCCCGAGAAACACTCGACGAACACGGGGCAGTTAGCGAACAAACAGCAAAAGCAATGGCTCGTGGTATTCGAGACCGAGCTGACACGACGTGGGGAATTGCGACAACTGGAATTGCAGGACCAGCTGGTGGAACTGAACAAAATCCCGTCGGTACCGCCTACATTGGTATTGCATATGCTGCTCCGTGGGACTCTGGAGAGTCTACAGTTTCTGTGTCTAGGTATGTCTTTGATGGAGACCGAAGAGAGGTTAAACAGCATGTCGCAACTCAAGCGTTGACAGACTTGTTTGAGAGATTGCAATAGTCGATAATACTTTACGATTCCCTCGACTGATAGCTATTAGAGGGGCTTAAATCGTGGATATGTCTGATAACCTACTTTGTTTGTTCAGTGCTCGTGTCGAAGAGAAATCGGATAAATACGTTATTGAAATACCTCGCAGAGAAATCGATGCAGAAACCGTTTCTCCAAATGAGATCTATCGGGTTGCGCTTTTAGATCATCTTAGCGATGACGAACAGCCACAATCCTCATCTACTGCGCCTGATCAGCCACAGCCGCCGGTAGAAATTGGTGAAACACGATATCTTGAAATAGAAGATCTCGGGAAACAAGGTGACGGAATAGCGCGTGTTGAACGAGGATACGTAATTATTGTTCCAGATACTGATATGGGGGACCGGGTCAAGGTTGAGATCACAGAGGTCAAACCGAACTTTGCCGTTGCAGAGGTTATTGAACCGGAACCGGTCAGCTAATCAGTCATCCATCTCTGGAATATTCGGCTGACGTCTGCTAAATACCGAGTCCTGTAGTCGATTCACAACTGTCCAGTCTTCGACTTGCTTGGCCCACACAGGAACTGCCAGCACAAATGCTGTGAGTACGGCATACATGAAAATCTCTGTCGGCCAGTGGCTAAATAGCAGAAGCTCAACCCCTCGGAACCCAAGCATAAGAGGAATCGCCAGTATCCCAGATACAGCGATCGCAGCACCTGACGAGGAGAACTCCTGATCTCTGACATATTGCCAGCCGACCATCCCACCAATCGATGCTCCGAATGCCAGTGTCGTGAATTCTCGCGATCCGATCACAAATGCAACTGCTGATATAAGCAGTGCGAATGTGAAAACAGAGTATGGGTTCCGATTGAAATACATTCCAATCAAAACTAGCCCCGTTCCAAGAAGTGCTCCTACAATAACATCCTCAACGTAGTGAACTCCAATCACGACTCGTGAGAGCATCACGGTAATAATCACGATTCCAGCTATCAGTATTCGTGTACGTTTCGTCCAGATGTTTAATACAACTGCAAGCGTTCCGTATATTGCTGCTGCCCCCAGTGCATGTGCACTTGGGAAACTGTAGCCCGGATACTCAAGTGGGGTAAATGCTGTCTCTGGTCGTGGAATTGCAAAAATACCCTTAATCCCTGCTGCCACCGCCAGCGATGCAGTTGCTATCGCAAGTACAAACGCCCGTTGACGGCGGTCTCCAGCACCAAACCAATACAATGTAACTCCAAGGACAACTAAGACTGCGCCGTCACCAAGATGTGTAACGTGTGTCAGCAGCCATATAATTGGCTCTGGTACTACATCTCGGACTGCTTCGTTTGTCTGTGCATCGTAAAATTGGTACGCTGGGACAAGACTTGGGAATCCGTTCATTTGTTCATATCCGCACAAATGTCCGTCAGATAATGTATGTTTGTTGGCTGGCTACTTGGGTTGGTTGGTCACTTTTGTTGTATCTGGTACTGTCACAAATGAGGACAGATCAATATCAACAGGTACGTCGTCCAGCGTTCTGTATGGTCGGTTAACGATAATATCGCCAGCACGCTGGTTTCCGATGCCGTCAATTGCCGTTAACTCGTCCATCGATGCAGTGTTAACGTCAAGAGGATATGGAACGGCTGTAATTGATCGGTACCCGTGGTCAACGACGACGACATCCTGAGACACATCCAACTCATACTCCTCTGGAAGTCCAACTAACAGTGAGTAGGTGCCTGGCTGCCGGCCAAATGTTTTCCCATCTTCATGGTATTCGAATCGCACGTTGGGCAGGATCGTTCCAGCAGGGGCGACTCGCTGTAACATGGGATTATCAATTGTTTCCCGAACCCGACGCTTATACGCTTGATACTTCTGTTCGTGTTCCTCAAGTACTGCTGTTCCTGTTTCTTCCATCTCAGTTCCGGGAAACGCCATGACCTTCCGAATGTTAACTCGGCGAACCATTAATCCAGCATCGTAGATTCGGTTAAGGAATTCTTCGTTGTGCTCAAATGTTTCTGACCGCTCACCTGCAAGCCCATGGACAAAGTTAATCCCCGGAAGTAGCTTAGGCAATCGCCGGTCATCTGGACGCCATCCCCCAACCTCATTAAGTATTTTAACCGCCTCAAAGCACTCATCAGCTGAGATGACGAGATTATTTTGCTCTTGAACGACCGGATCTGCTGACTCGAGTCCAAATGCTGCAGTGTCTCCTGGTGTGTTATATTTCGCAATTGTACTAATCGCCTCCTTGGCTGGCTCTGGATAATCAACAATCGTCTTTGGATTCATGTTATCCAGATGTAGTGTTTCTAAGGCAGGAACTGCATCTCGGATCCCACTGTATAATTGTTCAATCGCATCTGGATTTGGCCGCTCTCCATCGCCTCCGTATGCGAGGATATCTGCTTGTCGACCAAGTCGAAAATGCACTGCTCCGTGATTTGCAAGTGCTTGAACTTCATCTACAATTGTCTCTGGTGGTCGGAATGTTGGATCACCATACAACGGCTCTGTACAGAATGAACATCGATATGCACACCCTCTACCAGTTTCTAACTCACAGATCAGATAATCTGTATCATTAGGGTGTTGCTCAAGGACAAATGCACCCTGCTGGGCCCACTGGTTTGCCTCTTCCATCTTCCGATACCGATTTGTTAGCTCCTCAAAACCACTAGCAACAAAATCGTACACAATCGCTTCGATATCACCCATTGCAACATGGTCAAAATCCATATCCGTTCGCTCAGCCTCTACGCCGCCAACATTTTCCTCGCCAACACCAAATCGTGAGGGGCCACCCATTATGCTGGTTCCATCTGCAGTCCAAGCAATCTCTTTGACTTCCTCCGGAGTTGCTGGCGTTCCTCCAACGTATTTCCCCGGCACTGTCATCCCACCAATATAGACTACAAGTGTGGCTGATGCAATGTCTTGCCAGCGACTCCGATCTTCCCGAAGCTCATCAATCGTGTGGTATTTTATCTTTTTCTCCGGTATGCCCGCATCAACGAGAGCTCCCGCAGTATATCGAGGATATGTCGAAATATACGGCGGTACCCCGAAGTGTGCTGGTTCATCGACATACCCATCCACGATTGTAACAGTCGGGTCCTCGTTGGTCATCAGCAATAATAGCATCTCCATCCGTATAACAGCCTTGAACACTACCGGTGATCCACAGACTGTTGATTCCATCCGCTAACTCTTGGAGGCTAGTCCCTCACTCTCAAAGAGCCGCAAAAGGCGGCGAGTATGTAGTCCACCTTGTCAGACAATTCTTGGTCACTCGCTATTGTTTTAGGCTTGCTGTCCTTGCATCTAGTATATGGCAAATTGGCCGGTGCATTCACGCGACGCTACAATATATGGTACGGTGACAGCTATCGGACTTGTTGCACTTGCGATTTTCACTTCAGTTCCTTTCAGTACTGGATGGTTACAGGCTGTGATTGTTATCAGTGCCTGTGGTACGGTGATGGTTGTTTTTCCTGATACGGACCATCATAACTCACGACCTAGACGATATGCCATGACCGCTAGTTTGATGCTTGCGACTGGATTTACTGTTTGGGCCCTACTCAGTGCACCACATGATTATCTTTCAAATGCTCTTTCCCCTGCTGAGATGGTTACCGATCCAGAGATAATCTCTGCTGGGTTAATTCTGGGAGTGGCCGTTTTAGGTGTTATTGGCTTTGGTCGATTTCTTGATCGGCTTCCCCACCGTGGCCCAACACATCGTGCACCTGGGATGATCTTCGGTGGTATTGCTACCGGTGGCTTTGCATATCTTGTATCTGTAAGTTCAATCCAGTTTACTGCTGCAGTGATCGGATTTCTGATTGGTGCCGGTGGCGTTCTTGTTCACCGTGTCCGTGATGAACTAAGCTAACCATCTGTTGGCTCGCAACACTTAATGCGCCATGCGAATCAGCATTATATAGAGGAACAGCCATACAAGCGGACTTTCCATAGGTGATCTTAATGAACGAAAAATCAGAAAACCTTCTCCGGTCTATCTTGGTACCGGTTGTAGGCAAGAAAAACGCAAAACGTACCGCACGCACCATCAAACAGTACGATCCAGATGAAATTGTTGTCCTTCACGTCGTTGAGAAATCGGGCGGTGGCATTGACTCAGCCTCTGTTTCTCAACGTGAGGATGTCGCGGACGAAGCATTTGAAGCATTTAAGCAGGAACTTCCTGACACGGACATTGATACTGAGATACGGTATGGCACCGATATCCCCGATACAGTAATTGAGGCTGCTGCTGATTTTGATACAGATTCAATCGTGTTTACTCCACGCCCAAGCGGCCGTCTTGTTCGGTTGCTCACTGGCGATATTTCGCACTCGCTTATTACTGACGCTGACCGTCCTGTTATCGCGTTACCAGAACAGGTGCTTGAAGATATCTAGTTTTTCCCAGTAGCCCCGCCTTCAAAATACATTTCAGCGTACTATACCAGTACGCGTTCTAACTTAACGACCGTCCCCGTTTCGTCGTCTGGCGATCCAACCAGCGTTCCTAAGCATACTGCTGTTCCATCCTTTGTTTTACAGACAACCGTTGGATTCTCACCAGCACTGAGGTTCTCTAATGACTCATCAACTGTAATCACGCCCGGTGCATATACTTGAGCCCCATTTTGCACTGCTTGTGCTGCTGATCTGGCGATTGTTACTGTTGGAAACTCTGTCAGCGCAGCCTCAGCAGGGGCTATCACGTCTGTTATGTTGATCGGGGGGTCCTCACTGCCTTCTCTCCAATATGCCAACCCGTCAGCCACTTCCTGCATTGTTACTAACGACCGATCATCAAACGGCCCTGTCGTGGTTCTCCGCAGATCTCCCATGTGAGCTCCTGTTCCCAGCGCGAGCCCAATGTCGTGACACAGTTTCCGAATATATGTCCCACTTTCACAGCGAATCCGAAGTAACACCTTCCGACTCTGTATCTCTATTGGAGTACACTCATATACTTCTCGTGTTCGTAACTCACGGGATACGGCACTCTTCTTCGGAGGTTTCTGATATAGGTTTGCTTCGAATTCACTGATCACTGACTCAACATTACCTGTTGGGGTATCATGTAACTCCAGTACGGCGACGTACTCCTTTTCTGTCTGATGAAAGATTTGTGCAAATCGTACTGCATCCCCAAGTAAAATCGGTAGACAGCCTGTTACTTTAGGATCAAGGGTTCCTCCGTGTGCTGCGCGATCGGCACCAACCATGTCTCTAATCCATGCTGTAACCTCATGTGCAGATGGTCCTGGAGGTTTATCGAGATTAATGACTCCAAATGAACAGAGCTCGTCGACCGTCCGATCGGCAGGTGCAGAGCGCATTATCAGATATCAATTGTGTTAATCGGGGCTTGTCCTTCATCTTCATTTGCATCGTATTGAGCAATTGCATGTTCGATAATCTCTGGAACATCCTCCGGCCCCCACCGAGCGGTATTAATATGAATGTCGTAGATGCTCAAGTCCTTGATATTTATGTCATAATATTCCTCGTATCGATCAGCTTCACTATCTTCACGCTGTTCCGTCTCTATTCGTGCTGTATCAATCTCTTTGTCTTCGCGCTCAGCGATTCGTTTAGCTCGCACATCCAGTGGTGCATCAAGCCAGATACGAAACGCAGCATGGTCTGCGGACAGCCATCCAGCCAGTCGAGATTCAAGAACAACATCATCCTTTTCAGCAGCAATTTGCTGCAGTCGCCGGTCAAGATCTTTATCAATTGATGGATCTTCCTCAGCAATTTCATTCAACCTTCCAACTGAGACTCCACGCTCTGCTGCTACAGACCGAAAAATATCTCCGCCACTCGTGTGGGACAAATCGAACCGCTCGGCCAGTGCAGCTGCCGTTGTACTTTTCCCGCTGCCCGGCGGTCCCGAGACGGTTAGTAACATATCTATACTGCGGTTGCTTTATTCAAAGACGTTTTGAATCCGCCGTATACAGACATCTGAGAACAGCCCTCACGATTGAACCTCGTAATATTTATCATTCTTCGGTCAGTTCGTACAGATATGATCCGTTCCACTACGTTGATAGCTCGTTTATGGTGGAGCGGCGACTCTGTTTTCAAACGTAAACGTGGTCAGTAGCTTGTGCTTGTGGCGGGCGTAGCAACCCCGTCGGAGGTGCGTTTTGCTGGCACCGAGTTTCAATCACATCGTACATAACCCATACCCACAAACAGATAGTTACCATGACAACTGACCCACTCCGCGGGGTCTATCCCGCGATGACAACTCCATTTACGGAGGACGGAAGTATCGACTTTGATCAACTGCAATCTGACGCACGTCGCCTTGAAGAGGCTGGTGTCGATGGTCTTGTTCCAATGGGATCAACCGGTGAAAGTGCAACTGTATCACATGAAGAACACGTTGATGTTGTTGAAGCAGTTGTTGATGCTGTCGAGGACATTCCAGTTATTGCTGGAAGCGGCTCAAACAATACACGCGAAGCACTCGAGCTTTCGCGCCGCTGTGCTGATGTTGGCGCTGACGCATTACTTCTGATTTCACCATATTATAACCTTCCAGAACAACAGGGATTTGTTGATCATTATGAGCGAATCGCAGACGAAATTGATCTACCACAGATCGTGTATAATGTCCCTGGCAGAACTGGACAGAATATAGAACCTGACACAGCTGTTGAACTTGCTGCTCATGAAAACATTGTTGGATACAAGGCCGCAAGCGGCGATACTGGACAGATATCTGAGATTATCGAACGAACACGCGATGAGGAATTTGCTGTGCTATCCGGTGACGATGGAATGACGCTTTCCGTCCTCTCAATGGGCGGTACAGGAACAATCAGTGTGATCGGTAATATTGAACCAGAACGGACCGTTGAAATGGTACATTCGGCTCTTGATGGTGATTTTGAACGAGCACGCGAACTTCACCACGAGCTTGGTCCACTGGCACGTGCGCTGTTTATTGAATCTAATCCAATCCCTGTCAAGGAGGCAATGGAGATTCGTGACTACGGACCAGCACGGCTTCGACTGCCGCTCACCCGCATTGAGGAAGAAAACCGTGAGGAACTTGAAGCGATTCTTGCTGAGTTGGAAGCATGATCTCACTCGCAATTACTGGTGCAACCGGCCGTATGGGCACAGAACTCATCGAAGAGGCAGATAGCCGATCTAATGTCTCAGTAGACGTGGTATTTACCCAACGTCCTGAGTCTATTGAACGCGAGGACTGTGTGATTGCAGACCCATCCCAAGCAGTGTCGGTTCTTGAAGATGCTGATATCGACGCCCTCATCGACTTTACTGTTCCAGAAGCGTCACGCGAGTATCTTGACGCAGCCACAACTACATCAACGCCAGTTGTCATTGGCACCACCGGATTTGACGAAGCAGGAACTCAGCAAATTGAGACAGCAAGTCAGTCAATTCCAGTTCTTAAGGCAGCAAACTTCGCTCGTGGTATTCAAACTCTCTTCAGTATCGTCAGCGATGTCGTTGCCGCCCTTCCTGAATACGATATTGAGCTTACCGAAACACATCATAATGGTAAGCGTGATGCACCAAGTGGGACTGCTAACCAAATTCTCGAAGAGATTGAAGCAACCCGCGATATTGCTGATCGAACACATGGTCGATCCGGACATGCACCACGGCAGGAAGACAATATCGGCGTCCACGCTCTTCGCGCAGGAAATATCACCGGCATCCACGAGTTACTGCTTGCTGGTAACCACGAGGAGCTCCGTATCACACATCGAGCTGAGGATCGCGGTGTTTTCGCTGCCGGTGCTGTCGATGCAGCCGTTTGGTTGGCTGATCAACCTTCTGGACGGTACGACTTTCAGGATGTTCTAGCTGAATAGCTCGTCTTATCCTGTCTTCTTTTCTGCTGGTTTGGATACTGAGGTGTCAAAAGTTTTGTCCGTACGTCATAATGAACTGATATGGACGAGTCGAATCTCCAAACTGAGATTTCAGAATTGTGGTCAAACTATCAGGCTGGCGAAGCTCCAGATCATCCACCAGACGTTTTAGACCAGTTTCTTGCAGCACTTGAAGAAGGATCAGTTCGGGCTGCAGAGAAAACAAACGGGGCATGGGAAACAAATGAGTGGGTCAAGCAGGGCATTCTACTGAATTTTAGCCTTCGAAACACTGTACCTCGCACATACGGCGATGTAACATACCATGATGTCCTCCCTCTCCGCGATACCGAGGATCTCGAAACAAAGGGAACTCGAAATACACCCGATGGTACAGCAATCCGACGCGGAGCGTACTTTGGATCGGACTGCATCATGATGAGTCCGAGCTTTGTAAACATCGGCGCACACGTCGATGACGGAACACTTGTTGACTCATGTACAACCGTAGGGTCATGTGCACAAATTGGTGAAAACGTTAAGCTGGGAGCGAATACACTTATTGGTGGTGTGCTCGAACCTGTTGAAGATACCCCGGTTATTATCGAAGACAACGTGACAATCGGTGCTGGATGTCGAGTCACAAGTGGGTTCGTTGTTGGAGAAGGGTCTGTTGTTGGGGAAGATACGCTTCTTACGCCACGAATTCCAGTCTATGACCTTGTCGAAGAAGAAATCATTTACGGCCATCTGCCACCGGAACGGCGTGCATTCCAGCGGTTTGTTGAATCCTCTGTATCAGAGCATTCATTAATTGAGGGTGGTGCGTACAAACCTGCCGTTGTTGCCACTCACATTGAGGAAGAAACATTGGAAGGTACTCAGCGAGAGGACGCACTCCGGGAGTAGTGTGAACAGCTAATTCAGAGACGGGAGGTTTGCTTCAATCTGTTCTCGCTGGTCGGCAAACCATTCAGGAAGTACCAGTGATTCGCCCAATTCTTCCAGTGGCTCATCGACCGTATACCCTGGTGCCTCGGTAGCAAACTCAAAGAGAATCCCACCAAATTCTCTCGTATAGATTGATTCAAACCACTTCCGATCAATTACTTCTGTTGGTCGCAGGCCTTGGTCCATGAGTAACTCCCGCCACTCCTCTCGGTTTTCACGAGTAATTCGAAATGCAACGTGATGTACCGTTCCGGCACCCTGTATACCACGCTGGCCAACGTTATCAATCACATCCACTGTTGATCCAATATCAGCTTCTGTTTTGAAGCGTTGTCGGGGTCCATCGGTTCCCCCTTCGGACAGGCCCATTGTCTTGAGCAAATCAATTGTCTTTTCTGCGGACTGAAGTTGTAATGTTACGCCAGAAAACCCTCGAATCGCATGTTCTTTTGGCACCGGGCCATCGGGTGGCTTGCCAGCCGGTACGTCATCGCGGCCAACAAGCTCCAACTGTAATCCATCTGGGTCTTCAAACTCTAACACAGTCTCATCAAATCGATGAGTTGGACTCCCAACATCTACACCGTGTTCCTCGAGCCGTCGCTGCCAGTATTCGATTGATGCTTTTGGAACCAAAAATCCGGTTGTGCTGACTTGTCCGGCACCTACTTGACCTCTCCTCGCATTTGTGTATGGGAAAAAAGTCATACTTGTACCAGGTGATCCCTCATAATCTCCATAAAAAAGATGCCACACTGACGTATCATCCTGATTAACGCTACGCTTGACCAATCGCAATCCGAGTGTTTCGGTATAAAAACGCCTGTTTCGTGCCGGATCTGTTCCAATTGCTGTTACGTGATGAATCCCAGAAGTATCGATTGACATATGCTCAGGTAAGCACTCGACGATAATAACCTACTGCCTGTATCAACACATTCAATCATTTGACTGCCGAATCTTAACTAATGACTGCTGGAGAACTTGCGTCTGTTAAACGTCTTTCAGACTGGAATCATGATCGTCTCCTGTCTCTTGCTGAATCTCACCGAACACCACTTTACGTCTTGGACTTAGACCGAATTGAGGCAAACTACAAGCGGTTTACAACGGCATTTCCGGATGCCGATGTAATGTATGCTGCAAAGGCACACACCGGTCAGGCGGTACTCTCACAACTCCTTGATGCTGGTGCAACCATTGAATGTGCTGCTGCAGGAGAGCTAAAGCGAGCAATCCGTGCTGGTGCTGATCCAAACAACCTACAATACACGGCTGTTAACCCGCCGGCCGAAGACCTCGACTATGCTGCTTCGCTTGGTGCTGATTACCCCGGACTTACGATTACCGGCGGTGCACGTGACACATTTGACCGATTGGCCGAACGCGGATATGACGGCCGTGTCGCTATTCGAGTCAACCCAGGGATAGGAACAGGGCATCATGAGAAAGTTGCTACCGGCAAGGATGCAAAGTTTGGTATCCCATACGGTGAGGTTCAGGAAGTTGCTGCTGATCTTCGAGACCAATTTGATCTTGTTGGATTACACGCGCATATGGGTAGCGGTGTGTTACACGATGACCTTGATGCACACTGCGAAGCTATCGCGAAAGTTGCAGATCTAGCTGCTACTGTCGGTGACTTAGAGTTCGTAGACATTGGTGGTGGTTTTGGTGTTCCTTATCGTGAAGATGAATCTCCGCTTGATCTCGCTGTCGTAAGTGATCGAGTTCGTGAGGCTGTTGACGGACTTGATGCAACGCTCAAACTTGAGCCTGGGCGATATATTGTTGCTGACGCAGAACTCATTCTTACTCGCGTCAATACAATTAAGGAAGCTCCATCGACCACCGTCGTTGGTGTTGATGCTTCAATTGCTACACTCGTTCGACCAGCAATGTTTGGCTCATATCACCCAATTCGAAATATAACCGCACCTAATCGTGAAAACTCACCTGTCTCCATTGGGGGCCCATGCTGTACCAGTGCAGATGTCTTTGCTACAAATCGTCCAATTGCGAAGCCAACTCGAGATGACATTCTTGCCATTGGGAATGCAGGTGCATATGGTTATGAATTAGCCAGTCAGTTCCATTCACAGCCCCGTCCAGCAGAAGTAACACTTTCCGGTGATGTCGTTCGCCGCCGTGAGACACTTGATGATGTTCTTCGTGTGGAGGAAGAAGCACAATGACATTTGATTTAGAATCATTTCACGCTCAAGCAGTTCAGACCCCATCACATGAGAGCGTTGAGGAGATGCAGTCACTGATTATTAACACGCTTGAGTCAGCTGGTATTTGTCCTCGAACTGATGAACATGGGAACATTGTCGCTACGAAAGGCGCAGAATCTGGTTATCATCTCGTTTTGAACACACACTTAGATACTGTTCCTCCGCATGTTCCTTACAGTACAGCTGATAACATCCCAGATACAGACATCAAAGGGGACGTCGTGAAAGGGCGAGGATCATGTGACGCTAAGGGCCCACTTGCTGCTTTACTTCATGCATTTCTTTCTTCATCTCCAACAGATGGGAAACTTACGATAGCACTAACTCCTAACGAAGAAACAACACAGGCAGGTGCAGCAGCACTCAAAGGAACGCTTGATGCAGACGGAGTCATTGTTGGTGAACCGACCGATTTGGATGTCTGTCATGCCGCTCGTGGACAGTTTGAAGGCACGGTCACGATCACCGGCGAGGCCGCGCATGCTGCCCAACCGGACGCTGGTCGTAATGCCATTCGCGCTGTTGGACCGATTGTCGACGCAATAGACTCGTATGATACCACATATGGTCCAGGGAGTCACGAGTCACTCGGTGAACCAACGCTCACACCGACTGTTATCTCTGGTGGGGAAGCTCGAAACCAGATCCCAGAACGCTGTGTAATCGAATTCGATCGCCGTAGTGTCCCCCCAGAATCAGCCGATGAGTTTGAACAGACATTTAGGACTCACCTGCGAGCACATGCGCCTGACTGGGTTAGTGTGACTGCCGCCTTGGCTGACCGTGAAGGGCCTTTCCTTGAAGCGTTTTCCACATCTCCAGAGAACCAGCTTACGAAGACGCTTGCAGATGTCTCTGGTGGCGACATTCGACCATTTGGGGCTGCAACAGAAGCATCATATTTTGCGGCTCATTCACCAACAGTTGTTTTTGGCCCTGGTGTTCTCGCAGACGAACACGGCCCTGTCGCACATGCACAACGAGAGTACGTGCCTGTTAATCAACTCCATGAGGCAGCACAGATTTTGGATGAGGCGGTAACGCGGTTAGTGGGACCGGAGTGAAAATAGCTACTGTCGTTCCTCACTGAACTTCAAGGCGAAAGCCTTCGGATTCAGTTGTGTGAGGATGTCAGTCTTCAACTGATTCTGCTAGCGTATCTGCGACGCCAGTATAGGAGGCTGGTGTGAGTGCCTGCAGTTCTTCAACAATTCCGTCTGGCAGGTCAAGTTCAGCAAACAACTCGTGAAAATCTTCAATCGTCACATCTTCGCCTCGGGTTAGCTCTTTTACCTGTTCATATGCATCATCGTGACCCTCTCGTCGAAGGATTGTCTGAACAGCCTCTCCGATAACTGCCGGATTTTCTTTTAGATCTTTGCTCATTATCACTTCATTTGGCACTACCTTACTCAACCCGTCTCCGGCTTTGCTGTATCCAATCAGACAATGTGCAAATGCTGCACCGATATTTCGTTTGACTGTTGAGTCTGAGAGATCACGCTGCAATCGAGATGTCGTAATATAGTCTGCAAGGAAGGTTAAATCAGAATTTGCCTTCGAGAGGTTTCCTTCACTGTTTTCAAAATCTATTGGATTGACCTTGTGTGGCATTGTTGACGATCCTGCCTCAGATTTGGCAGCCTCCTGTCCTAGATATTTATCCGAGATATAAAGCCACATGTCTCGGTCCAAATCAATCAGCACTGTATTCGCACGACGTAGCCCATCAAACAGTTCAGCCAGGTCGTCGCATGGATTGACTTGCGTTGTCAGTCCTCGGAACTCAAGTCCTAGCTCAGTTACAAACTCTTCCGCAACCACCGGCCAGTCAATCTCCTCGTACGCAACATCATGTGCTGCATACGTTCCAGATGCTCCGCCAAGCTTACCGGCCAGACCCTCAGCAGTGTTTGCTACTTCTGTAATTACTTTCTCGAGACGATCCGCGTATACTGCCATTTCTTTTCCAAACGTCGTGGGCGTTGCTGGCTGTCCATGCGTCCGAGCAAGCATTGAGGTATCGCTGTACTCGGTGGCAAGTTCGGTTAACTGCTCTCTACGAGTAGAGAGTTCAGGAAGTAGCACCTCTTGTACTGCGTCTTTAATCAGTAACCGGTATGCGAGATTGTTCACATCTTCGCTTGTAAGTCCAAAATGAATCCACGGATGGATCTCCTCGTTCGACTGTAGTTGCAGATAGTACTCAATCGCTTTCACATCGTGATTTGTTGCAGGATATTCTCCGTACCCATCTGTCTCAAGTTGCTTGATGGCTTTGGCGTCTTCCTCACTGAATGTCTCGTACGTCTCACGCAGCGCTGCTTGTTCATCGTTAGAAATCTCTACTGGAATCTCCGAGAGTTCAGCAAGCTTGATGACGTATTCAACTTCAACCTTTAGCCGTGCACGCATTAGCGCCGCTTCGCTTACATATGGTGATAGCGGTGCTGTTCGACTGGCATATCGCCCGTCAAGAGGTGACACCGCATACAACTGATCTGTCATACCTCAGGTTCCTCTACGACACTGCAAAAGAATGTCGAATCTCTTGGTACTTCACTTACAGCCGTCTGATAGACTATACCAATGACAATTGCTTTGTCCGCTCCTCTTCCACGTTCCTGTTGCTAATCCTTCTGTCTGACATCGACAATCGCAATTTCTTTGCACGTCCCGGTTAGCAATTCAAGTATGCGCATTGCTGGTTTGGCAAGTAACCGCGGTCGAAACCTGATCAACATCCATGAACGTGCCCCTGGCGGAGCCGAACTTGGTGTTGTTCTCACAAATGACGCTGACGCCCCTGTTCTCCAGAAAGCAAAAGAGCGTGGTATCCCAACCGAGGTCGTTGAGCGACGCTCCGATGAGTCGCGGAAAGAGCATGAACGCCGTATCAATGATGCCCTTTCTGAGCATTCATATGAACTAGTTTGCTTGGACGGATACATGCGAATTCTCTCTGATACCTTCCTCGATGAGCAACCAACATCGCTGAACGTGCACCCATCACTGCTTCCGTCGTTCCCCGGAATGGATGCGTGGGGAGATGCACTCTCGGCCGGTGTCGATCTCTCTGGTTGTACAGTCCACGTTGTTACTGATGCCACTGATACAGACGGTAACATTATCGAAGATGAAGTTGACGCTGGACCAATTGTTACCCAAGAGCCAATACCTGTCTACGATGACGATTCTCGCGACGATCTAAAAGAACGAATTCTATATGAAGGTGAATTTGCTGCTTACCCTCGGGCAGTCAAATGGTTTGCTGAGAACCGAGCTACATTTGACCCTGATGAAAAATCTGTCATAACACCGGAACCAGAGAACCACGACCTACCCTCACGCTACCTTGCGACTGGTGACCGTGTACAAACACTTCGATACGGTGAAAACCCGCATCAAGATGCCGCTGTCTACGTCGACTATACGAGCGATGACGCATCTGTGGTTGATGCACCGCAACTCAACACCGGTGCGAAAGGACTCTCATATAACAATTACAATGATGCTGACGCTGCGCTGTCAATTGTTAAGGAGTTTGATCAGCCGGCGGCTGCTGTGATCAAGCATACGAATCCTGCGGGTGCTGCTGTTGCTGATACTCTTGCCGATGCATATCGGAATGCTCTTTCTACTGACGCAAAGAGTGCGTTCGGTGGAATTGTCGCGTTAAATCGGGAGTGTGACGAAGAAACCGCAACTGAGATCATTGACTCATTCAAGGAGGTCGTTGTTGCGCCTGGCTACTCTGATGCTGCTCTTGAGGTTCTTTGTACGAAAGAGAATCTCCGTGTTCTTGACGTCGGCTCCCTTGATGTGCCTGCTGAAAACTGGACCGAGAAAAAGCTCGTAGGCGGCCGGCTGGTCCAAGAGCGAGATCAGCAGGCTCTCACAGCTGATGATCTTGAGATTGTCACTGAGCAGACGCCAACTGATGAGCAACTTGATTCAATGCTGTTCGCCTGGCATGTGATCAAGCATGTCAAATCAAATGCCATTCTCTTTGCCGACGGGACAGAAACTGTCGGTATTGGTGCCGGTCAAGTGTCACGTGTTGATGCTGTTGAAATTGCCAAAATGAAAGCCGATGCTGACGCTGAAGGTAAATCTGCCGACGGTGCCGTGATGGCGTCTGATGCATTTTTCCCATTCCCTGACGGGGTCGAAAAAGCAGCTGAAGCTGGCATTGAAGCTATTATTCAACCAGGTGGCTCGGTCAACGATGATGAGGTTATCGAAGCAGCCAATGAACACGACATGGTGATGGCATTTACCGGTCAGCGGTGTTTCCGCCACGACTGAAGACCAACTTGAACATAGATACACATATCTCCGGTTCTTGTCTTATCACTAAAAAACCGTCAAATAATTCCGCAAATGATACGGATTTCCAACGTTTTAACTCATAAGCTTAATGCACAGGGGCCCCGGTAATACCTTGCATGGGTTATCACGAGGCGACGAACTTCCTTTTTAATTTACAGCGCTTTGGCCCTCAGCCGGGGATTGCATCTGTACGTGAGTTACTCTCTCATTTAGGTAATCCGCATGAAGATCTCACATGCATCCAAATCGCAGGGTCAAACGGGAAGGGTAGCACAGCACGAATGACAGAGCGAGTTCTTCGAGAGGCTGGCTATTCTGTCGGGCTATATATTTCCCCACAGATTGAGCAATTCAGGGATCGAGTTCGCGTTGACGGCCGATATATTCCCGAATCTGAGGTAACTCGATTTGTTGACCTTGTTCGGCCGTATGTCACCGATCGAGGGGCAGAAAGTGTTCCTCCAACGTTCTTTGAGGTTTCTACCGCTCTTGCACTCTGGTATTTTGCCCAGAAAGATGTTGATGTAGCCGTACTTGAGGTTGGAATTGGTGGGAGTAAGGATGCGACAAGTGTTGTTGATCCGGTTGCCAGTGCAGTTACATCAGTGACACTGGAACATTCAGATGTACTTGGTGATACTGTTGAAGAAATTGCCGTTGACAAAGCACACGTCGAGCCCAGTAATCGACCGATTGTTACTGGTGCTGATGAATCTGCGCTTGCAGCAATTCGCGAGTTTGTTGATACAGATCCTATTGTTGTCGGTGATGACTCGTCAGACGAATCCTTCGATGTGCAGACTCGTTATCATGGCAAAATCAATGGCACTGAAGCAGAAATTGAACTTGTTGCTGACCAGTGGAATGTCAAGACAAATATTCTCCTCCTTGGAGCCCACCAAGCACAGAATGCAGGCATTGCCGCTGTTCTTGCCCGACAGTTTGCTAACTCACGAGGCGATTCGATTTCAACCGATGTTATCGCTCGAGGGCTTCGACAAGCATATTGGCCGGGCCGCTGTGAGGTCCGAAGTACTGATCCAATTGTCATCCTTGATGGCGCTCATAATGAAGGTGCATGTGCTCGCCTCGCGGATGTAATCAATGAGTTTGAGTACGATAACTTGCACTTGGTTGTCGGCGCAATGCATGATAAACGACATGCAGCAATGGCGCGAGAGCTCCCGAACGCTGAACGCATTACAACCTGTCGACCACAGCTTGATCGGTCCGCAGACCCAGAAGTGCTTGCTCGCGTGTTTAGAAATGCTGGTAACGCTGAGGTCTCCGTCATCGAATCCGTTGATGATGCACTTACCAATGCGCTTTCAAATGCATCCGAGGATGATTGTGTCGTTGTCACTGGCTCGTTATTTGCTGTCCGAGAAGCTCGTGCTCGATGGACCCGGCGTCCAATCCCACATTCATTTTCCTCCACAAAATCTGCTGGCCAACTGCTTGAGCAGAATGGCATCCGAGACTATGATGTTCAACGTACTGCCGAAAAGGCAACTGCCCACACGATAACACTCCGTGTGAACCGGCCACAAGCATATCGGCTCAAAGAGCTATTTCAGACAACTGGCGGTGACTGTGCAATCTCAAAGATCAACCACGATGGCGAACGGCTTCGAGTTGCACTGATGGGCACAACTAACCAGTTCAACACAGTTATTGACCAACTCCAAGATGAATCAGAGGGTCTCGATCAGGTTGGACTGGAACTTCAGCAACTACTTGCTGATCGCACCCAATCTACTGACCAATCCTTCCCATGGGATGATAATGCATCAATTATGGGGATTTTGAACATCACACCAGACAGTTTCCACGACGGGGGAGATTACAACCGATTAGAAGATGCACGAAATCGCGCCAAAGCAATGATTGATGCCGGTGTTGACATTCTTGATGTTGGGGGCGAATCAACACGACCGGGCGCTGATCCAGTTGAAGTCCAACGTGAGATCGATCGTGTTGTTCCTGTTATCGAAGAAATCGCTGACCTTGATGCCATGATCTCAGTTGATACGCGAAAAGCAGCAGTTGCCGAAAAAGCAATTCAGGCAGGAGCTGATATCATCAACGATGTCTCAGGCCTCGAAGACCCTGATATGCGATTTGTTGCTGCGGAGTATGACACACCGCTTGTGATTATGCACAGCATCGAAGCGCCGGTAAATCCAGATCGCGATGTCCAGTACGACGATGTTGTTCGTGATGTAATTGAGGAACTCAACGAACGTGTCCTGCTGGCTGAACAAGCTGGCCTTGACCGAGAGCAGATTATCGTTGACCCTGGATTCGGATTCGGAAAAACAGCAGAGGAAAGCTTTGAGCTACTGAGCCGCCTCGACGAACTTGATGCGCTTGGCTGCCCCATTATGGTCGGCCATTCTCATAAATCAATGTTCGAGCTTGCAGGATACGAGCATGGTGAACGACTTCCCCCTACGATTGCAGCAACTGCTCTTGCAGCAGATCGAGGTGCTGATATTATCCGTGTTCATGACGCTGAAGAAAACATTGCCGCTGTTCGTACTGTTGATACACTTCCGGAAAACTAACTACGTATATTCAGCTCTGGAGATATCCCGCTTCGGATCCTCGATCAACTCACTGATCGTCAGTACAGATGTTAATAAAGTTCTGGAAGATCGCGTCCCCTTCTTCTGTGTGTGCAACTTCTGGATGCCACTGTACTCCGTAGATGTCCTCTTCCGTGTTGCTCATTGCTTCAATGTCACAGACAGCACTTGTTGCTGTTTCTGTAAATCCCGGTGGAACTTCTGTTACTTCATCTGCGTGGCTTGCCCATGTCCGCGTTTCCGGTGCGAGTGATCCAACAAGTGGATCTGTGTCATCTAAAATCTCAACAGTAACATCTGCATACCCACCGTAGTCACCACTCTCCACTGTGCCTCCCAATGACTCAGCAATCAGTTGGTGTCCGAGACAGATTCCAAGGACTGGAATATCTAATTTCAGATACGCCTCACATCGTCCGGTTCGTTCCATACTTGGCCCACCGGATAGCACCAATCCATCTGCATCAATCTCTTCTGTAGGCGTCGTATTTTCGATTAGTGAACAGTCCACCCCAAGATCACGTAAGGCACGCTTCTCAAGATGGGTAAATTGCCCATGATTGTCGATAACATCGATTTGTGTCATTGTCTTCTGATATCGGCGGAACGCGTATAAGAAATCCGAATTCTGTGGCATGCTCCCCAGCGGATGTTCGGAAGATTTAGTATGGTAAGTCATCTCAACTCAAGTAACGACGACGATAATTCATATATTAGTGATTATCATGGAATATGTCAACTCAGCACCATGGCGCACATTGGGCGCAACACTCGTATCGTATGCAATTATTCTTATCGCGATGACCGTGGTATTCTTTGGTATCCCGTACGCTATCTTCTTACTATTTTAGCAGTTGTTGGTAATACGATTTCTTTATTCAGCCGCACCGCTGTATTTTTCTCGGCCGATTCATCCTGATTCTGGTGTTCCATTGGAGGCCGTTCTTCGCGGTCTCGACCAGACGGTCGCCGAGGTACCTCGCTGTCTTCTTATGTGTGTACGGACGGCGGTATTCCTCTTGCTCTGAGCCCTTCTGATCCCGACCAGGGCTTGGAAACACTACTGAATAGAATAGGCGTGTTTTCAACGACTGTTAGGAAAAAATAGACATACTGGATAATCCAGTTTTCTTATCGGCTATCAAATAAAAATCAGATGACTATTTTTGCCTCGGTATCTCAGGCAAATGTCTTCGAGATGTCTTCATCTTCATTTTCTGCCTGCACCTTATCCCATGCACTCTTGAAGTCTTCCATGGTTACGACAGTGCGGTCATCGCGAATCGTAAACATACCAGCCTCAGTACAGATTGCACGGATGTCTGCTCCTGATGCCCCTGAGGTATCAGTAGCAAGTTGATCAAAGTCCAACTCGTCCGCAACGTTCATGTCGCGAGTGTGTATCTCGAAGATACGCTTGCGGCCTTCCTTATCTGGCTTCGGAACTTCGATAAGACGGTCAAATCGGCCTGGACGAAGAATTGCTCGGTCGAGCATGTCGAATCGGTTGGTTGCCGCAATAATGCGCACTTCACCTCGTTCTTCGAACCCGTCCATCTCACTGAGCAACTGCATCATCGTTCGTTGAACTTCTGCATCTCCCGATGTCTTGGATTCAGTCCGTTTTGTGGCAATTGCGTCAATTTCATCGATAAACAGTACTGCTGGCTCGTTTTCACGTGCGACTTCGAATAGGTCCCGGACAAGTTTCGCACCTTCGCCAATGAACTTATGAACCAACTCTGATCCAGCCATCTTGATAAAAGTGGCATCAGTATGGTTTGCAACAGCCTTCGCCAGCATTGTTTTTCCTGTACCTGGTGGACCATGGAGAAGAATACCGCTTGGAGGCTCGACTCCAACAGTATCGAAGTCTTCTGGCCTTTTCAGTGGCATCTCTACTGTCTCTCGAACTTCTTTCAGTTGTTGCTCAAGCCCGCCGATGTCCTCATACCGAACATCCGGTGATTTATCGACTTGCATTACCTGAGCCCGGACATCTGTCTCGTCATCCAAGATTTTGACTATTGAGCGAGAGTTGTTCAGTGCAACCCGGTCGTTTGGCTCAATCCGCTCACGCATTTCTTCCGTCACTTCTGTGAGCATCTCTTGATTGTTCCCGTGCTGTTTAACGATGATTCCTTGATCTGAAATCTCTTGGACCGTTGCAACAAAAAGCGGTGACTGTTTCAGCTTACGATTTTCGTGTGTCAATCGCTCAAGTTTTTGCTGATACTTGTTATTTTCAGCGTTTGCATCAAGTAGCCGATCCCGCATTTCCTCGTTTTGCGCTTCTAATACCTCAAGCCGCTCCTGTAACACTTCAATCTTCTCCTGCCGCGGCATCTCCTCATCATATGGGAGATCCGCTTCATCTGTGTCCTTCAATGAGTCACTCATTACACTATAATAGGGGAATGAATCTTAAGAGACTTCGGGTGAAATATATCTTCGCCTTTGATTACTGATAGTAATCAGTATACAGAAAATATTATTAGTGTGTATCCAAAATACAGTTATACGTCATGAGCACGCAAGAATTGTCACAAGTTGACACGCAGGATCAATCCGCAGAATGGGAAGATATCAGTGACCTTCCACCAAGTGCAAAGCTGGTTGCCAAATCTCTTCAGTATGGTGGTACGCTTACTCAGAGTCAGATCGCAGAACGAACGCTTCTCCCTGCCCGAACTGTCCGATACGCTCTTGGGCGACTTGAGGACCGAGATATTGTTCAATCACAGTTTTCGTTTTCAGATGCGCGTAAACGTCTTTACACGCTTTCTGTTGATCCTCCCGAATATCAACACTAGCTAGTCCCAGAACGATTGTGTTCGCGCGTATTGTCTTTCTGCTTCCAGAATATCTCTGTAAAAGTCTATCTCTTCTTCTCGGTGTTTATTGATAATTCGAGCAGCCGTATCTGGTCCAACCCCTCGTGCGGCGAGTGCGGTCACTGCCTTTTTTCCATGTGCCTGCACAAGACTGGCTGCTTGATACGCTCGACGCGTGCGGTGGTCTTGGTCGTCGTCCTTGTCTTTTGCGCGGACAGCGCCGATTGTTTCTTCGTCCCAAGCGTTTAATGCTGCAATCATTGTCGACCCACATTCTGAACATGTCGGTTGATCTCGGACTCGCTTTACTGGCTTTGTCCGTTCCCAGTCTTTACAGTGAACACATAGCAACGTAATATCATCGCTAAGGATTCGATCTCGCACTGTCGTGATCACGCTTGCGTCTGCATTCTCTGGGGCCAGAAATTCGCCTCCGTTGTTGCGTCCACCTGTTCCAATCGGGGTTCGTTCACCAACTAATTCAATGTCAATGTCATTGTGCTGAATCCGTCGTAGTATCGCTGCTGTTTGCTCAAGATCTAAATCGTCGTGTATTACCGCTCGCTTGGCCTCTTCATATGCTGGCGTATCTTTCAGGATCTTTTGCAGGCGGTCCTGTCCCATCCCTGTGTCGCCTCTCCATGACTTGATTGTTCCAAAGTGTTCTGCGACCTGAGCAAGACGAAACATAAGCGTATCTGATCGATCCAGTGTTAATTCGATTAGTGGCTGAACATGTTCTGGATCTGTATCATAAAGGAGATTTTTAACTGTCTTTGCGCCGGTATTTGGTGGCACTTCCAGCTCAATCCGGTAGGGTCCCGTCTGTAATCCAACTGAAGAGCCTGTTTGCTGTCCAAGCAACGACGAAAGGATTCGTCCTAGTGTTTCATTTGTTTGATGGCCAAACGATGCATTTAGTACCACTGTACGCCCATGCTGTTCAATTAGAATCCGACTGTCGGTTGGTGGGGGTGCCACTTCGGAGTGCCGCTCAATCTGGCCTAATGATCGTTCAACAATTTCTTGTTTTGCAGGATAGCGTTGGACCACATCACGCGCAACATCTGATTTTGTCGCTCCATGCTCGAACTGCGCTGTCGTGACGCGTCGAAGTTCGCCAACTTCAGTCGCAATTGGGTATGGAACTGGAATTTCTTGTCCAATCCATGATGGCACCTCTCCAACTGGATCTTCAATTGGTGACACTTTCACTGCTGAATCGCCGTCATCAATGGTCACTACCCGCCAGACATCTCCTCCTTGAATAAAACTCTCTCCAGGTTCGAGAATCGTTGTGACAAACCGTTCATCGAGCGTTCCAACCTGATTACCACTGGCGACGTCTTTAACATCATATGTTTCTTCGTCTGGGATCATCGAGAGATTGTTATACACATATTGCCAGGTGCCAGTCGCAACAAGCTGATTCTGTGTCTCTCGTATTTGCAAAATCCGATTTCCTGCTAATTCCTCGACAACTTCTCGGAATGTCTCTTCAGTAAGATCCTGAAATGGTGCTGCATTATTAATGATCTCGTACACTTTATTCGCGTCTATCTCATCACGACTGTTTACGATTGCTGCAACTTGGTTCGCTACGACATCAAGACTCCCTACGTGAATCTCTGCTGGCTCAACGAGTCCTTCTTTTGCTCGTCTTGCAATTGACAACGCTTCGAACGCATCATCGTTATTCGTCGCGACAATCGTTCCAGATGAAATCTCTTCAAACCGGTGGCCTGCACGCCCAATACGCTGCAGTAATCGAGCAACCTGTCGGGGGCTGGAATACTGTACAACGTGATCAACATGCCCTACGTCGATACCCAGTTCCATTGAAGACGTGCACAACAGTGCATCCAATTCACCCTGCTTGAATTTATCTTCAACCTCAACCCGAGCATCACGAGAAAGTGATCCGTGATGGATGCCGATATCAACTGTTGTGAGCTGTGTAAATCGCGATCCTAGTGCTTCTGCTGTCTGTCTGGTATTGACAAAAATGAGTGACGATTCGTTTTCTGCAACAATATCCCGGATTGTTCGGACATGGCTCGCCAATTCTGCATCAATCATCAACTCACCAGCAAGTGACTCGTCTTCTGTTGTCACCTCAGGCACAACAACATCGACCTCTAAACGACTGCCAACATCAACCCGTTTGATTGTTACATCTCGTCCTCCGGTCAGAAACGTTCCAACAGCCTCCGGATCTCCAACTGTTGCCGAGAGCCCAACCCGCTGAAACGGGCCAGCATGCTCTCGTAGCCGCTCTAGCCCAACGACAAGTTGTGCACCTCGCTTTGAGGCGGCAAGTTCGTGCACCTCGTCAATCACAATGTGTTCAATATCTGCGAGTGCTTCTTTCAGCCGCTCTCCTGTAAACATCGCCTGTAGTGTTTCAGGTGTTGTCACGAGAACATCTGGCGGGTCTGTTGCTTGTTGTCGGCGCTGATAGTCTGAGGTATCGCCATGGCGCACGTCGATCTCGATGTCAAGCTGCTCACCCCACCAATCAAGCCGATCTTGCATATCTCGGTTAAGTGCACGAAGTGGAGTGATATACAGCGCAGAAATGCCAAAACTTGTCCCATTTTGGACAATTGAATTAAAAATGGGCAGCATTGCTGTCTCTGTCTTTCCGGTCCCTGTCGGAGCAATCACAAGCGTGTGATCTCCTTTAGCAATAGGCGGGATTGCAAGGTCCTGTGGTTCTGTTGGGGATTCAAATCCCTGTTCAGCAAGCGCTGCTTGGACATCTTCGTCCAATACTTCAAAGGCCGAATGCATTGTTGCAAGCTGGTCTGTCATTTTTCACACTTCATATTCGTCCCAGGGAATCGCCTTAGCACATGATAGTCCCTTACTTGGTGATACTGTCTGTTCGGATACTTGGAGGGTTCCGTGTTGATTGTAGTACAGCGATATATCGACCGAAGTGAATGCTCAGGCTTCCCGTTATCTCTGGAAGTATGACGGCCAGGCCGTCTTGAATCAAACAAGTATATGGACTCAATCAGCATAAAAACGCCGTCTTGTCGTTGCTTTGTTGTGATCCGGTAGCAGCTTCAGATTGACCGATAATCACCGAGGTACGTTCCATCAAGTAAAAATGCGTCACCAGCTGGTAATCCGTCTGGTAGGAACGGTGCTAGGAAATCGTCCTGTCCCTCGTTGATCCATGTACCGCCTACAAGTTCGTTAAATGCTGGACAGATAATCAATTCTGGCCCCCTCCAGTTGTTTATTTTGCCCCGTCGGGCAAACGGGTCCTCTATTAGTGTCCCTCGAATCCACGCTCGCCTTATTTCTGATCCTCCAACCGTATCTTCGAGTCTAACCACCGGATGCTCATGTCCCATGCAAATGATCTCACTTGACAGGACAGACTGGCTTGGCCACGTGTGACCATGCATAATGCCAAGATTACCAATTTTTTCTCCAGCGGTTGGCGTAATCTCGATATCTGGAATCCATGACTCAATTGCCCCGTCATGGTTTCCTTTTGCTAAGAATACATCCAAGGATTCTGGAAGTGACTCAAACAACACCTCAAGTTCCCCACGCTCTGCGCCTCCTGGATCACCGATTGAATGCATTAGGTCTCCCAGCACGATCAACTGGTCTGGGTTTGTCTGCTCAACTAATGACAGTAGTCGGTCCCGCCTATCTGCTGCATGACTATCCACTTCAACGCCCGTTTCGTTTCGGAGTGCAACTTCTACACCAGCATGATAGTCTGCAATGATCAGCTTTTGGCTCCCATCGACATCGGCTATTGCGGCTGGTTCGCCAGCTACTGGCTCAACTTGCATCAGATTCGTTTAAGCTTCCCATCTTCCGGTTCATAGCACTGTCCGCCCATTAGTGCCTCATCAATTGCATCTTCGACATCCTCCGCTGAGGCACCCGTTTCTGTCGTGACGATATCAATCAGCTCTGACCGACTAGCGCCCGCTCCGCCGTCCATCGATTCCATCTGATCCAGAAGCACGGTATCGATATCTATCTCCTCTTTTGATTCATCGTCGTCAGGTTCTACCGCGGATTCTTCTTGTCCGGCCGCCATTGTTTCCTCAGAGATCGAGTCTGTAGATGTGACCTCTTCAGATTGGGTGGTATCAATATCAGACTCTATCGGCTCCTCGTTCATGTCAAGATCCGGATCGACCTTGGACTCCGTTTCTTCCGGTTCTGGAACATCGTTTCCAGTTTCAAACTCCAGTCCATGCTCACTTTCAATCCGCTCTCGCTCTTCTTCGTCAACTGTATAGAGCTCATCTGGATCCGATTCGGCATCAACTGAATCCACTGTATCGAACTCCGTTTCTTCTGTTGAACTATCTAAATCAAGCGATTGCTCATCTACCGTAATCCCCTCATCTTGGTTTTCTTCTGCCAACCCTTCTTCAAATGAAGGTGGTCCAGATTCTAATCCGTCTTCCTGAGTTTCTATCTCACTTGCTGCTGATGAACTTATGTTGTCTGTCTCTTCCTCATCAGGTGTTGATGTTTGTTTTACCTCACCAGACGCTATCTCTGACTCTGTTATCGATTCGGCCTCTACCGTCTGATCGACCCGTTCTGGTGTGATATCCTGTAATTCATCGAGAATATATTTTCCAGATTCCTCTGATGGCACCTGTTCTATTGCTTCGATCTCGTCTCGCTCGCCTGCAACGACCTCAAGTGTTTGAATTGCTTGCTCTTTTACTGCCCCAAGGTAGTCTGGCGTTGTATTATAGTAGTTAATCGCTTTAACGATACCTTCTGCTTGCTCGATTGGAACTGATCGTTCCTGTAATGCCATTTTGAGCTCGTCGCCCTGCTTTTCGAGAGCCAGCGCAGTTGCCATCTGTTCAATTCTGGTCAGTGTTTGTTCTGCAGTCTGGATAACCCACCGGTCCCGGGTTTTAGCATCAACTTCGTTAATCCGCTCTGGTCGTACTGACGTGAGTATGTCATCACTGTCGTCTGGCTGGAACGTGTTTGCTTTTCCAGTAATTGCAACAAATGCCGGTGGCTCAGTTTTCTGCAAAAATGCCAACGCATCCGGCTCATATTGTCCAGCATACACGACAAATACACCAGTCGGATCTGCAATTCTAGCCCGGATTGTATTTTCGTTTACTTGTTCGACTGCTGTGAGAACTCCGACCGTAAACAGTCGATTGATCCGTGCGCCAGTTGGTGACACGACATATTTTGGTGCTCGTTCTTCGTCACTTTCTGCATACTCGAATTCCGCCTGATCATATTCTGATGCAAATATTCGCACGGCGACTTCTCGCCGGTTGTCTGGTGCACTCATGATTCAACCCTCGTAAGTAGTTCTTCTGCTTGCTGTGCTACGTTGCCATCGGCTTCTACAAACTGCGTTGCTTCGATCCGCGCCCCGTATTCATCTACAGAAAGGTGTCCGCTCACGCGATATTCTCGACCGATGATCTCTTCACCAATCTTTTCTCGAACAACCGACTGATCCATCGCATCCCGTGCTGTCTGTCGTGCTGCGTCGATACCGCCACCGTATATCTCTGCTGTTTGTTCTTCGTCAAGCACGACCGTTGCTGCTCCGGTCCCGTCATCGATAACTGCCTTCACTCTGAGATCATCAACCCCGTCAACATCTCCGTGCGTGCGACATCGACCGTTCTGCACAATTCGATTACACTCTGGACAGCGCTCTATCAATCCAGATCCGTCCTGAATGTCTACGATGTTTCCAACAATCTCAATATCGTATACACCTCCAGTCTTGACCGCCTCTTGAATTGTCAACCGTGTTCGATCGCTTTGCGGTTCGATTGGCTTGTTAAGTTCAGTGACCGTAGTAAACTTTGAAAGGCTGATCTCCGGAACGCCGCGGAATTCTCTGACATACACGTCTTCCAGTCGCAGTGTCGCCCCAGTTGTCATCTCAGGTCGGGCTGCCCAGTCTGTGAATGGTAGCCGACCTGTTTCATCGGCGATGACGCCGCTTTTAATCGTTGTTTCACCATCTCGTCCTGAAATCGTTCGTGTTTCAACTTCTTCTACAACAACTTCTATAACTCGACCACTGTCTCCAACAGACAATTCTGTCAGTGATCGATCTCCTCCAACTCGATATGGTACCTCAAGCGATTCGTCTTTAATCGTGACTGTTGAGGAATCCCCTATGTTGATCTCTGGCTTATCTCGAAACTCTCGAACGCTGCCATTTCCAACTGTGACTGTATCACCTGCTTCAAAACCAAAATCATCCCATGCTGTGTATCCGATCTTTCCTGACTCATCCGCAATTGTTCCTTCTCGAATCACCTGTGTTTCCCCATCATAGTGAATCTCTCGGGTCCCAACTGTTAACACGCGAGCCGTGAGATTTACTGTACCATCGTCTGGATCAATCTCATCAATGGATGAAACTGTCGGTGTCTCTCCCGACTGTGTATCCCCATACTTTCGTCGTAGGCTTTGTTTGGCTTCATCTACCGGTACGCTATATTCGATTAAGTTCTCAAGATCTGCCTTAACCTCCTGTTTGTCGACACCGAGGTCGGAGGCAAGCTCCTCGGCGTGATCATCTAATTGCATAATATAACATTCACCCGGCCAGAAGTATAATGATTACCGTCTGATTCGGAGAGCGTTGTTCGACCCAGACAAATTATCTCTTCCCCCCGCTAAAGACGTGATATTTTGCCCACCAGCCGCTGTAATTGCACAGAAGAATCGAGGGGATGCCAAGGGCTTGACTCCGAGGCCGTTGACTACTGTACCATACTACGGGAGACCTGATCAGCGACAAATTCTCATTCGAATAGCGAGGTTTCAATAGGATACAGGACCCTTTTTTCAACGATGGATCACGATCATCTTATTACTGCAAAACAACTTTCGCGTGAGGACATTCTGCAGGTGCTTGATCGTGCTGCCGAGTTTGAAAAGAACCCGGATGCAATCCGGGATCGACATCGGGGCACATTGCTTGGATTACTGTTTTTTGAACCAAGCACGCGAACAAAAATGAGTTTTGAGGCCGCAATCAAGCGTATGGGAGGAGATGTTGTGGACATGGGCTCAACAACATCATCCAGCGTAAGCAAGGGTGAAAGCCTCGCTGATACTGTTCGAGTTGTCGAAGGATATGCGGATGCACTCGTTCTTCGACATCCAAAACAGGGATCTGCTCGAATGGCCCGTGAATACGTTGACGTCCCGATTGTCAATGCCGGCGACGGAGCTGGCCATCATCCTTCACAGACACTGCTCGATCTGTATTCAATTCGGGAACTCAACGGCTTAGATGATCTGACAATTGGCATCATGGGTGACCTAAAATACGGCCGAACCGTCCATTCGCTTGCTACTGCGCTAACAAACTTCGACGTTGACCAACACTTTATCAGCCCGGAAAGCTTGCAGTTACCAGACGGTGTCAAATATGATCTTAATGCTGCTGGTGCATCTATCACAGAACACACTGACTTAGATGCTATCCTCCCAGAACTAGACGTATTATATGTGACTCGGATCCAACGGGAGCGGTTCCCTGACGAAAATGAATACCGGAAAGTTGCTGGCGAATACCAAATTGACACCGGAACTCTTTCAGAAAGTAAAGACTCGCTATCTGTGCTTCATCCACTACCCCGCGTTGATGAAATTAACCCAGATTTGGACGTAACCTCAAAGGCACAGTACTTTGAACAGGCACATAATGGTGTTCCAGTCCGTATGGCCCTCCTCGATTTTCTCTTAGGTGACAACCAATGAGTGATCATAAACTTCGTGTAAGTAAAATCCAAGACGGAACCGTCATTGACCATGTACCCGGTGGCGCTGCACTGCACGTACTGGCGATTCTTGGTATTGATGGTAGTGGTGGTGAAACTGTCTCAATCGGTATGAACGTTGACAGTGATATACTTGGGGAGAAAGACGTTGTTAAGGTCGAAGATCGAGAGCTTAGCCAAGCAGAAGTTGATGTTCTATCATTGATTGCTCCTCAAGCAACGATCAACATTATTCGCGATTACGAGGTTATTGAGAAGCATCGCCTTGATCGCCCAGAAACTGTTTCTGGTGTCCTTGAGTGCCCTAATCCTGACTGTATCACTGCGGATAACGAACCAGTTGAATCCACATTTGATGTACTTGGAGAAGGCGTTCGATGCAGATATTGTGAGACGATTATTACGGATGACCTCATTAAACATATTTCACGGTGACAAACAATGGCGCTTAACCCACATCGCGTTGACATTGCTGTTGACTTTGCATATGGCGTGTTAATCTTCATTGCCATTGTTCTCATGCTACAGGTTGGAACAACGGCAGGGATTGCGTTTGGAATTGGTGTCTTTCTGTCTTATCTTCTCCATGTTGGCTGGAAGATGGCTCGCTTTGATCCTGATTGGATGACTCAAGAAGTTGCTGAGTCAGTTGAGGAAACCGTCGCTGAGGAGGTCGATGAAGTGATCGATCGCGTTGAAGAGGTAAATGAACGAGTTGATCGCCGACCAAAAACAGAGGAAATTGAAGAGACCGTCGAAAAAATCGCTGAAGGACAAAAGGATCAGTGAACTAATCCGAGGTCAAGCTTTGAGACACCTTATCTGATATCTTTGTAGAACCGTAATTGCTTCTGGTGGTTTTTCCCTATACGTGTTTTTCATGATAACAGCGTGAAGTACCTCGGGGTCAAGTCGTTCGAGAATCAGAGATTCTCGTGATCACGAAAACCGAAGGGTTTTCGACGACCCCGAGGCACTCTACCTGATTTTTATAGACCTTACCTCACCATCCGTCGACACGCTCTTTGGACTGCTAAGTGTATGTATGATTGTGTGAGTACCAACCAACCAAGCTATCAGCAACTTCCACTCTCAGAATTTCATAGCCGTATTAGAAGGCTTGAAAATCAGTATCAGTCATGCACTCTCTGTGGCCACGCGTGTAACGTGGACAGGCAAGCTGATGAATCTGGGCGGTGTGGTGCTGATATAACTGTCAATGTTGCGTCCTATGCTCCCCACCATGGAGAAGAACGTCCCATCAGAGGCATTCATGGTAGTGGCACTATATTCATTAGCCACTGTAACCTCTCCTGTGTATTTTGCCAGAACCCGGCTATTAGTCGAGGAGAACGCGGCAGCCCAGTATCGCCCGCAGAGATTGCAGAAATGGCCCTTGAATTACAGGAACAGGACTGCCATAATATCAACTTTGTAACACCAACACATCATACACCAGCTCTTGTCAAGAGCATCCGTATTGCTCGTGAACGTGGGCTCTCAATTCCAATTGTTTGGAACTGTAGCGGCTACGAACGGTTGGAAACTCTCCGTCTTCTAGACGGAATTGTTGATATTTATATGCCAGACATCAAATGGGCAGACGACACTGCCTCGAGACGATACTCTGACGCTCCTGACTACTGGAAGCTTGCATCAACTGGACTTACTGAGATGCATCGACAGGTTGGCACACTCACAATCGATGATCGCGGTATTGCTACATCAGGTGTACTTGTCCGTCATCTCGTTATGCCAAATCATATCGAGCAGACAAAACAAATCCTGAAGTATATTGCGAATGAGGTCTCGCCGGAAACATATGTGAATCTGATGTCTCAATACCGGCCACAACACCGCGTCTTACAGGGTTCAGCATACGAGCAGATTAATCGGTCAATTTCAGCTGAGGAATATCAAAGAGCTATTGAGTATGCTGAGCAATGTGGGCTCTCTCGTGTTAATGCTGACCACTAAACTGCTGTGTTTCATGCTTTTTCCTCAAAATAGTAATAAGCTATCTGCACCGAACTCAGAATCTCTGAGTGAATCTTACCAGAACTTCAATTTACGCTTGACTGCCTTCCGTTTAAGTGCCTGTATGTGCTCTGTGAGTGGAATATCCTTTGGACAGACTTCTGTACAGGAGAACTGCGTTTGACAACGCCAGACTCCATGCGAATCTTCAACGATTTCCATCCGTTTATCGTTCAATTCGTCATCTTCCCGCTCATCCATCACAAAGCGATATGTTTTGTTGATCGGCGCTGGACCAAGATACCGCTTATCACCTGCTGCGATATTACATGACGAAACACAGGCACCGCACCAGATACATCGGGTTGACAACTTGATTTTCTCACGGTTCTCGGCACTCTGCAACCGCTCGCTTACACCATCTTCCCAGTCCTCTTCGATAACGTCGACTTCTTGTCCTTCTGGTGAGACTTCATCCATCCGGTTGTAGAAGTCTTGCATGTCAACAACGAGGTCTTTCCGTACTCCTTGGTGTGGTAATGGTTCTATTCGCACCGGTTTTTCAAGATCAGCAATCTGCGTTTTACATCCCAGACGCTGTTTTCCGTTGATGAATAATGCGTCTGAACCACACACCGCTTGTCGACAGGAATGTCTGAATGCCAGTGTCGAATCAATATTATCTCGAACGTAGATCAGCGCGTCAAGCACTGTCATCCCTTGTTCGAACGGCACCTCATAATCAACTAATTCAGGCTCATCACCTTCTTCTTCTGGATTGTGCCGATAAATCTTCACGACAACAGTCTCATCTGCTTGTGTAAGTTGTTCTGCGCTTGTCTGCTCGTCTGTTGATGTTGCTTTGCTCATAGTTCATCAGAGTATTCCAGCCATGTGGAGTGCGACCCGCGTACCCTGCACAATGATAAGAACGCCAGATCCGATCAGCACCCACTTGCCAATTGTTCGTTTTGCTCCCTCAACACCAAACCCAATCAACGCTTGGTACACACCGTTTATACCGTGGAACGAAGCTGTCACTAAAAACAGCCACATAGCTCCGAAATACCACCACTCTTCCATCCTTGCTTCTGTCCCAGCTAGTGTAATTTCGGCCGCACGGTCTGGGAATTCTAATCCAAGAATGCTCCCAGTTGGATAGTGAAGCGTAATCCAGTGTCCGGCGAGCAACACAATCAATACAACCGCTGTTACGCGTTGTAGTACCCAATTAACTGTGTTTGCGTTAAACGTCGATGGTTGTCCTTGTTGTTGCGACATCATATCATCCTCCAAATAGCACCCATGCAGTAATTACAACTGAAACAGCCGTAACGGCTAGTGATGCATAGAATGACTCTTCCTGATACTGTGCACCAAATCCAATATCGAGTAGTAGCAGGCGGATTCCATTGAGAATATGAAATGCAACCGCGGCAACAAGGCCTAGCTCAAGAAGCTTGACGACAAACAGCTCTTCGAGTCCACCAAGTACCTCGTTGTATAATTCTGGTCCGCTGATTGCTGTGCTTAGAACCGCAATGTGAACAAACATATACCCAATGAGAACCCAACCTGTTGTCTTATGAAGGACCCAGGCCCACATCCCTGCGGAAAATTCTTTCCATCGACTAAGGTCTTCGACTGTCCCTCGGTCGTATGACTGACTCATCGGTCTGTTGTGACTGTTTGTGTGTAACTATATATGCGTTATCTTCCATGATGAATTAAGTCGTCGGATATATCTTTTTACCTAATTGAATAACATTATGGGTCAAATTCGGATTGTTTGGGGGACCGGCACTGGTCCTACCGAACTAGCTGCCTATGATGCTGCGTTACGAGATGCGAATGTCCATAATTACAATCTCATACCGCTTTCTTCTGTTATCCCTCCTGAAGTGCCCATCAAAGAAGTTGGATCTGCTCCAGATCTCGGCACCCATGGAAGTGGTCTCTACGTTGTCGAAGCCTCTGAAACTGCAACGACCGGAACTGTAGCGGCAACATTAGCGTGGGCCCGTTCAACTAGTGGATACGGTATCTTCTACGAAGCTGCCGGCAACTCATCAGCCGAGCAGATTACCTCGCAGGCTCTTACTGGTATTAATCACGGCATTGCGCAGCGTGATAATGAATTCGCAAGTCCTGTCACTCAGAGCAAGCAGCTTGACGTTGAACAAACCGGAGATACTGCCGGTGCTGTGGTTGTTCTTGCTGTCTATGGTGAGGGGATAGATCTTATTCAAAATAACAGCTAAAAGACGTTTTGCTTTCCACGGTTTTCGAACACTGGCAAATGTTTTTTAGGCTGGTGCACATACTATATGCCATCAAGATGAACGGAAACACACCATATGGGGGCACTCCAACGGTAACACCAGCCGGAAAGCGAGCTTCAGCTGATATTTCTGATCCAGCCCCCGATCAAATACGTCGGTTACAAGAAAATATGTCTGAAATCGCTGCGGAAACAAGAAAACTCCTCCCAAATGGATATCTGGTTAATACTAACGTCGGTCGCGGTGCAACTGGAGTTAAAGCACAAATTGCTGTTCGTCCTCCTGCCGGCCGTCCTGTCAGTGCCGGATTTTCCCCGTCTGAAGATGAGCTTCAATCAAGTGAGATAATTGATACAGATGATCAAACAGAAGTCGCACGTGGGCTTGCTGCCTCTGCTATTCTCCAAGTTAAGCAGGCAGTCTCTTCTGATATTACCTCTGTTGCGAGATAACAACCAACCTTTGGTTTGTCCTTTCTTTGTATACTGATTTGGCCACTCCCGACACTGTTTTATTTATTGGGATGTTATGAAGTAACATGCCACAACCCGACCCAGAGTATGATCCGGCTGAGGAGTCTGAATATGAGTGTCTAGACTGCGGTAATTTGATCGAAGAAACTGATCCATCGAATTGTCCAGAGTGTGGAGGAACACTCCGAAACCGGAGCCTTCCAATGGAGTAACTCAACTTGGGAGTTGTCCCCAGCTACAACCGTTCTGGCATTATTGACGCGACGGGATTTTACCACTTTATACAATACTGTTCATTTGGGATAGCTACAGTCTTAGCTCCTCAGTTGGACACGTATAGTATTGATTGCAGAATAGCCTACTTGCCCCAGAAAGGATCTCGTTGTCGCTGTTTCTCAAGATACTGATTTAGTGCTTCAACTTCATCTGTTGGAATCTCATCCGCTAGTTCTTGTTCAAGCACCTTCGCGTGTTTTTCAGGGATATATGTCCACAACTCATCGCCTTCCTTAATTTGCCGACCAACTGTTGGTCCATCAATTGCAACCGCAACCTGATCGCCGTATCGCGCTTCGTCGATATCTTCTCCTTGATCTTGAATACCTTTTACCTGTCCAACACGGTCCGGTTTATTATCATCGAACAGCGCAACACCGGCATTTGTTCGTAGTGTTCCAGAAAGAATCTCAACCCCGACAACTGCTGGGTCGCTCTGTCTGAACACGTGATCGTCAAGGATTCGGAACCGAGCAGGGCGTGTAATATTTTCAAGAATAGCTTCTTGTTGTGCTTTTTCACGTTCTTCAACGAATTCCTGATAGTCTTCCACGAGCTGATAGATCACGTCGCTCTGGAATACTTCAACATCCTCAAGGTCAGCCTGTGTTGCTGCATCCGAGTGCATATCGACATTAAAGCCAAGAATAGTTTGGTGCTTTGGCGTATCAGCAGTGCTCGCCACTGAGACATCACGTGGCACGATATCTCCAACTTCGGCACGCACAATTGGAATCTCCTCTTCTTTCAGTGTTGATGCCATGGCTTCCAAACTTCCCAACGTGTCAGCTTTGATTACCACCCCTTCCTCATCGGTTTCAACCGCAATTTCCTCCAATTCTGCTTGGACTTCGGCAACCACATCTTCAACTGACTGATCACGCACAACCCGTAGAGGCGCTCCAGCCATTGCACCCTCAAGATCCGGCGCAGCGACTTTTACCCCAGCTGCGGCTCCAACAGAATCCACCTGCTCGAACCGACTTTCAGCTCGAATTTCGGCGAGTGGACGAGGCTGTAGTAACGCCCGTACCTCTGTGACAATCGGTTCGTTTTCACCCCCAACTACAATTGTGTCGTCCACATTGAGCGTTCCATCGTACAACACCAGATCAAGTGTCTTTCCGAATCCGCGTTCTTCTTTCACTTCAAGAACGGTTCCGACACCAGGACCACCAACATCAATCTCCATTGCGTCTCGCATATATCGCTGTGAAAGACCCATCATCACCGTCAGAAGATCAGGTATCCCTTCTCCTGTCTTTGCACTTACCGGAACAACTCCGATGTTTTTCTGGAAGTTACGCACACGCCAGTACATGTCCGCTGAGAACCCTTCGTCGCTTAACTCTCCGATAATCTCGTACAGTTGCTCATCAAGGGCAGAGCGTGCTCGTTGACTCTGTGAGTCATATGATTCTCGAATTGGTGCACCTTCGTTTGGATTCCATCCAGGAATCGTATCAACCTTGTTTGCAGCAACGATGAATGGAGTCTGTGTCCGCTGTAGGATGTCAATTGTCTCTTCAGTTTGCGGCTGAAATCCGTCGTTTACATCGACGACAAGTACAGCAATATCTGCTAATGCTCCCCCTCGTGATCGAAGGGTGGTGAATGAGTGATGGCCAGGTGTATCAATAAACAGTAATCCTGGTAAGTCAAAGTCATCAGCGTTGACAAGGTCGCCAGCAATCTGCGAGATAACATCCAGTGGTACAGCTGTGACTCCGATATGCTGTGTGATGGCTCCAGCTTCTCCTTCCGTCACTGCGGAACCACGGATTTTATCCAGCAGACTAGTCTTTCCGTGATCGACGTGTCCAAGTACGGCAACGATCGGTGTTCGAAGATCCTTAGCCGCTGTATCATTATAGTCTGTATCCGACATAGTTCCCACCCAGAAGTTCTCTTACTGATAAGTTCAAGCCGTATCAGTTAAGTCCATCGTAAACGCCTCAGATTCGAATAATCATTCGTTAACTCCTTCCAAACATGGATTGGCTACCATAGAAAATCTGCTCTGTATAGAAATTGCTATCGTTAGTTTGGCGGTGTATTGGAGTTATCGTAGCGATTACTGGACTCCAAAATTCCCTATTTTAGGTTGCTCCCGTGGCGTTTATACTATTTCGTATAAAACAGATAGGTATGTCAGGAATACTTGCACAAACTCTCTCAGAAAAGGCGGTGATCGGCACCGATGGATCTGAGATCGGAACGTTGTACAACCTCACAATGGACGTCGAATCTGGTCGTATTGAAGATGTGATTGTCTCGCCAACTGACAATGATAACAACTTTGACTTTGAGACAGACGAACGCGGCCGGTATCGAATTCCGAACCACCTTGTTGAGTCGGTTAAAGACCACCTCGTTATCCGCCTGTAAATATCGATGTACGTCCTTGATTCCTCTGCTTTCATAAATGAATTCCACACCGAAGAGCGAACTGCAACCATCCCGCTCGTTCGTGAAGAGCTTGAAGACGAAAGCGCATACCGGTTTGACGCCATGGAAGGCTCCGGAATGTATATCCACATTCCAGATGACGGTGCAATTGAACGAGTTCGCCGTGTCGCTTCAGATACTGGTGATGCTGATGAACTCTCAAAAACAGACATCCGTTTGATTGCGGCTGCGTTCGAACTTGATGGGACGCTTGTCACCGACGATTATGCTATGCAGAACGTTGCTGAACAACTTGAGGTCGATGTCGAAGTTATTGCTCAAGAAGGAATTCAAGAACAGCGAGACTGGAAATTCCAATGTCAAGGCTGTGGACGTGAGTTCGATGAAAATCATGACCGTTGTCCAATCTGTGGAACTGATTTAGCCCGCAAAAATCCTTCAAACGTATAGGATCATAGGTCGAAAGCGGCAAATTCGTTATCTCTCTTAGCCTCGGCTGTTGCCTGCTATTCTGATGCCTGTTCTGCTGATGAAATACGCAATTCTGGCTGATCACTTATTGTCATTGTCTCCTTTGTCGTCTCGCCTCGAAGCAGTGCCCGCGTAGCCCGCTTACCCCATTCAACTGCCGGCTGCGTGAATGCATCTATCTCGTAGAGCCCTCCGGCAAGTATACAGGCTGCTTCCATCGTATATAACAAATTGCCAAGTGACTCTGGTGTGAGTTCTGATATTGAGAGTTCGACTGTTGGTCGACCTGCGGCAACAAGACTACCTTTTGTAGCTGCTTGCTCCGCCGTCATTAACTCATTCAGTGTTGTATCCTCTAAATACGACAGCCTGTCATGTTCTGATGGAGGGATCTCACAGGTTGGACGAGACTCAACATCAATGAACGTTACAAGAACCTCGCGAGGACCAGCACGGTATAATTGTAGCTGTGAATGCTGATCTGTGACGCCAAGCGATCGGGCTGGTACCTGTCCGAGTCCATCTTTTCCAAGACTTTCTGCCCATAGTTGTGCAAACCACTCCGCAAAGCACTCAAGCTGCTCTGAATATGGCATTACTGCATTTACTGTCGCTCCCCGGATATCAAGCGCATACGCTACTGCCCCATACGCATATGCGGGACACTCATAAAGGGAATCAGTCAGTGTCTTCTCTGCGCTTGCTCCCCCCTCAACAACCCGTTCGATGTCAACGCCAGCAATAGCCGCCGGAGCAAGACCGACTGCAGAGAGAACCGAGTACCGCCCTGGAACTCCTTTTGGCACAGATAGCTTTGGTAACTCATGGTCCTCAGCCATTTCGGCAAGTGGTCCAGAGTCTCCCGTAATAACCAGTGTCTGTTCTGTCCAATCGCCTCCTGATTCATCAATCGCGTCTCTGACCACAAGGAAATTAGCAAGGGTTTCAGCTGTTGTCCCGGATCTGGACACTCCGACCAGTGCTGTATCCTCAAGTGGCAATGAATCTAATAGGTCATTCGTGGTAGCCGGATCAACATTGTCGAGCGTATACAGTGGTATCTCTGTATCGAGAGCTTCAGCTAGCGTTGCGGCACCGAGTGCACTTCCTCCAATCCCTGCAACAACGACTGCCTTTGCGTCGTCAAACTGGTCCGTGGCACTGGAAATCTCCTCAAGATTAACCGTTGATGGGAGGTTTAGCGCTGCATATCCATGCTCTCCTTTTGCGCGCTGGTCTTGTATTGTCTCATGGATGCTGGTGACTCGCTGATCAAGCTCATCTAATGACTCTCGTGATATCCCCGGAGATGCAGTTTCAGCGAGTGCACATCCAATATCAATGTCCATACTGACGGTGCACACCGCTATGGCTTAACTTTTACAGAATTCCGTAACGAATACCACAAAGTTCGGGCACCGAGGCGATTTATAACCTGCGTCACCACGTATTGACCTCCTCTACACGCTTAAAGCCGGTGAGATTTCGCCTCAAACCACTGTAAGCTATCAAATTTATAGGCGAATGTCTCCAACAATTCTGAACTCTGCGTCATCGGAGGGCTGCTGGCAGAACACGAAATACCAAAATGGCTCAATCATGAATGTATGATAATGACTACTACTGATGGAACGTTTCTTGTAACTCATGATGATGATGACTCTCCTGTCTGGCGTGAGGTAACCACAGGACAGGTCTACACAATCTCAGATAGTCCAACAGTCTCCACATACGAAATCTTGCGTGCAACCCTTACTGCTGATCCCCCGCTTGAGGTCACATGGAGCGTACAGTCGGTAAGTCGCCAGTGGACTGTCTCTATAGAGACAACCGACGAAACCCCACCTGAGGCTGCACAGTCGATTGCCGCTGACCTAGAAATGGGCGCTTTGGAACGATATATGTCTGACACCAACGATGAAGTTCACATCCTGGCTGTGCCGACTGACCAGCATGAAGCAGCTATTGCTGACATCCGCGAGGATGAGGAAACATACGCGCGCGCCGCCCGCCTCGGTGCCACTCGCGTTAAAATTTCTACTGGTGACGACTATCTTTGTGTCCAATATTGCTCGGATTAATTTATCTCTTATGTAGCGCCGACAAAAAACAAGGCTTATTCTCGCAGATAGCCGATTGCAACTATGGTAGAGTTCGATGTACCGGAACCAGACTACGATCGGTACACGAACCGTCAGCTCCTCGCTGTCCCGCTCATTACTCTTACTATCGCCCTGCTAATCATTGGCGGATTCTGGGTAGTGACGGGGTCCCCAGCTCATCTCGGTATTGATTTTGCTGGTGGAACAGAGTTGACGGTTGATACTGCAGATGACGAAGATGAGATACGCGAGGCATTTGATACTGAAATTGATTCTATCCAAGATGTCCAACAGCCAAGCGATCGCTATATCATCACATTTTCTGAAGGTGAAGATCTCTCTTCAGTTGCGAATGAAAGTTTAACACCTGTTGATGATGACTCAGAGGTTGTTGTCGGAGAACAGACTATCAGCCCAATCTTTGCTGCTGAGATGCAGATGCAGGCACTACTTGCACTTGCTATTGCGTTTGTGGGAATGAGCATTCTTGCGTTTGTGTTTTTCCGCACATTCGTGCCTAGTGTTGCGATTGTGGCATCTGCATTCTCTGATATGGTGATCCCCCTTGCGATGATGAACTTGCTTGGTATCGAGTTAACACTCGGTACCGTCGCTGCACTGTTGATGTTAATTGGATATAGCGTTGACTCAGATATCCTGTTAAACAATCATATCTTACGCCGGCGCGGTGAGTTCTATGAGTCGACATACAGTGCCATGCAAACTGGTGTAACAATGACAGTCACATCGATGGTTGCGATGGCGACAATGGCGATTGTTGCGACATTCTTTGGAATTGGACTGCTACAGTCAGTTGGTCTGATCCTCTTTATTGGATTAGCAGCTGACTTGATGAATACGTATCTGATGAATCTCAGCATGCTCCGCTGGTACAAATTTGAGGGGGTAAAACGATGATGGGAATTTATGGAAGGTTGAAAACAAACTGGCGAATTGTTCTGTTAGTTGTGCTGCTGGGTACTTCATTCTACTTCCTGTTTGTTCCTGGTGCTCCAATCACTGAACTTCCAGGCTCTGATGATGAACCACAAGATGATATTGTGCTGAATATTTCAGATGGTAACGAAAGCGAGGCTCAAGACCTTGAGGTTGATACTGGATGGACCAACCTACAATTTGGTATTGAACTTGGGGGAGGTGCACGAATTGCTGCTCCAGTTCATGGATTTGTTGCTGAGGATGTCCAAAATCTTGAT
>OBKM01000014.1_pt1 | contig 64149 bp, 71 predicted proteins | sample 1519691 | NCBI WGS metagenome assembly OBKM01 (sample SAMEA37050418, study PRJEB22526) | metagenome | biome: saline pan; feature: lake; material: water | place: Egypt | collected 2015 | depth 0.5 m
GTCACCTCGGGAGTTCCGCAGTTTCACCTACAACCAGTCTGGCTTCGAACTCGACGAGAAGGGTGGCCAGACCGTGTTGTCACTGTCGAAACTCGCAGACATCCCCATCGAAATTCACCGACCGCTGCCTGACGATGCCACAGTCAAAGAAGTCACGCTCAAAAAAGAGAAAACCGGCGAGTGGTTTGCTATCTTCGGCATCGAGATGGACACAGAACCGCCAGCCAAGCCACCGCTAGCGGAGATTGACACTGACGAGATGGTCGGCATCGACGTGGGTATTCTGAAGTATGCCCACGATACAGACGGCACAGCGGTCGAATCACTCGACCTCTCAGAGGAACGCGAAAGGCTCGAACGAGAGCAGCGGAAACTCTCACGCAAAGAGTACGAGTCGAACAACTGGGAGACGCAACGTCGGCGTGTCGCTGAGTGCCATCTCGACATCAAGCGCAAGCGGCGTGACTTCCTGCACAAACTCTCGAACTATTACGCTCGGGAGTACGAGCTAGTCGCGGTCGAAAACCTCGACGTAAAAGGGATGCTCGAATCGCCACGCAACAGCCGCAACACGGCGTCAACGGCGTGGAGCACCTTTACCGATATGCTCGAAACGAAGTGTGAACGCGAAGGCACGCACTTCGTGGAGGTTGATCCAGATGGCACCACCAAAGAGTGTGCCAACTGTGGTGTCGAAACCGAGAAACCGCTGTGGGTGCGTGAGCACTCCTGTCCTGCCTGTCGCTTCGAGGCCGACAGAGACGCAAACGCGGCGTGGAATGTTCTTTCTCGCGGACTCACCAAACTAGGAGTGGGTCACTCCGAAGGTACGCCTGTGGAGACTGCGCTCCCTGCGGGAACTGCGGTTGTTCCTGCAAAGCGCGTCTTGGAAGCAGGAAGCCCCTGCCTCAAGGAACGAGCGGCTACGCCGCGAGTGAGTAGGCAGGGGTAGTTCACATCGTCGGGTGCTTCCGATGTTGTGGATGTACAGCGCGCCGTGGAAACAGGAAGCCTCGGGGTCGTTCGAGAGAGCGGCGCTCTCTCGTGATGACGAGAATCTTTGATTCTCGAAGGGCTTGACCCCGAGGCGATTCACTGGAATCCGCGGCTGTACTGTCTCGGGACCGGGGCGTCGTGTCCGAGCGCCCGCGCAGCCCGGATCGCGAAGTACGGATCCCGGAGATGCTCCCGGCCGACGATCGCCAACTCGGCGCGGTCGTTTCGGATCACCTCGTCGGCCCCTTCCGGAGTCGTGATTCCGCCGACAGCACCGACCGGTGTGTCGCTCTCGCCGATCCGTTCCGCGTAGGGAACCTGGTAGTGGGCTCCGGTGTCGGGGACCTGCTGGTCGGGATGAATCCCGCCGGCGCTCACGTCGACGAGATCCACGCCGAGTGGCCTCAACGCCCCTGCCAGACGGGCCGAATCGTCGACGGTCCAGGCGTTTCGATCCGGGAGCCAGTCCGTCGCCGATACCCGAACGAACACTACCGTTCCGTCCGGAACTGCGGATCGGACGTCCTCGACGATTTCCCGAAGGAGCCGCGTCCGGTTTTCGAAGCTGCCGCCGTACTCGTCCTCGCGGGTGTTCGTGACCGGCGAGAGGAACTCATGGAGCAGATAACCGTGCGCCGCGTGGATCTCGAGGACCTCGAAGCCAACCTCGACGGACCGAACCGCGGCATCGACGAAGGCGTTCTTGACGCCTTCGATCCCGTCGTCGTCGAGCCGTTCGGTTCCGAGGGGTGACTCATGAGGCCACGGGTCGTCCGTCGGTCCGACGGGAGTCCAACCGGCGTCACCGTGGATCGGGTCGCCGCCGTCGGACGGCCGCGCGGTCGATGCCTTCCGCCCGGCGTGGGACAGTTGTATGCCGGGAACGGCACCCTCCGCGGCGATGTAGTCGGCGATCGGCTCCAACGCGGCGGCGTGTTCGTCGCTCCAGACGCCGAGATCCTGGGGCGAGATGCGCCCCCGCTCCGTGACCGCAGTCGCTTCCGTCATGACGATCCCGGCACCGCCGGTCGCGCGGCTGCCGAGGTGGACGAGATGCCAGTCGGTCGCGAGGCCGTCCTCATCAGTACAGGAGTACTGACACATCGGCGAAACCATGACGCGGTTTCTGGCCGTTACCTCACGACACTCGAAGGGGGTGAACAGATGCACGCGCCGGGGTTGGCGTGTGACCGAAAAGACCCTTTGTATTCGGCGGTCCCCCCGATGGATCCCGTTCACCTCGGTGCACCGTCGATCGAATACAAAGTGGCTTGTCCGGGGCCGCACAGAACTGACGTATGCGTGAGTCCCCTCCGGTCGAATCGGCCGTCGGCATCGAGTACTACGTCTCCGAAACCGACGGGACGGGCGGGCATCTCCGGGACCGTCCGGCCGATTTCAGGGTCGAGGAACGTGAGGCGTTCGGCGCCGATCTCCGCGAACTCGACGCGGACACCGGTTCGTACCCGCATCTCGTCTTCCGGGCAACCCTCGAGCGCTGGGACACGAACGACTTCGCCTCAACGCTTTCGAAGGAACTGGGAGTGAGCCGCGAACGAGTCTCTTGGGCCGGAACGAAGGACAAACACGCTGTCACGACACAGCTGTTCTCGATCAAATACGGCGAGAACGAGCTGCCGCCGATCGACGACGCTGATATCGAACTCCTCGGTCGCGCCGGGCGACCGGTCCTGTTCGGCGATCTGATGGGAAACACCTTCGAGTTGGTCGTACGGAACGCCGACCGCCCAGGACGTGCGGCCTCGATCGCCGAGGAACTGCGGCGGTTCCGGGCCGACGGCGACGATACTGATGGGGGTGCGGTCGCCGTTCCGAACTACTTCGGCCAACAACGCTTCGGATCGATGCGTCCGATCACCCACCGGGTCGGCCTCGATATCGTTCGCGGTGACTGGGAGTCCGCGGCCGTCCGGTACGTCTGCGAGCCGAGCGAGCGCGAACCGGAGCGGACCCGGACGGCGAGGACGCGACTCGGGGAGAGCCGTGAGTGGTCGACCGCCTCGGAGATACTGCCCGGCGGCCTCAGATTCGAGCGTGCGATCGCCGCCAGGCTGGCGGAACGCGCCGACACCCCCGACGACTACCGGGAAGCGATCGAACGGCTCCCGACCAACCTCCAGCGGATGTTCACGAACGCGGTCCAATCGTACGCGTTCAACCGAATTCTCTCGACCCGACTCCGGAGGGGACTCCCGTTCGGTCGGCCGGTTGCCGGCGATGTAGTCTGTTTCGCGGACGACGATGGGCTCCCGGATCCCGATCGGACACAGACCGTCGAGGAGAAACAGGTTCGAACCGTCCGCCGCCACTGCGAGCGCGGCCGGGCGTTCGTCACCGCGCCGCTTGTCGGTACCGACACAGCATTCGGCGGCGGCGAACCGGCCGAAATCACGCAGTCGGTGCTGTCGGAGATCGGAATCGAGCGGTCGGATTTCGAACGCCCCGGGGAGTTCGGCTCCAGCGGAACGCGTCGGGCGATCCGCGTTTCGACCGAGCTCGACCTCGATACCGATCCGCTCACGCTTCGGTTTTCGCTGCCGAAGGGGAGCTACGCGACGGTGCTCGCCCGGGAGTTTTTGAAGACCGATCCAGACGAGCTTTCCTGAACGGACACCCACCGCCGCCGCGACCCCGAGGGGGGCCGGGGTATCGCGATACCGGACTCCGAAAACCGCCCCGCTTATCGGTCTCGGCCGCCATCGTTCGGACATGGAGTGTCGGTGTTGTGCGTCGTCGCTCGAACGACCTGGCGATTACTGTCTGGTCTGTCGGAGCGCCAACGCCGACACCGTCGTCGTCGAGTGTGACCGCGAACGGGCGACGGTGACGTCACTTTTCGAGGACGACGTCGTCGCTCGGCGCACGGTGACGACGAAGCAGGTAGCCGACGAGCGGTGGGCCCCGACCGAACTCCGGAACTTCGCGGGTCGGATCGCAGACGAAGCCCGTCGAAAACGTCCCGAGGAAGTGTATGCCACGGGAAACAGAGACGTTATCGCCGCAGTCCGTGGTGAACTCCACTATCCGTTTTATCGCATCGAGGGCGACGATCCGATCGAGGCGGTTCGAAGAAAGCGGAACGATCCGGCCCTCGAAGTCGTCGAAGCTACTGTTTCCGAGAAACTCGGCGGCAGTCACAGCACCCTCATCGGCGGCCGCGATGGCCGCCGCGCCCTCGAAACGGTCGCCCAGCACCCACACGTCAAGAAGATAATTCCGGGGCCGATCGACGCCGGCGGGTCCGGATCGCGGACGGGCGTCCGGGCGAAAGCGACCCGTGCCGATCAACACGGTAACGTCAGGCTGTTGATCCGCGACGGGTCGAGCGTCCAGGAAAACCGGATCGTCACGACGGCCGGCGATCGGGACCTCGGCGAACACGTCAGGGCGGATCTCAACGACGCGCTCTCGGATTCGGAGCTGAAGGGGTAACCAACCGTCGATCTTCCACGGCGAAACGTGGGGTTTATCAGTTCGCTACGGCGATGTAACGATACTATGGCCAAGAAGGGTACGACAGGAAGTGCCGGCCGATTCGGCGCACGATACGGGCGGGTCGCACGCCGCCGCGTCGCGGACATCGAGAACGACACCGAGAACGCAAGCGTCGACGGGGACGATGTCAAACGGATCGGAACCGGGATCTGGGTCAACGAGGAGACCGGCGAAACGTTCACCGGCGGCGCCTACCGTCCCGAAACGCCGGCCGGAAAGACCGTCAAACGATCCATCCGGGCCGCGATCGGTGAGGACAACGAGTAACGATGAGTTACAAGTGTTCCCGCTGTAAACGCGATGTTGAACTCGACGAGTACGGCGGCGTCCGGTGTCCGTACTGCGGCCACCGTGTGCTCCTGAAAGAGCGGAGCCGCGACATAAAGGAAGTCAAAGTCGAGTAGCGTGCACACCGCCGATCTTCGTTTCGAGTATCGTTCACCGGAAGCCGCGGCGCTCGTCGCCGCCGCCGCCGGCGAGGAGGTCGGCGAGATCGGCGGCGACCGAGCGACGGCAACGTTGACTGTCGAGGGGTCGACCGTCCGCGTCGAAATTACTGCGGCCGACCTGGTTTCGCTTCGGGCGGGCCTGAACACGTGGGAGACGCTTCTGGAGGTCGCAGAACGGGCCGCCGAGGCCGGCCGTCCGGACGAGGTTTTATAAAGATTCGAGGCGAATACACCCGCCTTCCCGTGAGGAGGGAGTGTTCCGACGACTGTCGGAACCGAGCGACGAACAGGCGGGTGATGAAGCCGACACGATGAGAAACAATCCACCGACTACACTATTGCTGGATATTCCGAAGTATTTAAAAAATGAACAACTCATAATAATACGTAACGGATGCCGATAACACGCCGCACCTACGTCTGCCGCATCCAGAACCACTCGCAAGTGGCTGGTGCGCTGGACAGACACGGCTGGTCGGCATCCAAACTCTGGAACGTCGCCAACTACTACGCCCGCCAACAGTGGGACGAAACCGGCGAAATCCCAGACGAAAACGAACTCAAACACGAACTGAAAACTCATCCAAAATACAAGGGACTGCATAGCCAGTCCAGCCAGAAAGTTTTAGAAGAGCTTTCTGAAGCCTTCAGTTCGTGGTTTGGCTCCAACGACGACCGTGACAACCCACCGGGCTACCGCAAAACCAACTACTACGACAACGACGGCAACAGAGTCCACGAAGAACACCCACGCTCGACGGTGACGTGGAAGAAGAAAGGCATTCGCCACGACACCAAACACGAGAGAATCCGCCTGAGCAAAGGCAAAAACCACAAAGACGGACGCGACTTCATCCTCTGCGAATACGAGACGCCGCCAGCGGTCGAACTGGCAAACATCCAGCAGGTTCGTGCTGTCTGGTGTAACTCCAAACAACGGTGGGAGTTACACGTTGTCTGTGAGACAGAAATTACCGCAGAGTCACCCGGTGAGAAGACGGCAGGCGTTGACCTTGGCATCTGTAATCCCGCCGCTGTCGCGTTCCCTGACGACGCCCTGCTGTATCCGGGCAACACGTTGCGCGAAGACAAGCACTACTTCCTACGCGAAGAGTACCAGACAGAAGGGCCGCACGGCCCCAGTCAAAAAGCACAGTGGGCGCGGGAGACGCTGTCACGCCGCAAAGATTACTTCTTACACGCCTTGTCGAAAGACATTATTGAACGGTGTGTAGCCCACGACGTTGGCACTATTGTTGTGGGCGACCCAAGTGGTGTCAATAAAGACGACTGGGGCAGACACGGCAACAAACGTCTGGACAACTGGGCATACAAGCGGTTGATGAACCTCATCGACTACAAAGCCCGCGAGCGTGGGATAGAGGTAGAAATGCCGGACGAACGCGGCACATCATCGTCGTGTAGTGTTTGTCGACACGAGGATGAAGACAGTCGTGTTGAACGTGGACTGTGGAAATGCGACCGCTGTGGGGTTGTCGCTCATGGCGACGTGAACGGAGCCGATAATATCAGACAAGAAACGCTACCCGTGACTCCCCCGTTGGGGGATAGCGGTACCGGCTGTTTGGCCCAGCCTCGCGTCATTCAATTCAGCCGGACTCGTGGATTCCAACCGCGAGCACCCGCCGAGTGACGCGCAAACCCTAATATCCCAACGCTTGCGGTGCGGTCGGGATTCACCCCGCCTTCAGGCGGGTGAGGAGGTCAAAATCCATGCCGGGACCAGCGACCGTGTGATCTGACCGGTCGCCGACGGTCCGCAAGCGGGAGCGCGGTGGACGGATCGTCGGATAGCGACCCCACCGCCTGCTCGAAAAAAGCTCCGTCAACGGACCTCATACACCGTGACATCACCCTGCTCGAAGACGGGGTGTAGCCGCGGGTGTTCCTCGATCGTGAGTTCATACGCCGCCCGCTCGGCCGGGCCGACGTACACGTACACGACATCGTATCGCTCGAGCAACTCCGCTTGTCGTTTCGGCTCCCCCTCGTAGATCGTCGTCACGTCGTCGAGGCGGCCTTCGTACGGTCCGCTACCGCGGTACTGCTCCTCGTGCATCCATCCGAGGACGGTCGGAATTCCGGTCAGACTCGCCGGCGCGGAAGCGCCTTCCCCCGATTCCGGATCCCATCGGTATCCCCCCGGCGCGGCGGTAACGATCGTCGGCTGTCCGTCCCGAGCGTCAAGCCACGCGATCGCCGCCGCTTCGTCCGGATACGCCGACAGCGTGTACGCCTCGCCGTCGAGTGTCGAGCCGTCGCTTCCGATCGGCTCGTTGTCGTACTGTGTCGGGACGGCGAAGCCGGCGTAAAGACCCGTCGCAACGACCGCGACGCATACGACGGCCAATCCGATCGGTCGCCACCGTAACCGCCCGAGCGCGCCGAGTGGTCCCTTCGTCCCGGTGGAACGGAACGGCTCCGCAGGATCGAGCATCCGCGCCGTGACGACACCGGCGGCCGGTGCCCAGAGCACCCACAGTTGGGCGTACACTTTGAACACGGTGTTCAGCCGTTCGCTTCCCGTTCCCTGTAGGTGTGGTTCGACGACATAGGCGAACTCGACGATGAGCGCGAGGCCGACCCCCGCGAGTATCAGAACCGTTTCGAAGCCGGCCCAGTCCGCTCCTCGGAGCACCAGCCACGTCGCCAACAAGAGCGGACCGAACAGCGCAACGGCGGCGAACCCGGCGACCCACGCGATCGTGGCCCCGACGACGACTGCGCCGACCCCCGCAAACACGCCCACGCCGACATCGTCGTTGAAACTCACCGCGGTTCTGTGCGCGACGTACGGGACAAAGAGCAACAGGAATCCGCCGTGGACGATCAAAAGCGGCCATAGGTCGCTTCTCGGTGGGAAGAGGCCGACCGATCGCGTGCTCGCACTCGACAGCCAGAAGGGGGTAACGAGGAGACCGCCAACGAGCAGTATCGTGGCGGCGACGGCGAGTGCAAGCCCGTCCCGGCTGAGTTCCCCGAGAACTACCGACCGGCCATCGGGAATCCGATCCGCGATCCGCTCCGGCAAAAGCGTCGCCGGATCCGCCGGGGCGAACGCGACTGTCAAAAATACGAGCCCGCCGGCGACGGGAAAATCCCATGTGTTCGTGATGGCGAGAAAGCCAGCGACAGGCGCCGTCGTGAGCAACAGCAGTCCCCGCCGCTTCGTCTCCGCTTCGGGTGTCTGCCAGTAGCTATAACAGAGGCCGGCGACGAGCAGCGTAAACGGCATCGTGAGCATATGGGCGTGTAGATCGCCGTTGAGCCACGCGAAAAGCGGGAACTCGTTGATCGTGCCCTCGATGATCCGGCTCGCGTCCCAATAAGAAAACGCCGACGGCGTCCACGAGGCGGTATCGGGACTGACCGTGGGAACTGTCGCGACCAGATCCGTCGGAAGCGCCCAGACGACGACGTGAACCGCGGTGTGGAGGTTCCCGGCCAGTCCGACGAAGAACGCACCGATCGCCGCCGCCAGTCGACGCGGGGCGCCGTGATCCGATGCGACAGCGCCGGCCAACCCGTAGGCCGCGGTCACGAGCGTGGCGTAAAAACCGGCCAACGCCAGGTTGTAGGCGAACTGTGGCGCTGTTCCGGTGAGCGTCGTCAACAGCGCGGTCAACATCTGCCCGCCGTAGTAGTACTGGACGGCCTCGCCGGCGAACCACATGTCCTCGGGCGGCAGGACGCTCGTGCGCAGCAGCGAGCGAAGCAGCCCGTAATCGAGGAACTTCTCGCCCGCTGAGATCGGTAGCGGTGCGATGGCCGGCGAGACGGCCCGAACCGAGATCACAAACAGAAACGCGACGGCAAAGACGACTGCGATTTCAGCGTAGGACCGCCAGACGGTTCGGCCGATGACGCCGGATCGGAGACTCAGCCCGGCGAGGACGGCGAGTCCGGCCACAAGCGCCGGGAGACCGAACGCGAGGTGGCCGACGAGATAGCCGACGACGGCGATCGTGAGAAGACCGATCGGGATCGCAAAGGCCGCCCCGCGGTCGTGAAACCGCGGGAAGATCGACGCGGCGAGCGGCAACGCGAGCGCTCCGATCGAGAGGTAGGCGGCGAGCCAGAGGACGACCAGCCCGTATTCCATCAGGCGTACCGGCGGCGTGCGACCCTATATCGCTTGTGGGTCACGGCGAATCGATCGACGGCGACGGTCGAGAAGGGGTCCCAACGATCGTGTCGGTGTCTGCCGGCGAGTCGAATCGTTTTTGCGCACGGGGCCGTCAGGAAGCCACATGAGTACTCTCGGGATCGTGGTTCCGGCGTTTCGGCCGGATACAGACCGTTTACGGTCGTATATCCACGATCTCGGATCTGAACTCGACCCAGCCGTAATCCGCGTCGAGCTTGACGACCCCGACGCCGGAACGGAGCAAGCGCTTTCGGCCATCGAGCTTCCGAGCCTGGAAGTGCGTTCGGTCCGACATCGCCGCGGAAAGGGTGCCGCGATCACGGCGGGGTTCGAGGCGCTCTCGACCGACCGGCTCGCGTTCGCGGACGCCGACGGTAGCACGCCCGCAGCGGAGCTTGTTCGCGTCGTTGCGGCGCTCGGAACGGCGGATCTCGCAGTCGGGTCGAGGCGGCATCCAGACTCGACCATCGTCGGTCACCGGACGCTCGTCCGTCGCTTCCTCGGTGACGGGTTCGCCTGGATCGCCCGCAGGGCGCTCGATCCGCCGCTGTACGATTACCAATGCGGCGCAAAAGCACTCACCGACGACGCGTGGGAAGCGCTCAGACAACACCTCTATGAACCGGGGTTCGCGTGGGATCTGGAGCTCATCGCTGTCGCCGGGGCGCTCGGGGTGTCCGTCCGTGAGGTGCCGATCGCCTGGACGGACCGGCCCGGGTCGACAGTCGATCCAGTCCGGACGAGCCTGTCGATGGCGGCGGCGCTTGCGGTAACCCGACACCGGGCGAAGCGGCTTCAGAACAGTTCCTTTCACCGCGCTATCGCGAGAGATGAGGGCCCGACCGCCCTTGTCGAGCGCCGCCGATGACGCTTCGAGAGCTCGGTGAGACGCTGTACGCCCCGTTTCGGTTCGGTCGATTCGTGAGCGTCGGTGCCGTCGGCGCGGTCTGTGACAACGTGGTGTTGCTCGCGCTTGCGAGCGCCGGTGTTACCCCGGAGCTGGCGAAGTTCGTCGGCATCGAGACGGCGATCGTCGTCATGTTCGCGTTGAACGAGCGCTGGACGTTCTCGGAGGCCGGCCGTCCCGGGGTGATCCACTCGCTTCGGCGGCTGGCGACCTCGAACGTCGTCAGGATCGGCGGAATCGCCGTCCAACTCGTCGTTTTCTCCGTGGTCTATCGGTACCTCCATGCTGACGTCTCGGCGTTCGGTCTCGACATGTGGCTGCTCGTCGCCAGCGGCGCGGGGATCGTCTGTGGGATGGTGGTCAACTACATCACGGAGAGCTTGCTGACCTGGCGGGTCCACATCTGACGGCGACGCCGATTTCGTCGCCGAGGCGATCAAAATGCCCTCCGATCGGTGACAGTTGTCACGGGTCGATTCCACAGACGGCAGGTCAATCACAACCCTTAATTGGCGCACCGAGTTAGAAGTAGGTAGCGGGATGGGATAGCCAGGAGATTCCGCCGGGCTCATAACCCGGAGATCGGACGTTCAAATCGTCCTCCCGCTATGTTTTCACCTCCGTGATCCGCCCCGAAGACCTGTGTATCCGCTCCGGAGACGGATGTATACGCGCCGCAGCAACGCGCATATAACGGCGTATATAAGTTCGTATACGAGCGCAGAAGCGACGCGTACTCGAGTTGCCGTCCGATACGGTCCCACCACGGGCCCGGATACGAAACTGCAAAGACGCCTCCGTCGGAGGGGCGTGTATGCGTCTGAAAGCGACCGCGAAGGCCCATCCGATCCAGGGCCTCGTTAAATACCACGGGATGCGAAACGAGGAGCTTCGGCTCCCGTATCACGATTCGATCTCCGTCTGTACCGCCCCGAGCCACTCGAAGACGACCGCGGAGTTCGATCCCGGCCGCTCCGAGGACCGGTACCGCATCGACGGCGAAGTAGTCGAGGGACGCGGCCGGGAGCGGATCGAACGCGTCGTCGACCACGTCCGCGAACTGGCGGGGATCGACCACCGCCTTCGCTTCGAATCCGAGAACGATTTCCCGACGAACATCGGCTTCGGCTCCTCGTCGTCGGGGTTTGCGGCCGCCGCCGTCGCGCTCGTCGAGGCGGCGGGGCTCGAGATGACGCTGCCGGAGATCTCGACGGTCGCTCGCCGTGGCTCCTCCTCGGCGGCGCGTGCGGTCACCGGCGCGTTCTCACACCTCCGGACGGGGCTCGACGACGCGGACTGTCGCTCCGAGCGCATCGAGACTGGCCTGGAGGAGGATCTCCGTATCGTCGCCGCCGAGATCCCGGCGTTTAAACACACCGAGGAGGCACACAAAGAAGCCGCCGAGAGTCACATGTTCGAGGCCCGGATGGCCCACATCCACGAACAGATCGCGACGATGCGGCACGCACTCCGGGAAAACGACTTCGAGGCCGCCTTCGAACTCGCCGAACACGACTCGCTGTCGCTTGCGGCGACCACGATGACGGGGCCGGCGGGGTGGGTCTACTGGGAGCCGGAAACGCTGTCGGTGTTCGAGACCGTCCGGACGCTGCGGGAGGAGGGGGTTCCGGTTTATTTCTCGACGGACACCGGGGCCTCGGTGTACGTCAACACGACGGCCGAGTACGTCGACCGGGTCGAACGTGAGATCGCCGACATCGGCGTTGGGACCCGTGTTTGGGAGGTCGGGGGGCCGGCGACCGTTCTCGACGCCGACGAGGCGGTATTCTAAAGGAAACAGCGAGAGCTCCACGGGTCACCCGACCCGTGGTCGTTTCGTTTTGGTTATGTATCGGACCTACCTGCCGGAACAGACGGGGTTAAAATATGCACCGTTGAAACACGGTTGTGGCCTCGAGTATTCTCTCAGTAATCGCCGGGATCCTGGTGATTGGCATCGGGTCACAGCTCGTCGCGCGGCGTCTCAAAGTTCCGAGCGTCCTCTTTCTCATCTTCATCGGACTCGGCTTGGGCGAATCGGGGCTCGGAATCGTCACGCTCGAGACGTTCGGCGAAGGGCTCAGCATCGTCGTCGGCCTGAGCGTCTCGATCATCGTCTTCGACGGCGCGTTCGACCTCCGGCTCGAACGGCTCCGGGAGGCGCCCAATTCGTTGTTGCGGATCGTTACTGTGGGCGCGCTGATAACATTTATCGGGACCGCACTCGCTGTTCGACTCTTCGTCGGGGCCGAGTGGCCAACGGCGTTGCTTGTGGGCGCACTCCTCGTCGCGACGGGGCCGACCGTCATCACACCGATTCTCGAGGTCGTCCGGGTTCGTGAACACGTCGCGTCTCTCCTCGAGGGCGAGGGTATTATCAACGACGTGACCGCGGCGATAGCTGCCGTCGTCATCTTCGAGGTGCTGGTCGTCGGCGACGGTGGCCTCGGCGAGAGCCTCATCGGGTTCGGAGTCAGGTTCGGCCTCGGCGTTACCGTTGGCATGCTCATCGCGGGGATCGTATACAAGATCCTCAAGGCGGATATCACGCCGGAAAGCGCTCCGCAAGCGTCGCGGTTTCTCACGCTCGTTGCGGCTGTCGGTGCCTACGGAACGGCGGAGGCGTTCGCGGCCGAGGCCGGCATCGCGGCCGCCGCGACAGCCGGGATACTCCTCGGTAATCTCGACCTTCCTCACCGCGAGGAGATGGAGGAGTTCGGGCGCGACATGACGCTCGTCGTGCTCTCTTTCGTGTTTATTTCGCTCGCCGCACTCATCGAAATCGACGCGATTGCGGCCCTGGGCGTCGCCGGCGTCGGGATCGTGCTGGCGGTCGCACTCGTTATTAGGCCGCTCGTCGTCGTGCTGTCAACGGTCGGGATCGAACGGTTCACACGTGAGGAGAAGCTCTTCTTGAGTGCGGTCGGCCCACGTGGTATCATTCCAGCAAGCGTCGCGACGCTGTTTGCGATCGAGTTGGCGGCGACCGGCGATCCGGCAGCCGCCGAAACCGGACAAACGCTGCTCGGAGCCGTCTTCGTCGTCATTTTCGCGACCGTCGTCCTCGAGGCGGGGCTGTCCAGACAGATCGGGGATTTCTTCGGAGTCACACCAATGCGCACAATCATCGTCGGCGGCGGTCGAGTCGGTCGAGCGCTCGCCACACGGCTGGAGAACAGAGGGGAGTTCGTCGTCATCGTCGAGCAAGACGAGGGGGCGCTCGAGCGCGCACGAGACGAGGGCTTCACCGTTCGTCTCGGCGATGCGACGGAGGCCGACGTGCTACGGGACGCCGGGGTTGCGGACGCCAAGATGGTCGTCGCGGCGACGGCAAACGACGACCGAAACCTGCTCGTCTGTCAACTCGCGCGATCGAAGTTCGGCGTCGAACGCGTCTTCTCCCGGGTGAACGACCCCCAGAACATGGGAGCCTTCGATACCCTCGATGTGACCGCGATCGACGCCTCGACGGCGACGGCGTTTACCATCGACAACGAGATCGAGCGCCCGGCGATCGCCCACTGGATGAACGAATTGGGTGACGACCACGACGTCCAGGAGATCGAGGTGACCGCCGAGGACCTCGTCGGCAAGACGATCGGGGAACTCAACGCCGAGGTTCCCGACGGCGTCATCGTCGCCGTCATCGGCCGCGGGGACGACGCACACGTTCCGACCGCCGATGACGTCCTCGAACGCGGCGATCACGTCACGTTTGTCGGCGACGCAGCCGCGGTGAAGAAAGCGGTGAAACGGTTCCACCCGCACGAGTGACCGCCGTTTTTCCGGCCGATCGCCGCGTTGACTCCCGATTCCGGCAGACGGACGTCCGACGCGGCGACACGCCTACGTAGCCGGGGCGTGAGGACGTATTCGTGCCCGATCACTACGTCGGCGCTGTGGCCTGTGACGGCGGCTGGCTCGCGGTCGGCTACACCGCGGACGGCTTCGATCACGCGGCCGTCTTCGACGGCGTCGGTGAGGTCTGGACCAGATACGAGGAGTCCGCGGACCGCATCGCGATCGATGTCCCGATCGGTCTCGAAACGTCGACCGCGCCGCGGCCGAACGAGCGGGCTCTGAAGGGACTGCTGGGTGAGCGCTCGGACGCGGTCGTTCCGGCCCCGGTTCGTGAGGCGGCGAAAAAGCACCGCTACCGGACCGCTTCCAGGGCTCACGAGCGCAAAACCGGCGGCGAACTCTCCCGTGCCGCCTTCGGGAGAGCCCCGCTTGTCGCCGCAGTCGACGAGTTTCTCGATGCGATCGAGGACGCTCGTCCGGTGTTCCTCGAGGCGCATCCGGAGCTTTGTTATCTGGCGTTCGCCGGCGAACCGATGGCCGAACCGCCGGCGATCGCGGCCGGCTACGCCGAACGGATGCGGACCCTCGCGGAGTTCGAGACGAACGCGCCACCGACCGTCCAGTCGGTCGCCGAAGCGACCACGGGGGCGGAGATACCGATCCCTGCCGTCGTCGACGCCGTTGCGCTCGGATTGACCGTCCGTCCCGGCCCCGGGACCGCCCGACCGCTCCCGGCCGACCCGCCAACGGACGCCCGGGGGTTACCGATGGGATATCTCTACCGGAGCGAGAGACCGCTTGCCGAGTGATCGATCGCCTGCCCTTCGTCGTCCGCGTTTTCGAACGACCGTCTCCTAGGGGCTATCGCAACGAAGCAGCGACGAGTGCCGGCCCCCCGGGGCTCACCGGGAAACGAACACAGTGCTCCGTGTCAGTCCGCCGCCGATGGGTCGGTGTCGCCGCGTTCCGCCGACAGCGACCGGACGACGCCCTGTCCGTACGCGCCGATGAACATCCCCGCGACGCCCCAGAGCATGGGGTAGTTACCGATACCGAGGCTGGCGTAGGCCGCGCCGGGACAGATTCCGGACAGCCCCCAGCCGACGCCGAAGAGGACGCCCCCGCCGAGCACGTTGGTGTCCATCGATTTCAGCCGCCGTCCGTATCGCCGTCCCGTCAACGGCGCGTTCCGGCCGGAGCGGGACGCAAGGAAAAACACCGGCGCAACGACCGTGACCGCTCCTCCCATCACGAACAGGAGCCCGAGGTCCCAAAGCTGTAGAAACGAGAGCACGACTTCGGGGCGGGCCATCTGGCTGAGTCCGAGTCCGAACCCGAACGTGAGCCCGCCCAGGACGACGAGCGGCATAAAAAGCGGGTGGCGGTCGGCGCTCATGGCGTCACCCCCATCGCAGAGACGACGAGAGCGGTTCCGATCGCGACGATCATGAACACGCCGACGTTGAGAACCGACGTGCCCGACGCCGAACCGACGCCACAGATACCGTGTCCGGAGGTACACCCCTTCCCGAGTCTGGTCCCGACGCCGACCAGGAGGCCGCCGGCGAAGAGCCGCCAGGCGTCGACTTCAGTCGTCCAGATACCGCCCTGAAAGACGATCGCATAGACCGCCGCGCCCGCGACAATACTCAGCGTGAAGACGACCCGCCAATCGCGGGAGCTGACGAAGCGATCCTGCTGGAAACGCGCTTGCTTGGAGACGTACGACAGCGTCGATTCGAGGAACGTGCTCGCGCCCGCCGAGATCCCGGTCCCGAGATAGATGATCGCCGTTCCGAGGCCGATGAGGAGCCCACCGGCGAGGTAGTGTGAGATCCCCCGCGGGAAGAACTCCGCCGCGGCCGAGACCACGAGCGCGAATGCGACAGTACTCATGGATATGGGGAGGGTCTTGCCGGATTTCAATCATTCGCCACCGGCAGGTCCCTGTTGCCGTCTCCGAGGAAGCGTCGTACGGCCGGGGCGCTGTGCGGAAGCGTCGTACGGCCGGGGGTCCGTTCGGCAGCTAGAGCGTGTACTCGTCGCCGTCGTCGGATCTGGCGGCGGGGTCCTGCTGGTCGTCGGTCATCTGGGTAAACAGATCCTGATCCGGCTCGTCGGTCGTCTCGGCCGGTGCGTACGCCGAGACACCCATCGAAAGGAGCTCCTCGACCGCCTGCTCGCGGTTGAGAAACTCCCCCTGGTTGACGAGGCGGGCGATCTCGCTGTCGATTCGGTCGGGCAACGACACTTCTACTTCGGGCATACGCTGCGGTTTGAGGCTCAGTTATGTAAGCTCTCTGTTCACAGCAACACATCGGTGCGGACGCGGCGTTTTGCGACCGACACACCGATCTGGCCGGTCGAATCCTCCGACCCTGTCCGAGGGATTCCCGCTGCCCGTCCCTGCTCGGATGCCCGACAGCTGTCTCGATTACGACGTTTCAGCCGCTCAAACGGCCAATATATTTATATGATACTGGCCTGAATGTCGGAATGCGAACCGGACGCACACCGATCGATTCGGTCTCCGTCCGGAAGGGAAGGGGCGCACCCGACCGGCGGGCCGCTGCCCGATGGCGCGCGGTGATTTCGCTCTTTTCGGTCGAAAACAGCCGTCTTCCGGACATCCTCCCGGTCGCGATCAGGGTACTTTTCGGCTGTCGTTTCGCGCTAGGGTTTCGAGTCCCCTCGCCCCGCCTCCCAGAACTGCCCCAGCGCGTAGTCGAACATATCGGTACCGACGGGCCGAAACTCCTCCCGTTCGGCCTCTCCGAGCAGTCCACGGACACTGTCCCACGAATCCTTCGCGTACCGTTCGTCACAGAGGATCCGGACGCCGCACTCGTCGGGACCGCGGATCACGCGCCCGATCGCTTGCCTGGCCTTCCGGACCGCCGGAACCGCGAGGGCGTATTTGAACCCGGCGTCGGATGCCGGAGCGCTCGAGGAGCCCTCCCGGTTCCGCTCGGACGTGTCGCCGAAGGCTTTCGCGTACGCGGTCCGGACCGCACGCGTCCGGGCGCTTGCCGTGTTGATAATCGGCACCCCACAGACGATCGCGGCCGAAAGCCGGTCCCCGCGGTAGTCGACGCCCTCGGTGAGTGTCCCGCGGAGACTCGTTACCAGCACTTTCGGCTCGCCGTCGAAGAACTCCCGTTTCAGCCGTTCGGTCGCCACGTCGTCCGTCGCCTCATCGAGGAGGACCGGTTTCTCGACGTCCTCGAGCACCGACGCCGCCCACTGGGCCTCGCGGTAGGACGGCATCCCGACTAACACGTTCCCCGGCGATTCGGCCGTCTGTCGGATCGCCCGGGCGTGGGCCCGGCGCGTCGGCGTGGTCTCCGCCGGCGAGCCGCGGTTGCTGTAGGTAAACTTCGGTGCGGCGAGCGCGAACGACGCCCGGTTCCGCTCGGGGAATTCCAGGCCGTAGGTCCGCTCGACGACGGGGCGGCCGGCCTCTGATTCGAGGTGTTCGAGCCCGGTCACCTCGGCGAAGACATCGAGCGGTTCGAGAGTCGCGCTCATCAACACGCCGCCGCCGAACTCGTCGAGGCGCTCGCCGATCGCCCCGGCGGGCAGACAGTTATGGAGGCTGTACGTCGCGGTGTAGGCCCGCTGCCAGGTGCCCTCCGGCCGGGTTTCGTCGAAGGTCCGCTCCAGTTCGATCTCCCGGAAGAAGTCGGTGTGGTCCGCCGTCCACCAGCGTCCGAGCGTCCGGCCGACGGCGGGTGCTGCGCGGCGTTTGTCGGTCTCCTCGAGTGTGTCGAGCACCCGCCCGGCGACGGCACAGACGCTTTCGGCGCGGCTCCAGACCCGGGCGTCGAACCCGTTGCGTTCGGCCCACCGGCTGAGTTCGTCGGTTCCCGGCTCTTCGGGGTCCCGAAGCGCGATTTCGTGATCCTCGAGATTCGGAAGGTCGTTTCGCCATCCGGGCTGGTTGTCGTCGAGATGCTCGATCACGCGCTCGTCGAGGCGATCCGAAAGCGCCGTCAGAAACCGCCGCGTGTCGCGGAGTTCGCCGAGGCTCACGTCCGAATCCGACAACACCTCCCGGATCGTCTCGGCCACCTCTTTGGCTTCCCCGCCGTAGGTAGCCTCCGAGCCGGCCTCCTCGACCGCCGCAAGCGGCTCGATAACCCGCGAGAGTTCGGTTTCGGCGTTCGCGAGCGCCCGATCGGAGACGCCGTCGCCGACCAGATCGCGGACACGCGGTTCGAGCATGTGTGCTTCATCGCAGACGACGAACGTCTCCTCGTCGAGCAGCCCGCCGGTAAAGGACTCGACGGTCGTCGGATCGAAGGCGTGGTAGTAGTTCCCGATAAGCACGTCCACACTCGGGAGCAACGCACCCATCACCGAATGCGGGCAGCTTCCGTGGCCGGCGGCGAGGCCCACGAGGTCCTCGGTCTCGATGAGGCCGAGGTCGGTCGGATCGAACGGTACCGCTTCGATCGGGTCGCCCTCCTCGGGCAAGTCGTCGAGATACTGCGCATAAAACGGGCAGTACTCCGTGTCGCCATCGCCCGCTTCCGGCATCCCCTTTGGGTACGGTGTCGGCTCGCCGGCGGCCTCCAGATACGTCGCCCCGCGTCCGGAGTCGGCGAGCCCGATCTGTTGGCTCGTCGCGTTCCCGACGAGCGAGGCCGCGGTCGCCTCCCCGTCGACGAGCCCACGCGTCCGTTCGCGGAGCCCCTCACAGCGCTCGTAGACGTTCCGGTCGTCGATCCCGCCCGCGCCGGCGCGGTTGTACGGACAGACGTCGGCCTTTCCGACGAGAGTCATCGCCGACACCGACCGCCACTCCGACGGAAGGTTCGCGTTGATCGTCCGGAGATCGGCCTCGAACTGCTTGAGCTGTTGTTTGACGCTCGTCAACACGAGCACGCGCTCGAACTTCGAGTCGGAGTCCCTGACGAGCGAGATCCCGGCGGTCAACGCGAGCATCGTCTTGCCGGTGCCGCAGGCGCCCTCCACGGCGAGAAACCCGGCGTCCATCGCGGTTTCGATCGCGGTCTCGATGCCGTCGATCTGGTCGTCGTAGGGCTCGTCGTGGCCGAAGATCGGTCGCCAGTCGGGGTCCGTGGACACGAACGAAACTGATTCGGCTTCACCTAAAGACGTATCGACCGCCACCGCACGCCCGTCGGGACACGTCCGGACGGCTTATGGACGGCGACACCCATCCTCGCGTATGGAGTTCGATGTCGATTCCTGGCGCGAGGAACTCGAATCGTACCGCGAGCGCAAAGACGAGAAATTCGAGGAGCCGCACTCCTCGCCGCTCGGGCCGGAGGGTCGCCGCGAGTTCGACGGCCTGGCGTATTTCGACCCGAATCCGGACTACCGCGTCGAGGCGACCGTCGAACTCGATGAAAGCGACGAGACGGTCTCCATGGAGACGACCGCCGACGGCGAACAGCTCTATGAGCGCGCGGCGCTCCTCCGCTTCGAGATTCCCGACCAGCACGGCGAGTCCGCGACACACACCCTCGTCGGCTACCGCCGCGTCGACCAGGAGGAGGGGTCGCTTTTCATCCCGTTCCGCGACAAGACGACGGGCCAACAGACCTACCCCAGCGGTCGGTATATGGAGTTACATTACGACGGCGCGTTGGAGGACGGCGTCGCTTTCACGCTCGATTTCAACCTCGCGTACAGCCCCTTCTGTGCCTACAGCGGCGCTTATGAGTGCCCGCTGCCGCCGCAGGAAAACTGGCTCGAGGTAGCGATCCCCGCCGGCGAGCGCTACGAGGAGTAACTGTATGGAACTCGTCTCGGTCGTTGCGGTCGCCGAAAACGGTGTGATCGGCCGTGACGGCGAACTCCCGTGGCCCTCGATCCCGGCCGACAAAAAGCAGTACCGGGCCCTCGTCTCGGGGTCGCCCGTCGTGCTCGGACGGCGCTCCTTCGAGTTGATGCGTGATGACCTCCCCGGCAGCGCACAGATCGTTATCAGCCGGACGGCGCGCGACCACGAGGTCGACACCGCACACCACGCCGGGGGCGTCGAGGACGCCGTCGGGGTCGCCGAATCCCTCGGTGCCGACACCGCCTACGTGCTCGGCGGCGGCGGGATCTACGAACTGTTCCAGCCGCACGTCGATCGGATGGTGCTGAGCCGCGTCCACGGCCGTTATGAGGGCGACAGCCACTACCCCGAGTGGGACGAAAGCCAGTGGGTCCTAGAGCGGGAGACGCCGCACGACCGGTTCACGCTGGAGGAGTGGCGGCGACGGAACACGGCCGAGTGACCGATCCGGTATCGCCGTGGTATCGGGTTCGGTACGGTCTCCTCAGGGGACGACACCGACCGTCAGAAGCGTCCCGTACTCCCGGAAGCGCTCGATCATCGCCTCGCGTGTCTCCCAGTCGTCTGTCGGGAACTCGCTTTCGGGTGGGATCTCCGTTTCTCGATCGGGGATGGTGTCCTGTTCCCCGATATAGAAACCTGCCTCCCGGAACGCCTCGCGATACTCCGCGTAGCTCCAGCGGGTCATTTCGATCGAGATCCGATCCTGCCAGACGTGGGTGTGGGTGTTCTCCTCGAAGTAGTCGACCGCACAGTAAAACGTCCCACCGGGCCGGAGCACACGCCGGAGCTCGCGGAGCGTGTGGAGGGGATCGGCGGCATAATAGAAGGCCTCCATCGAAAAAGCGTGGTCGATGCTGTCGGTTTCGAACGGCAACGAACCGAAGTCGCCGACGACGTATCCGACCGACGGATCGTCGGTGTACTGGCGGGCGTTTCTCGCCATCTCCGGCGCGCCGTCGAGTCCGTAGACCCGCCCCGCCCCTTTCGCTTCCCGCAGCGCCCGGCCGGCGTAGCCGCTGCCACAGCCGAGATCGAGGACCGTCTCGCCCGCCTCGACGGGCATCCGGGCCAGGGCGTGTTTCGCCGTATGCCAGTGGCGCTGTTCCATCCCGCGGTCGCGGCCGTCGGCCGCCCATTCGTCGAACTCCGCGCGAACGCTCATACCACCGCCACGGTCCGGGGGGATTAAACGGCGGCGTTCGGCGTCGACGAACTACACAGCCCCCGGCGCTACTGGTTCTCGCCCTGATACGTCCCGTCGTAGGTCCCGTCGTGGTCCGCCTCCGCGAGAACGAACTGTGCGATCCGCGCCCCCGGTTCGATCTCGATCTCGTGATACACCTCGAGGAGCCCCTCGCCTTTTCCCTCGTAGCCGGCGTCCCAGACCGCCGTATCGAGCATACAGGAGTTCCGCAGCAGCGAGGAGCGGGGGTATATAAACCCGACGTGGCCCTCCGGGATCGCGACCGTCTCGCCGTATCGGACGACGTATCCGCCCGGCTGGAGGCGATAAACGCGGGCCTCGCCGTTGTCCCCGCTTTCGCCCCCGCCAGCCGGCTCGATCTCCGCCCGCTCGCCGACGGTTTTGCCCTCGCGTCCGAGCCGTCCCGGCGTTACCTGCTCGAACACCGCCTCGACCGTCAGATCGACGCCGTTCGGCTGGCGCTGTGCCCCGGTGATCGGCTCGACGTGGTCGGCGACGAACGCACCACTTCTGTGCATACCGGCCGCTGCGGTGGCACGAGCAAAACCGTTTCGCTCACCGATCTCCGAGTAACGGCCCGCTCACGGGCCCCCGGTAAGGACCAGGTCCGACCCGTTTTTAACGGTCGGTACCCAAGCGCCGCCCATGGACGCCGAGACATTCGACGAGAAGAAATACGTCGATTTCTTCCCGCAACTCCAGCAGGCGTATAAAAACGTCTTCAACCGGATGAACGATGCGTACGACTCGACGCTGATCCACGGGATCGACCAGAACGTTCTCAGCGAATCCGAACCGTTCTACGACGACGACGCCGAGGCGTTCTACCTCGAGGTGCCCGAGGACCCCTACGAACGGCTCTCCGGAACGGGCGTCGCCGTCGACGAGGAACGCTTCGAAACTGTCCTGTCGGCGTACGTCGAGGCGATCGAGGCCGAACTCGAACGGACGTTCGGATAACTGCTTTTCGGGCCTCAGACGCTTTCGAAGTCCTCTTCGTCGGCATCGGAGTCGCAGTTCCCGCCGGTCCAGATCGCGAGCTCGCCGTCGGTCCCGACCCGGACCAACACGCGGGCGCAGTCGGCCCCCGCGCCGACGCTGTCGCCTATGTCGGCGCTCCGCACCGGCCCGTCGTCGAGCGTGACGTGGATCCGATACGAGTCCGGGGTCTCTCTCCAGACCCCCTCTATCGAGCGGTCGGTTTCGTCGTCGAGATCATACGTTCCGAGATGGAGCATCTCCCCGTCGGCCTCGACGGCGATCTGGATCCGGTGTTCCACGCCGTGGGCGTTCTGTATCGAAAGCTCCTCGAGACGGATGCCGTCCGGATCGCCGGTGCTTTCCCCGCTTTCCTCACCGAGTGCCCCCGAACAGCCGGCGACCGAGGCGGCAGCGATCGTGGCGGCGGACCCGAGTAGACGGCGGCGCGTGTACATACCGCGACTACACCGCCGCGTCGCTTAAATCTCCGTCAGACATCGATCGGACCGCCGCCGGACCGTCGCCCGCTCCGGGTCCGGTGTGGGCAGGCACATCCCCGTCGTCGGCACGGCCCCGGCGCCGAAGCCCCCGTTTCGTACCGTTGGCTTCCGTCGTTCCGCCGTCCCACGTCCGGCGTGATTTCCCGGCTCGACCCCGGAAACGGTTTGTCCTCCGGGGCTGAAACGGAGTTCATGTCCTCCCTCCGTCGCCGTCGTCGCGTCCTCGCCGGGTTGTTGGCCGGTGTGGGCGTCCTCGCCGCGGCCGTCCTCTGGGACGTCGTCGATATCGTGTTCTTCGCCGTCACGGTCGCGTACGTGCTCTACCCCCTCCGCCGCCGACTCGTCGACCGCGGCCTTTCACGGCGTGTCGCGAGCGCGGCTGTGACGACGGCGGCTTTCTTCGCCGTCCTCCTCCTTTTGGCACCGATCGCAACGACCCTTTTCAGACGCCGGGGCTCGATCGTCGAACTCCTCAACAACCTGCCGGATGCGCTCCCCGTCGAGCTATTCGGTTTCACCGTCGAGATAGATATCGCCGCCCTCGTCGACTCCGCGAACGCCGCCTTCCGGTCCCTCGCGATTTCGCTGGCCGCCGATGCGATCTTCATCGTCTTGCAGTTCGCGATGTTCGTGTTGGTTCTTTACGGGATCTTGCTCCGTCCGCGGGCGGTCGGGTTGGCCGTCTTTGAGATCGCGCCCTCGGAGTATCACGACATCGTCCGGGCGCTTCACGAACGCGTCGCCGGCACTCTCTATGCGCTCTACGTCATCCAGGCCGCGACCGCGGTCATTACGTTCCCGATCGCGCTCGCCGTCTTTTATCTCCTCGGCTACCCGGACGTCTTCGTCCTCGCGGTGATCGCCGCCGTACTCCAGTTTTTCCCGATCGTCGGGCCCGGGATGCTCGCCGTCGGATTGGCCGGCTATGACGTACTCATCGGGATGCCGACGCGGGCGCTCGGCGTTATCGTTCTCGGCCCGCTGCTCGTCGGCCTCCTGCCCGACATCATCATCCGTCCGCGCATGGCCTCGAGCCGGGCGAAACTCCCGGCCAGCCTCTATTTCGTCGGCTTCGTCGGCGGCGTTCTCACGGTCGGCATCATCGGCATCATCGCCGGTCCGCTCGTCGTTGCGATGCTCGTCGAGATCGTCGATCTGCTCAGCGAGCGCGGGAGCACGGACGCCCCGGCCTGAAAAGGCAGCGTCGGCCACCTCTCCGGTTCAGCGTTCGAGCTCGCGTTCGAGCTCCCGAAGCTTTTCGATCCGGGTTTCGGTCGGTGGATGCGTCGCGGCGAGTTTACCGATAAACCCCCGCCTGATGGGGATGATGAAGAAGGCGTTCATGTCGGCCTGCTCGCGGAGGTCCTCCTCGGGGACCTGATCCATCCGCCCGGAGATCTTCATGAGCGCCGTTGCGAGCGCCGAGGGATTGCCGGTGATCATCGCTGCCCCCCGGTCGGCGCTGTACTCGCGATACCGGCTGAGTGCGCGGATGAGCAGAAAAGAGATGACCCACACGAGCAACGAGACGAGGATGGCGACGATGAGCGGGGCCTGGTTCCGTCCCCGGCCACCGAAGAGCCACCCCCACCGGACGATGAAGAACGCGATCGTCGAGAGGAACGAAGCGACCGTCATCACCGCCACGTCGCGGTTTTTGATGTGGGCGAGCTCGTGAGCCAACACCCCCTCGAGCTCCTCGTCGTCGAGGGTTCCGAGGATACCGGTCGTCACGCAGACGGCGGCGTTCGAGGGCGAGCGGCCGGTCGCGAACGCGTTCGGCGTTCGGTTGTCGGCGACCGCAACCGTCGGTTTCGGCAGATCGGCCTGTTGTGCCAGACGGCCGACCTGGGCGTGTAGCTTCGGATACTCCTCCTCGGTTACGGGTTTCGCTCCCATCGCCCGCAAGGCGAGTTTATCGCTGAAAAAGAACTGGACGACGGAGAACGCCCCGAGCATGATCACCGCGAACAGCACGTTGCCGAAATACGCGGCCAAAACGACGACAAAGACCAAATAGAGGGCAAAAAGCAAGAACATAGTGACGCTCATGCGGAACCGTAGCCCCCAGTCGGTTTCCCAGTTCATACCCTGCTGTTGGGTCGGACGAATAAAAACGGTCGCGGTCCCGAGTGGGGGTTTTATCGGTCGCTACCGGATGCGGGGCGGTCCTCGCCCGGCGGTTCGAGCGTCCCGACGATCCGCCCGTAGATGCCGAAAATGTCGTCGTACCCGTGTTCGCTCGCGAGTACCGGCACGATCCCCGCTTCCTCGACGCGGTGTGTGTAGACGTCGTCGCTTGCGAACACCGCTCCCTCGGGGATCTCCTCGAAGTTGGCGTAGTTTACGTGCGGCTCGCCGCCGCCTTTCGGTACCTCCTCGTCGCCCTCGACGATCGTCGTCTCGGTGAACGTCGGCGGCTCGTCATCGAGCGCGCCGTGGGCCCGAAGAAACGACCGCGCCGCCTCGTAGCCGAACTCGACCGCATCCTCGCTTCCTTGCCGCCCCGCCTCGACCGAAACGGCGTGATCAACGACTGAGTCGAGCGTCGTTCCCCGAAGCGAGCCGGAATCGAGAACGTAGTCGACCCCCATCCCGGTTACGGTCCGGCGGACCGAATCGGTGAGTCGGCTGTATATCGCAAACGGCGGCGGTGCGCTGTGTGACGTGTGGATCGCAAGCACCGCGTCCATTCCCTCGAGTTCGGCCGCCAGCCTCGGTGCGAGCGCCCGTTCGTACGCGTCGCTCTCCGCATTCCCCGGAAACGCCCGGTTGAGATCGGCATCGACGAACCGCGTTCCGGCCGCAAGCGCCGGTTCGTTGGCGATAATCAGTCGGACGATACCGTTCCCGCCGGCCGTCCCGACCGCCGGAAGCTCGTCCGCGAGCCGGCGAACGATCCGTTCGCCCGCGGGCTCGTCCCCGTGAATTCCGCCGACGATCGCGACGGACTCATCCCCCACCGACCCACGATCGAGTACCTCCATACGTGCCAACCGGTCGCGGGGAAAATAAAACGTATCCGTTCGGCTTCGCCGTGCGAGGACTTAGGCTCGTTCGGTCCAACGGCCCTCGTATGGACGATGGTTCCGAGATCGGCGCGTCGCCCGACGTTCCCGAGTGGCCGACCGTTGTCTCCGTTGTCGGCCAAAGCGGTGCCGGAAAGACGACGCTCGTCGAGACCCTCTGTGAGACCCTCGATCGCCGTGTCGCGACGATCAAATCGATCCACCACGAGATCGAACCGGATACGCCCGGCACCGATACGCACCGCCACCGGGTCGCCGGGGCCGACCGTGTCGTCGGCGTTACCCCCTCGCTGACGTTCGAGGTCGCCCGGGGCGGAAAAGGCCCCGACCGAACGCCGGCTACCGAAAACGCCGCCGTTCGAGACGTGTTGACGCGGATCGCCAGGGACGATTACGACATCGTCATCGTCGAGGGGTTCAGCGACGCCCCGCTGCCGACGATCAGCGTCGGGGCCGCCGAGGGGACCCCCGGCCGGACGATCGGAACCGGTTCCGATCCGATCGAGGAGCTCGTGGCGGCGATCGATACCCTAGAACCGTTCGATCCGTCGACGCTCGTCGGTGGCTCCGAGGAAACGCCGTCCGGATGATGGCCATCGCCTCCCCGTGATCCGTCCGTTGTGACCCCTCCGCGATTCCGGATTCGGTGCCCGTTGTGACCCTTCCCTGACTTTCGCGTCGGTTCGGATCAGATTCCGTAGAGACGCACCGACCAGAAGGCGGAGAACGCCTCCGAAAGCGCCGGTTTCGGCTTCCCCGTCGCGTCGACGGTCGTAGTCACGTCGGCGTCGAACTCGCCTATCAGCCGTCGATCGCCGACCACGTACCGCCGGTCGGCTTCGACCGATTCGAGCGCCTCGATACAGTCGTCGATGTGGGCCGCGATCTGTTCATCCCGGAGCCGCTCGAAACGTCCCTGCGAGAAACCGCCTTTTGAATGGTCGCCTTTCACTCGGCTTCGGAACCCCTCATAGGAGACCCGCTCGTCGGCTTCATAGACGCCGACGGCGAACACGTCGGACCGAACCAACGCCAGCGCGAACCGACCCACAGGTCGGAACCACGAACGCTCGATCCGCGGGCTCGCTCCCCATTCGACGAACGGTTCCGGGGCGATCGGGGGTCGAAGCGCGGCCGAAAGCACTCCCGCGTCGTCGGCACAGACCAGACACGGCGAAGCGCGATTCAGGAGGGGCGTCCGGTCGCCGAGAAGCTCCCGCAGTTCCGCCGGAACGTCCCCGTCGATGTATGCGGTAAGAACGCTTCCGTGATCGCCTTCGAAGGACCGGAGGCGATCGAGGACCGCATCGACGCGGTCGCCGCGGAGCGTTTCCTCGCGCCGAAAGTCGATCGTCGGCTCCTCTGTGTCCGTCCTTTCGACCTGCCCTTCGAGATCGGCGATGCGATCCTCCAGACGGTTTGCTCGCTCCTCGGCGTCCTGTTTGGCGCTGACCGCGTCCGCGCGGCGCTCGCTTTCGGCTTCGAGTCTGGCCTCCAGTCGGTCCCGGCGCTTCTCGAGCGCCTCGATCCGCTCTTTGAGCTCCGTTCTCCCGAGCAGGTCATCGAGCATCGCCGGACCGACGGCCGCCGCGGGTTAAAACCCCGCGGGACCGTCGGTGCCGAACTCGAGCAGCTGCCGGGCACGGTCCGCTTTGGCGAGAAACACTTCCCGGAGCGCGGGCGGGTTATCGGTTCCGGTCGCCGAGAGCGCGGTTTCGGGAAGCGCAACCGTCCGTCCGGGGACGTCTTCCGCCCCGTGAATCGCGACGTGTGTCGAACCGATCTTCATTACGAGCGGCTCGTCGTCGGAGTCATACAGTCGATCCGTGACCCGTTCGTGGTGTTCGCGGTTGATAACGGCACAGTCGCCGGCGTAGGGCTCGACGTACAGCCGGCCCAAATAATACCCACTTGAGAACGGTTCGAACATGGCGTCGAGAGAGTGTTGTATGTTAACATAATTAAACGTTTCGCGGAACACACGACCCGACAGCCGGTTTCGACTCCGGTCGGCCTCCCTTCCGCTGGACGCTGGGACTCCCGGCAATCCGGAACGTTCCTGGGACGGACGACCAGCAAAACGCCGAATAAACGTTCTAGCGGCATCTCGTGACTTTTCAGGGGTTTCTGAACGGTTCGAACGGTACGAGGGTTTTTATTCGATACCGCGCCCACCACCACGTAATGCTCCGAGGTACCGGCGGTGGCCGCCTGCTCTGTGCGGTCGTCGTCTTGAGCGTGATCGTACTCGTTGGGGCGGCGGGCGGCAGCGTCGCGGCGACCGATACGGTCGGTGAGGACGGTGAGGACGGTGAGGACGCCGCTCTCGGGGCGGACATCTCTTCGTTCATGCAGGCAACCAGCGCCGAGACGGCCGGCGAGGTCGACGACGGGCGGTTCGCGGCGGCGATGAACCGGACGGAAGGCATCGAGGAGCGTCGGGCGTTGATCGAGGAACGCCACTCGAGACTCGAGACGCGCAGCGAACGGTTACAAGCGCAACTCGATGGGCTCGGCGAGGTCGACGACGTTCGGAACAGATCGATCGCGACACGTATCTCGGCGGGCGCGGCCGCGCTCGAACGATCGGCCAACGAAACAGAGGCCGCGGCGTCAGGAGTCGGTGTCGACACCGATCGATTGGTCGAGTTGCGGACCAACGCGAGCACGATGCGGGGCGCGGAGGTAGCCGAACTCGCCCGGGGACTCGCGGGTCCCCCGGAGCACGTCGGTAACGGCCCTCCGGACCGCGTTCCGGCGGACAACGGGACTGATCCGTCCTCGGACGCCGCGAGCGAGAACACGACGAATGGGTCCGACTCCGGTCCGTCCTCGGACGCCGCGAACGGATCGGACGCCCGAAACGACACTCAGGCTGGCCCTCCCGATGGCGTCCCTCCCGACTCGACAGACAGCAACGGAAACGAAAGCTCCGGATCCGACTCGACAGACAGCAGCGACGCCGACAGCGGTGAGACGCCGGACGACGCTGGTGATAGTGACTCACCGGACGACGCTGGTGATAGTGACTCGCCGGACGATGCCGGTGATAGTGGGCCGCCGGACGACGCTGGTGATAGTGACTCACCGGACGACGCTGGTGATGGCGGGCCGCCGGACGACGCCGGTGGGGATGGCTCCCCCGGCGATGGCCCCGACCCCCCGACGAATGGCTCGGATGAACCGAACGATCCAAAGCGGTAACGCGCCGGGAACGGACGGATCCTCGGGGGGTCCCGATGCTCCAGGGCCGCCGGAAGACCGGCGGTCGTAGCGTCGCTTCGGTCGGTAGCCGGACGGCGACGACCCGAACGTTGATACCGGATAAACCTCAATCGGGAGATATGCCCGATATACTCGCGGAGAACCTCTCGGAAAAAGAGGTCATGGGAGTCGACGGTGCCAACCTCGGCACCCTGTACAACATCACGATGGATCTGAAAACGGGGACGCTTCAGGATCTCGTTTTGGACCCTGCCCAGGGGATCGGCGACCTCGAGTTCGACCGCGACGACGCCGGCAACTACCGGGTCCCGGTCAGCCGCGTGCAGGCGGTCAAGGACACGATCGTCGTCGACCGCTGAACACGCATGCACGTTCTGGATTCGTCGGCGTTTATCGACGAGTACACCACCGACGAGCCGATCGCGACGATCCCGATGGTTCGCGAGGAGCTCGAAGACGAGGCAGGCTATCGGTTCGACGCCCTCGAAGGCTCCGGAATGCGGATTCATATTCCGGATCCGGAAACCGTCGAGCGTGTCGAGCGCGCCGCCAGAGAGACCGGCGACGCCGAAACCCTCTCGCGGACCGACGTCCGCTTGCTCGCGACCGCTTTCGAGATGGACGCGACGCTCGTTACCGACGACTACGCGATGCAAAACGTCGCTGAGAAGCTCGACCTGGCGGTCGATGTCATCGCGAAAGAGGGGATCGATGAACGCCGTGACTGGCAGTTTCAATGCCAAGGCTGCGGTCGTGTGTTCGACGAGAACCGCGACCGGTGTGAGATCTGTGGCAGCGGGCTGGAACGAAAACGCCCCTGATCGGCTCAGCTGCGGCCCTCGCCGTCGAGCTCCTCGAGACCGACCTCGACGAGTTGCGCGAGCACTTCCTCCTCTGTCAGCCCGTACTTCGTCGCGAGCGCTCCGATGCGGCCGGCCAACTCGCCGTTGCACTCGAGACAGTACCGGGGCATACGCTTCCGTATGTCATCCGTTGGCATAAATATGTGTCAGACGGGCGACGGACGCCCGCCAGCGGACGGACAGGCTTAATCGGCCCTCGATCGTATCGACGGTAATGAGCGAGCCACTCGGGACGGCCACGCCCGGTCGCGTCGTCGCCGCGATGACGGCGCTCGGGGCAGTCGGACTGCTCGTCGGATTCTTGCTCGGCATGGTGACGTTCGCCCTCGTCGGAACGCCGCTTTCGATCCCCGTCGAAGCTCCGTCCGGTCAGTTGCTTTTCAGTTTCGGAACCTACGTCGGCCTCGCCGCCGTCGGCGTGTTGTATTTACACCGACACGGAGTTCCCTTCTCCTACGTCAGAGCCCGCCGGCCGGGCCTCCGTGATGTCGGCGCGACCGTTGTGGCGGTCCTCGTCCTCGTCGCCCTCGCCGCCGTGTTACCGGCGATTATTGCGTGGCTCGGGCTTCCGTTCACCGATCACAACATCACCGACAGCATTCAAGCAAATCCAGCCGTTGCGCTCGTTTTTCTGCCGCTTTCGGTACTCGTCGTCGGCCCCGCCGAGGAGTTTCTCTACAGGGGGATCATCCAGACGCGGCTCACGTCCGTCTTCGATACCTGGTCCGCCGTCGGCGTCGCAAGCGTTATTTTTGCGGTTGTCCACTTCATCGCGTATCTCGATCCGACGAACGTCCCCGGGACGGTCGTGACGATCTTCCTTCTGGTGTTTCCGCTCGGTTTTATCCTCGGCGTCGTCTACGAGTATAGCGACAACCTCCTGGTTCCGGCGCTGGCACATGGGCTCTACAACGCCATCACGTTTGGGCTGACGTACGCCGACGTAGTCGGGCTGCTCTGAGAGCGCTCACTCGACGCGACGGACGGTTTTCTCCTCGACCGCTTTGGCCTCCTCGAACTCCCCGGCACCCAACAGCCCGCGTGCGGCCCGTTTGCCCCACTCGACGGCGGGTTGGTTGAACACCTTGACGCCAGATAGCTCGCCGACGAGGATACAGGCGGCCTCGAGCTCGTACAGCAGCTGTCCGATACCCTCGGCGTCGAGGCGCTCGATCTCCAGTCTGACGTTTGCCTGCCCGGCGGCCGCCAGCGACGCCTCAGTCGCTTCGAACTCCGCGTCGAGCAACTCACCGAGCGTTTCGCCGCCGAGATACGACAGCGCCTCGACGTCGGTCTCGGGGATGGGTACGTCATCGCGCTCGCGCGGACGAAGCAGCGTGACGAGTTTGTCCTTTCGCCCGCCTCGATACAGCTGTAACTGCGAGTGTTGGTCGGTCGCGCCGAGTGCCCGCACCGGCGTCTGTCCCACTCCGTCCTTGCCGAGGCTCTCGGCCCACAGCTGGGCAAACCACTCCGCGAGGGATTCGAGCCGTTCGGCGTAGGGGACGAAGGCGTTCGTCGTTGCGCCGCGGTTCTCCACGGCGTATGCGACCGCGCCGTAGGCGTAGGCGGGGCACTCGAAAAGCGACGGCGCGAGCGACGAACGCCCCACCGTTCCGCCCTCGAGGACCGCCTCGATGTCACACCCAAGGGCGGCGGCGGGAACCAATCCGACCGCCGAGAGCGCGGAGAAGCGACCGGGAACGCCGTCGGGGACCGAACAGGTCGGGAGGTCGTGTTCCGCGGCCAGCTCCCGAAGCGGACCGGAGTCGCCGGTCGTTACGACGGTCCGGTCGGTCCAGTCGACGCCGGCCGCCCCCATCGCCTCCCGGACGACGAGGAAGTTCGCGAGCGTCTCGGCGGTCGTCCCCGACCGCGAGACGACGTTGACAAGCGTCGACTCGAGCGGCAACGATTCGAGCAGCCCCCGTGTCCGTTCCGGATCGACGTTGTCGAGGCTGTAGTGTTCGGACACGCCGAGTGCTTCGGTGATCGTCTCCGCGCCGAGGGCCGAGCCGCCGATTCCGACCGTCAGAACGGCCTCGGGATCGAACCCTTCGACAGCGGCTCTGATCTCGCCGGCGTCCGTGTCTTCGGGAAGTGCGAGGCTCGCGTAGCCGAACGTCCGGTCTTCGATCCCCGCGTCGATCCGGCTGTGGGACCGCCGTACCCGGTCGTCGAGACGCTCGAGTGCTTCCTCGGGGACGCCCGTTACCGCCTCCACAGCAAGCGCGTTGCCGAAATCCACGTCCATGGTTTCATCCCGGCGGCGGGTGCTAAAGGCGTTGGCGATGCCATCTCGGACGGCTACGCCTCCCGGGACGACTACACTCCCGGAATGACCACGCCCCCGGGACGACCACGCCTCCCGAAACCCCAAAAGGGACGACCACGTTCGATCATTTATGAACGGAGTCGCCTGTAACCTACTGTTCGGAGGGACACCGGAATGAGCGAACGGGACGGACGCTTCCTCGTGACGCACGCCGCCGAGGACTCGGCGGTGTTGAAAGACGTCGATCACGGACAGGTCCACACGCTCGCCGACAACCCCGGTGTCGAACCGGACGAGGTGATCGAGGGGCGCGTCGAACCGGAGCCGCCGATGGAGGTGACCTATCAGCTCACGGAAATAGAGACACAGAGACGGATCTCCCTCGAAGAGAGCCCCGAGCCGCCGACCGAGCAGGAGCGAGGGCTCGCGGAACAGCAATCGATCGGGGAGGTAACGACGCGTGAACGCGCCGGAACCGGTGAAATACACGTTCTGACGGTACCCGAAGACGAGACCGGCTCGGCTATCGAGGACGTCCTCGACGACGAGGCGACGCTCGTGCGCGCCGCCCGACTCGGGGTCGATCGCGTCGAGATCCGGAGCGAGCTGGGCGTGGTAAGCGTGCGGTACATGCCGTGATCACGGCCGATATTTCGATATGAAACAGTATCCCACTGATATTTCGATATGAAACAGTACCCCTCAATCCCCCGGGTCGAAAACGCTCCCCCGGAGCTTTTCGAGTCCGGACACCTGTGGCTCTTAGAGAAAATAGACGGCGCGAACCTGCGGTTCCAGCTCCGGAAGTCCGGGGAGATCCGCTTCGGCGATCGGAGCCGGGTCTACGACGACCCCGGGGCGATCCCCGGTCCCTACGAGCACGCCGTCCAACACGTCCGCGAACGGCTCGACCGGGAGGCGCTCCGGAACGCGGTCGATCACGTCGAATCGGTCGTCTTCTTCGGCGAGGCGACCCACCGGCACGCGATCGAGTACGACTGGGATCGGCTTCCGTCGTTTCTCGGTTTCGACGTCTGGTCCGAATCCGAGACGTCGTTTCGACCGCCGGAGGCCGTCCAGGGCATCTTCGAACGGCTCGGGCTGGAGCCGATCAACGCCGTCGAGCGGGAGCGACACACCCGCGATTTCGATCCGGGGTCGTATTCGGTCCCGGATTCGGCGTGGTACGACGGCCCCGCGGAGGGCGTCGTGGTCCGGAACAAACGCGGCGGCCGGGCGAAGCTGTTACACCCCGATTTCCGGGACGTCGACGACACGGGTCCCGTCGACGCCACCGCCGCCGAACTGGCGGAAACGTACGCGATTGGCCGTCGGTTCGAAAAACTCGAAGCGGAGATCCACTCACGGGAGCAGGCCGTTACGTTCGAGACGCTGTACGATCGAACGATCACGGATATCGTCCGTGAGCAACACAAACAGCTGTATCACGGCTCGTCGTCGGTCGATCTCACCGAGTTCCGCTCGGAAGTCGCCGCCGAAACGAGGGCGTATCTGGACGGCTCCGGGTGAGCGTCCCGACGACCTTCGGCGGGTCGATTTCCCCCTCCAGCGGCGAGTAGAAACCGTTTTGTGTCGGAGTACACGACGTATAGACGGGAACCGCACGACCGCAAATCCGACTCGCCGGCCGCTTGGCCGGCTTGGGATTGCGGTAGTGTCGGCGTCGGCCGGGACCGAAGTCGCTGTCTCCCACCGCGCCACAGACGAGCGGTCCGTGCAGTTCCAACCGAATAATGGCACGAATGCATTCACGCCGTCGCGGGTCGTCCGGTTCGGACCGCCCCACGGCAACGGAATCACCGGAGTGGAGCGAGGTAGACGAAGACGCGATCGAGGAGCGGATCGTCGAGCTGGCCGAGGAGGGGTACGACCCCAGCCAGATCGGCCTGAAGCTCCGAGACGAGGGTGTTCAGGGCGTTCCCGTTCCGGACGTCAAACTCGCAACGGACAAGAAAGTCACCGAGATCCTGGAGGAAAACGACGCGACCGGCGATTTCCCCGAGGACCTGCGGAACCTGATGGAGCGTGCGGTCGGGCTGCGCGAGCACATGGAGCGCAACCCGGGCGACGCCCAGAACAAACGGGCGCTGCAGAACACCGAGTCGAAGATCCGACGGCTCGTCGATTACTACCGGGGCGATAAACTCGACGAATCGTTCACCTACGAGTACGACGAGGCCAAAGAGCTACTGGAGTAGTTCGATGGCTGCCGCCGGTCACTCGGAGGATGCTCGCGACCGCGTCGCCACGGCGATCGCCGACGCCGGATTCGTCCGGCTCCTCGGCACCGCCGACGGCGACGCCGCAGCGGCTGCCGGGCTTCTCGCCCGTGGTCTCGAGGCGATACGGACGCCGTATCAGGCCAGCCTCGCGGCCGTCCCCGAATCGCAGCCGATCGACGCCGACTGCGCCGTTGCGATCGGGCATCCGACCGGCGACGTGACCGTCGACGGCGACTCCCTCGCCATCGAGGCGGCCTCGATCGTTGCGGAGTTCGCCCCTGACGCAATCGATCCCGAACTCGCGCTCGCCGGCGCGGCCTGTGCCGGCGTCGAGCCCTCGGGTCGGCTTCTCGAGCGGGCGGCCCTCGACCGACGGCCCGGCCTCGCGATCCCCACCGACGATCGGATCGACGGACTCGCCGGAACGACGCTCGTTCACGCCGACTTCTCGGGCGATAGTTCGGCTGCTGAGGACGCACTCGAAGGGCTCGAATCCCCCGAGGACCGCGAACTCGCCTCTTTCGTCGCGCTGTCGGCGATCGAGGGGTCGCCGCCGCGTGCGGCCGAGGCTGTCGAACGGGCGCTTCGCCCGTACGTCACCGACCGATTCGAGACGCTCGGCGGTTTCGCGGACGTACTCGATGCGCTCGCCCGCGAACAGCCCGGGACCGGAATCGCGCTTGCGCTTGGCCACGGGGTCGAATCGGCCGCCATCGAGATCTGGCGTGCGCACGGCCAGCGGGTCCACACGGCGCTTCGAGAGGCCGATTTCGGGCGATACGAGGGCGTCTACGTGAGCCGTCTCGACAGCGGCTCCCCGGCGTTTCTGGGGGCTGTGGCCCGACTGTGTCACGCGTACCGTTCCCCGGAACCGATCACGCTCGCGGTCACGGACGGCGCGGCGGCAGCGGTCGGCGAGAGTGCCGTCGAAGCGCCGCTTCGGACGGCGACGGCGGAACTCGACGGCCGGGCGACGATCCGAGACGGGCATGGCACGGCGACGTTCGACGGAACAATCGCGGGGTTCACCGCGGCGTTCCGGGAGACCGTATGACCGAAAACACCCGCCGGGCAACGATCCGGACGGTCCACGATCACCCCGCGGTGATCGCTGCCGCGATCGCGCCGGACAACACCGACGAGGTGTCGACACGGGTCGAATCAAGCGAGGGACGCGACGTCGTGGTGACGACGATCACGCGCGGGACGACCGGCGGCCTGCGGACGACGGTCGACGACTACGTTTCGAACCTCACAGTTGCACAGCGAATAACCGACACGACAACACGATCATGAGCGAACGATCAGTATCCAAACGGAAACAGGAGAAGCGATGGTACACCGTGGTGGCCCCCGAGATGTTCGATCGGGCCGAACTCGGCCAGACGCCTGCGGACGAACCCGAACAGGTGTATGACCGTACCATTCAGACGACCCTCGGTGAGTTACAGAACGACCCGAGCGAGAACAACACGAAGCTGACATTCCAGATCACGGACGTCGGCAGCGACACCGCCTACAGCGAGTTCATCCAACACGAACTCACCCGTGATTACCTGCGCAGCCTCACCCGTCGCGGTACCTCGAAGGTCGACGCCTTCGTCACCGTTCTGACGACGGACGACTACCGCGTGCAGGTCCAGCCGGTCGCGTACACGACGAAAAGCGCCGACCACAGCCAGGAACACGCGATCCGGAAGACGATGGTCGACATCGTCGAGGAAGCCGCCGCGGAGCGCACGTTCGAGGGGCTCGTCGACAGCATCGTCGAGGGACGGCTCTCCTCGGCGATCTACGGCGAGGCGAAGACGATCTACCCGCTCCGGCGCGTCGAGGTTCAAAAGACCCGCGTCGAGGCCAAACCCGAGGAGGTCGCAGCCGAGGAGGAAGCGACCGTCGACGTCGAAGACGAGGCCTGAACCGCGCTTTCGGCCCCGACACCCCCTTATATATGGCGCGAACGACCGCATAGCCACGCTGATATACGCCGCACCCGACGGTCGGCGTATGCTCATCACGCTCGAGGGAATCGACGGGGGTGGGAAAACGACGGTCGCCGAGGCGTTGAAAGAGACGTTGCCGGCCGACCGAACCGTTTTCACCCGTGAGCCGACCGAGTCGTGGTACGGCGACGCCGTCAACCGGTCTATCGGTGACGATGGGGCGGACCCGCTGGCGGAGCTGTTTTTATATACGGCCGACCACGCGGACCACCTCTCCCGCGTCGTCTCCCCGGCACTCGAGGCCGGCAACGTCGTGGTCTCGGATCGCTACTCGGATTCGAGATACGCCTATCAGGGCGCGACGCTCGCCGGCCGGATCGAATCGCCGATGGAGTACATAAAGGAACTCCACGAACCGTTCACCCGCCCGCCCGACGCGACGCTGTATTTCGACCTGCCGCCCGAAACCGGGGCCGAGCGGGCCGGCGCGACGAACAAATTCGAGACCGCGGCGTATCTTGCGGACGTCCGGGGGAACTACGACCGGCTGATAGAGGCCGAACCGGACCGCTTCCACCGGATCGATGCGACCCGGCCACAGGAGGCGGTGATCGCGGAGTCCCGCGCCGTCGTCTCGGAACTGCTGGATTGAGCCCCGACGGTTCCACACCGGCGGGGCCGTTCGTGGCGAATAAAAAGCCTGTCGCCAAAGCTTCACCTTCGGCGCGCACGATACGGTATTTATGAGCGAACAGGCGCTTGCCGACCAGGAATGTGAGGCGTGCACGAGCGAGGACGAACCGCTTGAGGGCGAAGAACTCGAAACGCTCCACGGACGGATCGATACCGATGTCTGGGAGATCGTCGACGAACACCACCTCGAAGGAAGCTACGCCTTCGAGGACTTCCGGGACGCCCTGGAGTTCACCTACGAGATCGGCGAACTGGCGGAAGAAGAGTGGCACCACCCCGATATCCACCTGGCCTGGGGGGAGGTCGTCGTCGAGATGTGGACACACAAAATCGACGGGCTCCACCACGCAGACTTCGTGATGGCGGCCCGGATGGACCGCATCCACGAGGCGTACGCTCCGGAAGAGTAGGGGGGGACTCGAACCGGGCGATGACACCCGGTTCGGACGATACGTCCGAACACGCCGGAGCCGAGCGCGCCGTCGATCGGCGTGGGACCCGGGACGAGACGCCCGAAAGGGCGGGAGCGCTCATTCCAGACACATGTACGTCTTCGTGTCCTCGACGTCGTCGAACCCACGGACACGGGTCGCCACGGAGTTGATGATGTCGTAGACCTCCGTCGACTCGGCTTCGACGATCACATCGAAATCGCCGGCAACGACGTTGGCGGCGTTGACGTGATCGACCCCGCCGAGCCGTCGAGCGAGCGAATCGGCGTTGCCGGTGGCCGCCTTGACCATGATGAACGCACAAACCATGTGTGTGAATATTTACCAGTATTTAAAACTCTTTCGCGGCTGCGGCCCGACACCACGGCCCATGAGAAAGAGTAACATTATTGCGTCCGGTCGTCGTACGGTTAATCATGAGGTTCATTATCGTGGGAGCCGGCCGGGTCGGAATGCGAACCGCACGCGTGCTCAGGGAGGAGGGTCACGAACTCACCATCGTCGACCTCGACGAGACGAAAGTCGATCGACTCCGCAACGAGGGGTTCGAGACGGTAACCGGCGACGGCAGCAAGGAGCGGACGCTTCTCGATTTGGACCTCGACGCCGCCGACGGCATCGCTGCTCTCTCCGGTGATCTGGTCGTCAACTTCATCGCCTGTATGATCGGCAAGCGCCACGGCTGTCGGACCGTTGCCCGTGTCGATGGCGATGCCCACGAGTACGTCGTCGGCAAGTACGCCGACTGGGTCGATGAGGTGATCTACCCTGAACGCCTCGGCGCGATCGCCGCAAAGAACGCCCTCGTCGGCGGGAGTGTCCGGGCCGTCGCCGACATCGCACACAACCTCCAGCTCGTCGAACTCACGATTACGCCGGGGTCGCCGATGCGGGGGTACTCGCTATCGGAGCTCGAACTCCCGGCCGATTCGAGGGTCCTCGCCTTCGGCAAGGAGGGCGAAAAGCTCCAGCTTCCCGACGCCGACGCCTCCCTCGAAGTCGGCGACCGGCTCGTCGCCATCGCGGACTTCGCCGTCCTTCGGGAGGTCGAACAGATCATCGTCGGCGAGACCGGTCGGGCGCTCGCCCAGGGGGGTGTCTGAAATGGTCGTCGCATACGTTATGATCAAAGCGCACACGGGCAGAGCCGGACGACTCCGCGACAACATCGAGGCCATCGACGGTGTCGTCTCCGCCCACATCGTCGCCGGCGACGTCGACATCATCGCAAAGGTGGATGTCGGTTCTCCCGGGGACGTAAAGGATATCGCGGCCGATGCGGTTCAGACACTCGACGGCGTCGAGGACACCCACACGTACATCGCGATGGGTTGAGACCACGTTCCGTCCTGAGCCGCCGCTCGCACACGTCGTCGTACAAAAAATTCGTTCCAAACGAACGGCGCCCTCGGTCGCCGGAGGCGACAAGGACCGCTCAGTCGGATGTTTTCGCTGCTACCAGGGAGTCGCCGTTACTGTCGGACGACGTTCGTCGCGCGGGGGCCTTTGTCGGCCTCCTCGATGTCGAACTCGACTTCCTGTCCTTCCTCGAGGTCCGGGCCGCCGACATCCTCCATGTGGAAGAAGACGTCCTCGTCCGCGTCCTCAGTGTCAATAAAGCCGTAACCGCCGGTGTCGTTGAAGAAATCAACCGTTCCGATTGCCATTGCGATTAGGGGTACACCCGTCTCGGGTATAACGCTTCCGAGAGTTGGTGTACCACGACCGCGACCCGACTACCGGGACCGACGCGCGGCCACGAACAGCGTTAACCCCACGAGCACTACCGCGACAAACGTCGAGACAGCCGGCCCCTGGTCTTCGGGGGCCGCCCTCACGGTCACCGTCTCCGTCGACGAGGCACCGAACTCGTCGGTGACCGTCACCTCGACCGTCGACTCGCCGGGATCGAAGCGATGCGTTATGGTTTCGCCGGTCGCCGTGGTTCCATCCGGGAGCGTCCAGGTCACCGTCGCCTCCCCGAACTCGTTGTCGACGGTCGCCGAAAGCGTCGCGTCCTCGCCGGCCCGAACGTCCGGCGTCGAAACCGCCACACGGGGTCTGTCGTTGACAAACACGTCCTCGGTACCCGTCGCGGTCGCGCCCTCGGCGTCCGTTACCCGAAGCGTCACTCGGTGGGTTCCGGGCGCTCGCTCGAGTTCGATCCGCTCGCCGCTTCGGTCGAACGTACCGTCGTCCGTCGTGTCCCAGTCGTACTCGGCGATCGGCGCATCCGCCCGCGAAGCAGCTCCATCGAGGGTAAACGGCGCATCTGAGAGGGGAACCGCCGGACGGATCGAAAACGCTGCTCTCGGCTCCGAGACCGTCGGAATCCCGAACCCGGAGGCCGGGTCATACCCCGCACGTGCTCCCATGCCCGCGGTGACGTCGTAGCGTGGGGCCCGGTCGCGAAGCTCCGCCCGGAGCTCCGCGATCGACATCGAGGGGGATGCCGCCAGGATCTTCGCCGCCAGTCCCGCCACATGCGGCGCGGCCATCGACGTGCCCGTCTTGACTCCGTAGTCCGCGCCGGGGAGGGGTGAGAGAACGCCGACGCCGTAGGCGCCGACCTCGAGGGATCCGTCTGATTCGTCGCTGAACGGCCCGTCGACACCCCTCGCGGAGAAGTCCGGGACACGGTAGCCGTCGGGCGAAACCGTCTCGCCGCGTCGCGGACCGACCGCACCCACGGACACGACGTTCGGATGCGCGGCCGGATAGAGGATGCTTCCGATCTCGGGGCCGTTGTTGCCGGACGCCGCCAAGACGGCCGTCCCCCTTTCGGTCGCGTATTCCGTCGCCGCCTGGACGCGTGGCTCCGTCCGGCCGCCGAGGCTCAATACGACGACGTCGGCACCCTCGTCCGCTGCCGCCCGAACCGCGGAGGCGAGCGAATCAGCGCCACAGCGGCCGTCGTCACCGCAGGCCTTGAACGCATAGATTTCGGCTTCCGGGGCGACGCCGTAGATACCCAGATCGTCCTCGCCCCCGTCGGCGGCGATGGTTCCCGCAACGTGGGTACCGTGGCCCTCGACGTCGGCACAGGTGCCGCGTCTGACGGTTTCGCCGGTGAAATCACGGCAAAGCGTCACCCGGTTTTCGAGATCCGGGTGGGAGCGATCGACACCGGTGTCGACGACGGCGACCGCGACGCCCGCCCCGCCGGACGGTCGCTCGAGGTCGTCGTTGCCGTACATCGTTTTGATCCCGAACGGGACCTGTTCGCTCGGAACGGTACGACCGTCCTCGACGTCAGTATCGTCCGGTTGCTCGTCGATCGGGGTCGGTGGCGACGGCGGTGACGGCTGGGCGTCCGCACCGACGGCGAGAAACCCGCCGACAGCGACGGCGAAAAGACAGACAACCGAGACCACAAGCAGCCGCTTCACCGGGGTCATGTCCCATCGGTCGTCCTGCCGAGAAATGGCTTTTTCCCACGGAAGATCGGCCGGGCCCAACCGGGGTCTGACGACAGTCGACGAAACGGGGCAAGAAGCCGGGTGTGCAAAGCATTTATATGTGGAGTGGGCAAACCATATAAGCATAATGCCAGGGCCCACCCGACAGCGAGAACGCACCACCGAAGAGGAGACGGAGACGGAGGAAGAAACCGGCTGTCCTGAGTGTGATTCGGACTCGCTGGTGCGGAGCGCGGACGGGGGCGGCGAACTCGTCTGTGAGGACTGCGGGCTCGTGATAGAGGAGGAAAACATCGACCGCGGACCGGAGTGGCGCGCGTTCAACCACTCCGAACGCCAATCGAAGTCCCGTGTCGGCGCGCCGACGACACAGACGATGCACGACAAGGGACTCACGACACAGATCGACTGGAAAGATAAAGACGCCTACGGTCGCTCGATCTCCTCCGAAAAGCGCTCACAGATGCACCGACTCCGGAAGTGGCAAGAGCGGATCCGGACCAAAGACGCCGGCGAGCGAAACCTCCAGTTCGCGCTCTCTGAGATCGACCGGATGTCCTCGGCGCTTGGGGTACCCCGGTCCGTCCGGGAAGTCGCGTCGGTCATCTATCGGCGCGCGCTCGACGACGACCTGATCCGTGGCCGTTCGATCGAGGGCGTCGCCACCGCCGCGTTGTACGCCGCCTGTCGCCAGGAAGGCATCCCACGGAGCCTCGACGAGGTCGCGGAGGTCGCCCGCGTCGAACAAAAAGAGATCGGCCGGACGTATCGTTATATCGCCCAGGAACTCTCTTTGGGTCTCGAACCAGTCGATCCGGTCCAGTACGTCCCCCGTTTTTGCTCGGAGCTCGGCCTGAGCGAGGAGGTCGAACAGAAGACCCGCGAGATCATCGAGGTCACCGCCGAAAAAGGGATGCTCTCGGGGAAATCCCCGACGGGCTACGCCGCGGCGGCGATCTACGCCGCATCCCTGCTCTGTAACGAAAAGAAGACCCAACGCGAGGTCGCGGAGGTCGCCCAGGTCACGGAGGTCACGATCCGGAACCGGTATCAAGAGCAGATCGAAGCGCTCGGCATCCACTAACCCGTCCAGTCCGAAACTCCGCCGACCTCCCCACCGATCGCTCGCCCGTTCTCCGGCTGTTCGCTTCGAGCAGCCACATGTATCCGAGAAGTTGACGTATGTGTCCCTCGCTCGGTCCTTTCACCGTACACGCGGCGTTACAACCCCTTCAGGTTTGCTTATTATTTGAATGTTCGTAATAAGATCACATTCGGGGGAAAATTATATACGAGCCCGGACGTACGAATAGCGTATGATGTCGAAAGAAGCCAAACGAACGTCGCGATCGCACACCGAGTACGCGCGCGGTCGGAACCGCTGTCCCCGATGTGGAAGCCACCTCCCTACGCCCGAATCGGTACGTAGCAACGGCGGCTGTCTGAACTGTACATCGGAGTGAATCGCCTCGGGGTCAAGCCCTTCGAGAATCAAAGATTCTCGTCATCACGAGAGAGCGCCGCTCTCTCGAACGACTCCGAGGCTTCCTGTTTCCACGACGCGCTTTGCAGACACGGACTCAAACTGAGTCGTGTCCGTAGGGAGTGCAGTCTCCACAGGCGTTAACGAATCGCGTCGCGATTCGTTCGCACACCAGAAATCTTCGATTTCTGGGGACGTTGATTCGGGCCATCCCAACCCTAATGCAGAAAAGCCGCGTTGTAACACGTTCATCGCCGTCGCAAACGCTACGCGTTTGCTGCCCGTCAGACGTAGTCTGACGACCGAGTTCGCGTCACGGTCACACTCAAACCCACAACTTGGACAGGAGTGTGCCCTGACCCAGATTGGCTTCGCCGTCTCCACACCGCAGGACGCACATTCTTTCGTCGTTCCTTTTGTTTCGACTTGCACGACGTGACAGCCGTACAGGTCGGCCTTGTATTCGAGGAGCGTGATGAACTGTCGCCACGCTACGTCCTGCTTGTTGCGGGCGTTATGCGACTGTTCGAGCATCCCCTTTAGGTTCAAGTCCTCGACAAATACCGCGTCGTGCTCGCGGACGAGCCACGTCGTGATCTTGTGCTGGTAATCCAGCACCTTCCGCTTGATGTGACGCTTGACCTTCGCAACTTCTCGGCGTTGTATCTCGTAGTTGTTCGACCCCTTCTCTTTCCGCGAGAGTTTGCGCTGTTCGCGGCGAAGACGCTCGTACTCGTCTTCAACGTCGAGCCAGTCCACGGTCTTGCCGTCTGAGGTGTGGATGTAGTTGAGAATCCCGAGGTCAATCCCAACGCTGTTGTTTGCATCCAACGAGTCCACGTCAGGCTTCTCAGGAAGGTCGGCGTCGTCAGTTTCGAGTCCGAAGGAGACGAACCACTCACCGGTTGTCTCTTTTTTGACTGTTACTTCTTTGATGTCCGCTTCATCTGGGATTTCGCGGTGATAGCGGATGTTGATGTCTCCGATTTTTGAGAGCCAGAGCGTCGCGTTGCGACCACTCGTGTTTTTGAGTTCGAAGCCGTCATCAGAAATCTATGATTTCTGATTGCCCATCAGACGCGACGCGTCTGATGACCGGACTGCGAAAACGTCATACTCTGGAACTCCCGTGGTGACTTCCACTTGAGGTTCCCGACCTTGCGACCGTTCTGTTTCTGCTCGGAGAGTCCGTCGAGGTTCTGGTAAACTACCCGGCGGGCCGGTTCAGTTTTGCCCTCTGAGCTCCTCGACCCGGCTGACGAGTTGCTCCAGCGCCGCGATCCCTTCGTCGGCCGCCGCGTTGACCTCCCCGACCGCATCGTCCGCCTTTTCGGCCCGGTCGCGGACGTTTTCGAGCGTCGCGGTGACCTCCTCGACCGCCGAGGCCTGCTCGTCGTTCGCCCGTGAGACCTCGGCGATCCCGTCGGCGGCCTCATCGATGGCCTCGTCTATTTCCTCGAACGCGGCGAGGGTCTCATCGATCCGTTCGCTGGCGTTTTCGATCGATTCACTCGATCCGACCGCCGCGTCGACGGTCGTCTCGGTCTGTTCGCGGAGCTGGGCAATATTATCGGTTATCTCCTCGGTGTGTTCACGCGTCTCGTCCGCGAGCGTCTTTACTTCCTCCGCGACGACGGTGAACCCGTCCCCGTCCGATCCCGCGCGCGCGGCCTCGATGTTCGCGTTCAACGCGAGCAGGTTCGTCTGTTCGGCCACGTCGGAGATGATCTCGACGACCGTCTCGATATCCTCCATGCGATCGTCGAGAGCCCGGATGTTGTCGACCAGTTCGTCACCTATTTCGGTCACCTCGTCGGTGGCCTCACGGGCGTCGTGGCTGGTTTCGACGCCCTCACTCGCCGTCTCACTCGCCTGCGTCGCCGCGGCGTCGACCTCCTTTGCGGTCGCGGCGACTTCCTCCATACGCGCCGAAAAGGACTGCATCTCCGAGACCGCGTCCTCGAGCATCTCGTTTTGCTCGTCGATGTGTGCCGCGATCTCCTCGGCGCTGTCGAGGACCTCCCCGACGACGTGTTCGAGCTGCTCCGCCTGGGACTCGACGCGGCTACTGAGCGTCTCGAAATCGTCGACGAACTGGTTGAACTCGTCGACGATTCCGAGGTCGACACCCTCCTCTCGGAGCTGTCTGCGGTGTCCCTCATCGATGCTCGCCCGCTCGTCGAACTGACCGCTTCGGACCGCCGAAAGCGTCGTCGACAGCTCGTCGACGAGCTGTTCGATCGCGAGCCGCTGGCCGACGACTTTCGTCTGGTCGACGACCACCTCCACGACGCCGGCGAGTTCGCCGTCCTCGTCGAACCGCGGCGTCGCCCAGAAGGCGATATGCTTCTTTTCACCGTGTTGGTCGGTCATCGTGCTCGAATCCGCGACCCGGTGTTTTTCCGGTTCGTCGAGGTCGACGTCGTACTCCTCGTGGGCCGTGTGTGGGTGTTCCAACACCTTATCAGCCAGCGTCTGTGCCCGACGACCGTCGGGATAAAACATCTCGCTTGCGTGTTCGTGGCCGATCGCTTCGGCGGCCGGGGCACCGGTCAACTCCTCCAACGCGTCGTTCCAGGCGACGATCCGGCCCTCGGTGTCGAGGGCGAACGTCGGCTGTGCGAGCAGATCCAACAGCCCCGCCGTTTGGGGTGTGACGACCTCGCTACCGGAGGCCAGTTCGTTCCCTTCCGGTTTCCGTTCGAGGCCGTCGGGACGGTCCGGTCCCGTCTTCGGGGAGCCTTCGGCGACCGATTCGGTTCCACCGTCGGCCATTTTGGTCGCTTCAGTCCCCGTTAGATCCTTCCAGAGTCGCTTCACCGTCTCGATCATACAACGACGATGCACGAACTGTAGTATAAAAACCGTGAACGAATCAGTCGTTGAGTTCGACGCTTCCGATCCCCAATCGCCGCTCCAGCGGCGGATTCTTGACGGTCGATGCCGTGGGGACGGTATGACGACCGTCGAACGCGAAACCGAAATCGACGCCGATCCCCAGGAGGTCTGGGACGTGCTCACGGCGGTAGACGCCTACGAGGAGTGGAACCCGCTTGTCACGAGCGCCGATGGGTCGATCGAGGCGGACGAACAGCTCCGGATCCACCTCGAACCACCGGGCGGGCGCTCGGTGTCGCTTCGGGCGCGCGTAAAAATCGTCGAGCCGGCCGGCCGACTCGTCTGGATCGGTCGCTACTTCCTTCCGAACCTCCTCGATACCCGCCACGAGTTCATTATCGAGCCCGCAACGGACGGTGTCCGCTTTCTCCAACGCGGGACGTTCGTCGGCGTGCTCGTGCCGGTTTTCCTCTCGAAGGAAGCGATGGGTGATGGGTTCGAGGAGCTGAACGCGGCGCTCGGACGGCGCGTCGAGGCGGAAAACTGAGCGGCCGGCTCCGGCGTATCGGCTGTCGACTCGTTTTATATCGGGGACTCGACGACGACTGTCTCCTCGCGTCCCGGTCCCACACCGACCGCATAGATCGGCGTCTCGAGCTCCTCGGCGATGTACTCGAGATACGTCCGGGCGTTCTCGGGGATGGAATCGTACCCCGTCGCCGCGACGGCGGCCCAATCGACGTTCTCCCAGCCGTCGAAGGTCCGAAACTGGGCCTCACACTCGCCCCACGTCTCCGTCGTCGGGGGTATTGTGCGCAACTCCTCGCCGTCGAGGGTGTATGCGTGTCCGACCTTCACTTCCTCGAGTCCGGCGAGGACGTCGACGTGGTTGATCGCGAGCCCGGTGAAGCCGTTGGCGCGGGCGGCGTGTCGGAGCATCGGCATATCGAGCCAGCCGACGCGGCGCGGCCGGCCGGTGACGGTGCCGTACTCGCCGCCCTCGTCGCGGATGTACGTCGCGAGGTCGGCCTCGCCGGGGCGACCGCCGTCCTCTGGTGTCTGTCCGTCCACGGAGCCGAGTTCGGTCGGAAGCGGGCCGGTACCGACCCGGGAGAGATACGCCTTGACGATCCCGACGATTTCGCCCCCGCCGACGACCGTCGGCCCGACGCCGGTGCCGACCGCCGCACCGCCCGACGTGGGGTTCGAGGAGGTGACGTAGGGGTAGATGCCGTGATCGATGTCGATCGACGTGCCCTGTGCGCCCTCGAACATGATCTCCTCGCCCGCATCGAGTCTCCGCTGGAGGAAATCGCCACAGTTGACAGCCATCCCCTCGCGTTCGATCCGTTCGCCGAACTCCCGGTAGGTCCCGAACAGCGAATCGACGTCGAACGCGTCGCCGTCCACGTCCTCGCCGATCTCGAGGTCGTAGACGCCCTCCACGAGTGCGCGCTTGCGGGGAACGACGTATTCGAGGCGGGAGCGGAGCGTTTCCGGCTCGAGCAGATCGCCGATCCGAACGCCGCGGCGTCCGGCTTTGTCCTCGTAGGTCGGGCCGATCCCGCGGCCAGTCGTCCCGGCATCGAGGTCGTCATCGGATTTTACGTCCTCCTCGATCCCGTCGAGAACGCGGTGGTACGGAAGGATCGCGTGTGCGCGCTCTGCGACCCGTACGTCCGGCGATAGGCCGCGTTCGGCGAGTGTGTCGAGCTCCTCGAACAGCGTGCTCGGATTGACGACACAACCGTTGCCGAGCACGCCTATCTTGCCGCGGATGGCTCCGGAGGGAACGAGCGATAGCTTGTACTCGTCGCCCTCGTAGACGACGGTGTGGCCGGCGTTATCGCCGCCCTGGTAGCGCACGACGACGTCGACGGCATCGCCGTATACGTCGACGATGCCGCCTTTCCCTTCGTCGCCGAGTTGTGAACCCACGATGGTTACGGTCATCGGAACGAACGTTTCCCCCAGTCGGGTAAACAGATTACGGTATGCGGGAGAGACTCGCTGCGCTCGTCTCTCCCAGCCGACGCACCCGGCCTCGCTTCGTCCGACGTCCGGAATTCGGAACGGTTATCATATGTGGGGCGGTCACAAGGGATTTATACGCCCCATGCAAAAACCGTATAGGCCCTGCTGTATTGACGGTTGTCCGCGCGAGGACAGGAACATTTAAAACCCGCAAACACAAGTTAACAAATGCCATGATAGACAGACTTGAGAAAGAAGTCGATATGCTTGAGCGCCATCTCCGGGTTCTACGGATGGTCATCGAGAACGAGCCGATCGGTATCGTAAAGATGTCAAACGAGACCGGCTACCCCCATCATAAGGTCCGCTACTCGCTCCGTGTTCTCGAGGAAGAGAACCTCATCGAACCCTCCAGTCAGGGCGCGATCACGACCGAAGACACGGGCGACTTCGTCGACGATCTCGATTCGAAGATCGACGACATCATCGACAAACTCGAAGGGATGAAAATCGACGACATCCCGGAGATCGAAGGCTAACGCGTTTTTTGCTTCTCGCCCGTCGCGCCCGCCCGACAACTGCCGGTTCGATCTTTTCGCGACTCGGCCCGGTCTCTGAACCCGGTCCGCGCCCGAATCCGGCCCGATAACGGATGGGACCGTTCCGACTACAGTTCGGGAACGGTCAGATTAAACGAGCCGTCCCGCGATTCCACCAGACAGAGGTGATACCCGTTCGTCCGCGAGAGTTTGACGTAGCTTCTGTATCTGCTCCGGCTGAGGAGGCTCGTCCCGGTCGCCTCCCCGACGACGGTCATCGCGTCCGACTCGAAGTAACTCGACGTGATCGCAACGGCACCGGCAAGCGTCCCGTGATCCGCACAGACGTCCGAAGCGTCGGTGACGAGCGGTTCGATCGTCTCCGCTCGCGTCGGGTCCCGGCCGTCGTCGAACGTCACCACGACGAGCGGCTCCCCCTTTTTATTGCGGGCGACGAGATCGAACTCGACTTCGCGGCCCTCCGTTCCGTCCCCGACGGCGATCGACTCGGCGAAGCCGATCCGATCGATCCCCGGGAGGGCATTATAAAGCGGTCGGACTCCCTCGACGGCGTTCGTCGAGCGGATCTCGAAGGGTAACTCGAAGGCGAGCCACTCGGTGAACGCATAACGCTCCGAGGAGCGGAGCCACGGCTCGAAGGGCTCCCCGTCGACGGCGACGGTATCGTCGTCGAACTCGGTGTGATACTCGATGCGGAGATTCGAGACGACTGACTCGCGGTCCGCACCGCCTTGGACGTCGGAAAGGGTCCCCTCACCGCGGCTGTTCTCGCGGACGAACAGCCTCGTCCCGGCGAGTGCTTCCGCCGGTGTGCGCGACTCGCGCTCGGACGTGGCGGCTCCGCCGGTCGAATCAAGCCGATCCCGGAGTTCATCGCGCTCGGTCCGGACCGATTCGAGCTCGGCTTCAAGCGATTCGATCCGCGCGTTCGAATCGTCGAGTTCCGACGCCAACTCCTCGAGTTGCGACTCGTAGCGTTCGAGCTCCGAGGCCAACTCCTCGCGGATCGCTTCGGGCTGGTCGGGGTCAGGCCGGGGGCGTTCGGGGTCTGCTCGTTCGCTTCCGGCGCTCGGCGTCGACGGCTCGGTCCGTGCGGCCGCCTGGTCCTCGGCGGACGGTCGGGTTTCCGTCCGAGCCTGCCGACCGTCTTCGGGGTCAAGAGAGGGGACTGTCCGGTTCGTGACCGCTCCGGGCACGGGATCGTCCTCCGTGCCTTCGGACGGGTCGGCTGCCGCGTCATCGCTCGCGTCGGCCGCTCCCCCGGGTTTCGAGTCCTCCGCCCCTGCCCGCGGATCGCTTTCGGAGGTCGCAGCTTCCGTCGGCTCGTCGTTATCCTCCGTGCCGACAGCTGTACCCGTCGTCTCCGATCCGGCCGATACCGCCGTGGTCGATCCCTCGGGCGATTCGCTGTCCCCTGTGGACCGGCCGTCACCCTCGGCGTCCGCCGGGTCCGATGCCTCGGTTGGTGTCGGGTCCGATTCGGCGGTCCGATCGGGTTCTTCTGTTGGTGTCGGGTCCGATTCGGCGGGCGTCAGGGTCCCCCCTGCAACGGGCTCGGTCCCGTCCGGAGCCCCGGCCTCGCCATCGTCTACGGCGGTCTGGCTTCCCTCGCGGGCCGGTTCCGGCAGCTCCGGGCGAGGGAGTTCCACCGCAACGACATCGTAGATCCCGACCTCGCCCGTCGCCTTCGATTCCGCTTCCTCGCCGGAGAGGAACTGTGAGCTGCCCACGAACCCGACGTGTTCGACTTCGCCGTCGACGTAGACGTAGTAGTAATCGCCGCTCAACACGTTCTCGGAGAGCTCGACGTATCCGGTAAAGCCGCCCCCCGAGAGCGTCTCGTCCACGGTATCGAGTGGGGTGTCGTCGGTGAAGTACCGACCGCGAACGTCGCCATCGAGGGCCAACATCGCCGCCAGCGCCGCAACCCCTGGCGTCGGGGCTTCGTAACGCCGGCCGGTCGCGTTCTCGAAGGCGTCTATATCGCCCGGCTTTGGGTCCACGTCGGGATCGGAGACGACGGCGAGAGCCTCGCCGTCTCTGAGGAACAACCACGTCCCTCCCGTCTCGACCGCGCCGCTGAACCCCCTCGAGGCAAGCGTGTCGATCCCGTCGAACCCCCCGTCGAACGGGACCGTATCCCAGTCGTCGACAACGGAGTGGGTATCCATACCCAAGCACTTCCGGAGAACGAACAAATAGCTACCGACCGATCGGGCTCACATTCCCATGTCTGCCGCGTCCCCGGGAACGGGAAGCTCCGACGGCGCGACGCCGAGCAACTCGGCGGCGTGATCGAGCGCCATATCGAAGCCGTAGTACCGCTCGAGTTCGTCGCCGTCGGCTGTCGGCCGCACCTTCAACATCGCGTAGCCCTCGATGTTTTGAGCGACCGCGGCCGTCCGGCCGTCGTATTCGAACGTCAGCAGTCGTTCGCCGTTGTGCTCGCTGTACCGGGCCTCGACGCCGCCCGATTCGGCCGTTGACATGGATCCATGTCGGGCTTCCTGGGTTGCCAAACTACCGATCCCGGCCGGACGATCCGGGGTTTCTTTGCTACTGCGGTGAACGTCCGGACATGGAGTGGCTCACGAGTGGCCTCCGCCGCGACATCTGTGTGCTGCTGTGCGGAGAAGACAGGCGTGCACAGGCGCTCAAATCCGCGATCGAGGCCCGCTACGACCGCCGCGTCAAACCGGACCGGTTCTACGGGGCCCTCGATGCGCTCGAATCGAAGGGGTATGTCGATAAGCGCGTCGAGGGACTGGAGGACGTGTACTCGCTGACCGACGTGGGCCGACGCCGCACCGAAGCCCAACTCGAGTGGATGCGGGAGTGTCTGGCCGGCTCCGAAACCGATCGCGATCGCTGAAACGCCTCGGTTTCGCTCCTGTGTCGCCCGCGTTCCCCGGATCAGAACCGTCCTTCATCGTCACCGATCCCGAGCCGTTCGCCGAACCGGCCGAGTTCGTCGTTGAGATCGGCCCCCGAGGATTCGCCTGGGAGGATATCGCCGAGCGCGCCACCGAAGGCCGCCGCCGCCCAGATGACGGAGATCCTGGCTACCGCGATCTCGGGATCGCTCCACCCCTCGACCCGCCCCCAGACGGTCATCGTGAACGTCGCGGTCAGAAACGAGATCACGAGGACGGCCACCAGCCGCCGCGGAACGATCCCGAACAGCGGTTTATGAACCCTTACCTGCCGGAAATCGGCGTAATAAATCAGGCCGGCGGTCATCGAGATAATAAACCCCACGTTGAGAAGGAAGAATACCGGCGTTTCGACGAAGTGTTCCCCGATATCGTAGACGCCGTCCTCGACGAGCAACGGCAGCGATATCAGAATGCTTCCGACGAACGTCTCGGCGACATCGCGCCTGGTGAACTTCCGGATCCGATCCCGGACCGAGCCCGTTGGAACCCGATCGAGTAACCCGATCGTCCGCTGGACCTCCCGACGTTCGTCCGGATGATCGACGGTGTTTTCCAGTTCTTCGAGCCGGGTCCGGACCGTCTCGAGGTCGACGTCTCTCCCCCCGGGGGTGTTCTTTTCGCCCTCGGTTCCGCCCCGTGAGGCGCCGTCACTATCGGCGTCGGGTTCGTTCATACCGGAACGTCGCTTCACCGATCGAAAAAACCTCCCGGATCCCTACCGCCGCTCGGCGTCGATCGTCACCGATCCGTCGTCCGCGTGGCTGATCGAAACGTCGTGGCCGGTGTGGCGGGCGTGGGTTTCCGCCCAGCGCCGCGCCGGGCGTTCGGTGAGGAACTCGTCGCCGTCCGGACAACACTCACACATCACGCTCCAAGCGCCGGCGTCATCGGGGAAATGTCCGGTGTGACGCTTGTGATCGAGCGCGAACCGTTCGATAGCCCGGTTGCCAACCCGCAGCGTGTCGAGTTCGTATCCGAGATCCCACTCGTCACCGCACCGACTACACCGTACTGTCGGCGTATCGTCGACCTCACCCGGCTCGATCCCGCCGCCGTCGAACTGGTCTGACACGCTCTCCGTTTGGTTGGGCACGTATATAATCACACGGGACCGCGGCGCTTGTGATCCCGGACCGGATCGAAATCCGGACGAGGCTGGCGTCGAAACGGTAATCGCCGCTACGGGGGCGGCCGCGGCTCCGGTGGCGGCCCGACACGGCTCCTCCGGAATGTGTATTATCCTGTTGAAAGATCGAGCCGCCTGTATAGTGAATATTAAGTCTTTGCACGACGATCGGAGACGTATGGAAACACGCAAGGTACAACGGCTCGGTCCCTCGACGCTCGCGATGACGCTCCCCGCGGAGTGGGCGAGCGACCAGGACGTCGAGAAAGGCGACGAGGTGTCGCTTCGGATGGGTAGCAAAGGGACGCTGACCGTTATGCCCGAATCGGTTCAAAAGGAGGAAAGCGAGGCGGTCATCCACGCCCAGAACCTCGATGCGGACTCCGTCGAGCGCGCTATTGTCGCACAGTACGTCCTCGGCCGGCGGATAATCCACGTCGAGGTCGAAAGCGGCGGGACGCTCGATTCCGCACAGATAAACGCGGTTTATAACGCCGAAACCCAGCTCATGGGGCTCGGTGTCATCGAGGAGACGCCCGAACGGATCGCGATCCGGTGTTCGGTCGATCCCGAGGACTTCACGCTGGATAACCTCCTCGAACGGCTCGAATCGACCGGTTCGACGATGCGAAACGAGGGGATCAAAGCGCTCGCCCACGGCAACCCGGACCTGGCACAGCGGGCGCTGAACCGCGAACGGCAGGCGAACAAGATCTTCGTCCTCCTTTTGCGGCTCATCTTCACCGCCTATCAAAACCCCAACCTGGCGCGCGCGGTCGGCCTCGATTCGGGCTTCCCGCTCATCGGCTACCGGTCGATCGCGAAGAACCTCGAGTTGACCGCGGACAACGCCGAGGATATCGCGGAGATCGTTCTCGAGACGGAGGGGCACACGCTCAACGTCGACAGCGCAACGATGCGTCGGGTCAGGGAGTTCACCGACCAGGTCAACGAGATCACCGAACTCGGCGTCGGTGCCGCGGTCAACCGCGATTACGACATGGCGATCGAGACGCGGAACCTCTTCGAGGAGATCCAAAACCGCGAGGCCGAGATCCTCGCCGATCTCGAGGAGATGCCGAACGAGGACCTCCTCAGGGTGCGGGAGGTACTCGTCAGCCTCGGACAGACCGCACAGTATGCGGCTCGAAACGCCGAGATAGCGACGAACCTCGCGTTGAACAAAGACAGCGACCACGTCACGATCGAATAACGGCCAATCCGACGAGGGGCTTCGAGACGGCCCCCTCTCTCAGTCCTCGTCCCGGAGGCTCGGATGCATCGTCGGCTCCGCCGGATGTGGCTCAGAGAACGCGTCGGACATCACCTCGATCGACTCCCGTTCGCGCCGCCGTCGCTCCGCCGCGTCAATCTCCTCACAGCCGGGCGGTACGTCCCGCCCCCGGTCGGTGAAATACCCCTCCGGTGCGACCCAATCGTGATAGAACGGAACGTCCGAATCCTCGATGAGCGTCAACGCGACGTCGGCCCCGTGACCCGCACAGACGACCGCCTGGTGGGCTTTCCCGGCGATCCGCCCGGCGGCGTATAACTCATCGAGCCCGGTCCGGCCGTCGTCGTCGGTATCGATGTAGGTTTTCGATCCCCGATCGACGAGCCCGACCGGATCGAGCCCCCTGAGGTAGCCGACGTCGGACCACGACGCCGCGACGACGTAATCCGCGGTGAGCGTCGAGGGGTCGGGGTCGTCTCCGGCCTCCCCGTTGTCCCCGACCCGAAGCCGGAACCGCCCGCCGGTCGCGGTCAGCTCCCGGACGCGGCCGTCTTCGAGCAAACAGCCGTTTCGTTTCGCGCCCCGTTCGAGCAGATCGGCGAAAAGTCGTGGGTTGATCCCGGCCGGAAACCCCGGCATGTTCTCGAGGTGTGCGTTCCGCTCGAGAATCGATTCGTCGTGGTTTATAACGGCCGTATCGAATCCGGCCCGGGCGAGGAACGTGGCAGCGGTCAGTCCGGCGACGCCGCCCCCGACGACGATGGTGCGTGGCTGTTCCGTCCGCGGTTTCGTATCGCTCATACCCCCGTTTCGGCCGCTCCCCGTACAAACGCCCCGGTTTCGGCGGCCTCAAAGCTATCTCCGATCGGTTCGGGACGTAGCGAACGTGTGATGTCATACGCACACGTCTCCGCGGCGGCGGTCACGGACGTACAACAAAACGGAACTGGTGAACGCGACGAGGGCGGCGGCGGTCGTTATGGCGAAGGCGACCCGGTAGCCGAACTCGGTGTACGTGACCGTCCCGGCGACCACGTCGCCGGTCCGGTACCGATCGACCGTAATACCCATGAGCGTCGGTAACACGGTCGCGCCGAAAAAGCCCGCGCCGTTGACCATCCCGGTCGCAACGCCGCTGGCTTCGGCGGGGTAGCGCTCCTTGATGACCGGGAGTGCGAGGATGGTCACCCCGATCCCGGTACCGAGCAGGAAGTACACGCCCCCGACAACCGGTAACGGCGGCGATCCGAGTGCCGGAATGACCGCGAGCACGACCGTAAACGCGCCGAACCCGACGATCATCGGGACCAACCGCTGGCCGATCCGATCGGAGATCCACCCGACTCCGGGGCCGCCAACGAGGATGCCAACGGAGCCGAGGAGGGTGAAATACGACGCCGTCGTGACGGTCAGACCGTACACCGCGACCAGATACGGAACGCCCCAGAGCCCGACGACCGTCAGTATCGTTCCCATGCCGGAAAAAAACGCCACCGAGAGCAGCCACTGGTCGGGATCACGGAGCAACTCACGGATGTAGCCGCCGGTTTCCGCGAGCGTCACGGAGGCCTGCTCGGGAACGTTTTCGATCGGATCGAGCCCCGCTGCCGCCGGCGACTGGCGAGCGAGCCAAAAGACGGCCGCGCCCGAGACGACCCCGACGATCGCGAGCCCGGAGACGGTCTGTCGCCAGCCGAACCACCCGACCGCGACCGCAAGCGGCGTCGTCGCGAAGATCGCCCCGACGCCAGCGATGCCGGACGTCAGCCCCGCCATCGTCGCGAACTCGTCGACGCGGTACCAGTTGGCGCAAAAACGGAGGATAGAAACGAAAATAACGCCGCTGCCGAGGCCGATGACGGCCCGCGAGATCGCCGCCGAAACGAAGCCGTTGCTCGCGGTGAATCCGATCGCCCCGAGGCTGAGCACGAACGCGCCGACCGATCCGACGTACCGCGGACCGTACCGGTCCGCCAACACCCCCGTCGGGATCTGGACGAACGCATAGATAACGAAAAACGAGGCGTGAAGCGTGCCGAGTTGGGCCGCGGTAATCGCGAAATCGGCCGTCAACCGCTCGGAGAGCACCGCCGTCGATAGCCGATGGACGTTGACCAAAAGAAAGACGAGCGCCAGCGCCCCCCACGCGAGCCAGCGGCGGTTGGTGGGGTCCGTAAGCAGGTTCACGGCCGTTGTTTACTGTACCCCCGCCTAACGGTTGTGATATCGATATGACCTCCCGTCGTGCGGATCGACGTCGTAGCTCGCCGATCACCGCCCGGACGGTTCGGCGGCCACCGGCAGACGGAGGCAGTACTCCGTATCAGTCGTCGTCGGCCGCCGCCTCCCCGCGTGGACCGCCGGGATGGCCCTCGTGGCTGACGGCGTGTGCCAGCAACCGCTCCGAGATCGCGGGCACGTCGCCGTTGCTGACCGGGCCGTGTTCCTCGATTTCCTCGAGGCTCCGCGGGAACGCCCGCAGATCGTAGTGGTTGCCGATCCCACAGCGTGCACCCTCTCCCATCGCGGTCGGGATCTGGTTGTGACCGGGCGTCACGTCGCCGACGGCGTAGACGCCTTCGACGCTCGTGCGACCGTGGTCGTCGACCGCGATGGTACCGTCGTCGTTCAACTCGACGCCGAGGGACTCGGCGAGTTCCGTGTTGTAGTCGGAACCGTACATCGGGAAGCCGCCACGGTACTCCCGTACCGTGCCGTCCTCGAACTCGAAGGCCTCGAGCCAGCCGTCGTCGTCCTTTTTCATTCCGGTGATCTCGTCGTGGACGATGTCTATCGGATGGTTCTCGAGCAGCTCGGCCGACTCGTCGGACCACTCGATCTCATCGCCCCGTGTGAGGACGTCCACCTCGGGCGTGAAGTTCAGCATAATCATCGCGACGTGGGCGGCCGCGTCGTTCGTCCCCATCACGTAGACCGGCTCGTCGACGAACATGTAGGCGTCACAGTGTAGACACCAATGGAGGCCCATCCCGGTCCGGGGCAGCGGCGGATCCGGGCGTTTATCGGCGAATCCGGTCGCAAGAACGACGTGTTCGGTCGTTATTTCGGTGTCGTTCGCGGTGATGCGGTAGCCTCCATCGGCCGGCTCGATGTCGGTGACGTAATCCTGCGTGTAGTCCGCACCGTACGCCTGGACCTGTTCGGTCGCCGTCCGAAGGAACTCGTTGCCCGAGACGTCCTCGGTGACACCGATGACGTTGTGTGTATCAAGCATCATCGCCGCCCGGCCCCCACCGCGGTTGATCACCGCGGTGTCGTGTCCGAGTCGGGTAGCGTACAGCGCCGCTGTCAGCCCGGCCGGGCCGCCGCCGACGACCGTCACTTGGTAGTGATCCATCATCGGATCACAGTAACACGTCCAGCGGAATAACCTTCCGCCTAGTGTGTCCGATCGATGACCAACCGGTGCCCGATCGACGGCGATGAGTAGCTAGACTGTCGGCCAATCGCTGCCTGCGGGCGGCGATCGGCCCACGATGAGTCCCACACCCGAGCGGGCGGACCGGCCGTCTAGTGGGGATGTGATACTGATAAACATGGCGAAGGACAGGTGATATAAGTAATGAACTCGTATATACGATTGGACCACTCGCGCCAGGGGAGCGACCCCCGCTGTGGGACAGGGATACCATGACCAGTCGCGTATACAGACTTCACTCGACGCTGGAACTGCAACTCGAAGACGTCCACGAGTTCTTCGATGGCTACGATCTGCCGGTCGAAATCGAGGACGTCGACGTAACGAGACGGAACAACACACTTATAGTCAGCGCGATCGCCGCGGAGGACAACATCTCGAAGTACACTCCGACAGCACAACTGAAGGCGAGCATCACCGAGAACCGCCTCTACGAGACGGAGGACGGCTGGCAGGAGACGCCACCCGACCCCGAAAACGGCGCTTCGGTCGGCGACGACGACGGCCCGCAGTGGGGGAGTTTTGGCGACGGCAACCAGATACAAGAGGAGGAACCCGAGATCAACTCGAAGCTCGTCGAGTACGCCTGTTTCAAAGGCGACCGCGAGACCGTTCTCCAGAACACCGCCCTCCAGTATCCGATGTTCGAGGTTTTGTGTGCGCTTGCGAAGTACGCGGAGAAGGGAACGCTGACGGCGATCGCCGCCGTCGACGGCGATCTCGAGGCGATCCGGATCGTCGATGGCGAGGAACGCGCGGCGAGCGTCGAAGTCGTCGACGACCCCAAGGAACGCGAATCCGACAACACCGTCAACTGGCGCGACAACAAGTTCATAAGCGGGTAGTGGCCCCCTGCGAGTAACGACTCCCGCTCCCGGGTCCGGGGTTTTGCCCTCCGGTTCCCCCCGACACCCGGAGCCTCCGACCGCGGCACCCGACTCCGAGACGGTAGTTTCTACTAGCGGGCCGGTCGAATCCCGGACGTGTCACTCGTCGCCGCGCTCACCGAAGCGATACTCCCTGTCCTCTCGATCGCAGCGATCGGGTATGTCCTCGGCCGGGTCCGAGACGTAAACGTCGACGCGATCGCGACAGTAACGATCTACGTGCTGTTGCCCGCGCTGGTGTTTCATAGCCTCCTCACCTCCCCGATCGGGGAGCGGACCGCCCTCCTCGTCGGTGTCGGTGTGGCCGCGTACACGCTCGGAATGCTCGCGCTCGCGGCCGGGGTCGGGTCCGCCATCGGCGAGTCCGGGGCGACGTACGGCGGCCTCCTGCTTTCGAGTTCGCTTCCGAACGCCGGGAACTACGGTATTCCCTTGGCGGCGTTCGCCTTCGGCGCGGTCGGACGATCGACCGCGGTCCTCTATATCGTGTTTCAGAGCGTGCTCATGTACACTATCGGGGTCTCGATCGCCTCCCGCGGCGGATCGACCTCGCTCCGGGAGGCTACCCTCGAGATATTCCGGCTGCCGCTCGTTTATGCGGTCGCGGCCGCGCCGATCGTCCGGTTTCTGGGGTTCGTCCCCGCCGACGGGAGCCCGTCGATGGAAGCGCTCGCGTTGACCGGCGATGCCGCCATCCCGGTTATGTTGCTTTTGCTCGGGATCCAACTGGCAAACACGACATACGGAACGGCCATCCGGCGAACGACCCCCGCCTTCGTTCTCAAACTCGGTGTCTCCCCGGTTGTTGCCGTCGCCGTTGCACTCGCGCTCGGGCTCGATGGCGACATCGCCCGGGTGTTTGTCCTCGCCTGTGCGATGCCCACGGCGGTGACCCCGGTTCTGTTGATGATCGAGTACGACACCGGTTCCGACGGCATATCCGGACCGGAGTACGTGAGCACGGCCGTGCTGTTGACGACCCTCGGGAGCGTCGCGACGTTGACCCTCCTGCTCGCGGCGCTGCAGTCGGGACTGTTGTTTTGAGAGTTCCCCGCTTGTAAACCAGTACAATCAATACGGTTGACGGGAAGGAATCGCGTATGAACAATCCGACGGCGACCGACGTCGATCTCGTCGGCGACGAGACCGCACAGAACATCGCCCGAGCAGCGCTTTTCGCGGCGCTTGTCGGTGCGCTCGCATACGTTTCGTTCCCGTACCCGCTCTCACCGGCTCCCGTCACGCTGCAGGTGCTCGGCGTCTTTCTGGCAGGCATCTTCCTCGGCCCGTTTTGGGGTGGTGCCGCGCTGGTGTTGTATCTGCTTGCCGGCGCGGTGGGTGCCCCCGTTTTCGCCGGCGGCAGCGCCGGTCTCGGGACGTTGCTCGGCCCGACGGGTGGGTATCTGTTCTCGTATCCACTCGCCGCAGTCGGCGTCGGCGCTGTCGTCCACGCCGGGCTTCGGCTCCGGCCGCTCTCGGAGACCTCGGCTGTCCGGATGGTAGCCGGAATGGCTGTCGCGACCGTGATAATCTACGGCATCGGCGTTCCGTTCATGTGGTGGAACCTCGATATGACGCTTCAAACCGCCGTCGTGACCGGTGCGGTCGTTTTTCTCCCGGCCGAAGCGGCGAAAATGGCGGCGGCGATCGGGATCGTCCGAAGCGACGCGATCCGCGCGGAATGATCGACGTCCGGGAACTCCGGGCCCGACGCGGTGACACGCCCGTCCTCGAGGGGCTTTCGCTCCGGATCGAGGACGGCGAGTTCCTCGTCGTCGCCGGCCCGAACGGCTCCGGAAAGACGACGCTGGTCCGCCATTTCAACGGGCTGCTCGAACCGGACTCCGGCTCCGTTTCCGTTGACGGTCTGCCGGTCACGGACAACCCCCTCGCGGCCCGAACCGCCGTCGGGATGGTGTTTCAGAACCCTGAGGACTGTTTCGTCGCCGCGACCGTCGGCGCGGACGTCGCTTTCGGTCCGGAGAACCTCGGGCTTTCCCACGAGGAGATCGACCGACGGGTCAGGGACGCACTCAGCGCGGTCGAGATGCAGCCCTACCGCGAGACGCGGATCGACCGCCTTTCGGGGGGCCAGAAGGCTCGGGTCGCCATCGCGGGCGCGCTCGCGATGGAGCCGTCACACCTCGTTCTGGATGAACCCTTCGGCGGCCTCGACCAGCCGGCCCGCGAGTCGGTGCTTCGGCGTCTGGAGTCGCTTTCGGCCGACGGGACGAGCGTTGTCGTCGTCACACACGACCTCCGGGATCTCGCCGCCCTCGCGGACAGGATCGTCGTTATCGCCGACGGCACGGTCGCGCTCGAACCCGACGCCACGGACGACGAGCGCCTCGCCGACTTCGGCGTCCGGCCGTGTTGAGCTACGAACCGGGTGCGTCGCTCGCCCACCGCCTCGACCCACGCTCGAAACTCGCCGTCCAGATCGGGTTCGCGGCGGCGGCGTTCGCCCACACGACGCCCCGTGGACTCGCCGTTTTGACCCTCGTGACCGTCGCCGTGTTGGGGGTCGCCCGGACCGATCCACGTTGGGCGATCCGGGAGTTCCGGTTCGTGTTCCCGTTTCTCCTGGCCGCGCCGCTTCTCGATGGATTCTCCTGGGGCGTGTGGTTCGTCGTCGAGGACGCGATCGGACCCACACTCGCCGGCTACCGCGTCGTGTTGGTCCTTTTCGTCGCCGCCGCCTACATCCGGACGACGCCGGTCCGCAGTTCGCGCGCGGCGATCCAGTGGGCACTCCCGGGACGGGTCGGACAGTTCCTCGGGATGGGCGTCGCGTTCGTCTTCCGGTTTCTCCCCGTGTTGCAGGCCGACATCGGCCGGATACGGGAGGCCCACCGGGCGCGGCTCGGAACCGAACGCTCGGTCCCGGAGCGGATGAGCCTGCTCGTCGTCGCGGCGTTCAACCGGGCCTTCCTGCGGGCCGACCGGTTCTCGCTCGCGCTGCGTGCGCGGTGTTTCTCGTGGAACCCCACGCTCCCGGAACTGCGGTTCTCACGGCTCGATGCGGTCGCGTTCGCGCTCGCCGCCGTTTTCGTTTTCGCGTCGCTGCTTCCGCTCGTCCGGTGAGCCGTCGACCGTGTCATGCGGGCGCGAACAGCCGTGTAGCCAGGCCGATCGCGTCGGCATGAACAGCCGTGTAGCCAGGCCGATCGCGTCGGCATGAACATCCGTGTAACAAAGCTTAAGCGGATCCGATCCCGCCTCTGTTGTATGCTTCCGGTGGTCCCACTACAGGCCGACGAGGTGACCCGCGATACGTTCTGGCTCATCTCCAACCACGAAAAAGTCCTCTTTTATTTTCTCGCGACGGTGACGGTCGTCGTCTTCGCCTACGGAACGTACGGGCGATTCGCCCGCTACGCCGAGGGGTCCGACGACTGGTTCGATCGACTCGATGACCTCCCCGGTCGGATCGCCTCGGCGGCGAAGATCGTCGCCTCCAACGAGAAGCAGTTCAACCGGGATCTCGTCGGCGGATTGATGCATGCGTTCATTCTCTGGGGGTTTCTCACCCTGCTCATCGCGACCACGATCCTGTTTATCGACGAGTGGTACCGCGTTTTTACGATCGCGATGGGCGATCGGCAGTCCTTCTGGGTCGGCGATTTCTATCTCTCCTATCAGCTCGTTACCGACGCCCTCGGGTTGTTGTTCGTCGTCGGGCTCTCCGTGGCGATCTGGCGGCGCTACGTCGTCCGGAGCGAGCGGCTGTGGGGGAAACACACCGACTGGGAGGACGCCTTCCTCGTGTGGTCGCTTTTCGCCTTGGGCGTCGGCGGCTTCCTGCTCGAGGGGCTCCGGATTTTGGGTGACGGCGGCCCGATCACCGCCGTCGAACCGGTGAGTTTCGTCGGGACCGCAACGGCGCTCGGTCTCGCGGCGATCGGGATGGACGCTTCGATGGCGGCGCTCGTCTATCCGGTCGCATGGTGGTCCCACGCGTTGCTCGCGTTCCTCTTTATCGCCGCCATCCCATACGCGAAGCCGTTTCATATGCTCTCCTCGTTCGCCAACGTCGTCACCAGAGACGAAAAGGCCGGGGCGCGCCTCCCGGGCGTTCCCTCCGATCTCGACGCCACGAACGCCGAGTCGATAGACGACTTCTCCTGGAAGGAGCTGCTCGATCAGGACGCCTGTACGAAGTGTGGCCGGTGTTCGTCCGTCTGTCCCGCGAAGGCTTCCGGACGCCCCCTCGATCCGCGTGACGTCATCCTCGATCTCAAGTCCTACCGCGAGGCGATCGAGCGTGAGGGCGGCGAGACGAAACCGATCGTCGCCGACGGCGGCGTCATCCACACCTCGACGATGGAGTCGTGTATGTCCTGTATGGCCTGTATGGACGCCTGTCCCGTCGAGATCGAACATCTCAAGAGCTTCACGCGGCTGAACCGCCAGCTGACCGATCAAGGCGATATCCAGCCGAGCCTACAGGAGGTGTTCCAGAACGTGATGAAAAACGGCAACACGTTCGGCGATTCGCCGGGCGCACGCGGCGACTGGACCGAGGAACTCGCGTTCGACGTGGCCGACGCCCGCGAGACCGAGGTCGAGTACCTGTGGTACGTCGGCGATTACCCATCCTACGACGACCGCAACAAAAAAATCGCCCGTTCGCTGGCGAAAATATTCGAGGCTGCCGACGCCGATGTCGGGATCCTGTACGACGACGAGGTCTACGACGGCAACGACATCCGGCGCGTCGGCGAGGAGTTCCTCTACATCGAGCAGGCCGGCACGCTCATCGAGTCCTTCGAGGAGTGCGCCTTCGAGAAGATCGTCTGTACGGACCCCCACTCGTACAACACGTTCAAAAACGAGTATCCGGAGGTCGACTTCGAGGAGTTCGCCGACGACCCGATGATGGAGTTCGACATCGAGGGCTTTTGGAACGCCGACGGCGACGTCGAGGTGTATCACTGGACGCAGGCGATCGAGGAGCTCGTCGGCACGGACGCGCTCGGCCTCGACGGCACGGAGCTTGCGTACACCGTCACGTACCACGATCCCTGTCATCTCGGCCGGTACAACGACGAGTACGAAGCCCCCCGTGAACTCGTCGAGGCGACCGGCTGTGATCTCCACGAGATGCCGCGGAACCGCGCGAACAGTTACTGCTGTGGCGGCGGCGGCGGCGGCCTCTGGATGGAGATGGAAGAGACGGAGAAGCCAAGCGAGGAACGGCTTCGGGAGGCCCTCGAGGACACCGACGCCGGGGCAGCGATCGAGAAATTCGTCGTCGCCTGCCCGATGTGTATGACGATGTACGAGGACGGCCGAAAGACGGGCGGCTTCGAGAACGACATCGAGATCGTCGACGTCGCCGAACTGCTCGTCGAGGCGCTCGAAACGAACGGAAAAACGGCGGCCGTCGGCGATGAGGGCGGGGCCGATCCCACACCGGCGGACGACTGATTCCGGGCCTCACACGACCCGGGGGCGTCACCACGGCCCGCGTCACCCCCTCTCGACCGACAGCTTTTATATCGTTGTCGAGACAGCCACGGTACTGTGCGGCGACGCGCCTGCAGTCCAACCGTCCGTTGGCCGTGAACTGCCGGCGTCGTCGTCGAGTACCCGCCGTTTCGCTGCTCGTCCCCGATGAACTATGATACTCAAAACGATCAAAGAGGACGTCCGGACCGCACGCTCGAAAGACCCGGCCGCGACGGGTGCCCTTACTGTCGTGCTTTTATATTCCGGCGTCCACGCCGTCTGGGGGTACCGGATCGCACACGCGTTGTGGGCGCGGGACTTCCGGTTCAGCGCCCGGTTTCTCTCACAGCTCGTCCGTCTTCTCACCGGCGTCGAGATCCATCCGGCGGCGGAGATCGGCCGCCGGCTGTTCATCGACCACGGGGACGGCGTCGTGATCGGCGAGACGGCGGAGATCGGTGACGACGTCCTCCTGTATCACGGCGTCACGTTGGGCGGTGATTCGATGCGTCGCGAAAAGCGTCATCCGACGCTCGGTGACGGCGTTTCGGTCGGCGCGAACGCGACGCTGCTCGGCGACATTACCGTCGGCGAAGCCGCCTCCGTCGGTGCCGGCAGCGTCGTCGTCGACGACGTTCCGCCCGGCGTGACCGTCGCCGGCGTTCCGGCCGAGCGGATCGATGCTCCGGCGGAGTCGAAGCGTTCACACTCCGGGTGAGCTTTGTCGTTCGAAGCCGGACCGAATGATATGAGCGGACACGACACGAGCGACCCACACGACGCCCTCGCCGCCGACGAGTATCTCGGACCGCTGATCGAACGGCACGGTCGGCTGGAACTCGAACCGACGGAGGACATGTTCACGCGGCTCATCGTCTCCGTCCTCCGCCAGCAGGTGTCGATGGCCGCCGCCGAGGCGACGAGGGAACGGCTCTTCGATGCGGTCGAGATAACCCCGGCGGGGCTCCTCGCCGTCGAAACAGAGACACTCAGAGCGTGTGGGCTCTCCGGACAAAAGGCCGGCTACGTCAAGAACATCGCTGAAGCCTTCGAATCGGGGTACGACGAGGGCTACTTCGAGCCCCTCGATGACGATGCGGTCATCGCGGAGCTGACAGATATAAAAGGCGTCGGCGAGTGGACGGCCCGGATGCAACTGCTGTTCTCGCTTGCTCGCCCCGACGTCTTCCCCGTCGGCGACCTCGGGGTCCGGAAGGGAATGGAGGCGCTGTTCGGTGAGGAGATGAGCCGCGAGGAGATGACCGAACGCGCCGAACGCTGGCGGCCCTACCGGAGCTACGCGGCGCTGTATCTGTGGCGGATCACCGACGACGACGCCGCATCCGAAGGGGCTTAATCGAGCCGCCCCGACCGACCAGTCATGAGTACTCCCGCCTTTGTTGCCCTCGCGGCGCTTGCGACCGGATTCCTCGCCGGAGCCGCCTTCGCCGCCGTCGGCGTCCCGATTCCGGCACCGCCGACCGTTGCGGGCGTCCTCGGGATCGTCGGTATTTACCTTGGCTTTCGAACCGTCGAGTATCTCGACGTCGGCTACAACCTCCTCGGGGCGATCGGCCCGTGAAGTACCTCGGGGGCAAGCCCCGAGGCTTCACCGTCTTGGGGCCGCACCGAGCCCGCAGGCGAATGTAATTCCCCTCGACCTTCCCAGATGGGTCGGCTGGAATTCACACCCGAACACGCCGATGTGTCCGTGAGGGGCGGCCGCTCCACCACGGCCCGAC
>OBKM01000015.1_pt1 | contig 61163 bp, 64 predicted proteins | sample 1519691 | NCBI WGS metagenome assembly OBKM01 (sample SAMEA37050418, study PRJEB22526) | metagenome | biome: saline pan; feature: lake; material: water | place: Egypt | collected 2015 | depth 0.5 m
GTGCTTCGTCCAGTCGTGATAGCTGTCCGGTGACAGCGTGTCCGGTGCATTCAACACGAACACCACATCACCGTCGTCACTGTCGATTTCGTGGATGTGGTAGTCGCCCTTGTCCGGCGCATACGGCAGTGTGCCGTTTGGCTCCGGTGTGCCTACCAGTTCAGTGTACTCGTCGGGAAACCGCCCGTGTCGGTCGTAGTAGTCGTTGAGTTGCTCGACGACAGATTCCAATACTCCCCACTCAATGTACGGGGAGTCCTCGTCGAACAACCGAGTACGGAGGCGGTGCCAGCCAATCCGTCGAATCTTTCGTTCGTCGACCGTGTCGAGCACGAACTGGAACGCCCGGAATTCGTCGACGTGAGCGTCGAGAACCTGCGTGACGCGGTGATACACGCACCGCTTGAACCGCGAGTACACATATTCGTCGCTGTCCTCAAAGCAGTCCCACTCGTCATCGCGGATATACGTGTAGGACTGACCAGCGTGATCGTCGATTGCACCGATGTGTTCGTCACCCCAGTACTCTTGGGCGAGCAGTCGCCGGGTGTGGCTCTGGACGAGTGTAGTGAGGTGGTCGCACGCCTCGTGGTACTCGCCCGGAACGTGGAACTGTTCGGTGAGTTGCATCGTTACTTGTCGTTGGTGTATTGCTGGTTTTTCCACTTTTTGAACGGTGTTCCGGCTTTCAGGAGACCTTCCCATGTCAGCCCCATCTCGTCTTTGTAGTCTTTCAGGAACTCGAAGTCCTCCTGCGGGAGTTCGATGTTCACATTAGTCGAATCACCGTCAGCCATCACTTAGTAATAAATTAGTCTTAGATAAGTATTTTATGATAAGATAGAACTCCTGAATATGTCCGAATACTACTAAATGCTACTGAATTTGGGAACAGTTACGAACCCTCTCGATGTCGGCCCACTCCGGGTATCGGTATCGGCCGCCGTGGCCGAGTGCGAGAACGACGTTTGCTGTCGTAACCGGGCCCGTGGTCGTCTCGACGCGGTACCGGTCGCCGTCGCATCCGATCGCCTCGACGGTTGCTTGCTCGTGTACTGCCTCGATCTCCCGGTCGTCGATCACTGACTCGGCGTGATCGAGAAAGAGCGACAGGGACGGCCGTGCCGGATAGTCGACGGTCGCGACGAGTTCGTCCTCCCGGCCACGCTCTGTTGCGAACGCCTCTAGCGAGAACGGATCCGATCCCAGATGGTGGACGAACGACGACCGGAGCGTCTCCGTTCCACAGGCGTGGGCATTTTGCCGGAACGCGGCCAGTAGTTGCTCGTGTGGATCGACGACCGTGAGTGTCTCCTCGCTGATGCCGGAGTCGAGCAGATCCCGAGCCACGTACGTGCCGTGAATCCCGCCTCCGACAATGACACACTCCTGGTGCTGCCCTGCGATCGGCCCGTCCCCGTCCATCTGCTCACTCGTACTTTCTGAATCCAATGTCGCGGGCTTTCTCCCGGAAGGACTGCCGGCACAACCAGATGCCGTACTTGCCGACGAGTCCCTGCTCGCGTCCCGTGTCTGCACACACCCGCCGCTGTTCTCCGTCGTTGGCCTCTGGGCGCTCGTCGTCGCTCATACCGCCTCCGAGGCCCGCCGACGCAGCGAGTCCGGGACGGACGGATCGTCTGCGAGCGCTTCTATCTGCTCGGTGCCGTTGCACTCGATGAGTCGCTCGAGCGCTCGACGACGGTACTCGCCGTCGAGCCCCTCCGTCCGGACGAGTACAGACAGGTTCGTTCGGTGGTCTTTCTGCCCGAGTCTGTCAATCGACGCGATCCGTTCGTCCCGTGGAATCCGTTTGTTCACGACGGTCCGGAAATCTTCTGACATCGTCAGTCTGACACCCCGAGTTCCTCGGCGCCACTCTCGCCGGCGGGCTCGTTGTCTGTGCCGGTCTGTTCGACGAGCTCGAACTCCGGGAACCGATCCTCGTAGCCGTCCCACCGTTCGTCCATCTCGTCGTCGGTGAGCAGACAGGAGCTGAGCCGCTCGCGGACGGTCGTGTGGTCCATCTCCCGGCCGATGACGACCAGTTGCGTGCCGCGGTCGCCCCACTGATCGTCCCAGGCCTCGGCGAGAACGGGGTTCGCCTCGAGCTGCTCGCGTCGTTTTTCCTCGGGGAGCGTTGCGATCCACCGACCGCCCGGACCGACGCGGACCGACCGGGCAGCGACGTTGAGCGACAGCGCGATTTTCTCTCGGCCGGCGAGCCAGAAGTGCCCTTTCGATCGGACGATGCTGTCCGGAACGTCATCGAGAAGCTCCGCGAACCGCTCGGGGTGGAACGGTCGTCGCGAGTGAAAGACGAACGAACTCACGCCGTGTTCCTCTTCGGCGGACTCGTGTGGCTCTGTCAGTTCTTGAATCCAGCCAGCCGACTGGCTCGCCTCCTCGAAGTCGAATCGTCCAGTATCCAGGATCGTGTCTGGATCGACTACCCCGTGCTCGGTTCGGACGATCTTCGCCCGTGGCTGGAGTCGAGTGAGGGTCTGTTCGATCTCGGCGAGTGTCGGCTCGTCGACGAGATCACACTTGTTGAGCACGAGAACATCACAGAACTCGATCTGTTCGACGAGGAGATCGCCGAGATGTTTGCTCGTGCCGTCGTCGTCCAGAACCTCCTCGGAGCGCATCGCGTCGTCGAACTGGTGAGCATCGACGACGGTCACTGTCGTATCGAGATGACAGTTCTCCATCGGCTCGATCCCCGTCTCCTCGTAGAACTCCGTCGGGTCGAGATCCGACTGATCGAACCCCATCGTGAGCGTCTGTGCGACCGGCAGTGGCTCTGCGACCCCTGTCGACTCGATCACCAGGGCGTCGAACGAACGGGTGCTCGTGAGTCTGCCGATCGCATCTAGCAGGTCTCCCCGTAGCTCACAGCAGATACAGCCGTTCGAGAGTTCGACCAGCTCTTCCTCCTCCTCGGAGATATCCGACGACTCTGCAACGAGATCCGCGTCGACGTTGACTTCGCCCATATCGTTGACGAGTACCGCGATCTCACGCTCTTGGCTCTCTGCGAGAAGGTGATTGAGCATCGTCGTCTTCCCCGCACCGAGTGTTCCAGACAACACCGTCACTGGGATCGTTGTCGTACCCATTAATAATAACTACTGTATCAAAGTTAATAGTAGTTATTATTCAAAGTAGGATGTTGTTATACAGGCGGCAGTGAGACGCAGGCGGTTGTTCAGTCTCACCGGGCGGGGTGAGATGAGGAGAGGTGCTCCCGGCCGAACATGTGCTCGCGCAGCGTCTCCCCCTCGTACCGAGTCCGGAGTAGGCCACGCTCTCGGAGCTCGGGCACGACCATATCGACGAAATCCACCAGAGTGTCCGGACGAATGACCTCCTTGACGTTGAACCCGTCCACGCCAACCTCGCGGTACCAGTACTCGAGCTCGTCGGCCACCTGTTCCGGCGTGCCCACGACGACCGGAGAGGTCGTTCCGAGTCCTGCGAACTGCGCCATCTCCCGGACCGTCCACTCCGACTCGCCGTCGGCGAAGGCGTTGACTGTCCCCTGGATCGCCTCGGTTTCGATGTGTTCGATGCGCTGGTCGGGATCGAGCGCCGAGAGGTCCATGTCGACGAACCCAGAGAGCAGCGTCAGGACTCCCTCGACGTCGACGTCCTCCCGGTAGGAATCGTGTTTCGCCTCCGCGATCGCTTCGGTCTCCCCGACGATCGGCACGATCCCCGGGAAGAAGGCCAGTTCGTCGGGATCCCGGCCGTGGTCGCGGGCACGAGCCCGGAGGTCTGTCATGTACTCTCGGACCTTCCGTTCGGTTGGCTGGCTGACGAAGACTGCCTCGGCGTTTCGGGCAGCAAACGCACGCCCGCGATCAGACGAGCCGGCCTGGTACAGCACTGGCGTACGCTGTGGCGAAGGCTCGGTCGAGTGTGGCCCCGGCACCTCGAAGTACTCGCCGTCGAAGTCGATGGGCGCGACGCCGTCGGGCTCGGTGTAGACGCCGCGCGTTCGGTCTCGAACGACGGCCTCCTCATCCCAGGAGTCCTCCCACAGACGGTAACAGACCTGCATGAACTCCTCGGCGCGGTCGTAGCGCTCGTCGTGGTCCATCCGATCCTGCAGCCCGAGGTTCGCCGCCGCACTCTCGAGAAAGGAGGTGACGACGTTGAACGCGATCCGGCCGTCGGTGAGGTGATCGAGCGTCGAGAACTCCCGGGCAAGCTGGTAGGGGTGTGTGTAGGAGGTGGATTTCGTGATTGCGAAGCCGAGATCTTCGGTCACGGCGGCCATCGCTGGCACTAGATATGCGGGATCGTTCGAGGGTGTCTGGACGGCCCGCTCGATTGCCGGCGCGCGGTCGTCGTCGTAAACGTCGTAGATCCCGCGCACGTCGGCGAAAAAGATCCCGTCGAACCCGCCGCGTTCGGCCGTGCGCGCCAGTTCGGTCCAGTACGCGAGGTCCGTGTACCGGGTCGAGGCGTCGCCCGGATACCGCCACGAGCCGATCGTCACGTGCTCTGCGGCGTTCATCGTAAACAGGTTGAGGTGGATCTGATCGTCCATCGTCTGTTAGTATGCCGGCAGACGGGTCAACGCCGGGAAACCGGCGAGTTTCGTCGGATCAGCAGGCACAGTAGTACTCCCGGCTCCCGAGTTCGGTCTGGAGCAGCTGGTAGGTCGGCGCCGGGTCGGCGGGGTCGTACACTCCGGTCGTGAGCCCCGTCGGGAGTCGATCGCCGGCGAGCCCGAGCCACTGTTCGCGGTCGAGCACGTCTCGTCCGCCGGCCATGAGATGTCGCAGGTAGTCCGCGAGGTACACCCACCGGTCTGCACGCTCCGTGGTCGCGAGTGCGACCGACTCGCCGGTCGTGTCGGCGTAGGCCGCTCCGGGCAGGTCGGCGCCGGCCGCGATCGGCAGGCCGATCCACTTCCACGGGCGAGTGTTGACGTCCAGCAGAAGGTACTCTTCTCGGTCGCGGTCGTAGACAAACTCAGCCTCCGCGATGCCGGTGTAGCCGGCGTCGGCCAGCACCGCCTCCCCGCGCTCGCGAAGCTGTGGATCCGACACCGGATCGACGACACAGCTCGTGCCGTAGGTCGGATAGCGCACGCGGGCGTTACCGACGATGCCGGTCGTCTCCGACTCCGACCGGTACACCGCAAGCGATCGATCTTCGCCCGGGACCGCATTGACTGCCCGCTGGGCCATGACCCGAACGCCGGCGTCGGAGGCGGTCTGGATCGCCTCGCGGTACTCGGATTCGCTCTCGGCGATCAGGACGTTCGTGCCGACCACATCCTCGAACCGGCGCTTCCGGGCCGGCTTGACCACGAGCGGAAAGCCAAGCTCTTTGGCTGCCGTCTCGGCGGTCCGGATCGGCGGCCCCGCGCCGCTGGGATCGGTCTCGGCGACGTGGTAGGTCTCGGGATGTGGCACGTCGAGTTTCTCACACCGGGCATACAGCGCCGTCTTATCGAGCAGCCCATCGACCGCCTCCGGCGAGAACGACAACCGGACACCGTCGGGTCGAGTCGCCGCGAGCGCGTGGACCCACTCGTCCATACAGCCAAACGCCACCGGTGCCTGCCCGAGTGCGTCCGCGAGCTCCTCGAGCTGCTCGCGGTACCGGTCACGGTCCTCGAGCGGGTAGCGCACGTGCCCGGCGAGCGAGACGGACTCGGAGGCCGGCGCCACGCCGTCGAGTGTCCGATCGAGTGCGATCACCGGGACGTCGTGTGCCGCAAGCGCCCGTGCGACGCCGAGCCCGGTCACGTGGGCGTTGCTCACCACTGCCGGCGGCCGCTCGAAGCTCCGCTCGGCCACTCGCTCGAGCAGCGTCGGAAACGAAAGCACCTCGTCTGCCATAGGCCAGTCACGGCCGCCGGCTCAAAGAACGGATCGGTCGAGTGCTCCCGGTCGGTCTGTCCGCCGCGTGGTGCCGACAGGACCGCGCACCGACCCGTCACCGCCGCAGCAGCCGCGCGAGGCGATCCCGGATGCTGGGTTGATCGCCCAGCCGCAGGTAGAATGCATCGCCGCCGTCTTCGTAGTAACCTTCGACGCGGCGCTCGGTCTCGAATCCGAGCGCCTCGTAAAACGCGAGCGCCCTGTCGTTTGTCGCCCGGGCGTGACAGGTGACCGTCTCGTGGTCCTCGGCTGCAGAGGCGACCAGTCGCTTCCCAAAGCCCTGCCCGCGGTAGTCCTGATCGACGGCGAGAAACAGAATGTACCCGTCCCGGCGCACGGTCGCGAACCCGATTAGCGCTCCCTCGGTCTCGTCGACGTACACGTATACCGTCGACCGGGTGTACGCGTTGTGAAAAAACGACCGGCGCTGTCTGAGTACCCCTTCGGTCGTCCGGATGTGCTCTTTGAGCCGCCAGGCTCGTTCCAAGTACTCGTCCTCGCCGGGTGGGACGATCCGTCGGTCGACGTTGACGCTCACTATTCACGTCCACGGACGGGACAAATATAGATCCACCGCCCGCAGACGGAATCTTTTCACGCCGGCGGGGTCTCAGCTACAGTCATCCGTGGGATACGAGCTGCGCGAGCACACGGCCGACGTCGCGGTCGCCGCGACCGGCCCGGATCTCGGCGCGACCTTCGCTGCCGTCGCAGACGGCATGGCCGCAGCGATGATCGAGACGGTCCCAGACGGCGACGAGCGCACCCGCCTGACGGTGACCGCGGAGTCCCGCGAGGCGTTACTGTTCGACTATCTCGACCGGCTGATCTACGAGCGGGACGTCCAGAGCGTGCTGCCGGTCGGGAACGAAGCGACCGTCACCGCACCCGAGGACAGCGGGACAGACCGGTGGCGGGTCGCGGCGACCTACCGCGGCGTCGCGCTTGAGGGACTGTCTGCCCGGGAGATCAAGGCCGTCACGTACTCCGAGATGGATCTCTCTCGGACCCAGGAGGGCTGGCGGGCCTACGTCGTCTTCGACGTCTGACCGCGGGCGATATCTCCTCGCAAACGAGTGTCCGCCACCCCGCGGCCGAGTGGAGTGGCACCGAGAGTCGAACGCGTTGCTGCTGGTCAGTCGCCGTCGTTGATCGCTCGAATCTGTTCGAGCGCGAGCTGGCGTGTCTCGCTCGGAACGTCGCTGTTTGCGATCTCCGCGAGCGCAGTCTCTGCCTGCGGGCCGACGCTACCCAGTGTCCGGATCGCCTCGGCGGTCGTTTCCTCGCCGGTTTCCTCGTCGAGTGCCACCGTCCGCAGGTGTTCGACGGTCTCGGACCGATCTGGCTCGCGCCGCCCGAGCCCGGAGACGGTCTCTTTGAGCTCTGCGACGGTCGTCGATTTCTCCGTGGATTTCTCGTCGCTCTCGTCACCGTCGTCATCGTCGGTATCCTCAGACGAGCCACCACGGAGGCCGCTGACGGCCTGCTTGAGTCCGCTCACTCCGTCGGTCGTCGACGCCGATTCGGCGTCGTCAATGCCACGATCACGGTCCTCTGATGTATCGATCCCCTCGACGATCAGCTCTTCGAGGTACGCTTCGACGGTCTGGTCGGCGGCTACGGCCTCTTTCTCGATCGTCTCGACGGAATCTGCTGGCACGTCGATCGTGAACTCGGGCATATCGGCTGTTCGAGAGCGTCTAATCTGAGTCTTGTGGCTCGGCTCTTTACTCGGGGACGATCGTCACTGGGACGCTCGTGGCACGGGCGACCTCCACGGCAGTGTTGCCGGTCAACAGCCGGCCAAGCAGTCCCTTCGAACGTTGTCCGACGACGATGTGGCTGATGTCGGTGTCGGTCGCGATCTCGGCGAGTCGGTCGCCAACGGCAGGTGCCGATCCACCTCCGCCGACGTGTTCGATTCCGACCGAGTACTCGATAGGTCGCCCCGAAAGTGTCGCCTTAACCTTATCGCGTACCGCTCGGTCGGACGCGTCCGCATGCTGTTCGGTTGTCAGATGGACGACGGACAGTGGTTCGCCGAAGGCCTCGCCCAACCGGACACCGGTCTCGAGGACCTGATCTGAGACGTCGTCGTCGGCAACGGCTACGAGCAGCGCCATACCTCGACTGGGCGGCCGTGCGTATAGTAGCTGACGGGCCCGGCAACTTCGCCCGCCCCGCCCCGTCGCCACGGCAACCCTCCCACTGCCTGCGTGTCGCTCCTGCCGCTCGTTGCTGCGTCCGTCCACGGGAGAGTTCGAGGGCGGCCGGTCTTCCGTCCCGTCCGAAAACTGCCAACGGTTCCCCCAGCACCTACCAGCCCCGGGCTGGTCGGCCTCCCCTTGAGGTCCGGGTTTCGAGCGCTGAAACACACCCCGAGGTACTTCGGCGACGGGTGTGCGAACGGGAGTATGTCCGATGAGTTTCTCTTCGTCGGTGGGATCGTCGTCGTGCTGGGGCTGGCGTTCGGGTACCGGGCGTGGAGGTCGTACCGGCAGTCACGGCGTCTGTCGTCGTTTGCCGACGGACGTGATTCGGGGGACGTCGTCGACGGGACCGTCGAGGTACGTGAGCCCGCATCGCCCCAGCGACCCGGACCGGCCGAGGCCGACGACGATCGCGATGCCGCTCCGGCACTGTGGCTGTGGCGTGTTCGTCGCGAGCGCGCGGCTACCGGATCGAAGCGTGCCGGGAGTACACGCTGGGAGACCGTCGAATCCGGCGTCGCCGCCGGGAGCTTCGCGGTCCGCGATAAGTGGGATCGGATCGAGGTCGACGCGAGTTCGGTCGCCACGACTCCGTCCGCCCTCTCTGGGACGACCGGCGATCGCGAGGGGACTGTCGAGTCCGTCGACGACCCGTTCGAGTCCGATCGGTTCGTCGTCGGTGACCCCGAAATCGACGTCTCGCTTGGCGATCCGAGCCTGCCACAACGGCTCGCCGACGCGTACCTGCCCGTCGACCTCGACGTCACGCTCAGTCTCGGGACGAACACGTCGACCCCGGACCGGTATCAGGCGACGGTGATTCGCGACCACGACGAGCTGCTGGTCCGTGGCTCACTCGATACGTCCGCTGACCCGCCCACGCTGACCGGCACGGAGACGGCGCCGCTGGTGATCGTCAGCGGCAATCCGGGCCAGATCGCGGCTACGCGCCGACGGAAGGCGCTCACACAGCTCGCCATCGGCATCGCGTTCGCTCTTGCCGGGGCGGGGACTGTCGCGTTCGCCGTCATCTGATCTCGAAGCGGCCGGCCCCGGATTCGAGGCCGACAGGCCTACTCGGAGTCCGAGTCGGAGTCGGAACCAGTGCCTGAGTCCGAGTCGGAGCCGGAGTCGTCCAGTCGCCGCGAGAGCCGATCGAGTTTCTCTTCGATGCGCTCGCGCCGGTCTTTCGTCTGATCGGGTCGAGTGACGATGTCGGTGAGTTCGCCGTCGGTGACGGTCACCGAAACCACGCTGCCAGCCTCACAGCCAGAGAGTGTCCGCTCGACGGGCAGATCGATCTGATCGACGACGTCGCCCTCGGCTTCGATCAGCAAGACCGCCGTCTCACCGTCGACGATGCGATCGACCGTCGCGGTGTACTCGCCGTCTGGAAGGGTCGTCATCCGCTTGCCTCCACGATTACCGGTGGATCGATGGCTGTGGCAGCCTCCGATTTGATCCCGAGCAGCTCCAGCGGATCTGTCGGTCCAGGTTCGGCCGTCGAGACCTCGATATCTGTGCCTCCGGTCGTGATGACCACGTCGCCGTGTGCGCCAGTCCAGTAGGTCTTGATCCCACGGTCACCGAACCGTTCGAGGGTCTCGTCGTGTGGGTGGCCGTACTGGGAGTCGAGCGCACTCGAGATGACTGCTATCTCCGGGTCGACCGCCTCGAGAAACCCAGACGACGAGGATGTCGACGATCCGTGGTGTCCCGCCTGGTAGATGTCGGCCTCGAGTTCGTCTGCCCAGCGGTCGACCAGTCGGCTCTCGGTACCGGACTCGGCGTCGCCCGTGGTCAGATACCGTACGTCGCCGAACTCGATCAGAAGCGCCACGCTTGCCTCGTGGAGATCGCTCCCGTCGATGTCCTCCGGCGGGTTCAGCACGGTCGCGGTGACGTTCTGATCGGCGACGGGCAACTCGTCGCCGGTCCGGACGATCTGCAGCTCTTGGTCGTGTTCGTCGACGGCATCGAGGTAGTTCTCGTAGGTCTGGCTGGTGTGGGTCACGCCAGGATCGTAGATGTTCCCGATTCCCTCGCGGTCCGTCTCGAAGGTCTCGATGATCGCCGCGTGACCGCCGATGTGGTCAGCGTGGGGGTGTGTCGCGACCAAGTGATCGATCCGATCGATCCCTCGGGCGTCGAGATACTCGATGACGTCGCTGCCGTCCTGTGGCCAGTCACCGGAATCGATCAGGATCGTCTCGTCTGCTGGCGTCCGTATCAGCGTCGCGTCTGCCTGTCCGACATCGATATGGTGAATCTCGAGCTCGCCCTGGACCTCACCAGCCCCGGCGTCGTCTCCCGGGTCTGCGTCGGAGTTGTCGGGGTCGAGCACTCCGGGGTCGACACAGCCGGCGAGCCCGACGGACCCAACGACGAGCACGAGCACTACGAGTCGTTTCATCCGGTGGTCGTTAGAGTGTCCTCCGTATCGATGTTGCGACTGCAGGTTTCCGGTGGGATCTCACCCGTAGGTTTACAACCCGAAACGCGACCACGGCTCCCATGGCCGAACACACAGAGTCCGGCCGGCGTACTGCTCTCACGACCATCGGGACCGTCGTGGCTGCCGCGATCGGCGTCACGAGCATCGGCACCACACAGACAGCGGCAACCAGCGTAGACGGGGCGACGGGGTCCGATCTGACGGGGATCTACGACGGCACGGTCGACCGCATCGTCGACGGCGAACACGTCGTCATCCTGATCGAGGAGGGTGGTGAGGTCATCGATCAGCAGGTCGTCTCGGCAGACGAGTATCCAGACCTCGAGGAGGGCGACGCGGTGATGGTCTTGTTGTACGACGGCAACGTTCTGTTCGTCTGGTAACCCCTCAAGCTGCCAAGGCCGTGGCACACGGGCGGTCTCGAACCCCCGTGACGCCCGTCGCGGGATGGGGGCGGATGGGATCGGACGGGATTGAATGAGACAGCCGGGATCGAACAGCCCAGCATAGAGCCACACAGCTGCTTCAGGGCCAATTACAGTTCCGACACGGCGTACCGTCGTCGCGTTCGACCCGGTCTCGGATCTTCGACCACCGGGCGTCGAGTCGCTGTCCGTCCGGGTCGACGCCACATCCACGCGCGCCCAGCAGATGCCACGTGCCCGTTTCGTCGTTACGAGCCGCCTGCATACATACGTCTGTGTGGGTACCCCACAAAAAGACGACGCTACCACGCCGGGCTCGAAGGACCGCACACTGAGACGGCTGCCGGCTACCGGCTGCTGTAGCAAGTTCTAAACCGGATCCGCGACAACCACGGTCGATGGAGACGACCCACCGGACTGTCGTGGGTGACGCACGCCATCTCGACGTTCCCGACGACGCGGTCGAACTGGTCGTGACGTCCCCGCCGTATCCGATGATCGAGCTGTGGGACGAGCTGTTTGCCGAGCTCAACCCCGAGATCCAGACGCTGCTCGACGCCGGTGACGGAGCGGCCGCCTTCGAGGCGATGCACGCAGCGCTCGAGCCCGTCTGGGCCGAACTCGAGCGGGTGGTCGTCGACGGTGGTATCGTGTGTATCAACGTCGGCGACGCAACGCGGACGGTCGACGGAAGCTTCCGGGTCTACCAGAACCGGGCCCGGATCCTCACGGCGATGACGAGCCTGGGGTTCGAACCCCTGCCGGAGGTCGTGTGGCGAAAGCCAGCCAACTCGGCGGCGAAGTTCATGGGCAGCGGGATGCTCCCGCCAAACGCCTACGTCACGCTCGAACACGAACACATTCTCGTCTTCCGGAACGGCCCACAGCGGCGCGAGTTCGCCCCGGGGGCCGACCGACGCTACGCGGCGGCGTACTTCTGGGAGGAACGAAACGACTGGTTTTCTGACGTCTGGACCGACGTTCGCGGCGAGCGCCAGCAGCTACACACCGACGGCGTCCGCGACCGGTCTGGGGCCTACCCGTTCGCGATCCCCTACCGCCTGATCAACATGTACAGCGTCTACGGCGACACGGTCCTCGACCCGTTCTGGGGGACCGGAACAACGACGGCAGCGGCACTCGCTGCCGCCCGCAACTCCGTGGGATACGAGCTCAACGACGAGTTCCTCCGCGCTTTCGATGCACGCGTCGACGATCTCCCGGCGTTGTCTCGAACGGTTGCGAAGTCCCGGCTGGATACCCACCGCGAATTCGTCGCGCACGAGGAGGCCGCCGGGGAGTCGTTCGACTACACCGCCGAGCACTACGACTTTCCGGTCCGGACCAAACAGGAGCGGTCGATCCGGCTCTACGAGATCGCAGAGATCAGCCCGACGGCAGCCGGGTACGAGGCCACCCACGAGCCGGTCGACGGTCGAGACACCGAGTCGGCCGGCGATTCGCCAGCCGGCGGAACTAAACACGACGATCTCGAGGGAGTCAGTCAGCCCCGTCGCGACACCTGATACCGTGGGGAACCGGGAGTGCTCCCGGGCAAGTCCGACACCAGGCGGCGCCAGCGTCCGTGCCGTCGTGATCGATCTCCTTCGACCGAGAGACCGGCCACAGCGTTATCAGTCCCCGAATCCTACCGCGTTAGGTGACCCACGGTGACGTCTGGCAGTTCGAGCTGTTCGCTCCGGTCTATGATCTGCTGGTTCCGAGTCCCGACGCGACCGGCCTCGCGCGAGCGCTCGAGCAGGCGACCGTGCCCGTCCAGCGTCTGCTCGATGTCGGCGGCGGAACCGGCCGCGGGGCCCGCGCTGTCGACGTGTCCGACCGAATCGTGATCGATCCGGCCGCAGCGATGCTTCAGGAGGCCCGCCAGCGCGGGCTCGAAGCCGTTCGAGGCGACGGCAGCCGGCTCCCGGTCGCCGCCGGCGCCGTCGAGGCCGTCCTGATAACCGACGCATTGCACCACGTGGGTGACCAGATCGGGCTGGTTCGGGAGGCCTACCGGGTGCTCTCACCCGGTGGAGTGTTCGTCGTCGCGGAGTTCGACCCGACCACCGTCCTCGGTCGGCTGTTGGTGGCTGGCGAACGCGCCGTGGGGTTCGACTCGCAGTTCTATCCCCCCGAGACGGTACGAGACGCCCTCGAACACGTGGGATTCGAGGCGCGGATTCTGGAGACGGGCGTCGCGTACCTCGTCGTCGGCGTTCGCCCGGAGTAACCTCCCGTGACCAGTGCCGTGATGAACGTGGCGACGGTACTGCCTGGTATGACGACAGTTCGTGTTCTCCACAGCGACGATCTCACCGGGCTGGCGACGCCCGCGGAGTACGTCGAAGCCGTTCGTGCGGGGTACAGACAACGCGGCGAGGGAGCCCCGGCGGAGCCGCGAACGTTGCTCGAACACGCCGATCCGCCGGGCGTGCTGACGGGGTATCTGGCCGTCCTCCCCGAGACCGGGGCGATGTGCGGGTACACGTACGCCGCCGGCTTTGCCGAGGGCGACGCACACTTCATGTTACCGCTGTTCGACGCGGAGACCGGGTCTCCACTTGCCTTGCTCGACGGTGCGAGTCTCAACCCATACAAGACCGGCGCGGTCGGTGCCGTCGGGACCGACGCGCTGGCTCGCCGAGACGTCACCGAGCTCGCGATCATCGGCAGCGGCACGCAGGCCCGCGGGCAGCTGCTCGCGACCGCGACGGTCCGGGATCTCGACCGTATCGTCGTGTACTCGCCCACTCCCGAGCACCGCAGACAGTTCGCGGCCGAGATGAGCGACCGCGTCGAGGCGCCGATCGAGCCCGTCGAGACCGCCGGGGCTGCCGTTTCCGGAGCCGACATCGTCGTGACCGCGACGACGGCGACCGAGCCGGTGTTCGACGGGGATCGACTCGCCCCGGGAACCCACGTGACCGCCGTCGGCCAGTACCACCCGGAGCGACGCGAGCTCGACGCCGAGACGATCGCCCGGTCGACATACGTTCCCGACCTGCGCGCTCGCGTCGATCAAGATGCCGGCTCGTATCTCGCGGCCCGTGATCGCGGGGCAATCTCGGACGACCACGTCCACGCCGAGCTGGGGGATGTCGTCGCCGGCAATGTGCCGGGCCGGACCGGCGAGGAGATCACCGTCTTCGACAGCGGCGGGACGGCGATCGAGACCGTCGCCGCCGGGATGCTCCTCTACGAGAAGGCAGTCGCGGCCGGGCTGGGCGAGACCATCGAGCTCGCGCCGGCAAGCGAGGCGATGCTCGGAGGATAGTCTCTGCCGGGGCGACGCCGGCAAGCGGTCTCGGACCCGGATCCGCCTGGTCCGGTGGACCCCGGAACCTAGGGACGCCCCGACGCCACGGCCATGCTCAGGGCTACGGCTACGCAACCAGGCTGCGGTCAGTCGCTCGAATCGAGCGTCGGGCGGGTGTACACGATCTGTCCCAGCAGCGTCGCGGGCGAACGCTGGTCGAGGTCAGAGCTGGAGTCGTGGTCACGGTCGGTACCAGCGTCTGAGCCCGAGTCGGGGGCGACGGCGAGATACGGCTGTTGCACCGGCCCGAACACGTCGACCACGCGGCCGACGTCGGTGAGCTGTTCGTCGACCACCGTTGTCCCGATCGACGGATGTGTGTCGTCCAGACAGCGGACGACAGCGACCCCCTGAGCCGACCGGACGATTTCGCCAATGCGTTTCATACTGGCTGGTGTGTGGGTTGTCCGTTCACGCTCGGAGCGCGCCGAGGTACGCGGCCGTCGCCTGGAGCAGGTCACTCCGGCTCGCGTCCTCGGCGCCTTTCACCAGGACGCGTCCTCTGGGGGTGTGCTCCCGTGGGTAGGTCGCGTCCCGCTCGATCACCGCGTCGTACCCGACCTGCTGGACCGCCCGAGCGATCTCCTCGGCGGTCGGCTCTGAGACGGCCAGCTCCGTCGAGACCCGACGGCCCTCGCTCCGGGATCGGTCCGCGTCCAAGTAAGCGGGCCAGATGACGTTCTCAACCATACCCTTTCTCGACACCCCGAGTACAAACCTCTTTTCGGATCGGCGGCACAGCCGTATCTGTCGACGGATCCAAGACGCGACAGGTTCAGAACCGATCGTCCCGTAGGCAGCGTATGGACGGCCCTGAGTCCCCCGACGACCGGCTCGGCGACCCCGATCGGATCCCGACGATCACGTGCTCGGAGTGCGATCAGAGCTGGGAGCTCGCCCACGAGCTCGAGGAACTCCACGCCGGCAACCGTGCCGTAGAGCAGTTCGCTCTCGATCATTACCGCCACACCGGCCACTACCCCGACGCGGTTACCCCGTGGATCGTCGCGTGTCAGCACTGCGTCCAGGAGGAGCAGTTTCTCGAAGAAGCGCCGGCCCGACGCTGGGCCGAGACCCACGCCCGTCACACCCGCCACAAGGTCGGGCTACGCACGCCCGACGGAGACGCAGAACAGATCGCCCCCGAGTAGGCCACCCCACGGCTAACGCTTGCCTTCGCGCTGTCACCAGTTCGAGACTCGGCTACACCACGCAGCTCCCTGGTGTCACGACGCACCTCCGCGTGACGTGGAGACGGCCAGGTCACATGAAGTTCCCGAGCCCGGTCTGTTCCTGTCCGGTTCGAACCTCCTCCCAGGAGATATCGAGCGCCTCCAGAATCCGGGCGATCGGCCCCTTGAGGGTCTTCTCGAGCATCTTCTCCCAGTCGATCTCGAACTCCTCGGGCAGCTGATCGGCGTACTCGAAACAGATGACGTCGGGGTCCTGCCGGAACTCGCCGTACAGCGGATCCTCCGCCGGATCGAGGCCCAGCTCGGCCTCGACCCGCTCGAAGAAGTCCGAGTGAACGCGATCTAAGTAGACCCGCTTTGGCTTCGAGCCGCGCCCGAAGTTCGTTCCCAACAGCAGGTTCGCGTATTTCGCCCCGCGAACCTGTGCGGTGTCGGTCGCGTAGTTGTCCAGGCGCTTGCCGATCCCGCCGGGAATCCCGATCTCCTCGAGGTCGACCTCACCGTCGAGAAACTCCTCGATCACCTCGTGGACGTAGGATTTCACCGCCTCGGTGCCCTCGCCGGTGACGACCATCTCGAGTACCCGCTGTTGGACCTCCTTGGTGATCGGCGCGACGTCCGAACGCTGGTGCTCGAACCCCGTGATGTCGATGTCGTCGACGTCTTTTCCTTCCTTCCAGATGATATGTCCCGAGTACCGCTTCTTCTTGCCGGCCTGGAAGAACCGCCGGTAGAGCTTCTCGAACTCGATCTGGAAGCGGTGTTCTGCGGCGTTTAACTGCTCGCGTGCGAACTCGTCGTAGGACTCGTTGATGCGCTCTTCGAGCTCGAAGGACTGGTCGATCGCATCCGCTTTCGAGATGTCCGTCCCGACGCTTACCATGACGGAGTCTGTGTTGTGCAGGACGATCCCGCCGACGCCATCAACGAAGTTCTCGTTCTCGGCGACACTGAGATCGTAGACGTATCCGTCGTGATCCTCCTCGCTGTAGACTCGGGCACGCTCCTGTCGATGGGAGTCACACGTCTGGACCGTGTACGAGCTGTTCTCCTGTCGGTACGTCAGCGAGTACGTCTCTCCACACTGGATGAGAAGCATCGCAACGCCGGCCGCGAGTTCGCGGCTCGTCGTCTCGAACTCGAAGTCCTGCCCCGCGTGCTCCTCGGAGTTCTGCTGGAACTCGCGAGCGTCGTCGCCGCCGGTCAACGTCTCGAGGAACAGCGCCTGTTCGGTCTCGGGCAAATGAAAGACAAACGACGGAACTCGCTTTCCTCGGGAGGTCTGTCCGGCGACCTCCCGGAAAAACACCGCCGCGAGCTCGTCGGTCAGCTGGATCTCGTGGGTCTTGCTCTCGGAGACGAGCGTCGCTCCGCCGTCCTCGGTTCCGTACTCGACGGGTCGCTCGGACGAATCGCTCTCGACGATCGACGCGGTGACGCTCGAGAATAAACGCTCGTAGTCAGCCCGCAGCCGTTCGAGTCGTTCCCTGTGCTCCGCGGAGATACGCGCGCCGTGTCGAGTGTCCGTCCTCTCTGTCGTCGACACACTGCCTTTGGCAATGTAGGCTGCCACCAGCCGTATCAGAGCGTGGCCGTCTTCGCCTTGGGGATCGACGAACCGCTTCAGTTTCGGCGTCCCGTCACGGTCGCCGTGGTGTTCCCGTCCGACCCAGACGTGCTCGTCGTCGGCGTGGACTTTCTCGTGTTTCGTGATCGTGTCTCCGGGGACGTCTCCTCCGCCGCGACCGTCCTCGTTCGCCTGGGTGCAGCCTTCGAGCAGCCCGGAGACGTCGACGGTCTCTTTCTGATCGACCGGCGGGAGCGACGGAACACGGACCGGTTCGTCGACCTCTGTCGGCCGCGCAACCCGATATTCGCCGTCGTCGACGACGTACGCGTGATCCGTTGTAGTCGTCGACTCGCCGAGCTCGTGCTGGAGCGTGAGCACGTCTTTCGACGTCTCGTGGCGGATCACTCGTTCGATCGGCTGCCACTGTGGCTCACCGTCCGTGGACAGCGAGAGTGCCTCCCATCCGGGGAGCAGTCGGTACTCCTTTGGGTCGGTCTCAACGATGTCACCCTCGTCGGTTCGTTCCAGCCTCGCAGATCCGCCGTCGTGAGCGCGTTCGAACAGCTTCTCGATGGGGGCGACTCGAACGTCACCCGACGGATCGCGAACGACGACTGGCCTGTCGCCCGTGACGCTGTCCCCGTAGATGACCTCCTTTTCGAGTTCGTTCGTGACCTCCTCGGTGAATTCGATGACTTCCCGACCGGTCGCCGTCACGGCCGCGCCCATCTCCCGGTCGTAGAGACGGAACCGATCCCATCCAAGCACCCCGTATAACGACTGTCCAACATTCTGAAACTTTCCGTCCCGACCTGCCAGTATCGTGTTGTTATCCTCGACCGTGACGCAGTATACGCCATCATCTGCGGTGTTCTCCGACCCGTCCCGGTGCATCCGGAACGAGTTCTTGCTCTCTTCGTCGCAGTAGATTCGCCACGAACCACCGTTTTGCCCATAATTCACGGTCAGTCCGAGGTGAGTACAGAGCTGGAGGACATCGTCGCGAAGTTGCTCGCTTGATGTCGTATATCGCCAGGAATTGGTCTGCCAATCGCCGTCTCCTTCGATCAGCGTTTCAAGGAACGAGCGTTTCTGTTCCTCACTGACGTTGAACACTACATCCGGAATCCGTTTCTCGAAACTACCCTCGCCGCACTCTTTTCTGAGGAAGGTTCCGAGCAGTTCCGAGGTGAACTGATAACTGTGGCCGTCAACGTAGTAGTCGAATCCCATCCTGTCGAGGAGTCGTCCGATACGATCGTGGTTTGACTCGCCACCGTTGGCAAGGACCGTTTCGTCCTGTGCCAGTTGGATTGTCGTTGAGGACCCGCGATAGTTCTCCCCGAACTCCTTCGGTTCGGATGTATAAACGTTGCCCTCGGTGATGTACCACGCTAGCAGTTCAAGGAAGTCGTCGCCGTCGTATGTCCGCGGAATCCACTTTCGGTTCGGTTCGGCGTGAACGAAGCTCTCCTCGCAGACTGATTCGATGTACTCGCGGTGCTGGTTGAACTCCTCAGCGGTGAAGACGTAGCCCTCGACACCGATGTCATTCTTGAGAATAGTCGGTGGTTGCCACCCGAGTTCGCTCGTGAAGGCACGACCATGGATCTCAGGACAAACCCAGACCTCGTACTCGGAGTCCAGCCACTCGGTAAGATCTACCCCTTCGAGTCGGCTTCCGTGATCGAACCCCCAGTCGTGGGGCATCTCGTAGTGGCAGTAGTCGTACAGTTCCTTGGCCTCAACGAAATCCCACTCCTCTTCGGTGATACCGTTGGCGTCGTTTTTCCGGACGAGCATCCGGTGGTTCGGGGTAACACTGAAATCTATCTTGCTGGTCTCGATATCGACCAGTTCCCCGCGGTAGTGTGGATAAGCATGTGTTTCCGTCACTTGCTTGGTTTCCATCAACATCGTCTCCGGGTTAAGCGAGTACACTTCGTCACCGACCTCCAGCTCCTGGATGCCCTGTACGCCAGCAGGCGTCAGCACCTCCGTGTCCGGCGTGAAGCAGTTCATAATCACCTTGACAGCTTGCTGCTGCCGGTCGTACTGCTCGTAGTCGTCTTCGTTAGGGTCGTACTCGTTGCGAAGTGTTTTCTTCTCTTCGCGTTCTGTCAGAAGCTCGTCAACCATCTCCCGGATGACACCGTCCGGCTCTTTCCGGAAGTGGGTCCCGTTGGGCGCGACGTAGGTGTCGCCGTCGTAGGTCTCGGGATCGACCTTGGTTTCCGGGCTGGCGTTTGTCGTCACCATGCACATGGGATAGAGACTTTTTAAATCTAGTACGCTGACATTTTCGCGCACGCCGGTGATCGGGTCGAAGACGGCGCCGCCTTCGTAGTCCTCACTTTCCTGCTGGCCCTTCGAGGGGAGGACGTACTCGTCATGGAGCTTGTGCAACACGTACATGTCGACGGCGTCGCCGGGCGTGGTAGCGTCCTCGATCTTGCAGCCGACGAACTGCCGGACCTCGTTCCAGAAGGGGATGATCGCCTGGTCGCGGTCGAGTTCGACACACAGCTCCACGTCCCTGAGGTTGTACTCGAGCAGCTGTTCGGGGTCGTCCTCCCAGAGATCGCCGATGTCTCCGGAGTACCGCTCTTTGCCGACGCCGAGCTCGCGCTGGCCGACGTCCTCGAGCCGGTAGGAGTCCAGTTCGGTGAACTTGGTGCGCTGGTAGGCGTAGAGCAGATCGAACATCACCCGGCCCTTGACGCTGGGGCCCTGCCAGTCGCTGCGCCAGACTTCCCGAACGCGGGAAAACCGATCGGGATCGAGGTCCTGCTCGACCCCCGAGTTCAACACGTCGAGCCGGTCTAGCAGGTAGGGTGCGTCGAAGTCGGTGAAGTTCCAGCCCGTCGCGATGTCGGCGTCGTGGGTCTCGAAGTACCCCAGAAAATCGTCGAGCATCGCCGCCTCGCTCGTAAACGATCGCACCTCAACGTCCAGCCGGTCGGCCGCGATCGGCTCGTACCCGGGCAGCGCGTCGGGGATCGTCCCGTCGCCGTCGGGGGCCTCGTAGAGCCAGAGCACGTACTCGTCGCGGTACGAGTCGTGGCCGGTGATACAGATGATCGGCTCCTCGCCGTCCTCTGGAAAGCCCGACCGGTCGTCGACCTCGATGTCGAAGGTGTTGACCCGCGGCGTGACGTCCATCTCGATCGGGTTGATCTCCTCGTGGTGGACCCGCAGCCGGCGAACCCCCTCGTCGTCGGGGTCGTCGCCCGCCGGGCGGTCCGGAAGCCGGACGCCGCTCGTAACGTCTTTGTCGATCAGCAACCGGTTGGGAAAGAGGATGTCGGCCTCGTAGTGATCGAAGTCGTCTCTGATCCGACCGACGTCGCGTGGCGTCTGGCCGAAGATCTTCGTCAGCCGCTCGCCCCGGATCGACTCGTAGGGCTCGCCGTCGGCGTCGGTCTCTTCGGCGCCGGTGATCCGGTCGTACTCGGCCAGCCGCTGGTCGGTCACTTTGTCCGAGGGAGCGTAGAAGTACGGCCGGAACTCGAGGATTCGTGCGTGGACGAGCTCGCGGTCTGCGGTCCGGCCGAAGATGTGCACCACCGGGTACTCCTCGTCTCCGCTCCCCTCGACGGTGTAGTCGACCTGCATCACCGCCACGTCGACGGTCTCGGTGACCGACTCGAATCGGTCGTCGGGGCCACTCCGGATCCGTTGCCCGGTGTTCCCCGAGTTGCCGTCCGCGTCCCCACCTGCAACCGCTTGCGCCTCGGCGTTTACCGGGCGGTCGCCGTCGGCGTACTCGCCGAGCTCAGATTGCCCCATCGTTGGCCCGCCTTGCCCGGCGCCAGTAAAAATACCCGCGGTTCCAATGCCGTCCGCTACCGGTCGCCGTCGTCGCTGTCCGCTTCGGCCGTCGGATCGTCCCCGCGGGTGGCAGTGACGATGAAGTAGCCGACCGCACCGGCCGAGACGAGTTCGTTGAGCTGATCGTAGGCCTCGAAGGCTGCCCGCCGTCGCTCTGAACCCAGGCCGACCGCACCCAGCGCACGCGAGAGTGGCCCCGCGACGCCGGCAAACTGGCTCCGACGGCGCAGCGACGGCTCGACGCCGGCTGTCCGTTCACGGATCGTCACCTCGTCGAACCCCGTGTCGGACAACGCCGATCGGAACGCCCGTATCGAGCCGACTCTGACGCCGAGCCCGTCGTTGACAGACGTGAGTCGCTCCCGTTCCTCGGCCGTGAGCTCGCGGGTGAGAAACAGATCGGCCACCGCGATCCGGCCGTTCCGGTCCAGCACGCGCCGGGCCTGCTTTAGGGCGCGTCGTGGCTCGGGTGAGTGTGCGATCGCCTCGAGCCCCCAGACGACGTCTATCGAGTCGTCCGCGACGGTCGCGAGCTCGTGAAAGTCGTCCGTCCGGAACGCCGTCCGATCGGCGACGCCGTGTTCACGGGCGTTTTCTTTCGCCGCGGCGAGCTGTCGCTCCCCGACGTCGACGCCGACGACCCGGGCGTCGTGGGCCTTTGCGTTCCAGACCGAGTCTTCTCCTGCCCCACACCCCATGTTGAGCACCCGCTCACCGGCGGTGATCTCTGCTGCCGTCGAGAGCGCCCGCATGGCGTTGATCGAGGCCGCGCCCGGCTCGTCGTGGCTCTCGTCGTACAGGCCCAGGTGGAGACTCCGGTGGCCGCGGTACTCCCAGGCCCGTTCGTAGGTGTCAAGCAGCTCGTCGTAGATCTCGGCCACCTCGTCCGTGTCGACCGGTCGGCGATCCATCGTCGGTACCGGGTGTTGGATCCACGCCGGTAAGTGTGTCTCGGCGGATCTGTCCTCGTACCGGCGACAGGATTATACCCGGCCGGAACATACTTGTGACAGAGTACCATGCCCGAAGATACGGCGATGACCGATCACACCGACGCGTACGCCAAGATGGACCGCGGGGAAGTTGACGCCACGGGGGCTTACGAGACCGACGAAGGGACGGTCATCTACGATATCGACGAGCCGCTGGCTTGGGTCCAGGGCGACAACGCTGTCGCGCTGACCGAGATGAACTGAGCGGCAGACACGAACGGGTTTTTAGCTTGGTGTGCTGACCGAACGGTGTGGACGACCGCGACGGCGATAACGACCCCAACTCCGACGCTGCTCTCGACCCCGACACCGACAATTACCGAGACTCCGGGACGGACGAAGGTGTCGACGCCGACAAGCCGGACTCGGTCGAGGGGTCGGTGCAACTCTCGGATGAGGACTCGGAACGTGAGCCCCCGGCGGATCGAGACGGCATGGAAGAGGCGGAGTACACCGCCGCAGACGCCGATCCCGTCGTCCGGACAGGGTTCTGGCGGCTCGTACTCGCCGTCGATGTCGCGCTTCTCGGGCTCGTGATCGGGCTGTTGCTCGTCGGATTCCAGGGGCGTGTGGAGCTTGGCGGAGCGCTTACGACCCTCGGGGTTGCGGCCCTTGGTTATGCTGTCTACCGGTATCGCCGGCTCAGGCAGCTGGTCACCGCTGAAGGGTCCGAATCCGGGGCTGAGACCGGTGAGTGAGAGAACGCACCGAGAGTACTCGACTCAGTTCGGCTTCTCGACCAGCTGCTGTCGTGGTGGCGTGGTCTCGACCGTCGAGCGGTTCGTCGTCGGGTCTTTCTGGACGTGGAGCAGGCTGTCGGCTGCCCCGACGAGCTCGTCGTCGTGACTGACGACCAGGATCTGTTCGACGCCCAGCTCGCGCATGGCCTCGATCAGCTCGACCAGCTGCGAGACGTGGCTGTCGTCGAGAAAGACCGTCGGCTCGTCGAGGATCAACGGCGGCATCGGCGCAGTTCCTTCGATACCTTCCGCCAGTAGCCGGTAGATCGCACACCGCAGGCTGAGGTTGAACAGCGCACGCTCGCCGCCAGAGAGCTGTCCCGGGTCGAGCGGCTCGCCGTCGTTCTGATAGACCGTTAGGCGGTACTGCTCGTCGAGTTCGATCCGCGAGTAGCTGTCGTTCTCGTAGATCAACTCGAAGGTCTCGTTGAGCATCCGCTCTAAGATCTCCAAGTTCTGCTGACGGAGCTCGCCCCGGAGCCCGGCGTAGGTCGACTCGAGGGTTTCGACCTGCTCGTACAGCGACTCGAGTCGATCGCGGCGGGTCTCGAGTGTCTCTCTGCGCTGTTCGAGCTCGGCGAGTCGCTCGAGCTCTTGTTCGACGGCCCCGAGTCGTTCCTGCAGCGATTCGCGGCGTTGTTCGAGCTCTGCGAGTTTGTCTTCGACCTCCTCGAGATACGTGCTGGCGCGGCGTTTCTCCTCGCGGGCCGTCTCGAGTCGCTCCTCGTCGACGGCCGCGGTCAGCTCGTCCCGGCGCTCGCGGAGCCCAGCTAATCGATCCCGACGTTCGTCGTTGAGCTCGGCTTTCTGTGTCCGATCCTCCCTGAGTTGCTCGATCTCTGCGGTCAGGTCGGCGATCTCTTCGAGCCGGTCCGCGAGCGACCGGACGGTCTCGAGCTGGTCGGAAAGCGCTGCCTTCTCGGTGTTTTGGTCGCCGATCTCGGCTCTGAGCTCGGCCGCGCGATCGGCGGCTTCGCTGGCGCGCTCGCGCTTCTCTGCGGCCTGGTCCTCTAGCTCCTCGGCCTCCGATCGGAGCCGCTCGATTCGCTCGCCTGTCTCCGCGAGACTCGACGCCCGTTCCTCGATGAGCTGTGCGAGCGTCTCCCGTTCGGACTCGAGCTCGGCGACCCTCTCTGCGACCTCGACGAGCTCGCGAGCCCGTTCGAGCGTGTCCTCCTGCTCGCGTTCGCGTTCCGAGATCGTTTCCAGGCTCGTCTCGAGCTCGTCGACGCGATCCTGGCGTTCGTCGATCGCTTCGACGTGTGGCGATCCCTCCACCGGTTGGCCACACTCCGGACATCGCCCCGCTGCTTTCAGCTCCTGGGCCTCCTCGAGGGCCTGACGGGCGTTTTTCAGGTCCGTCTCGACCTCGGTCCGCCGTGCTCGTAGCTCTGCCAGCTCCTCTTGACACTCGGTCTCGTAGGCTTCGACGGTCTCGATGTCGGTCGGCGCGTCCTCGAAGGTCGACCGGGCCGTCTCGATCTCGGCGTCGAGCTCCTCGAGTCGATCGCGACGCGCGTCGAGTTCGTGTTCGGCCTCTTTCAGTTCCGTCTCGAGCTCGCGTGCGGTCTCCCGGCTCTCCGCTGCCTGGTCAGTGAGCGTCTCCGCACGCTCTTCGAGTCGTTCGCGGTCGCCCTCGGCAGCCTGTTGCTCGACGCTCAGCTCGCGGATCTGTTCTGTGAGCTGCTCGATGTCGGCCTCGAGCTGCGCGGCGCGGGTGCTCGCCCACTCGGCGTCGAGCTCCTGTCCGTCCGGTCGATCGACGGCAGCAGCGAGCTCGTCGCGGCGTTCCTTGAGCCGGTCCAGCCGGTCCCGGGCGTCGGTAATCTCCGTCGCGAGTTGCTCGCGCTCGCGGGCCGTCTCGTCGATTCGATCTGTGAGCTCGTCGAGTTGCTCGCGCACGTCCGCGAGTTCCTCGCGGCGTTCGGCTTGCTCTTCGAGGATGGCTTGGGCTTCTTCGAGCGTGTCTCGGGCCTGCTCGCGGTTCTGCTCGTACCGCTCACGGTCGTCGGCGAGGCTGGCGAGCTGTTCGCGGATCGAGTCGCGTCGTTCGTAGAGCTGCGTCTCGTCTGTGTCTGCGATCTGGCTCTCGACTTCGGAGAGGGCGCCCTCGATGTCGTCACGGACGCGGCCGACCCCGACCCGGGCGTCGCTCGCCCGCTCGCGGTACGTTTCGAGCCGGCCGAGCTGGAGAAGATCGTCGAGAATGTCTTGCCGTTCGCTCGGCGTCGCGTTGATCAACGCGTTCACCTCCCCCTGACGGACGTACGCGCAGTTCCGGAAGGCATCCGCGTCCATCCGGAGGAGCCCAGTGACGTGCTCGCGAACGTCGGTGGCGCCCTCAATCGTGTGTTCGTCGGTCTCGAGGACACACCGTGCCGTCCGTGCACGGCCGTCCCGGACCCGAACCTCGCGGTCGATCCGGCCGGTAGTTCCGTCGTGGGTAAACGCGAGGCCGACCGTCGACTGGTCCGTACCGACGGTCACGACCTCGTCGAGAGTCCCGTCGAGCGCCTGAGAGCCGTACAGCGCGAAAAACGCCGCCTCAAGCAGCGAGGACTTGCCGCTGCCGTTGAGTCCGTGGATGACCGTCACGCCGGGCTCGAACGCAACCTCGGCCGCTTCGAACGGCTTGAACTGCTCGAGAGTCAGACGGTCGAATCTCACAGGTACTCCTCCATGGTCGCCTGATCGTCGGCTCCCGACTCCCCGCCATCGGTCCCGTTGGAGGCCTCGGTCGCCGGGGAGCTCTCTGCCTGCTCGGCTGGCCCGCTCGCCTCCTCGGCACCGCCCGACCCGTCTGCCTGGCCCCCTCCCGAGGGGCCGGTCGACCCCTCGGCTTCTGCTGGCGGACCAGCGGTGTCCTCGGAGTCAGAGGACTCCGCTCGTTCTGTCGCTCGGTCGTCGACAGAGACGAATGCGGTCGGCTCCTCGTCGAGTAACTCCTCGACCTGCTGTTCGACGCTGTCGGCGACGTTGCTGTCGGCGAGCGTACTCTCCCGGACCAGCTCGTCGATTTCCCTGGCGGCCGGGCTCAGTCCGAGCGTCTCGATGCGTTCTCGGACCGCGGCGTCTGGATCTGCGAAGCTGACCGTCGCGTCTGTCGACTCCTCTTCGCGGTCTCGTCTGTCGGTCACCCGGGTGACGAGTGCCCCCTGCTCGGCAGCGAACTCCTCGACGGCAGCAGGCGTGATCTGTTCGCCGTCTCCGGTGATCGTCACGATCACGACCGCGTCGGCGACGTCATATCCCTCGATCGCCCGACAGACCTGTTCGAGTCCCTGTCCCGGCGCGAGCTCGACGTCGACGTAGACGAACGGTCTGGTATCGAGTCCGCGCCGCCGGACGTCGACGCTGTCCTCGAAGACGACGACGTTGTATCCGCGATCCTCGCGCTCGGCCGCACTCGCACGCTCGGTCGAGCCAGCGTAGGTGAGCCACGTCTCGGTCGGCTCCCCGAGCCGACGGGTCCGAGGAGTGTGATCGTCGCCTAACAACATCGCGTCGAACGCGACCGAGGACTCCCGGAGCAGCCGCCGGGCGTCCCAATCGCCGTGCTCGAACGGCTCGAACAGGCCATGTGAGACCAACACGGCGTAGGCAGCGTCGTGGGGCTCGAACGTGTACTCCAGGCCGTCCCGGCGGGATCGGGGAACGAAGTCGAGTCCATAGACCGCGACATCGCCGATTTTGATGGGCTCGGAGCCGAGCCGGGTCGCGACCCCGATCTGCTCGAACAGATCGAGCCACTGACCGCCGCGTTTCGACTCGTGGTTGCCGACGACGGCGAGAAACGGGATCTCGGCCGCCGCGAGCCGCTCGAGTGCCGAGAGCGCTCCCGAGAGCTCCGGCAGCCCAGGCTGGCGGTCGTCGAAGAGGTCGCCGGCGTGGATCACGGCGTCTGCCTCGGCTGCGATCGCGTCGTCGATCACCTGCTCGAACGCACGCAGAAAGTCCTGGCGCCGCTCGGGGCGGTGGTACTGGCGGTAGCCGAGGTGCGTATCACCCGTGTGAAACAGCCGCGTCATCACGCCCGTTTTGTCGGCTACGGGTTTATCAATGTCGTGCTACGACGGGACCGATCCTCTCCGGGGCCTGCTCACCCAGAGACGGCTCCGCTGTGCCCGGCTGGATCGCCGTCGTCGGACTAGAATCCACCTGCTTGCCGGCGATCGACCCGAACACTCATAATCGTGTGAGCCGTACTCAGGGTATGACTGACACGGTCGACGACGTGGAGATGCCCTACAGCGAGGGGGCATCGAAACAGGAAAAAATCGAGTCGCTCGAAGAGCGCCTCGACGTTCTCGAGTCGCAAAACGAGGAGATGCGGGACAAGCTACTCGACGCCAACGCGGAGAACAACAAATACCAACAGAAGCTCGAGCGGCTCACACACGAGAACAAGAAGCTCAAACAGTCCCCGCTGTTTGTCGCGACCGTCCAAGAGCTCACCGAGGACGGAGCGATCATCAAACAACACGGCAACAACCAGGAGGCACTGACCGAGATCACAGACGAGATGCGCGAGCGGCTCGAGCCAGACGACCGTGTTGCGGTCAACAACTCCTTGTCGGTCGTGAAAGCACTCGAAGACGAGACCGACGTCCGGGCCCGGGTCATGGAAGTCGAGGCGAGTCCGGAGGTGAGCTACACCGACATCGGGGGTATCGACGACCAGATCGCCGAGGTCAGAGAGACCGTCGAGATGCCGTTGCGGGATCCAGAGATGTTCGAGGCAGTCGGGATCGACCCGCCTTCCGGCGTGTTGTTGCACGGGCCGCCGGGAACGGGCAAGACGATGCTCGCGAAGGCCGTCGCGAACCAGACCGACGCGACCTTCATCAAGATGGCCGGCTCCGAACTCGTCCACAAGTTCATCGGCGAGGGAGCGAAGCTGGTGCGCGATCTGTTCGAGTTGGCCCGCCAGCACCAGCCTGCCGTGATCTTCATCGACGAGATCGACGCGATCGCGGCGCGGCGAACGGAGTCAAAGACCTCCGGGGACGCGGAGGTCCAGCGGACGATGATGCAGTTGCTCTCGGAGATGGACGGGTTCGATGACCGGGGAGACGTGCGGATTATCGCCGCGACCAACCGGTTCGACATGCTCGACCAGGCGATCCTCCGCCCCGGTCGGTTCGACCGGCTCATCGAGGTGGCAAAGCCAGACGAACGCGGGCGCGAGCAGATCTTCAAGATCCACACCCGCTCGATGACCGTCGCCGACGACATCGACTACGGCGCCTTGGCAGCGATGGCCGAGAACGCCTCGGGGGCGGACATCAAGGCGATCTGTACGGAGGCAGGCATGTTCGCGATTCGCGACGACCGTACCGACGTCCGGATGAGCGACTTCGAGCAGGCCTACCAGAAGATCCAGGCCGAAGACGATGATACCGTCGACCGCACGTTCGCCTGAGCGTCGCGAAACTCTGTGAACTCCCTCGGGGCCAATCCGTGAGGACCCGAAGAGCCTGTCCGGTGCTGCCCGTAGAAGACCGCCCGCACCCGCCGTGAACGGACACCGGCTACTGTCCGGGGTCACCGTAGGCCTCGACTACCTATAGGGCATAGTATCGAACAGATTCGGGATACAGGCCAGCGACAGCCCAATCGTACTTTTGCCGTAGCAACTACGAGAGGGTCCGTGTGAGCGAAGCGGCGCTTGACCGCTTCCGACGGCCGAACCCGCTGGTCTTTGACTGTAGCTTCTGTAAGGCTTAATACTGGCGAGCGAAGCGGTGTCGGCATGGACCTCCCCGGGCAGTTCGATCATCCGGCGTGGCTGACGGGAGTCGGTGTCGTGCTCGGCTACGGACTCATCCTCGCAGTGATGTTTCTCGTCCTGTTCGTGCTGCCGTATCTCCTGTTCAGCTGGCTGTGATCCGGCTTCGGAGTATGTTCCTCGGTCATCCTGGTCTCTGCTCTGCCGGTGACTCGCCCCCGCCATAGAGTCTCGTGTCGTCGCGACCGATCTGCAGGGCCCGGGGCCAGCAGAGTCTCGAAGCTTATCGTACGCGCCGACGGCTCGTCGCCACCGCTTCGTGCGGGATCCCGCCGGCGGTGGGGAAAGGTCTTAAGCTACGACGCGTTACGCCCGGTATGGTCGCCGGGGACGCACGGAGGGACTGGCCGTGAGCCAGGCGGTGCTCTCGTCCGATCATCAGCTGGCCCGTCTCCTACAGATCGGCGTCGTCTTAGAAGAGCTCGCGGAGGCCCGTGCCAGACGCCATGCCGAGAGTCCCGAGCTCGACTCCGAGCTGCGTGCGTTTCTCCGGGAGGCAGCCCAACAGTCGGCGACACACCGCGAGCGGTTGGACGCGCTGATCGATCGTCTCAACGCCGAGACGGTGTCGTTCGAGCAGATCGAGCGGCTCGTCGAACAGCGATACGAGCCGGCCGACGAGTTCGACGGTGTGTTGTACGACCAACTGTGTAGCGAGGCGACTGCCTACAAGTTCTACGACGACCTCATCACCGCCCTGGCAGGAACCGACGCCCACTTTACCGTCGACCGGGGTCGTGTCGTCGACACGCTGCGCGCGATCCGGACAGAGGAACAGGCTGGTGTTGAACAGATCACCGACATGATGGAGACACACGAATGAGCCAGCGGTCCACGGGGGATCGATGAACACGAACACTGCCCGGCAGTACCTCCGGGTGATCTATCTGGTCCAGCAGATAGAAGACGAGCGTGCGTCGACAGGAGCGATCGCGGAGATGCTCGAGGTCAGCCCGGCGAGTGCAAACGAGATGATCGGCAAGCTCGAGTCCGACGGGCTCTGTGACCACGAGAAGTACCGGGGTGTGGACCTCACAGACGAGGGGATCGTCCGGGCCCGCGACGCCCTGCAGGATTACTGCATTCTCGAGCGGTTTCTCGCAGAGGTGCTCGCAGTCGAGTCGTTCCGCGAGGAAGCCCGCCAGCTCGAGCCGGTCATCAACGAGATCGTCGCCGAGCGCCTCGACACGATCGTCGATCGGCAGCCGGCGTGCCCGGACTGTTACGACCCGGAGTCGGGAGCGTGTGCGGTTCTGAACGTCGAATCCGTCACCCGAGGGGATCCCGACTCGGGGCCCAGCGCGGCAGACCCCGATCCCGAGGTTGAGGTCGAGCCCGACGTCGACGCCGACTAACCGGTCCCGAGTCGGGACCCCGGAGTATTTAGATACGGCGCTGGTATCGACGATCGTGAGCGTCGTCAACGACAGCGAACGCGGGGAGATGACACTCGCGTTCTCGCTTGCAGCGATCCAGCGCGTCGCGGATCCCCCGGCGGTGTTTGCCGATGCCAGAACGTGGAGCCGACACGTCGGGATCGTCGGCGATGATATCCCAGGGATCGAGCGGTTCGTCGATCGGCACGGACTCCAACAGGATTTCGAACAGGGTGACCGAGACCGGTGGCTGGCGCTTGCCGAGATCGCGGAGGCCTCGGACGCTCCCCGGAAGGTCCACGTCGGCGCCGGCCCGGAGCGTCGGCCGTTCGCGCAACAGGCCGGCTGGGAGTACCGGACGATCGACGAGGCCGCACAGCGGGCCGGCTGGGAGCTGACCCCGCCCGAGACGAGAGCCCCTTCACGGGACGGCAGTGCAGATGAAGACCCAGGTGAGGGGCCACTCGACAGGCTTCGCCGGCTGTTCGGCGAGTAACCGGGAACGGATGGACGGCGGCAGCCACCCGACGGATACGCCGACAGACGTCGCTACGACCTTGCCGGCGATCCGATCACAGGAGCCCGTGCTTGTCGAGGCGAGTGACCGCCTCGCGGAGCCGGTCGGCGCCGGCAGCGTAGGAGAGTCGGGCGTACCCGGGTGCTCCGAAGGCAGATCCCGGAACGGTGGCGACGTGGGCCTCGTCGATGGCGGTCTCACACCAGGCTTTGTCGTCTGCGTCGACGGGCAGCATGAGATAGAACGCGCCTTCTGGAGCCGGGACCTCGACGCCGCGGTCGGCGAGTGCCCCGACTAGCAGATCCCGCCGGCGCTCGAAGGCTGCGACCATCTCCGCGACGGCGTCGTCTGTGTCTCGGAGCGCCGCGACACCGGCGTGCTGGACGAAGTTCGTCGCACAGGATACCGAGTGGCCGTGGACAGTGCTTGCCTGTTCGACGATCGGTTCGGGCGCGACCAGATATCCCAGCCGCCAGCCGGTCATCGCGTAGGCCTTCGAGAAGCCGTTGATCGTCACCGTCCGGTCACCCATTCCGGACAGGGCGGCCAGACTCGTCTGGTCTCGTTCGTACGTGATCTGGTCGTAGATCTCGTCTGCGATCACGGTGATGTCGTGCTCGCGAGCCAGCTCTCCGACGCCAGCCAGCGCGTCGTCCGTGTAGACCGCGCCGTGGGGGTTGCCGGGCGTGTTGACGATCAGGAGCTCGGTCTCCGCCGAGACGGCAGCCGCAAGCTCGTCTAGCGCCGGCTCGAGTGCAAAGTCGTGTGCGGTCGTGTCGACTCGGGTGAGCGAGGCGCCGGCGAGTTTCGCCATCGCCTCGTAGGAGACCCAGGCCGGGTCCAGCAACACGACTTCCTCGCCGGGATCGACGAGCGCCTGGATCACCTCGAACAACGCCTGTTTCGCTCCGGGGGTGACCAACACGTTCTCTGGCCCGCAGTCGATCCCGTCCGCTCGGTGACGCTCGGCGATCGTCGTTCGTAGCTCCGGAATCCCCTGTGACTGCGTGTAGCCGGTCTTCCCGGCGTCGAGGGCCTCCGTGGCCGCGGTTTTGATGTTCTCGGGTGTGTCGAAGTCCGGCTCGCCGACGCTCAGATCGACGACATCCACGCCCTCTGCCTCGAGGGCTGTAGCCCGGTTGCCGATCGCGATCGTCGCGCTGGGAGCGACACGTTCGACGCGCTGTGCTGGCGTGTACGGCGTAGGCTGGTCGTGGGTCATCTGTGGTCGGTGTTCGTGTTCGCGTTCGCGTTCGTGTCAGTCTCGGTCTCGGTGCCGGCGCCTGTGCCTGTGTCAGCAACCTCCCTCGTCTCCGTCTCCGCGCTTGTCTCTGGCTCAGTCTGTGAGGCGGCGTCGTCGAAGGCCGCGACGAGATCGAGGGCGCTCTCGACGGCGTTCGCGCCGTACTCGACCCGTGCGACGGCCTCGTCTTCGCTCATGCCAGGTCCGGTGATCCCGAGTGTGACAGGCGTGTCACGATCGAGGGCGACCGCTCGGAGCCCGTCTGCAGCAGCGTGACCGATCACCTGGTCGTGGTCCGTGTCGCCGGTCACGATCGCGCCGACGACGGCGACGGCGTCGATCGACGTCCGCCGTGCCAGCCGGTCTGCCGCAAGCGGCGTATCGTACGCGCCCGGAACGACGAGTGTCGCCGCGATCTCCGCGCCACGGTCGCGAGCAGCCTCGCGGGCGCTGTCTTCCATCTCGGAGACGATCCCGCCCTGTTTGTCGAACTGGGCGACGACGAGTCCGAGCTGTGGCCGTGTCATACCGTACTGCGGGTGGCCGGCGGGCAAAGTCTTACCGCTCTGCTCTCGACCGGGACTCGTGGCGAGCGAGCAATTAAGTACGCTCCCGGACCAACCGGACCCGTGACCGATCCGATTCCGACGGGCTGTGCGCCGCTGGACGAGCTGCTCGGTGGCGGATTCGACCGGAAAGCGGCGACGCAGGTGTACGGACCGCCGGCCGCGGGCAAGACGAATGTCGTGCTCTCTGCGGCCGTCGGTGTCGCCGCGCGTGGCGGATCGGTGCTGTATGTCGATACCGAAGGACTCCCGGTCGAACGGATGGAACAGCTGGCCGACGCCCACGCGGCCGATACCGAGACGCTCGCCTCCCGACTGATCATCACGGAGGCGCTATCTTTCGACCAACAGCGGGAAGCGGTCAAAGACGCCGAGTCCTTCGCCCAGGAGGTCGAGCTGATCGTTCTCGACAGCGCGACGGGGTTCTACCGGCTCGAACGCGACGACGAGGACGGCGGCGAGACGCTCCGTGCGGTCGCCAGCCAGATCACACACCTGCTCGGGCTGGCGCGCAAACACGATCTCGCGGTCGCGTTCACGAACCAGGTGTACACGGACCCCGAGGCCGAGACCACCCGTGCGCTGGGTGGACGGACCCTCGCACACTGGTCGGCGGCGATTCTGCGCCTCGACCGGTTTCGCGGAGGCACCCGGCGAGCCACGCTCGAGAAACACCACTCTCGCGAAGCCGGCGGCCGCGCGGAGTTTTCGATCACAGCGACGGGACTGTCCGAGACGAACGTGGTGTGAGTCTCGCTCGGTGACGGCCTGTGGGGCGGCTACAGGCGCCGGGTGGCTTCGAGCGCGATCGTGATCGCCCGCTCGACGTTGTTTCGTGCCTTCGGCGGCAGCTCTTTGTCGTCGGTCTCGCCTTTCTGTGTGCCCTCGACGAGGTTGCCATCGACCGTACAGATCGCGCCGGCTGTCATCCCGCGGCGCCGGGCGATCGAGAACAGTGCGGCTGCCTCCATCTCGACGGCCAGCAGCCCGGCGGCCTCCCAGTCGTCGACGATCGGCCCGGTTTCGGCATAAAAGGCGTCGTCGGTCGCGATCGGCCCGACGTGGACCGACTCGTCGCGCTCCTCGGAGACGTCCGCGAGCGCCGACAGCACGTCATACGAGGCAACCGCGGGGAGCGTCTTCGACTCGTAGCGCTTGCTTGTTCCCTCGTCTTTTGCGGCTCCGGTGGCGACGACCATATCGCCGATCTCGATGTCTGTCTGCAGGGCACCGCAGGTTCCCACGCGGATGAGCCGCTCGACACCGACGGCGTGGAGCTCCTCTGCGGCGATCGTTGCAGACGGTGCGCCGATCCCGGTTGAACAGATGGTCAGCTCACGGCCCTCGTAGGTGGCGTTTACCAGCTTGTACTCTCGGTTCTCGGCGACTGTCTCTGCGGTCTCACACTGGGCTGCGATCCGATCGACCCGACCGGGATCGCCGGGGACGAGTGCGACGTCGGTCAGGTCGCCCTCCTCAACCAGCAGATGTGGCTGTTTTCCCATGGGCGGTCCTGGCTCCGAGTCGTAGTAAAGCCTCTCAAACGAGCCCGACCCAACCCGGCCCAACCAGTCTAGCCCGCCCCGGAACAGCCAGGGCGGATTCGCACCCTGGACGTCGACTCATCCACCCAGTCCGAACACGAACAGGAAGAAATTGTAGGCTCCGGGGCCGAGACCGACGGCCGCGACGACGGCAAAAAAGAGGTTCCCACGGGCGGGGGCGTCTCTGAGGTATCCGGCGAACGCGATCACGATGCCGACCGCGAGCACAATCTTGACGAGGACAAACAGCCACGCTTCTCCGAGCAGTCCAGCCGTCGGGAGCCCCGCGGCAACGTCCATGATCGCCCGCGGGAGCGCCGACCGCTCGGAGGCGCCGAGAAACTCGACGCCGATCGCGGTGGTGATCGCGTCGAACACGTGTGCGAACACCACGAGCGCGCCGACGTATCTCGCCCGAATCAACACGTCCGTCCGCCAGAGCCCGACGAGAATGTACACGACTGCCGTCAGCGCGACAGAGACGACGAGTCCGAGCGTGGGTGCGACGGGATCCGGTCCGGAAAGCCCCGGGCTCTGTGCCTGGTAGAACAGAAATCCGATCAGCGTGACCATGGTTCCGATCCCGATAGCACCGAGATACCGTGCGACGGTCGTCGCCTGTCGTGTCGCGGGAGCGATCAGGCTCGCTCCGAGCCAGATCGGGGCCAGCAGGCAGAACGTCACGACATACACCGACGGCGCAGAGAGCAGAGGTTCGACCGGCGACGGGACGACAGAGTCGGTGACGGTCCGGTCGAGTTGCCAGAACGCGTGGAGCACGGCGCCCGTCACCATCCACGGCGACAGTGCGAGCACTACCCCCCGTGTCAGCGGCGGGCGAACCGCATACAGCAAAGCAAGCAACGTTGCCCCGACGACGACCAGTCCGATGACGTATGCGGTCGGCGGCACGACGAACCCGGCGAACGGAACCGACATACGCGATACGTGACAGTCATCTCGCAAAGTTCTTCTGATACACTCGTCGGGGAGGTTTTACCCCGGGAGTCGTTAGTGTGGGCATGGACAATCTCCCCGGCCGAATCGAACACACGGTGCTCGGCCCGACGACGACCTGGGCGGCAGTAACCGAGGTGTTAGACGAGGCCGTCGAGTACGGCATGCGGGCGTGCGTCCCGCCGTGCTACCTCGAGCGTGCGACCGCCTATGCGCCGGACGTGCCGGTAACGACGGTGATCGGATTTCCACACGGTCACCACGAAACCGAGGTCAAATGCGACGAGGCCGAGCAGGCCTACGCCGCCGGGGCGGCAGAGCTCGATATGGTCGCGAACGTGGGCTGGCTGCTGTCGGACGATCCCGAGGCAGTACAGACCGACATCGCCGAGGTCGTTGCGGCTGCGCCGGTACCGGTGAAGGTGATCGTCGAGGCTCCGCTGCTCTCGGAGACGGAGCTCCGTTCGATCTGTGAGCAGGCCCAGGCGGCCGACGCCGACTTTCTCAAGACCGCCACCGGCTTTTCTGAGGGAGGTGCGACGGTCGAAGACGTGGCGGTGATGAGCGAGTACCTGCCGGTGAAAGCAAGCGGCGGCGTCGGATCGTGGGCGTTCGCAGAGCGGCTGTTTGCCGCCGGCGCGGAGCGGATCGGGGCCTCGAGCGGTGCGACTATTGTCCAGGAGTACGAACGAGCAACGAGCGAGAACTGACCGCCCCACCGCAGAAACGCGGGCTTTTAGTTGGTCAGTCCCGACACAACAGTATGGCTCGCTACCACATCGAGACCTACGGGTGTACGGCAAACCGGGGTGAGAGCCGACAGATCGAGCGGGCCCTCAGAGAGGGCGGGCACCGTCCGGTCGACTCCCCCGGAGCGGCCGACGTCGCGATTCTCAACACCTGTACGGTCATCGAGAAAACCGAGGACAACATGCTCAGGCGAGCCAGGGAACTCGACGAACAGACGCCCGCGGACCTGGTTGTGACCGGCTGCATGGCCCTCGCACAGGGCGAGCAGTTCGGCGAGGCCGGGATCGACGCAGAGGTGCTACACTGGGACGACGTGCCCGAGTACGTCCGCAACGGCGAGTGTCCCACCCAGACAGACGGGAAACCCGTCCTCGACGGTGTCGTCGGCATCCTCCCGATCGCCCGGGGGTGTACGAGCAACTGCTCGTACTGCATCACGAAACACGCGACCGGCCGGATCGACTCGCCGCCGATCGAGGAGAACGTCCAGCACGCCCGCGAGCTGGTCCAGGCCGGCGCGAAAGAGATCCGGGTGACCGGCCAAGACACCGGCGTGTACGGCTGGGACCGTAACCAGGGTGAGAGTCTCCTCCCGGAGCTGCTCGCGGAGATCTGTGCGATCCCGGGCGAGTTCCGGGTTCGGGTCGGGATGGCGAACCCGTACGGCGTTCACGGCGTCCGTGAGCGTCTCGCCGAGGTGTTTGCAACCGAGACGAAGCTGTACAACTTCCTGCACGCGCCGGTCCAGTCGGGCAGCGACGACGTGTTGCGGGACATGCGCCGCCAGCACACCGTCGAGGAGTTCCGCGAGGTCGTCGCGACCTTCGACCAGTACCTCGATGAGTGGACGCTGGCGACGGACTTCGTGGCCGGGTTCCCGACCGAGGAGCCACACGATCACGAGCGCTCGATCGCACTGCTCGAGGAGACTACCCCCGAGAAGGTGAACGTCACCCGCTTCTCGAAGCGGCCCGGAACCGACGCCGCCGAGATGAAGGGACTGGGCGGACAGCTCAAGAAAGACCGCTCCTCGGAGCTGGTCGAGCGGAAGATGGAGATCGTCGGCGCGGCCCACGAGCAGATGGTCGGCACGGAGCGGTCGGTGCTGATCGTCGAGGACGGGACCGACGAGTCGATGGTCGGCTACGACCGGGCCTACAGACAGGTCGCGATCCCCGGTGCCGAGCGGGACGGCGTCGGGCTGGGCGATATCGTCACCTGCGAGATCACGGGGCACAACACCGTCTACGCGCTCGGCGAGCTCTCCTGACTGTCTTTCCACTCGCCGATCCCGGCCGGATCGAGGTGGATGTGAACGTCTCCGATATTCTCGAGCGACAGGACTGACTCGACGAGCTGCGCTTCGAGGTCGTGAGCCTGTGCCAGCGTGAGATCGCCGTCGGTCTCGACGTGGGCCTCGACTTCGATCGTCGTCCCGTCGTAGAACACGGCAAGATCGTGGACGCCACGGACCTGCGGAGCAGCGAGCAGCGTCTCCCGGACGGCCTCGCGCCGATCCTCCGGAGCAGCTGCTCCCGAGAGATACGCGACGTTCTCCCGTGCGATCGTCACGCCCTGTGAGATCACGAGCACGCTCACCAGGGCCCCGGCCACCCCGTCGAGGACTGACACTCCGAGCGCGATGCCGACGATGCCGACTAGCACTGCTACGGACGTGTACAGATCGTTCAGACAGTCGAGCGCGAGCGCACGCAACGCAGCAGAGTCGAGCCCGATGTTCGCTCGCTTGGTGTAGACGTACACGACGAGCATGTCGACCATCGCAAACACCGTCGCCCCGACCATGAGCGGACTGAACGTTACTGTCCGACCGTCGAGGATGCCCTGTACCGACTCGAGGAGCAGATTCGCCCCGAGGACGACGATCACCCCGCCGACGAACAGCGCCGTGAGCGGCTCGAAGCGGGCGTGGCCGTGTGGGTGATCGGCGTCCGGGCCCTCGAACCGTCTCTCGCCCCAGACGAACACGACCAGACTCGCCACCAGATCGGCCACCGAGTGAGCCGCGTCGGCGACCAGGGCGGCACTGCCGGTGACGATGCCGACGCCACCCTCGACGAGTATCTTTGCCGCGTTGCCGACCGCGTTGACCCCGGCGGCTCGCCCGAACCGGTCCCGGTCGGCGGCGTCTGCCATGCACACGATAGATCAGAGATACACTTCAGCGTTCGTATTAGATCCCTCAAATCGGCTAGTTCGAACGCTCTACCCCGAAACTTTGGCCATCACTGGTCGCGTACCGGTCGACGTGAGACTCACACAATATTGGACAATATACCCAAAACTATAAACGCAGACGGCCGCTATCGATCACACATGTCACACGAGGCAGACTCTCAGTCGCCCGCCGAGCCGATCGAGCTCGGCGAGTCCGACGAGTTCGAATCGGTGGTTGCCGAACACGAGATCGTCATCGTCGATTTCTACGCCGACTGGTGTGGCCCGTGTCGGATGATGGAGCCGGCGGTCGAGGCGGTTGCGGCCAAGACGAGTGCGACGGTGCTGAAAGTCGACATCGACCGGCACCAGCAGCTCGCCGCGGCACACGACATCCGTGGCGTTCCAACCACGAAGGTGTTCGCAGGCGGGACAGAGGTCGACCAGATGGTCGGGCTCCAGACCGAAGCCCAGCTCACGAGTGCCGTCGAACGCCAGACGAACGTCTGAGTATGGTCACGAGATCGCACGCAGACGCCGACACCCGTCCCGCAGGGTGTCGAGCGCCGGTGTCGGTCCGCCGGCGAGCGCCGATCGTGTCGCGGATCGTCCACAGATGACGCCGCTTGAGCTGCGAGCGGAGATTCCGGCGTTGGACGAGGGGGCGTACCTCAACTATGGCGCTCACGGGCCGAGCCCGCGGCGCGTGACAGCAGCAGTAACCGACGAGCTCGAAACCCACGAGTTCGGTGCCGCCGAGACCGACCCGTACGAGGCCGCCTTCGACAGCTACGAGCGGTCGCGCAGGCGAGTTGCGGATCTCATCGGAGCCGATCCCGACGGCGTGGCCCTGACCGAGAGCACCAGCGACGGGATCGCTCGCGTCGCGGCCGCCCTCGATCTCGGCCCGGAGGATACAGTCGTCCGGACGGATCTCGAACATCCGGCCGGTGTGCTCCCCTGGAAGCGACTCGAGCGAGCGGGCGTCTCGGTCGAGGTGGTCGAGACCGACCGCGGCCGGATCGACCGCGACGCGTTCGCAGACGCAGTCGCCGACGCCGCAGTGGTCTGTTTCAGCGCGATCACTTGGACCCACGGGACGCGGCTCCCGGTCACGGATCTCGCAGAGATCGCCAGAGACGCCGGAGCGTTCACGATCGTCGACGCCGTCCAGGTTCCCGGCCAGACGGCCGTGGATGTCGACGAGTGGGGTGCAGACGTCGTCGCCGGTGCGGGACACAAATGGCTGCTCGGCCCCTGGGGCGCCGGATTCGTGTACGTCGATCCAGACCGGGCAGACGAGCTCGTCCCGGCGAGTGTCGGCTACCGAGGTAGCTCCGTCGAGGACGGCGACCTACACTTCGAGGCCGGTGCACGCCGCCTCGAGATCGGATCGATGTCTCCCGGGCCACACGCCGGACTCGTCGCCGCGATCGACGCGATCGAAGCGATCGGGCTTGACGCGATTGAGGCCCGGATCGAGACGCTCACCAACCGGCTGAAACGAGGGATCGACGACGACCGGCTTCTGAGCCCGCGGGAGTTTCACTCCGGACTGGTGACAGTCGACGCCGAGGATCCTGAGGCGACCGTCGAGCGGTTGGCCGATCGTGACGTCGTCGTTCGGACGCTTCCGGATCCCCACGCGGTGCGGGTTTCGGTTCACGCCGTGACGACCGAGACCGAGATCGACCAGGTCGTCGGGGGACTCACCGGCGCGTAACTACGCCGGCCGATCACCGGTTCCTTTTGCCTGGGGAGTGCCTCTCCGATCGGATCGACAACACTTTTTACGGTAGTATACGTAGCGCCTCTATGGCACTCATACGAGTAAAACAGCTGCTGATGGCGATCGGACTCGCGACCGTCCTCGGCGTACTCGCCGTGATCGGTCTGGTCGGGTACCTGTGGTACGACACGAACAGTATCGACGCCGACGCTACCGCCGACTTCGACGCGAGCGTCGACTCCTCTGTTGACGTCGACACAGACGCTGAGGGAGAAGTCGAGGTCTGACCGACACCTGGAGTCTCCGTCGGCTCTCTGGAGCATAGAACGAAGGATTTAATCTCGCTACCCTCACACTCCCGGGTGCGCTCGGTTGGTGTAGTCCGGCCAATCATGTCGGCCTTTCGACGGCTACGGATACACCGGGCTGGAAGCGAGCCGACGACAGGGGTTCAAATCCCCTACCGAGCATCCTTTTATCCGCGACCGAACGATGTCGATCACAATCTTCACAGACTCGCGATCAGAAGACGAGACTCACGTACAGAGCTACGACACACGTTACGCCCGACAGCAGAATACTTTTATACGAAAGCAATCAACCAACTTATTGGTATGACGGAGAAGACAGATTCACTCAGAGATCTGTATCTCGAGATCACGAGCGAAGAGACGCTCACCGAACACCAGCGTGAGGACCACTCTCGGGCACCGATCGAGGCCGAAGACGCAGCGGTCGACGAGGTCGTTGCCGACGTGGCGCGCCAGGATGGCCTCGACGAGGCAGTCGAGGGTGTCGAGACGGTCGAACCCACGCCCTGACACCTCTTGTTCACAGGTGGGTCTCCCGGGTCCGGGGGAAAACCGGTAACGTGAAGCCGCGAGAACCGTAACGCACAGTGATGACACAATGTGTCGGGAGTCCGATTGCTGGAGAGACCATCGGCATCGTCGGAGCTGGGTTCGGTGGGTTATCGGCGGCGGCACATCTAGCCGATGCCGGCGCCGAGGTCACGATTCTCGAACAACACGACCACGCCGGCGGGTACGCCGGGCGGATCGAACGCGACGGGTTCCGGATCGACACCGGTCCATCCTGGTACTTGATGCCCGAGGTGTTTGACCGGTTTTTCGAGTCGTTCGGGCGGTCCCAGTCGGAGTTTTACGAGCTCACCCAGCTCGATCCGATGTATCAGATCGTCTGGAAAGACGGTGACGAACAGCTGGTACCAGCCGACCGCGCCGGACAGAAGGAGCTGTTCGAGTCCTACGAGGACGGCGCCGGCGAGCGTCTCGATGCGTACTTAGCCGACGCCGCGGAGGCCTACGAGCTCGGGATGGACCGGTTCGTCTACCCGAGCCGGTCGCGGCTGCGGGACATGCTGGATCCCGACATCCTGCGCTCGGCGCGAGCCTTGCCGAAACTGCGGACGATGGACAGCTACGTCGGTGGGTACTTCGACCACCCGAAGCTGCGCCAGATCGCAGAGTACAAACTGGTCTTTCTGGGCGGATCGCCGTACAACACGCCGGGAATCTACACGTTGATGAGCCACGTCGATATGAACCTCGGGGTCTACCACCCTACGGGCGGGATCGCGAGCGTGATCGACGCGTTCGTCGAGGTCGCGACCGATCTGGGCGTCGAGCTCGAAACTGGCACCGAGGTAACGAGTATCGAGCCACAGGGAGAGGAGTTTCTCGTCGGCACGGACGGCGCAGACCGGAGGTTCGATCGGGTGGTCTCGAACGCGCCGCCGCCGTTTGTCGAACGCGAGCTGCTCCCCGAGACGTACAACCGCCGCGAGGAGTACTGGGACACGCGCACGTACGCTCCGTCGGCGTATCTGATGTACTTCGGCGTCGAGGGCGATGTCGACTTAGAACACCACGCGCTCGTATTACCGACCGACTGGAAGCCCCACTTCGATGCGATCTTCGAGGAGCCAGCCTGGCCCGATGATCCGGCCTACTACGTGCACGTCCCGACGAAGACAGATCCTTCGGTCGCACCCGAGGGCCACGAGATCGTGTTCGCACTCGTCCCGCTGGCTCCGGGACTGGACGACGACGAAGAGACCCGCGAGCGGTTCCGAGAGATGATCCTCGACGATCTGTCCGAGAACGCCGGCGTCGAGTTCCGCGACCGGATCGTCCTCGAAGAGACCGCGACGATCTCGGAGTTCAGCGAGAAGTTCAACGCCCCTGGCGGGACCGCGCTGGCCCTCGCACACACGCTCGATCAGACCGGCCCGCTCAGACCCGGCCACCGTGCGCCGGGACTCGACGGGCTGTACTATGTCGGTGCCTACACGAACCCCGGCATCGGGATGCCGATGTGTATCCTCAGCGGCGAGCACGTCACAGAGGCGATCCGCGAGGACGCGAGCGGCGGCTTGGGCCCGTCGGTGGTGCCGACCTCGACGCTCAGGTAGCCGATCAGTACCGGTATCAGTATCAGTAATAGTATCAGTATCAATATCAGTACTCTCTGAGCCGAGACTGTACCCCCGCCACGAGCGTCGACTTGCGTCGGAGTGCCGACAGCGAGACCGGCAGCTGATCGGCCAGCGTCGCGACGGCGCCGTGGAAGGTCTCGGCGGTTGCCGGCGTCTCGTCGAAGGCGTGGCGGACGCCTTCCCTGACCTGCCAGACGCCGACGGGTGCCCAGTAGGCGTCCCGGGCGTGTCGGATCACGAGACAGGTCGCCTGTCGGTCTCTCTCGGCGAGCTCTTCGAGCACGGCCAGCCGGGCGGCGTGGTAGGCGCCGGCCGTCTCCTCGACGTAGCCCGTCCGTCCCTCCGAGCCTTCCCTGTCGGCAGCTAGGTGATACTGTCCGTCTGGTTCGGGGTTCCAGATGCTGCCCGGTGCCTTCAGCTCGAGTAGCTCGAACTCCCAGTCGCCGGGGGCGAGTACCACCCAATAGTCGTTCCCGAGGTAGCTGTTCTGCCAGACCTCCACCTGGTCGACACTGGACGACGACCGGATCCGCCCGCGCTGGTAGGCGCCGACGGCGTCGTCGACGGCGGTGATCGACCACCGAGTGGGAACCAGCCGCCGCTGCTCGGTCCGGCCCAGGGCGCCGGCAGAGAGAATCGTGTTGATCTCGTACACGTCGAATCCACGCCGGTAGAGATACGTCATCGCCCCCTCGGCCGCCCAGTCGTCGTCACTGAGGGTCTTCTGAACCGGCTGCGGGACGTGTGGGTTCTCCGCGAGCGTCGCGTCGGTCGCCCTGGCTCTCGGCCCGGTCGGGGTCGCGATGTCATCGACCGAGAGATCGAGCTCTGGGCGCCCGTCGAGATCTACCTCCACGTCGACCGGCCGATCCGCGATCGCGACCTCTCGCTGGACTCCCAGAAATCCCTCCCAGGCGTCAGCTGCTTCGACCCGCGTGGGTCGCGAGGAGTTCAGCAGGCTCGTCCGGCGCGTGAGCACGTCGTCGATTCCGAGCCCCTGCTCGTACCACGCTCCGCTCGTAGCGAACGCGGCGGGATCGGCGTCTCGAGCCATCGGAGCGAGCACGCCGGCCGATACTCGTGGGTACTCAGACTGACCGACGAAAATCTCCGGAGCCGTGGCGCCAAATAGCGACTCTCCCTGGACGGTTTCTTCGAACTGCCGTTCGACGGTCTCGAGGTGGTCGGTGATCGCGTAGGACTTCTCTCTGGCGAGCCGCCGCCGTTCGGCAGCCTCGTCGCGCTCGAACCCCTCGATGAACTCGTCGAGACGCATCGCATGCGGTTGTGCCCGAGACCGCATCAATCTGTCTGCTTTTGCTCGAATCGCCGAGCGGGCGAGGCAATCGGTGCGATCAGCTACGGATGCCCATCGCCTCGATCTGCTCTTGGTACCGGTTGCGGATCGTCACCTCGGTCACCTGTGCGACGTCGGCGACCTCGCGTTGGGTCTTTTTCTCGTTGCAGAGCAACGATGCCGCGTAGATCGCGGCCGCCGCGTACCCCGTGGGCGATTTTCCAGAGAGCAGGCCCTTCTCTGCGGTCGTCTCGATGATCTCGGCGGCTTTGGTCTCGACTTCTTCCGAAAGCTCGAGCTGTGAGCAAAACCGGGGAACGTACTTTTTCGGATCGACCGGCCGCATCTCGAGACCCAGCTCCTGGGAAATATACCGGTAGGTGCGGCCGATCTCTTTGCGCTCGACGCGGGACACCTCGGAAATTTCCTCTAAGCTCCGGGGGATCCCTTCCTTCCGACAGGCGGCGTACAACGCGGCCGTCGCCACGCCCTCGATCGACCGCCCGCGGATCAGGTCGCCGTCCAAGGCGCGTCGGTAGATCACCGAGGCGACCTCTCGAACGGAGCGTGGGACGCCAAGCGCCGAGGCCATCCGGTCGATCTCAGAGAGCGCAAACTGGAGGTTTCGCTCGCCGGCGTCTTTTGTCCGGATCCGCTCTTGCCACTTGCGCAGTCGGTGCATCTGGCTGCGCTTTTTCGAGGAAATCGAACGCCCGTAGGCGTCTTTGTCTTTCCAGTCGATGGTGGTTGTCAGCCCCTTGTCGTGCATCGTCTGTGTCGTTGGCGCGCCGACCCGGGACTTCTCCTGGCGTTCTTGGTGGTTGAACGCACGCCACTCCGGGCCAGGATCGATGTTCCCCTCCTCGACGACGAGTCCGCAGTCCTGACAGATCAGCTCTCCCCGGTCTGCGTCCTTGACGATGTTCTCCGATGAACACTCAGGACAGGTGCGAGCCTCGCTCGTTTGCTCCCCGTCGGCCTCTGTCTCGGACTCGCGCTGGCGCTCCCGCTGACGACTAGGCCGTGTCATTACGTTTTTAGGGTAGCAGGATTGCGAGACTTAAAGCTTGGGTAAGTATCTTGTGGTCACAGTGCGGTCACAATGCGAGACCCGAACGCACAAAGCCTGGCAGGACCGTACGTCATCCGATGCCAGTGATACGGTGCGATCCGGAGCAGGCCCGGGGCCGGCTCGCGGCGGCGGGGGCGTCGATCGAGTCCGGAAACACGCCCCACGAGCGCTGGCGGGCGGAACACGCCGGCGCGACGGCGGTCGCGTACGACGACAAGGTAGTGCTCCAGGGACAGGCGACCGACCGCCTCGAGGGCCTGCTCCGCGGGGAGAGCGGGCGTGTGCACCTGTACGTCGACGGCGCGGCGCGGGGCAATCCCGGCCCGGCGGCGATCGGCTGGGTTCTGGTGACCGACGACGGTGTGCTCACGGAGGGCGGACGCCGGATCGGGGAGACGACCAACAACCGTGCCGAGTACGAGGCCTTGCTCCACGGGCTCGGGCTCGCGGCCGAGTACGGTTTCGATTCGGTCATCGCACGGAGTGACTCCGAGCTGGTCGTCAAGCAGGTCACCGGCGAGTGGTCGGTCGAGCACCCCCAGTTGCGCGAGTACCGCGTCCAGGTCCGAGAGCAGCTGCGTGCGTTCGAGGAGTGGTCGCTCTCGCACGTTCCACGAGAGGTCAACGAACGAGCCGACCGACTCGCCAACGAGGCCTTCGATGAGTGACGAGCTTCCAGACGAGACGATCGAGCGTGCGGTGCGGCTCACCCGGTGGGCTCGTCGCGAAACGGCACCCGAAGCCGACCAGCACCGGGCCCGTCGCGACGAGCTGCTCGCGACCCACGGGTACGTTGCCCGGGTTCGCGAGGACGGGACCGACCGGCTCGTGATCTACCCAGACGCGTGGGCCGAGGACGGGACGATTCGGCGGGATCGGATCGACGATATCGATCAGGCGATCGAACGGCCGCTGGTCGCACGACCCGACGACTGGGAGGCCGTCTGGGAGCACAACCGCAAGCTGGCCGAGCTCGTCGAGTCCGACCACGGGTCGGTCCACGGCGAGAACGCGCTCGCGCTCGCGGAGTTTGCCAGCAATCACTACGCGACACGGATCGAGCAGCTTCCGAGCGAGGCGCTCGAGGAGTTTCTTACCGAGTACTTCCCGCGGAACGCCTGGCCGTCGGCTGCACAACGAGCTGTCGTCGAAAAATCGGTACAGCTGACGTTTGGGATTGCCGGCGAGCCGAGCCCGTTATAGAGCCTGCTCGAGGGCGGTCTGCAGGTCCTCGCTCCGGTCGTCGTCGGTCGCGATCCGGGCGACCTGCCACTGGAGCTGATCGAGCAGCGCCTGGTAGCCGTCCTCGGTGAGCGCGTACTGGTTCGTGCGCTTGTCGAGTTCGCTCTTCTCGACGAGCCCCATGTCGACGAGATCATCGAGATTCGGGTAGAGCCGACCGTGGTTGACCTCGGACTCGTAGTAGTTCTCAAGCTCGCGCTTGATGGCGAGTCCGTACCGTGCTTCTTCCGCAAGAATCGTCAGAATGTTTTCCTGAAACGCCGATAGTTCGCGTGCGATACCTGGTGTGTCAGTAACAGCTTGGGTCTCTGACATACTTAGATAGATGCCACTTACGCACTTAATACTTTGGAAATAATGCAAAAGCGCCGGGGTGACAGACACTCAGTAAAAATTCACCCCGAGTGAACGTATCGGGTGAGTTATTACTGAGCACCGCCGTGCTGTCCGTTCGTATGTACTGGCTTGGTTCGGGACCGAAAGTAGTTTTTGGACTCGCTTGGAGTAACGATACATGACCGACCTCTGGCGAGACCTCGAGACCGGCCCGAACCCACCCGAGACGGTGTACGCAGTCGTCGAGTGTCTCAAAGGCGAGCGCAACAAATACGAGTACGACAAGGACGTTCCGGGTGTCGTACTCGACAGGGTGTTACACAGCAACGTCCACTATCCCTCGGATTACGGGTTCATGCCACAGACCTACTACGACGACGAGGATCCGTTCGACGTGTTGGTTCTCGTCGAGGACCCGACCTTCCCCGGGTGTGTGATCGAGGCCCGTCCGATCGCACTGATGCGCATGGACGACGACGGCGAGAAAGACGACAAGGTCATCGCAGTCCCCGACGAGGACCCTCGCTACGACCACATGACCGACCTCGAAGATCTCTCCCAGCAACGCCGAGACGAGATCGCCGAGTTCTTCGAGACCTACAAGAACCTCGAATCGGGCAAACGGACCGAAACGCTCGGCTGGGAGGACCGGGCGGCCGCGAAAGCGGCGATCGATCACGCACGCGAGCTCTACCAGGAGAAGTTCGGTAGCCAGTAGGTATACCTCCGAAACATGACGCGGGCACCCTCGATGAATTATAATCATCAGTAATTACTTGTACCCACAGTTCCAACTGTGAGGTGATGAGTGTTAGACAAACCCCCGTGGGCGTGGACCACCTGACGGTCGTTCCAGAAAACTGCGAGCGCGACGGGGACAGGGACCGAGACGACGAGGACGGGTAACGTTTCGCTGAGTTGGGACGTGTGAACCGACACCGCGGTGTCGGTGGGGAACATTCTTGTGGCGTAGTTCTGTATCGGCTATATGGGGCTGATCGATCGACTGCGTAGCGACACTGGACAGAAGGTCGTCTTTCTGGGGATCGACGGCGTGCCGTACAGTCTGCTCTCGGGGCACTTCGACGAGTTCGAGAATCTAGCTGCGATCGCAGAGGAGGGGGCAGCGGGTCCGATCGACAGCATCGTGCCGCCGGAATCAAGCGCCTGCTGGCCGGCGCTCACGACCGGGTTGAACCCCGGCGAGACCGGCGTCTACGGCTTTCAGGACCGGGAGATCGGAACCTACGACACGTACGTCCCGATGGGCCGGGACGTCCAGGCCGAGCGCCTGTGGAGCCGGGTTCAGGCCGAGGATCGGGACACAGTGGTGATGAACGTCCCGGTGACGTTCCCGCCGGAGCGATCGCCCCAGCGGATGGTCTCGGGCTTTCTCTCGCCGGATCTTGAGGAAGCTGCCTACCCCGACGAGTTCCGGTCGTTCCTGCGCGAGCGCGAGTACCGCATCGACGTCGATGCGAAACTCGGCCACGACGAGGACAAGACCGCCTTTCTCGAGGACGCACACGAGACCCTCGACAGGCGCTTCGAGGCGTTTCGCGACGTGTTGACCGGCGGGGGCTGGGACCTGTTTTTTGGGGTGTTCATGACCACCGACCGGATCAATCACTTCCTGTACGGCGACTACGCACACGAGGGCGAGTACCACGAAGAGTTTCTCGAGTTTTACCGCAAGCTCGACCGGTATATCGGTCGCCTTCGAGAGGAACTGCCGCCGGAGGCAACGCTGCTCGTGGCCTCAGATCATGGATTCACGAGCTTGGAGTACGAAGTGAACGTAAACGAGTGGCTCCGTCAGGAGGGGTGGCTCTCCTATCGGACCGACGACCCCGACGAGCTCGGCGACATCGCTGGAAAGACTCGTGCTTACTCGCTGATTCCGGGACGATTTTACATCAACCGGGAGGACCGAGAACCCCGTGGGTGCGTCTCGGAAGCCGACTACGAACAGGTCCGAGAGGAGCTCGCGGTCGCCGTCGAGGCGCTGACCGGTCCCGACGGGAACCCAGTCGTCGACAGGGTAGTCAGGAAAGAAGAGGCGTTTCGCGGGAGCCACGTCGACATCGCGCCCGACCTTATCGCTATTCCGGCGGACGGATTCGACATGAAAGCCGGATTCGGAACCGACAAATCAGTGTTCACGACGGGGCCGCGTAACGGGATGCACACCTTCGACAACGCCTCGCTGTTCATCGACGATCCCGACGCCACCGTCGACGACACCGACCTCTACGACGTCGCGCCGACGATCTTGTCGCTACTCGATATCGAGTACAAGCGCGGTGAGTTCGACGGCGTCTCGCTCGTGTGAGACGGAGGCGGTCAGTCGTAGACGAGGTGTCGAACCACGGAGTGTGTCACCAGCAGTATACTACCATACAACAGCTACCGGGCGCGTGCGCAGTTCACCCCCGAGAGCAGGGAGACGTGCCCGTGAGGGTCAAAACAGCCCGTCGAGATCGTCTGTCGTGAGCTCCTCGACTGGATCGGGTCCGTCGTCGAGTTCGTCGGTCGCGTCTCGGGCACGGTCCAGAAACTCTTGGACGCGCCGAGACCGCTCAACGCCACCGAGCAGCACAAGTGCTCCGAGCTGATCGCTCTCGACTGGAAAATCTCCACCACGAACCTGCAGCGACCCGGTCTCATCCTCAACCCACGACCGCGCCCGTTCTACGCCTTTCCGTGCGATCCGGTCGGGCTCCCCAGCAATCACGAGTAACGCTGCCTCGGCTTCGACCGCGTCCGGGAGGCTCGTTCCTGTCAGCAACGCCTTGCGTGTAACGCTTGTGATCGTGTTGACGTTTTCCTCGGCCTCCGGAGAGGCATCTGCTCGTGCGTACCCGATACTCGCCAGGCCGCCCCTGGCAAGCGTGTTGATCACCTCGGAGGAATCGACGACGCTCTCGCCGACGCCGTCGGTTGCCTCGCCCGCCGCGAGCAACAGCCCGACCCGACGCGCAATCCGGCGGTTGATCTCGGCGAAGCCTTCCTCGACGCTCTGGTCACTTTGGCGCCAGGCGTCGTTGTCGATCAGGAGTGCTGCGTCGGCCTCGCGGGCGACTGTTTTGAGCGAGCGTCCGGCGTTTGCCTGGTAGAGCGCCCCCTCGTCGCGCCCGGGAAGGATCCCGAGCACGTACACCGGGACGTCATACACGGTCCGGAGCTCGGCGGCGAGGGCCGGCGCACCGCCCGATCCGGTGCCGCCGCCCAAGCCGGCGACGACGACGATCGCCTCGGCCTCCGTCGAGACCCGGCCATCGAGGGCCTCGAGCACCTCGGTTGCCCTGCTTTGCATGATCTCCGCGCCGAGCTCGTTGTCTCCGCCGACGCCGTGACCGTTCACTCGATCCCGCCCGATCAACACGGTATCAAGATCGAGTGCTTGCAGGTCGGCAGCAGCTGTATTGACCGCGAAGGCACCTCTAACCGCACCGAACCCCATTTCTCGGTCGAACTCGACGACCGCCTGTGTCACCTTCCCTCCGGCCTGACCGACCCCAATCAGGGCGACTTTCATAGTTGTACTGTGATCGGTGTAGCTAATGAACGTTGGGCACACTCTCAGACAGGTGTGACAGCCCGGTATTGATATATCAATATATGATTTATAGCGTGGGCCTGGACCCACAGTTTATCAGATATCGCATCTCTGTATAGTAATTATTGTATAAATAACAGAGTAGGTGGTATACATATAGCCGATTGCGTAGACTTACGTATAATATATCCACATGTTACGGACTGGGACCGACGGCTACCACGAGAGAAAACATGCGTCTCTATGAGAGGGCACAGCAAGTGCTGAAGCCCCGCGTGCGCTGGGTGTAAACCGGCCGAGGTCCCGTGGTGAGTCACTTTGTCTGCTCACGCTCTGCCCGACTCAGGAGCTGGCTCCTACCGCTTCCCTCGGCTTGAACTCGGCCACATTACCCCGGACGTGGAGGAATTTTCAGGCGGGAGGCCGATTCGGAGCCAGATGTACCCTGTGGGCGATTGATCGGTTGAGGTGTCTCCTCTGCTACCGACGGGAGCGGCAGTCGATGACGACTCTCTCTCGGGGCTAGATTACGGCGATTCGCCTGAACGGGCCAGTTGACCTCTCAGATTATTATTCTAACACCACTTGCTCACGCCAGACGCACTGCATCGAATCCGACAGAGAACCCAGGTACAGTAGCCCGTTGTGTATCCAGTGGGCACGGGTCTACCTCAGCATAGATCGAAGACATCTTCCGCTACAGAATTCATCCCGTTTGGGAACAGCTGAAGCCGTGTCTGTGTTAATTAGCTGTGATTAACCGATATAGAAACGTACCTCTCCGGATCGGTCTCAGCACCGTGAGTTCGCGACGGGACGGCGATACCGAACGAGACGACGGGTACAGGTGGTCGTTGCGTCTGACTCGGGCTTCCGATGTAACCACGCCAAAGGATGGCCTTCAGAAGCCGAAGATATCGAAAACATCGACTGCCAAAATGTCTAAGAGATGATATAGTCCGGTTTTTCCGATTGTCTGAGCGATTCGCACCGGGAGATCATCGGGTCTCACGTGCTACTATCTTCCCCTCTGGTAGAGAGCACAGTCCTCCTTCCGAGCCGTAATGTCGATCTGCTGGGTGTCGATCGGGCAATATCTGCATCCGTACCCGACTGTAAGGTCTGATGTCGTCGCTGCATCAGGGGATACAGCGAAGTGAGACCACGGACACGACCACCGAACGCTCGCTGATCGAGTCCACCGCCGAATACACCCGATCACAGCAACTTCCATGGAGATCGTAGGAGCACTACCTGAACATCCGACCTCATTTAAAGACGCCTTGGCTCCGTTTTCATAGCATCTTAGTGAGGGCATTACTGGACTGTACCGGCTATCGGAGGTTTCTCTCACTCCGGAGAGTTCTTTCGACTCAGATGTATACTGGTGGTGCGTTGTTCGTGACCCACCGGTGGACAGTCGTCACGGCTGTCCAATCTTTCGGAGACAGGGGCTTACAAAATTTTAGGTGTGTACCTACTATTGCATGTTGGTAGAGGCGTGGATCATGTGCTATATACGATATTGCAGGCACAAATAAGAGACTTTAGATGTGAGTCTACCAGTAGATTGAACTTCCGGGGGGTCAAACGGCCGGTATGAGCAGTGAGTCGGGAAGCGATACGACCCGAACTGTAGTACAGACCTACGTTCCGGCCTACCAGCGCGAGCAGTGGGACGCTCACGCCGACGAGCTCGGGATGAGCCGCAGTGAGTTCGTCAGAACGATGGTGCAGGCCGGTCGACGGGGATTCGGCGCCGAGACGAACGATCAGTCCGAGGGAACAGATGACGAAGAGTTCACGGCACAGATCGAGGCCGCTCTCGAGGACCGTCAGCCGGCTTCCTGGGAGGAGCTGCTCGAGGCGGTCGTTGGCGACGTCGAGACCGAAGTCGAACGGGCACTCGAGACACTTCAGGCGGCCGATCGCGTCCGGTACAGCGGCCCCGAAGGCGGATACATCCTCGAAGACGAATGAGCGAAACCCAGCACGACCCGGTTGGGTATTTCCTCGAGGACATCACCTACCAGGGGAAGTCACCGCGCACGCAAGCAGCCTACGAGCGCGTTCTCAGGGACTTCGAGACGTATCTCGAGGGGCGAAACCTGGGGTTTGCGGAGGCAAACCACCGGGACTGTATGGCCTATGTCCACCAGCTACGGGGCACGGTTGCCGAGAGCACGGTCGCGACCTACACCTCCTACCTCCACCGGTTTTACGATTACATGGTACGGGTCGACGAGCTCGAGGACAACCCGATGGCGGTGGTCGTCGAGGAGGTCGACGAGTCGATCACGGCCGATCCCGCCCGCCGAGAGCTTACCGTCTCGGAGATGCGGTCGTTCGTGGCGGAGATCGATCACCCGCTCGACCGTGCGGTGATCGTAACGCTGCTAAAAACGGGCATACGGGCGGGCGAGTTGTGTAATCTCGACCGTCGCGACCTCAACCTCGGGGATGGCTCCGGTGTTCATCGGCCTCGACTCGATGGGCGGCCAGACTCACTGTACGTGGATGATACGCCCACACAGGGAGAACGCTACAACGGTGAGCGCCGGACTGCCTCGAACAAACGCCAGCGGGCGACGACGATCCCTGTCGACGGCGAACTCGCCGGTGTACTCGAACGGTGGCTCGCGGTACGTCCGGACCCTGTATCTGGGGCCGACCCGCTGTTTATGAGTACGACAGACAGCTGGGGCGAACGCCTCACTACCGATATGGTCCACCACGTCGTCGAGCGCCACGCCCGCGAGGCCGGCTGGTACCGGGACGGTGGTGGCCCCGAAGAGAACGTCACACCGCATTACTTCCGGCACTTTTTCACGACACACCTGCGGGATCGAACCGGCGACCGTGGCGTCGTCAAGTACCTCCGTGGGGACGTGGCGAGTGACGTAATCGACACGTACACCCACGACTGGGGTGACACCGTCCGGCGGGTTTACGAGAGCCATATCTATTCTGTCCTCTCTACCCCGACCGAATAGCTGTCGCCACGGCCTCGATAAACCCTATGTTGCGATATCAAAGCCAACGAAATAGCGCACACTCAGCGTGCGGTTTGCGGGGTCGGATATCCACGGAGTTGGCACTGATGCTGTCTCTCGACGGTATCAGAAACTGCGCGCCTACGTCAGGCGTTCGGTGGGGTGACGAGTGACTCGACGTCCTCGTGTCTGAACCGCCCGAGGATCTCGCCGGTGATCGTCTTGAAGTAGCTGTAGAGGGCTCCTTCTTCCGCAGCACACTGTGACATACCCTGTGCTTGGGTCATATCGTACGAGCACGGAATAACAAGCGAGCGGTCCGTGTCGGAGTCGATCAGCTCGATCGCGACGTACATCACACCCTGAATCGCGCTTCCGTACACGAGATCCTCCGTGAACTCCGTCTCGTCGTAGACGTCTCTGAGCGTGTCAGTGTAGTTGTTGGGAATCACGTGTATCAGCCCGAACCGGTCGTGGTCTTTCATGTCCTTGCTGACGGTGTCGGTGTGTGCGGCCATGACGACCTCGGACTCCCAGCCGTCGGCACGTCGATCCTCCGCGATCAGCTTGGCTTCCTCGAGCGTGCGTTCCCAGGCCTTGATATGCTCTTCGCCGAGCTGTTCTCGCCGGCGGACAAACGGATCCTGTTCAGGGTTCATTAAATCAATATGGTCGGTCGAGCGGAATAACTCTTTTCGACCACGCTCGTCAGATCCCAAAGGCCAGCTCCATGAGCAACGAGATCCCCAGGGTCATGATACCGGCGATAAACACCTTCGTTCCGACCCGGAGTCGGACTGTCGGAGCTGGCCGACGAATCCACCGCACTGGCGGGATGGCCCACGCAATGCGCTCGAACCGCGTCCCACGGGCACTCATCGTCGGACCATCTAGGTCTGCCATCGATCGCGGCCAGAGTTTGACCGTCGCGTATCCGATCAGGATCCACCCGGCAAAGAAGACGAGCCGCTTCCCGCGGACGAAGCCGCCACCGGTCGCGATACCCACGCCGATCGCACCGGCCGCGACGGCGACTGCCACCACGGCGGCGTACGTGAGTGCGCTGGCCCAGATTCGAGCGAGCACTACCGTTCGCTCTCGAGAGAGGGCCATGGCCATCTCAGTGGCGTTCGTCGATGACGGACGTCGTGTCGCGGTACTCCGGAGCGTGTCTGTGACAGTAGCTGGTCCGCCCGTTCTCTCCAATCTCGAAATGTTCGGGGAGGACTGGATCCTCACCACCCTCCGGATCGACCCCGTCACAGACGCTCCCGAACTCCGCGTTGAGCCGGTCGAGTGCAGTCTGCTCGTCGTGGTTCGATGCGGCCTCGGCAACGCGAGACAGCGTCGACTCGACTTCCTGTGGGAGATCGAGTCCGCCAAACAGCTCCTCGTAGGTCTCCTCGACGGTCGCGAAGCGAGTCTCCATCCCGAACCGCTCGCGGAGCCGCTCTCTGATCGATCGGCTGGCACGCATCCGTTCGCGGAGGATCTCACGGAAGGCGTTGATCCCGTCCCAGATGTCGTCGTCTAAGTCTCTGTACTCCTCCGGACGGATTCTCGCCGGACACCGCGTACTGAACGGACAGCCGGTCGGTGGAAACCGCGGGTTCGGCGGGGTCCCGTGAAGCGTGATCCGATCGCGCCGTTGTGTCGGGTCGGGAACGGGAATCGCCGAGAGGAGCGCGTGGGTGTACGGGTTCGCCGGGTCGGTGAACAGCTCTTCGGTCGGACCGATCTCCATGATATTCCCGAGATACATGACCGCAACCCGGTCACAGATATGCCGGACCACCGAGAGATCGTGGGCGATAAACAGGTAGGTGAGGTCGAACTCCGCCTGTAGCTCCTCGAGTAGATTGATTATCTCGGCTTGCACGGACACGTCTAGGGCGCTTACGGGCTCGTCTAGGACGATGAACTCGGGATTGAGCGCCAGGGTCCGAGCGATCCCGATCCGTTGGCGCTGTCCCCCCGAGAACTGGTGTGGATACCGGTAGTAGTGTTCTCCAGCGAGTCCGACCTGATCGAGCAGCTCCTTGACCCTGTTGCGACGCTCGCGTGGGGTCTTCCACCCGTGGACATCGAGTGGTTCGCGGATGATCTCGCCGACCGTCATCCGGTCGTTGAGACTCGAGTCCGGGTCCTGGAACACCATCTGAGCGTTCTGGCGCCACTCGTAGAGCTGGTCGCCCCGCAGCTCCGTGATGTCGGTCCCGTCGAACAGCACCTCGCCGGCCGTGGCGTTCTCGAGCTGGATGAGCGTTCGGCCGAGCGTCGTTTTTCCGCATCCCGACTCTCCGACCAGGCCGAGCGTTTCCCCACGGAAAATGTCAAAGGAGACGCCGTCGACGGCCTTGACTGGCCGATCACTGAACAAGCCACCACTGTCGTAGTAGGTCTTGAGACCACGCACTTCGACCATCGGCTCACGGTCGGGTTGCATCTCGGCGGCCGCTCGCGTCGTGTTCTGGCTCATTTGGTGTCACTCCGATTACGTTCTCTGTGCTGGGAAACGGCCTCGGCGGTCGAGACGTCCTCAGGGTACAACAGGCAGGCAGCAGTGTGGTCTGGGCTGTCTGCGTCGACCGGGACCGACACTGGGTGGACCGCCTCGCACTCGTCGAATGCCTTCGGACACCGTGGAGCGAACCGGCAGTCGGTGGCCGGCTCGTTTGGCGTCGGTACGCTTCCCTCGATCGTCGAGAGCTGCTCGCCGGCCTGCCGTCCGGGGATCGACTCGAGTAACCCTCTGGTGTAGGGGTGTTTCGGGGCCTCAAACAAGGGCACAACATCCGCAGATTCGACGATTTCCCCGGCATACATCACGTTGACCCGATCGGAGACGTCGGCGATCACGCCCATGTCGTGCGTAATGAACATCACGGCGACGTCCCGTGACTCTTGGATCTCTGCAATCAGATCCAGAATCTGTGCCTGGATGGTCACGTCGAGTGCCGTCGTCGGTTCGTCACAGATCAGCATCTCCGGCTCGCAGGCGAGTGCCATCGCGATCACGGCCCGTTGGCGCATCCCTCCGGAGAACTGGTGTGGATACTCGTCGACCCGGCGGCGTGCATCGGGGATCCCAACTGCCTCCAGCAGGTTCGCCGCCTCGTTGGTCGCCGCTTTGCCAGACAGCCCTTGGTGCAGGCTGAGCGCCTCTTCGATCTGGTTGCCGACGGTGTAGACTGGGTTCAGGCTGGTCAGCGGGTCCTGGAAGACCATCGCGATCCGGCCACCGCGCATCTTTCGCTGTGGCGTTCCAGAGAGTCGGCTGATCTCGACGAACCCGTCCTCGATATCCGCGGGCGTGTCGGCGCTCCCTTCGGTCACGAACACACATTCGTCTCCGTCGGTGAGTCCCACCTCGTCGCCGTATCCGGCCGCCGCGACATCGACGACCGGAACCTGTGTCGGAGTCTCGTAGCCGAACTCTGCGGGCGTCGCGTCGGTCCGTGCGAACAGTTCCGAGGGATTGTACGACGCCTCGAGCGTCGCGACATCGACCGTCCGCCCGGGGAACGACTCTGCGAACGCACGGACCGTGTCACGGTTGAGATACCGGACGCTGCTGCCCCGGAGGACACGCCCGGGCGACTCGACCAGTCCCATCAGCGACCGGGCTGTGACGCTCTTTCCGCTGCCACTTTCGCCGACAAATCCCACGGTCTCCCCGGGATCGATGTCGAAGCTGATCCCGTCGACCGCGCGAATCGTCTCCTTTTCGGTGAAAAACGCCGTCTGGAGGTTCCGGACGTCGATGAGCGGCCGGTCCGACCGTTCGCGCGATCGGATCGTCTCGACAGCCATGAGATCAGGCACCTCCTCCGGCAGTCGCAGTTTCACTCTCTTCGACGTCGGCCTCGGGGTCGATCGCGTCGCGGATCGCGTCGCCGAGTGCGTTGAACGCGACGACGACGAGCACGATCGCAATCCCCGGAATCGTCGCCACGTGCCAGGACGATGTCGACACGTACGATTGACCGCCGTCGATCAACCGGCCCCACTCTGGCGTCGGCGGGTTGATGCCGAGTCCGAGGAACGTGAGCGCGGCCGTCGAGATAATGACGCCGCCGATCAGCAGCGACGCGTAGATCAGGATGTACCCGGCGATGTACGGAGCCATGTGTTTGCGCATCGTCCGCAACGGCGTCTGCCCGTAGCTTTTGGCCGCGTCGACCCACTCTTCCTCGGCTACCTGCAGCGAGGGACCACGGATGGACCGCCACATCCCGGGCCAGAGCGTAAACGCAAAGATCAGCGCGAGCAAGAAACCGCCGTCGAGCGGCTCGGCAAGCGGGTGATTCCCCTCTTGGAACACCACAGAGAGCAACATAATAAGCAGTAGTGCCGGAATCGCTTGGATCGTATCGCTCGCAACGACAGTTGCAATGTCGATGATTCCCTTATAATACGCCGCAAGCAGCGAGAGCACCACCGCGATTAGTGCACCCAGGCTGATTGCCGTCACGCCAATTATCAGCGACGTACGTGCGCCATACGAGAGGTGTGTCATCATGTCCTGTCCTCTGTTGGTCGTGCCAAGCGGTGCCCACCGTCCGTACTCGTCGTAACTCAGCGGGCCGATCGTGTTCTGCCCGTCGGATCGACTGTCGAGGTTCGCGAACACGTGTGTGATCTCCTCGACCTCACCGTCTTCGGAGAGATACTGGAACGCGTGTGCGTTGGGCTCGTAGACGTTGTGTTCTGCCAGAACCGGGCTCACGGCTGGCGCCCACAGCGCGAGCACCACGAATGCGAACACGATCGCGAACCCGAACAGTCCCCAGTAGTTGCGGCGGAACCGCCGGATCGTATCGTCCCGCGGGGTCCAGTCTGCCTGTCGGTAGTGCTCACGGTATATCGTGAAGCCACGCCATCCCCAGAACAGACAGACCGTGGCGTAGGTGAACACGAGCCCGGTACGAATTGCCCACGCCCACGCCGGAGAGAGTCCGAGGAACGTTCCCTCCCAGCCGCCGTCTGGCGTCCTGTGCCCCTCGTTCGGGATCGTCTCGCGACCGGTCAGTGCAGGCAACGACTCGGCGAGCGAATCTACCGCTCCGGTGACGGCGGGTATCACTCCGCCGACAGGCGAGAACACGACGGCCACCGCAACGCCTGCGAGGGCGGCCGTCGCGACCACGCGTTTCGCCGTCCGTCGGCCACTGCGTGACAGCTCGAACCCGAGAAAGTCGACCACCGGATCCGGAACACGGCCGGCGAACGGGACGGCAGCGATAAACGCCATGGTGATCGCAGTCACCGCGCCGGCGACCGACCCAGCTGCAGGCCCGAGTGTGTCGGCGACGTTTCCGTCGACGTAGCCTGGGATCCCAGCGAGTCCCGTCAGCAGGAAGCCGATGATGTCAAACAGCTGGGCGAGTCCGGCAAACACCCGGCCGATCTCGAGAAGGATCAACAGCCCAACCCCTGCGAGCCAGATGATCGCCGGGCGAGGATTCTCTCGGACGAGGTCCCGGAACAGTTGCTCGTCTTCTGCACGCTCGTATTCGACCGTCGAATCGGTGTCGGTGTCTCTCAGGCTCATTTGTCATACCCCACGCGGGGATCGATAACGGTGTACAGGAAATCCTGGAGGATGTTCAAAAAGAGGATGAGCAGCGTGAAAATAAACAGGAGTGCACCTGCCATCGGCAGGTCACCCTGCGTGATCGATTGGAAGAAAATGCGACCGAGCCCATTGATGTTGAAGATCTGCTCGACGATCACGGATCCGCCGAGCAACAGAAACGCCTCGCTGGTGATAACCGGCAGCAGTGGAATGAGCGCGTTCCGGAAGATATGCTTCCAGACGATCACCCGACTGGTCAGCCCCTTTGCCTTTGCAGTCTCGACGAAATTCGAGTTGACGGTCTCTAGCATCGCGGTGCGGCCGATCCGGAGCTCCGCGGCCATCGATGCCGACCCGAGAATGAGCGCTGCCGGCAGAATCAGCTTGATATCGATCGCGAGGTTCGTCCAGTTGGTGATGTACGGGACCGGTAACACGGCGAGATCGGTCGTCGAGATCCACTCGAGATCCGGCGTCCCCGTGATACTGATATCCCGGGTCTCGAAGTTTGGACCGAACGTGTACCAGTCGAATCCGAACGGCCCGCCGCCGTCTCGGGTGCGTCGAAGCGCCGCGAGGGCGATGACGCACAGCCAGAAGTTCGGAAGTGCCTGCCAGAGGATCCCGCCGAACGACGCGGAGTAATCGCCCAGCGAGTTCGGGTTGAGCCCCGCGTAGAATCCGAGCGGAATCCCGATAAGCAGCGGCAGCAACACTGCCCAAAAGCCCAGCCAGACGGTCACCGGTGCGGCGTTGATGACGATATCGAGGATGTCACGCTCTGCCTGGACGACCCACGACTGTCCGAAATCGAACGTGATAAACGACCACACGAAGTCGGTGTACTGTTCCCAGAGCGGGTCATTGAGCCCGAGTCGCTCGCGCATGAGGTCCGCGTCGGTTCCGTCGGCTTCCGGTCCGAGACGCGCCGCAACCGGATCGATCGGTCCCATTCTGAGCATCACAAACAGAAAGCTCAGAACCAGAAACATCACCGGAACCGTGAGCAGGACCCGCTTGAGGAAGTACTCCCAGCGGCTCATGGCACCTCACGCTGCGGGGAACTCGTGGCGCACATGCGTCATATCGGTATCGGAAAGAATGCGCTTGGCTAACTAAATGCTTCGATAGTGGAGTGGGTTCCGGAGTTAGGCTTCTTCCTCGAGCTCGGTGTGCCAGTCGAGGTAGAAGCCGTTCGTCTCTGCAGGCATCGTCTCGGTCCGGGTGTTCTTCGGCTCGAGCTGGAAGGAGCCGTACGGAGCAGCGGGCCAGCTCCAGATCCACCCCAGCGTGTACATCTCGAGATCGCCGTCCTCGCCCCGCTGGAGCAGCACGGAGAACTCAGACTGATCGATCTCCATATCGACGCCACTTCCGGCGAGCAGATCGCGGACGAGCTCGGCGGCCGTCTCGAACACCTCACTCACGTAGGTGGTGAGCGTCAGCTCCGCAGGATCGTCTGCGGTGAATCCGCCCTCTTCGAGCACCGCTTGGGCGCCCTGAAGATCGCTCTCGCCGCGGCTGTACGGGTAATCATCGAGGAACGCGTCGTACCCGTCTGCGCCCGTCGGCCAGAGACCCGGCGGCAGGAAGCTGTAGGCCGGCGTTCCACGTCCGGCAAACACTTCCTCGACGACTTGCTCCTTGTCGAGGACGTACGCGACGGCCTGGCGGACCGGTCGCGGGACGTTCGGCGCGTTGAATCCGAAGTAGAACGTGCTCAGCTCCGAAATGCCAACGTAGTTGACCTCCTCGTTGAGCTCGCCAGCCGGCCCGTACGTTCCGACCTCCCGGTTGCGGTCGTCGGTTTCGGCATCGATCGCGTCGGGCTCGTAGGCGAACGTCGGCACGCCGAAGATGTCTGCGTTCTGCTCAAGCGCAAAGGTCCAAGCAGCCTCGTCGTCTTCGATGATCTCCCAGTTGACCGCCTCGACGTCTGCAACCTCACCGTAGTAGTCGTCGTTCCGGACGACACGGACGTCTTCGTCGACGTTGAACTCGTCGAGCTCGAACGGACCGGTTCCGTTCGCGACTTCGGTCGTGAACTCTTGGTGGCTGACTTCGCCGTCGTAGCCCTCGATGTCACCGACGTAGCCCTCCGGGATCACCGCGAAGCTGCTGTATGCGATAACGTCGAGTGCGTCGGGGTTCGGACCGGTGAGCTCGATCTGAAGCGTCCGGTCGTCGAGTACCTCGACCGCAAGCGAGTCAGGAACCGGTTCGCCGTCGTCGTCGCGCTCGACGTCGACACCGAGCCCGACCGGCTGGTTGAGTGTGAACCCGCGTCGCTCCGTGTTCGGGGACTCTACGGTCCGGCGCCAGGAGTATTTCACGTCCTGTGCGGTCACGTCCCTGCCGTCGTGGAAGGTCGCGTCGTCGCGGATCGTGAACGTCCACGTCGTCCCGTCGTCGGAAACCTCGAACTCGTCCAGAAGCTGGTTCTCGACTTCCGTCACTCCGTTCGGGAAGGCGGTGAGGTTCTCGTAGATCTGGGTGATTACTGCCGAGGACGCCGTGTCCGTCGACATGATCGGATCGAGCTCGTCGAACGTACTGTTGATCAGTCCGAGCTCGTCTTGCCCCTCTACCTGTGTCGTGTTGTACTGCTGCCAGTGTGAGCCGAGTGCGCCCGTCAGCGGTACGTCGACGTAGTCGTACCAGAACCGCTCGGTGAACCCGTGATACAGCGGCACGAGGATCGCGTCGTCACGGACGGCTTCCTCCATCTCGACGTATGCCTCCGCCCGGAGGTCCTCGTCTTCGGGGAGCGGGTTCGCCGTCGCGCGCTCCCAGGCAGCCTGGGCCTTGTCGGCGTTCGTCCGCTCAACCGGTTCGTCGTCACCTGGCTCGTCATCGCCTGGCTCGTCGTCGCCAACTTCGTCGTCGCCAACTTCGTCATCGTCATCGTCATCGTCGTCGTCACCGGTACAGCCGGCGAGGCTCACTGCAGCGCCCCCACCCAGGAGCCCGAGGAACCGACGCCGGTTCGAGCTTTCGAGTGACAGTTCGGAGTCTTGGTCGGACATTCTACTCTATAGTTTCACCATAGAGCACAAAAGCCTTCCTTTCGGAGGCGAACGACCCTCCCTGACAGGCTCGCGGACGCCGGCCGGTATCGTGACGGACCAAGCGCGGACAGATCCCTCGGCGCCGGTGGCTGTACAAGCGACGAACTCCCCGAGGGCGCGGATGTCAGTACAGTTCAGTCCGTGTGATCGGCGACGAGCTTGTGCAGCCGGCGACCAGTTCAACGACGAGGATCGTCGGACAGAGAGCCTCCGAATGCTCGATTCACCCTGCGGTAGCGCGGAGGCCCCGGCCTCAACGAGCGAAGCGAAGCGAGTA
>OBKM01000016.1_pt1 | contig 60665 bp, 67 predicted proteins | sample 1519691 | NCBI WGS metagenome assembly OBKM01 (sample SAMEA37050418, study PRJEB22526) | metagenome | biome: saline pan; feature: lake; material: water | place: Egypt | collected 2015 | depth 0.5 m
GACGACGGGACTGACCTGGACCGCCCGGTCGTTCGGACCGACACCGCGATCGACAACACGGACGACGCCTCGCGGGTGGCCCGTGCTGCGCGCGAGGCGCTGGAGGTGGCCGCCTGATGACAGACGACACCCGAACGGGGACCACGACGGGTGGTGTCGGGTTCGAGCCACGGGTGGCGCTCGCGAGTCTCAGCGGGGCTGCCGACGCGTCGTGGGCGCGGGCCGGTGTGTCACACGCGGGTGCAGCAATGCTCGGCGGCATCGCCGTCGACGGGCCGACCCGGGCGGCGGCCCGGAAGATGGTCGCGCGCGGGCGAGCGGAGTTTCTTCCCCCGGACCCGGTTGCGTTTGTCGACGAGCAACTCGGGGCGCTCGCGGACCTGGACCTGCAGGCGGGGGTCAACGTCCGCGCAGCCGGTCACGAGCCACTCGCGGCGGTCGCAACGGTCTGTGCGCGCCACGGTGCGGTGCTGGAACTGAACGCCCACTGCCGGCAGGACGAGATGTGTGACGCGGGGGCCGGCGAGGCGCTGCTGGCGGACACCGACCGCCTCTGTGAGCAGGTCCAGAGCGCCCGCAGGGTGGGTGCGCCGGTGAGCGTGAAGGTCCGTGCGGAGACGGGTGTCGACCTGCCGGCGCTGGCCGAGCGGCTGGCAGGCGCCGGCGCGGCCGCCATCCACGTCGACGCGATGGACTCCGAGGCGGTCGTGGGTGCGGTCGTTGACGCCGCCGACCTGTTCGTCATCGCCAACAACGGCGTGCGCGACCGACAGACAGTCCGGGAGTATCTCGGTTACGGCGCGGACGCGGTCAGCGTCGGCCGGCCGAGCGATGACCCTGCGGTGCTGAGTCGGGTGCACACAGCAACAGAGGAGTGGTTCGCGGCCGGGGCGGGTGCGACGGGCCAGACCGACCCACAGAGCACCGGCCACGCGCCACCGGGGGGTGGCCGGCGATGAGCGAGGAGCCCGACAGCGAGGCGGGCGGCCGGGTGACAGCGCGGACAACGGCACAGAACGCGCAGCTCGCACTCCTGCTGGAGGTGGCGAGCACGCCGAAGCCAGGAAACGTCGACCGGGAGCGGGAGTACCCCGAGCTGCGGTTCGAGCAGTTTCTCGCCGGCGCGGTCGGCACCCACGCGGGGTTCGAGGCGGCCGCCGACGGCGAGGGGCTTGGCGCGGCCTTCGAGCGGGCGATCGCGGGGATGAGCAACCAGACCGGCGGGAACACACAGTTCGGGGCGGTTCTGCTGCTCACGCCGCTCGTTGCCGCGGGCGGGCGGGGCGCGGTGACACCCGAGCGGGCGACGGCGGCGGTCGAGTCGACGGGCGTCGAGGACGCGGTGGCGTTCTACCGGGCGTTCGAACACGTCGACGTGGCGGTCCGGGAGCCCCCCGAGGGGATGGAGCGGTTCGACGTGCGGCGGGGCGGCGAGGCCGTCCCTGCGATACGCGAGCAGGGGCTGACACTCGCCGACCTGATGGAGCGAAGCGCCAGCAGGGACGGCATCGCGGCCGAGTGGACCCGCGGGTTCGGCTGGACGTTCGAGCTCGCGCGGGTCATCGCGGGCGGTGAGGGGCCGGTCACCGAGCGGGCGGCAGCGGCGTATCTCGCCCTGCTCTCACGGGAGCTCGACACGTTCGTCATCACCCAGCACGACCGCGAGACCGCCTACGAGGTCCGCCGGCGGGCCAACGCCGTGCTCCACGACGAGGAGAGCGTCTACCGGTTCGCCGAGGATCTTGTCGACCGCGGTATCAACCCCGGCACGACGGCCGATATCGTCGCCGGCGGGCTGTTCGTCGCGCTCGAACGGGGGCTCCAGGTGTGACCGGCTGGCCAGCCCCTCTCCGGGGGGTGACCGAGTCGGTCGTGACGACGCTCGGCCCGAACGACCGGTACAACGTCGCCGCGCTCGGGATCCACGCACCGGAGAGTCCCGACGGGACAGCCAGACGACCCGACATCGACGACGCGGACCCGCGGGCGAGAACGTGGGGTCGGACACGCACCCGACGTAACTTCGAGGCGCGCGGCGAGGGCTGGGTGCAGTTCCTCCGCGATCCCGTGCTGTTCACCGAGGCGGCGCTCGGCATCCGCGAGGTCGACGAGCCGGTGCTCGACGGCGCGGACGCGTGGGTCCACATCGAGGTCAAGCGCGTGGACACGGGCCGGGACGGCGGGACCGAGTGGGTCGACTGGCGGCTCACACCCGTCGAGAACGGGGTTCGCCGGCGGGTGGTTCCGACGTTCAACCGCGGGTACGCGGCGGTCGTGGAGGCGACTGTCGCCGCCTCGCGGCTCGGGGTCGACGCGTACGACACCGACCAACTGCGCGGGCGTATCGCCTACTTCGAGGAGGTCGCCCGGCGCTGTGGCGGCCCCGAGGAGGTGACTGCCTTCGAGCGCCTGTACGAACTGGTCGACGTCGGAACGTCGTGACGGCCGAGACATCTGTCAGTTTAACTGTGTGTGGCGGCAAGCGGCGGGTATGTCGGAGCGACGCTCCGCGGCGGGGTCGTTCGACCGCGAGCGACTCGCCTGGTTTGTCGGCGTCGTCGCACGGCCACAGAGCTACAGGAACGTTCTGTACCTCCTGCTCGCGGGTGTGCTGGGCTATCTGTACGTCGTGCTGTTCGTGCTCGCGCTCGTTGGCGGGGTCTTCGCCATCTTCGGTGTCGGCGTTGTCGTGCTGTTCGGCGCACTCGTCGGGTCGCGCCTGTTCGCCCGGGTCGAACGCCGACTGGCGAACGCGCTGCTGGGAACCGACATCGAGCGGCCACCGCCCGTCGAGACCGGTGACGGTGCCTGGCGGACCGCCGTGGCGTACGCGACCGACCACGCGACCTGGCGGGGACTGGCGTTTCTCTCGCTCAAGTTCTGGCTCGGACTGGTGTCGTTCGTGTTCGTGTTCGCCGGGGGGGTTATCGTGCTCGCCCTGCTCGTTCCCGTCGGCGAGGCTGAGGTGCTCGGCTGGACAATCGACTCGACGGCCGAGTCACTGCTCGCGATGCCGGTTGGCGTGCTCTCGCTGTTTCTCTTTTTCCATCTCTGTAACGCGGCCGCGACGCTCTCCGGGGCGGCCGCGACGGCACTGCTCGGCGGCGCGGCAGATGGCAGGGGCCGCGCGGGAACGACGGGGGCCGGTCAGACGCCACCGTCTGACCCGGACCCGGCCAGCCACGCACACGGCAGCGACACGCCGGCACCGTCGGAGACCGGCCGCAGCTCCCGGGGCTCCGCGTCGGAGTAACTCTCGCCGGGGACGCCCGCAGGCCGGTGACAGCCCCGGGTCGGGGGAGGCGGTCAGCGAGCGCGAGACGGAACACACCGCGACCGGCAGGTGAGCGGGACGGCCGGGGGTCACAGACAGTCGCGGGCGCTCACGTCCAGTGGTGGTCTTCGAGAAACGCGCGGGCGAGAGCCTCGACCTCCGACCGGAACCGTCGCATGTCCACGTGCCCCTCGGCCCCGTACAGCTCGTGGTGGTGTTCGCGGGCCATCTCCTCGAGGGCCCGCTCGGAGAGGCTCTCGACGGTCACCGTCTGGAGCGCTGTCACGAGCCGCTTGAACTGCCGGGTCGTGGCGTACCGGGCGGCCAGCGTCGCGGCGTCGGCGTCGAGGGTGACCGTCCCCGGGTCGCGGAACTCGGGGTGGTGGAGGGTGGCGCGGTCGCCGCGCTTGTTGCGGATGACGACCCCTTCTGCGGGGCCGTCGTACCAGGCCGAGCCGGGGACGGTGTATCGCTCGGGGTCGAAATCCCGCGCGGGCAGTTCCCGCTGGAGGGCGTTGACCGGCTCCAGCCCCAGTCTGTCGAAGACCCGGTTGACGGCATCCGGGGTCAGAAACCGCTCGCCGTCCCAGATGTCGAACCCGAGCGCCGGGGGCAGCCGGTCGAACTCGTAGGGGACAGCGTGGCGGTGGGTCGACTCGGCGAAAAAAACCACCTGCTCGACGTCGTCGACGGCCGCGCGGAGCGCGTCCCGGTCGAGGTGTGTGCGGACGTGCCGAACCGCCGGTCGGTACGGCAGGGGCGCCGACTCGGGGTCACCGTAGACCGTCGTCCGGTCGCCGAAGCGCAGAAAGCCCGCCTCCTGGAGCTGAAACCGGAGGTGCCCGCCGTCGATCTTCTCAAGAACCCAGAGGTGTCCCTCGTCGAAAAGTCGTGCCGGGGCGTCCGCGGCGTCCGGGATGGGGGGGTACTCTCTCATGAGTTGTGGCTGCCGCCGGCATCGGACAGTTCGAGCCGGGACAAACTCAGAAGACGTACTCGTCGTCGTGGCCCATCATACCGTCGTCCTCGTAGCCGGGGCCACCCGGTTCCTCCTCGTCGGGACCGCTTGTCTTGTACGCCTTCATACCGGTCGAGATGAGCTCCTCGATAGCCTCCTCGCGGTTGAGAAACTCTCCCTGCTCGACGAGCTGTGTGATCTGCATCTCGATATGCTCGGGGATAGTGATCTCTACTCTTGGCATCGCACTGTGGGTTGCTTTGACTGAAGGGTAATTAAAGGTGACGGGGGATTGTTCGGGCTGAGCAAACAGATTGTCCGATTCTGGAAAGCAAAGTTCGACTGAGGAGGACTGTTCCCGGTCTGCGAGCGGTCTGTCCCGGGCGCTACAGTGACCGTGTCGGACCCGGCGGCGACAGCAGGCCGCGAGTGCCGGGCCCGACCGGCGGTGTCCGGAGCCGGCAACCGTGTTCGTCTCCAACAGCATGCCGGTCCGGGGTATGGACCGGTTGGGCCGGCCGCGGGAGGCCGACCTCCGGGTGCTCGGCAACTGGGGTATCAGCGGGATCATCTCGACGGCGCTGGGGGCCGGCAGCGCCACCCCCAAGCCGCTGGTGCTCGTGACCGGCGATCTCGCCTTCTATCACGGTATGAACGGGCTGCTCGCGCTCTCGCGGTGTGGCGTCGACGCGACAATCGTGCTCGTCGACAACGACGGCGGCGGCATCTTCCACAAGCTCCCAGTCGAGTCGTTCGACCCACCCTGTACCGAGCAGTTCCGCACGCCTCACGGGCTGGATTTCGGGCCCGCGGGCGACATCCACGAGTTTGCCGTCGAGCGGTTCGACCGCGAGCGCGGGCCCGTTGTCTTCGGCGACGCGTTCGAGGCGTCGGTCCACGCACCGGGAACGCAGGTGCTCTCTGTCGAACTCGACGGTGAACGGAGCCACCGCACCCGAGAGCAACTCCACGAGCGGGTCTGCGTGCAGTAGCTCTTTGTCGCTGGGCTCGGAAACCCCTGACATGCAACCGATGACCTACGAGACACGCTGTGGCGAACAGGTCCCCACAGTCGGGTTCGGAACCTGGCAGATGGACAGTCAGACCGCCCGGCGGTCGGTCGGCCACGCGCTCGATGCCGGCTACCGGCACATCGACACCGCACAGCTGTACGGGAACGAGGATGGCGTCGGTCAGGCCATCGCCGCCGCCGAACCCGACCGTGAGGAACTCTTTCTGACGACGAAGGTCGACCCCACCAACCGGAGCCGGCGGGCAATCGTCGACTCGGTGGCGGGGAGTCTCCGGCGGCTGGGGGTCGAACAGGTGGACCTGCTGTTGATTCACTGGCCCCATCCGCTGGCGGACACAGAGACCGTGATGGCGGGGCTGAACGAGGCCGTCGACCGGGGGATGACCCGGTTCATCGGCGTCTCGAACTTCGGCGTCGACCGCCTGCGCCGCGCCCGCGAGCTCTCGGACGTGCCCGTCTTTACCGACCAGGTGCTCTTTCACCCGTGGTGGCCCCAGCGCGAGCTCCTGCGGTACTGCCAGGACGAGGATATCCTGCTGACGGGGTACAGCCCCCTGGCCAACGGCGGGGCCGTCGACGACGACCTGCTCGACGAGATCGGGCAGCGTTACGGCAAGTCCGGGCCACAGATCGCGCTCCGCTGGGCCACCCAGCACGAGAACGTCATCACCATCCCGATGTCCACCTCGCCCGACCACATCAGGGAGAACATCGATATCTTCGATATCACGCTCACCCGCGAGGAACACGACAGCATCACCCGCCCGTCCTATCTCCGGACCGGCGTGGCGATGGCCCGTGGACAGATCGGCGTGTGAGCCGGGGCCGCGGGCTCAGTTCACGATGGCTGTCTCGAATCCGTCCGCAGTCACCGACACGCCCGCGGCACACACCGCGTGCTCGAACTCGTGGTCGTACAGTTCGCGTGCCGCGGATGTCGCGTCGTCGGCCGCCAGCGCGACCGACTCGGGGCTGTCGCGCTCGTAGGTCGCAACCAGCGTCGGCTCGGAAACCTCCTCGACGACGAGCCCGTCACGGCGGACGATCCCCACGACCCCGGTGGGGACATCACCCGCGTCGGCGATCCCGGTTCCGGTCGTGCCGACGACACCGGCGATACGAGGGGTGTCGTACTCGTCTTTCTCGAAGTCGAGTGCGAGCAGGCCGGTCGCGAGCGCATCCCGGGCGGGGTAGCCCAGCTGGAGCTTTTCGGCGATGGGGTCGACGTGCGAGCCGTTGCCCAGCACCGCACCGTTGCCGGTCGTTCGGAGACAGTTGTAGGCGATATACGGGTTGTCGGTATCGGGGGCGTCGGCCGTCGGACCGACCGTGACCCGCCCATCGTGTTCGCGTGCCTCCCTGTTGGGGAACGACCGCGAGGAGACTCGGTACGCGCCGACTGTCGGTGCGACGACGAGGAATCGTCCGACGTACATGCCCGACGTTCCCGCCGCCGTGGGCATGTAGGTGTCGGTCGCTTTGTCGGACGAACATCCGTACGGATGTTCGCCCGCCAGGGAAGGGAGTGTCCGCGCTGTCCGGGCCGCTCACGGCTCCCTGCTCACGGGTCGCTTGGCTCCCCGTTCGCACATTCGTTGGCCCCGCGTTGGTCGGCCAACCGCTGCTCGGCCAACCGCTGCTCGGACCGGGACCAGGGTCCCGGTTATCGCGGCCCTCTGCCGTTTTCATACCGGAGCTGGATGAACGTCACCCTCGTCAGTAACAGAAGCGTGGGTCAAAGAGCCGGTTGCGTATCCGTCGCTCCTTTTTTATACAGGCGTCGACAGGACGACACATGATGGAGACAGCATTCACTGCAGTCCAGGTCGGAGCAGGGATACTCGCGGTCGCTGTCGGCCTCCTGGCCATCTGGACGATCGTCTCCGCAGGTCGGCGGGAACTGTGGCGCTATCGGGCGGCAGGCACCACGGTGCTCGGCGGACTGGCGGTGCTACTGGGCAGCGTTACGCTCTACGGGGTCGTCGCCGGCACGCAGCCTCCAGGCCAGTTGTTCGGTGCAACCGGCGTCGTGCTGGCTGGAATCGCGGTCCTCTGGTGGGACGCGCGGCGCTTGGCCGATAGCCTCCCGGCCTAAGCCTGACAGCCGTCAGGATTCCTCGCCGACGGTCCCGAACGCGCGGTCGCCGGCATCGCCGAGTCCGGGGACGATGAAGCCGTTCTCGTCGAGTCGCTCGTCGACGCCGACGGTCACGAGTTCGACCTCGGGGAACCGGTCGGTGACACGCTGGAGCCCCTCGGGGGCGCTGACGGCCGAGAGCGCGACCGTCGTCTCGGGGCTGACACCGTCGAGCACCGCATCGAGTGCGGCGACCATCGTCGATCCGGTGGCGAGCATCGGGTCGGCGACGACAACCGTATCAGAGGGCCGTATCCCGGGCAGTTTGACGTACTCGACGTGAACGGGAAACCGGCCGTCGGCGTCGCGGCCAGCCTCCTCGTCACGGCTCGCGGAGAGGGCACCCTGCCGGGAGTGGGGAACCGCCTCGACCAGCCCCTCGACAAACGGCACGGCGGCTCGCAGGATGGCGACGAAGACGACATCGTCGGTCAGACGCCGACCGGTCGCCGTCGCCAGCGGTGTCTCGACAGTCACGGGGTCGCCGTCGATGTACGCGTCGGCGAGCGCACAGCCACAGACCCGTCCCAGGCGGGCGAGTTCGCGGCGGAAGGTCACAGAGTCGGTCCCGACATCACGGAGATCCGTGAGGGCATGCTGTGCGAGCGGGTGTGCGAGCACCCGCGCATCGCCCTGCCGTTCGAGTGTCATGTGTGTGCCTGCGGGCGACACCAACATAATACCGGCGACAGTGAATAGCCCGGGCGGACGCCGCGACAGCCGATGGCGACAACGTTTTGCCGACGGCAGACCTAACGCCCGCGACTGACCAGGTCATGTCCGAGATGGATACCGCCGAGATGGAAGAGAGCGTGTCCGGCTTCAAGTACCGTGGCGGCTGGGTCGGTGTCGTCGAGCTCGGCGAGCGCATCACGCACGCGCTGGAGGAGCTCGCCGACGAACACGACATCGAGGCGGAGGCACTTGCGGAGTTCGACAGCTGGCGGCCGAAGAGCCACGAGCGCCTCAGCGAGGACGTCAACGAGAAGACCGCCCAGCAGGCCCACCTCGAGGAGGGAAAGGGCGAGCAGGCCGGAAAGGGCCCCGACGAGGATCTCCAGACCGCCGGCGAGAAGCTTGCCGAGTCATACGAGAACCTCGGTGACCCCGACGAGGCCGTCGACAAGTGGGGTGAGAGCATCGATTACGTGGCGCGTGCCGCGGATTCGGCCGGCCGCAAGGCCATCCGCAAGGTCGAGGACACCGTCTACCAGGCCGTGATGACCCGCGTCTCGCCGTACTACTTCGACAACGAACTCATCAGCGCGAACATCCAGCGTGTCTCCCGCGGTGACCGCCCGGAGTATGTCTTCGAGGTCAACGTCAACGACGACGACCTGAAGACCCGGGTCTCGAACCGCCTTGCGGACTACGAGAGCGACGTCGAGCGCTGGCACGTCAACACCGAAAAGGCGACAGAGTCAGCCGAACTCGTGGAGGGCGTGGTGACCCCCGACGAGGACGACGACACCGGCGCGGACACGACCTGACAGTGTTCTGAAGGCGGCAGACACAACGGCCAAGACAGTCCATCGTGTAGGTCGCCACATGAGCGACGACGAACCCGACGTTCCAGTTATCTGCCCGGCGTGTGAGACCACGACCCGCGTCCCCATCTCGCGGGTGGCCGACAGTGTCGAACGGCACAACGAGCAGCTACACGAGGGCGAGGACATCGCCGAAATCGACCCCGACATCGCGGAGCAGTTGCAGAATCTCGTCGCGGAGGATCTCGGGTTGCTGTAACGGGGCAGTCACCGCCCGGGCCACTGTGACCGCGCGGTGACCGTCGAGGCGGGGCCAGTCCCGAGTGTGATATCGAAGTCGAAGGCGTCGAGTAGATCACGGCTCGATCGGACGTGAGCCGTCACCGCGGGGAGTCGGATCTCGCCGCCAGCGAGCGCGAGGACGACGAGCAACTGCTCGGCGGTGTGAGAATCGACGGCAGCCACGCGGTCGTCGCCGTGGAACGTGAGCGCCCGCTCGACGGCCTCGCCGGCGACCACCTCTGCGGGTGTCCCGGGTTCGCCGAGCGCGTCGAACCCCGCCCGTGTCCGTTCGTACTCGAGGGCGACCGTCAGCGCCGACCCCGTTGAGGCGGTCGCTGCCGTCGCGGTCACCTCCTCGGTGAGCTCGATACCGGCCTTCTGGAGTCGCGAGCGAGCGGTGCTTGCCTGCCGGCGGGCGACGTTCCTGTCGGTGAGGTCACGGGACGCCCGTGAGACGACGTGTGCGCCCACCAGCGACCCGCGGTCGGTCAGCGAGCACGGGGTCGGCGAGGACGGCGCGACGTGCAGCGTTGCCCGGCCACCCCCGGCCGGATAGAAGCCCGTGCGGTGGCGCTCGACCGTCGCGTGGAGGCCGATCCGGCGCACGAGCGGGAGCACCACCCGCCGGTAGGTCGCGAGCGGCGGCGACCACCTGACCTCGGTGCCGCCCGTGGCGGTCACGGTGAGTGGCTCCTCGAGCCCGGCCGCCAGCGGCAACACGGCATCGAACAGGAGTGTGAGACTCCCGGCGGTGCCGATGTCGATCTCGTGGTGGCCGCCCCGTGGCTCGCCGGGGTCGAACGTGACCGTCTCCGAACCCGGGGTTGCGCCGGTCAGCTCGGCGTTGCAGATTCCGGCGACCGTCTCGATGGCCGTCAGGTGCTGTGGCTTGAGACCGGGCTCGGGGCGGTTCCCGCGGACGTTCGAGATGCGGACCGCACGCCCCGTGAGCGCCGCGAGCCCGACCCCAGACCGGAGCAGCTGGCCACCGCCCTCGCCGCCGTCGATGTCGAGCATACCGGATGTCGACACCGCGGAATCATCAACGCTTAGGTCCGGCCGGGCCCAGCCTCCCGTATGAACCCAGAGACCTGCGCCGGCAGACAGACGGACGTGGCCGACAGCCGGAATCGCACGCGGACCGATGGCGGCCGACCGGAGGGTGAGCTCGAGGGGCTCATCGCCGACCTCCGCGCGGCGGCCGAGCGCGACAGACCGCCCGAGGACACACCCGACATCGGCGTCATCATGGGGTCAGACTCGGATCTCGACGTGATGATGGGTTCAGACACCGGCCGTCCGGGCGCCTCCGACGCGCTCACCACGCTCGGGTTCGAGGAGCAGACCGACGCCGAGGACCCACCGGGGTCACGGTTCACCTTCGAGACGTACGTGGTGTCGGCCCACCGGACGCCGGCGCTGATGTACGCCTACGCCGAGACCGCCGCGGCCCGCGGGCTGGAGGTCATCATCGCGGGTGCAGGTGGGAAAAGCGCCGACCTGCCGAACATGACCGCCTCCATCGCCTACCCGCTGCCGGTCATCGGCGTGCCCGTGCAGGAGAAATCCGTCCCGTCGGTCATCGGGATGCCCCAGGGGGCCCCCATGGTCGCCGTCGACGCCGGCAAGTCGTTCAACGCCGCGCTCTCGGCGGTCCAGATACTCGCCCGCCAGCACGACGAGCTGCGCGAGCGTCTTCTCAGGTACCACGACACACTCAGAGAGGGGGTCGCCGTCACCTCCCGGGACCTGCACGGGCTGGGAACAGAGGCGTTCAAGCGACAGCGCGACGGGTGACCCCGGGACCCGAGAGCATCCAGGCACGCCCGACCGGTGGCCGGGGCCCTCCGAGAGTCCCGAGACGGCGAAAGAGGGAGGTCACTCACACCCGTGGGTTCGACATGGACCACGACCGGATTCACGCCCGCAAGCCGAGCCACCACACCGAGCGCTGGTCGACGGGGAGAATCGAGTCGGTCGACCGGCGCGACGGTCACTGTGTGGTCACCGTGCGCACCGACGACGGGGTGGTCGAACTCACCGTGACCCTCGCAATCCGGGAGCTCCTTTTCGACCGACTGGACATCGACGAGGGGGCGTCGCCGGCCGGCCAACGGGTCTGGTACCGCAAGCGCGGCGGGTGAGCGGCGCCAGGGTCGAGCCCTTCGAGACCCGTCCCTGCTCGTGGGCCGAACGGCCGGCAGTTTTCAAACGGCCACGGGACACCCGGCCTGCCGCGTGTGGATACCGCCGTCACAAGAGGCTCCACGCCCCGGCCGGAGTCACCGTGAGCGGTCGACCCGCCTGGGACAGCCACGCGTCACAGTCACAACCGGGGGAACGTCTCGGGCGACACCCCGCTTATATGCGGGATGAACCCTTATGCGTGTCCGAGGCGGACCCGCAGGTAGCGAATGAGCGAGTGGATCGCGATCGGAGCACTCGCGCTCGTGGCAGTCATCATCCCGCTGTCGATGATGGCCGTCTCGTGGCTGCTGCGGCCGAGTGTTCCCGAGCAGGGGAAACGCGCAACCTACGAGAGTGGCGAGGTGCCGACCGGCAGCAGCCACCAGTTGCGGTTCAGTATCCAGTACTACATGCTCGCGCTGCTGTTTGTTGTCTTCGACGTGGAGATCATCTTTATCATCCCGTGGACGGTCGTCTTCCGGGAGGCGGTCGGCGATGTCGGTCTGGTTCGGGCGTTCGCCCCGATGGCCGTGTTCGTCGGGCTGCTCGTGCTCGGGCTCGCGTGGGCCTGGCGCAAGAACGCACTCAGGTGGGTCAGCAGTCCGGCCGCCCAACGACAGCTGATCGAGTAACATGAGCGAGAACAACCTCCACGACACGCTGGAACAGGCACGGAACGGGCAGACCACCCAGAAGGCGCGAATGGGGTCGGGTGTCGACGGGCGGTACAACTCCAGGCTCCGTGAGGCGTTCGGGTCGATGCCGTTCATCACGACCAAGCTCGACGCGTTCATGAACTGGGTACGCGGACACTCGATGTTCATGCTGCTTTTCGGGATCGCCTGTTGCAGCATCGAGATGATGCACACCTACGCCACCAAACACGACCTCGACCGGTTCGGCGCCGGTGTGCCGCGGGCCTCACCCCGACAGGCGGACGTGATCATCGTGCCCGGAACGATCGTCTCGAAGTTCGGCCCCCGGATGAAGCGGATCTACGACCAGATGCCCGAACCCAAGTTCGTCGTCTCGATGGGCTCGTGTACCATCTCCGGTGGCCCGTTCCAGAAGGGGTACAACGTGATCAAAGGTGTCGAGGAGATAATCCCGGTCGACATCCACGTGCCGGGGTGTCCGCCCCGGCCGGAGGCGCTTGTCTACGGTGTGCTCAAGCTCCAGGAGCAGGTCCGTGCCGGTGAGAGCGCCCCGGTGACGGTCAAGCCGTACGAACTCCAGGAGTTCGGCCATCTCGACGGCGACGCGCTCGTACAGCGGCTGGCCGGCGAGATCGACGAGGACGAACTCGTCATGCGGTACAACTGGGCAGAGACATGAGTCTGCAGGGGCAACCGGTCGGCGAACGCGAGGACGGTCTCGACTACGACGCGCTGGCGGCGGTGCTCGACGAGCGTCTCCTCGACCGCGAGCAGCACGTCAACTGCGAGGCGTTCGTCGTCCGCCCGGACGATGTCGCGGCGGTGCTCGCGACGCTCCGGGACCGGGCGGGGTTCGACCATCTCTCGCTGGTGACCGCACAGGAGTACCGCGACCGGTACGAGTCCATCTACCATCTCAGAAAGTACGCCGACCCGACACAGGAGCTCGCCGTGGTCGTCCCGACACCCCGCGAGGAGCCCGTCAGCGAGAGCGCGACCGACGTCTTCGAGACTGCAGACTGGCACGAGCGGGAGGCCTACGACCTCGTCGGCATCGAGTACGAGGCCCACCCGGATCTCCGGCGCATCCTGCTGCCAGAGACCTGGCAGGGGCACCCGCTTGGCCTCGATTACAACCAAGACAAGCCACAGATCGTTCCGTTGCGCGAACACGCCAACCCGATGGAGGGGCGCACCGACGTCCCGGACAGGTCCGACACGATGTTCATCAACATCGGGCCACACCACCCCGCCACCCACGGCGTGTTGCATCTCAAGACGGTGCTCGACGGCGAGCAGGTCGTCGACGTCGAGCCCGACATCGGCTATCTCCACCGGTGTGCGGAGCAGATGTGCCAGGAGTCGACCTACCGCCACCAGATAATGCCCTACCCGGACCGGTGGGACTACGTCTCGGCGGGCATCCTCAACGAGTGGGCCTACGCCCGCGCCGCCGAGGACCTCGCGGGTATCGAGGTCCCGGCGTACGCACAGGTCATCCGGACGATGAGCGCCGAACTGTGCCGGATGTGTGCACACCTGCTTGCAATCGGGACGTTCGCGCTCGATATCTACGGCGACTTCACGGCGATTTTCATGTACGCCGTCACCGACCGCGAGCGCATCCAGAGCCTGCTGGAGGAGCTGACCGGCCAGCGCCTGATGTTCAACTACCTGCGCCTGGGCGGGGTCGCCTGGGACCTGCCGGAGCCCCGCGAGGGGTATCTCGAGGCGGTCCGGTCGGTGGTGCGTGAGTTCCCAGACCGGCTGGAGGAGTACCACAACCTGCTGACGACAAACGAGCTGTTCCAGATGCGGGTGCTGGATACAGGGGTGTTGCCGCCGGAGCTGGCCAAGCAGTACGGCTGCACCGGCCCAGTCGCGCGGGGGTCGGGCATCGACTACGACCTCCGCCGGGACGATCCGTACGGCTACTACGACAGCGTCGACTGGGAGGTCGTCACCGACGACGGCTGTGACAATTTCGCGCGGGCGCGTGTCCGGCTCGAGGAGCTGCGACAGTCTGCCCGTATCGTCGAGCAGTGTGTCGACATCCTGGAGCGCTGGCCGGCCGACGAGCGCACCATCCAGTCGAACGTTCCCCGAACGGTCAAACCCGACCCCGACAGGGAGATCTACCGGGCCGTCGAGGCCGCAAAGGGCGAGCTCGGCGTGTACATCCGTGCCGACGGGACCGAGACACCCGCGCGCTTCAAGATCCGCAGTCCGGCGTTTTGCAACCTGCAGTCGCTCGAGGTGCTGGCCGAAGGCGAGTACGTCGCCGACATGATCGCGGCACTCGGCAGTCTCGACATCGTGCTCGGGGAGGTGGACCGGTGACACTCCCAGCCAGCATCGAACGGCTCCTGCCGGTCGAGGGGGTCGCCGGAGAGGCTGTCGCCGCGCTCGTCGCGGCGGCGCTCGTCGGGACGGTCGTGCTCGCCAACGCCGCCCTGGCCGGACCGTGGGCCAAGCGCAAGATAACCGCCGCGTTCACCGACCGCATCGCAATCGACAAGCTCGGCCCGCTTGGGATCGGCATCATCCTCCCGGACGCGCTGCGGCTCGTCTCGAAGGAGCTCATCGTCCCCGAGGGGGCCGACCGGCCGGCCTGGGACCTCGCGCCGCTGGTGCTCGTGTTCTCCGCGCTTCTGGGCTTCGCGGTCATCCCAATGGGCAGCGGGATCCACCTCGCAGACCCCGAGGTCGGGCTTGTGTTTAGTTTCGCCGTGGCCTCGCTGGCCTCGCTCGGGCTGGTCATGGCCGGCTATGCCTCGAACAACAAGTACTCACTGCTGGGCGGGTTGCGGGCGGTCGCACAGAACATCGCCTACGAGATCCCGCTCGTCCTCGTGGGTATCTCGGTGGTCATCTACGCCGGCTCGCTCCGGATGAGCGAGATCGTGGCCGCCCAGAGCCAGACGCTCGTCTCGGTCGGCGCAGTGGCTGTTCCGGCCTGGTTCGCCATCATCAACCCCTTTGCGTTCGGGCTCTTTCTCGCGGCGAACCTCGCCGAGGTCGGGCGCAACCCGTTCGACATCCCCGAGGCCCCAACCGAGATCGTCGCCGGCTACCAGACGGAGTACTCCTCGGTGTACTTCGTGCTCATCTATCTCGGCGAGTTCGTCCACGTCTTTCTGGGCGGGGCCATCATCGCCACCATCTTCCTCGGCGGGCCGGCCGGGCCGGTGTTGCCCGGGATTGTCTGGTTTCTCCTGAAGATCTGGGCGGTGTTCCTGCTCACCCAGTGGCTGCGCGCGGCGGTCCCGCGGGTGCGCATCGACCAACTCATCGAGATCGGCTGGAAGAGGCTGCTCGTGCTGGCGTTCGCAAACCTCGCTCTGACGGCCGTCGTAGTGGGGGTGGTGGCGGCATGATCGGCGTCCTCAAGAGCATGGCGACGACGATGAAACACGCACTCAGCGGCGAGACCTTCACTGTCGCGTACCCCGAGGAGACCCCCGAGGTGTCCCCCCGGTTTCGGGGCATCCACACGTTCAGCCAGGAGCGGTGTATCTGGTGTCGCCAGTGTGAGACGGTCTGTCCGAACGACACCATCCAGATCGTGATGGACGACCGCCGGAACGGCGAGCAGTACAACCTCCACATCGGCCAGTGTCTCTACTGTCGGCTCTGCGAGGAGGTCTGTCCCGTCGACGCCATCGTGCTGACCCAGAACTTCGAGTTCGTCGCCGACACGAAAGACGAGTTCGCCTACAACAAGGAGCAGCTCACGCACGTCCCGTGGTACGAGGGGGTCGACCCGCTTGCGGCCCGAGAGCCGGACCGCGAGGCGTGGGTCGGCGATGGCGAGGGTGAGGTCGAGTACCAGTAGTGGGCCGGGTGTCCGCCGTGACCGGCTACTCACCCCAGTAGAACCGGGGCGCGAGGGCGAGATAGGCCAGCGCGAACAGCAGGAGCGTCCGGGGGAAGAGCCGTCCGAGCGCCGTCGGAAGGAGGATGGCGGCCATCTGGAGCACACCGAGCACGAGAGCGTCGCGGTCGAGCAGCTTCGGGTAGGGGGCCGGCGCGACCATCAGCACCGAGAGCACCGCCGTCCCGGCGAGCACAGCGGGCACGTTCGTGAGACCGGCGAGATAGGCAACGGCGAGAACCGATGAGGCGAGCGTGTTCTGGATGCCCGGCCGGTGTTCGTCCTCGCCGACGTAGACAGTGTAGAGTGCGGTGCGGACAAGAGAGAAGACGACGAACCCGGCTGCGACAACACCCGCGATGGCGGCCAGTTCGGGTTCGTCAGTCAGCGCCCAGGCCTCAGCGCGAAACTCCTCGCGGGCGAGCACGAACACGAAGAGGGCGGGTGCGGTTCCAAACGAGACGATGTCGGCCATCGAGTCGAGATACGGTCCGACCTCGGTGCTGCCGACCCGGCGCGCGATGAGGCCGTCAAGCCCGTCCGCGACCGCCGCCAGCAGGATGAGCTGTGCGACGAGCCGTACCTCGCCGAGCGTGGCCGCGGCAAGCGCCAGCACCCCGACAGCGGCGTTCAGAAGCGTCATCGCGTCCGCCCAGCCGAGCCGGTCGAGCACCTGCAGCGACATACCCGAGGGTCGGCCACCGGGTACAAGAACCGCTCGCTTCGCCGACGGCCCGCCCACGGTGGTGGGGCCGGCCGGAGTGGTTCACGCCGCTTTCAGCGAGAGCACGGTCCGGTCAAACGCACAGACCAGCTCGTCGTCCTGGTCAAACACCTCGACGTGCATCTCCACGACGCCGCGGTCGCCGTTGCTCGTCTCGCGCTTGCCGGTGACGGTCGTCTCGGCACGCAGCGTGTCGCCGTGAAACACCGGCGCAGGGTGTTCGACGTTGTCGTAGCCGAGGTTGGCGACGATCGTCCCGTCGGTGGTCTCGGGGATGGTCAGCGCGACCGCAAGCGACATCGTATAGAGGCCGTTGACGATGCGTTCGCCGAACTGTGTGTCGCCGGCGAAGGGGGCGTCGAGATGCAGCGGTTGCTGGTTCATCGTCAGGTCGCAGAACCGCTGGTTGTCGGCCTCGCTCACCGTGCGACGTCGCTCGTGGTCGATTGTCTCGCCGACCTCGAACTCGCCGTAGTAGCGTCCCGTCATGCCCGGCGTGTCGGGGGCCGACGACAACAGGCTGTCGGTCGCCGAAACCGCACGAGCCAACGGGCGACCCGGATGCCGGGGCCGGCGAGGTGCGGGCCCGGTGGCGCGGCCCACACCTTTTTGTACTGTCGGCCGACAATCACGTCCTAATGGCTCCCGAGCGCGAGGACAGCCGTCGGTGCCGGGAGCGCGGGGTCTCACACGTGCTCGGGGTGGTGCTGGTCGTCGCGGTCGTGCTGACAGGGATCGTCGCGATCGTGGGGTTCGGTGTCGCCAGCATCCCGGACAGCACGGCCGACCTCTCGGAGACGGCAGTCGAGCGCGACCTGACGGGGCTGGCGGCGGCCGTCGACCGCGCGACAGTTCACGGCGAGGCTGCGGCCGGGACCACGACGGTAGCGCTCTCGATGGCCGAGGTGGCCGAGAGCCGCGAGCAGGTGACCGTCGACGGCCAGGCCGGCCGGCTGACGCTGCACGCCGAATCCGGCGGGGTTGAGACGGAGCTGGTGAACACCTCGCTCGGTCTCGTGTCGTACGACCACCCGGACTCGGACGCCCGTATCGCCTACCAGTCGGGGCTGGTGTTCTCCGCCCCCGACGCGACCACACAACCGGGAATCGTCAGGTCGAACCAGTTCACACACCGCAGCGACGGCGACGCGGAATCGCTGACACTGCACGTGACCCGTGTGACCGGGCAGGTGCTCGTCGACCGACGGCTGGCGGTGGCTGCCGGCGAGACGACACCGCTCCACCCGGAGGTGCTCGTGGGCGGTGAGGGGACGCCGGCCGACCAGCTGGTTCTGCGGGTCGACTCGGGCTACAGCGAGGGATGGGAGCTCGCACTCAGGGAGCTCCTGCCGGCCGACGCGGCGTTCGACCACGACGGGACGACCCTGGAGGTCGTCTACGAGGTGCCCGACGGGGGGATGTTCCTCCATGCGTACCGCCACGAGGTGGCGCTCGACGGCCGGTAGCCGACGGGCGTCACCGTGGGGCTGTCGCTCGCCCAACACTTATATCCGAGCGGGAAGCAGCCTCTGGTGATGACAGACACGGCGGCACTGTCGACCGGGATGGGGAACCTCGACAACAAGTTCGCACGCGGTGGATTCGTCCCGGGGTCGGTTGTCGCGGTGCAGACGCCGCCGGTTGCGCTCGGGCGGGTCGTGCTCTACAACATGGCGGCGGGTCGGCCGACGACGTACATCTCTGTCGGGCCCGTCGGGGAGCCACGGCGGGAGCTCCTCCGGCGAGCCGGGGGGCTCGACACGGCCGCCCTGACCGTCGAGCAGCTCCCGAGTGCGAGCCCCGGGCAGGCGCTCCAGACGCTTCTGGAGACAGTCGAGTTGCCCGCCGGCGGGACGCTGTTGCTGGAGCCGGCCGACCTCGTCGAGGCGAGCGTCTCCGCCTCACAGCACGCGACACTGCTCTCGATGCTTGCCAGGTGGGCGACCGAGACGGCGGGGCTCGCCGCGCTGCTCGCCGTCGAGCGGGAGCGCCCACCAGCGCACCGCTGGCTCACGCTCCACGAGGTCGATACGGTGCTGACGGTGCTCCACGAGGTGTCGACACGGAGCGTCCGCGACCACCTCGCGCTGGAGAAGCTCCACCCCAGACAGGAGCTCCGGGACGACGAGGACCGGGTCTTCCGGCTCCCGCGCTCCCTGGAGATCGATATCGACACGAAAAAGAACCTCTCGCCGTGAGCCTCCCCCCACAGCGAACCTCGGGCACAAGACTGAGGCCTCGGGCGTCCGAACCGGCAGGTATGGGCGAGCTCACAATCGAGATACCCGAGGATACCATCAGGGCGATCGACGCTGAGGCCCGGGCCCACGAGATCGAGCGCGAGCAGTACATCCGGGAGGCGATCGACCACGGCCGGACCGTCATCACAGAAAAGGGGGCCGACAGAGAGGCCGGTGACGACCAGCCGTCGGGAGCCGTCGAGAATCTCAAAGAGCGGGTGGCGGGTCTCGGCCGCCAGGACGAGACCGAGAGTGGGGTCAGTTCGCTCACGGGGGGCGTTCTCGAGATCGGCGGGCGGTCCCGTCCCGACCCCGACGAGCGGTCCGACACCGTCGAGAAGCTGAAACGGACCGCGCTCGAGGAGGGCGTCGCCACGGAGACCCGCGAGGAGGCGATCGAGGCGCTGGGCAGCATCGGACCGGAGGCGGAGAACGCGCTGGCGGAGCTCGCAAGCAGCGACCGTTCCGACCGGATCAGGCAGCTCGCACTCGGCCAGATCCGGGCGATCAACGAGGGCTGACGGCCTGGCGTCGGGCGGTTCAGGACGGCCCGGACTGCAACAGCTCCCCGGCAACCCGGACCCGGACGCTGGTCGGCTGTTTGACAAAGTCGCCGGTGTCGCGCCCGACGACCTGGCCGACGCCCCGCTGGGCGGCGATATCGAGAATCCGCTGTGTGACTGTCCCGTCGAGGACGACCGTCCGCGGCGGGGTGTCGCTGTCGGCAATGGTGTCGAACGCCTCCTCGGCCCCGGCGCTGGCGAGCACCGACAGGTCACCGTCGAGCAGGCGCACCGTGCCGGTGTCGTCACCCACCACCGCGTCAACGTGGCCGGCGAGCGTCTGTGGGTCGGGCCCGTCGTCAGCGGCGGCCCCGTCCCCACCTGTGGATGCCGTCTCCGAGAGGTCGGCCGTTGTGTCATCACGGCGTCTGACGGGGCTCGCGTCCGCGCCCCCCGTTTCAGTGTCGCCGGCGGCGGTCTCGTCGGACGGCACAGCCGGCCGTGCGCCGTCGGTGACGGCGTCCGCCGACGGGTCGCCCGACGCGACCGTGCCGCCCTCCGTCGGGGCGAACGCCTCCCGCGGCGTGGTGCCCTCTGTGACCTGTTCGTAGGGGATCTTCCGCCGGAGCGCGCTCGTGACCGCCTCCCGCCCGAGGTCCTCGACGGACTGGCCATCGGGTGCGAACGCCACGTAGTCGACATGGCCGACCTGGGCGAGCTCCTCGAGGATGAGGTCCCCGCCACGGTCGCCGTCGAGAAACGCGGTCGTCGTGCGGCCGTCTGTCAGGCGCACGACCGCGTCGGGGATGTCGGTTCCCTCGACGGCGATCGCGTTTCTGATATCGGCGGCGAGCAGCTGTCGGACGTCTGCCCGCCCCTCGACGACGATGATGGCGTCGCTGGTTTCGACGTGTGGACCGGCAGGGAGCCCCGCGTGCTCGGTTATTTCGGCGGCCCGGACACGTTCACGGACCTCCTCGATGAGTCGGTCGCCGGTGATGGCCGTCTCCTCGAACGCCTGGAGAAGTTGTGTCGCGCGGTCGACAACCTCCCGGCGCTTTGCCGCCCGGACATCCTCGATCTCGGTGACCGTACACGAGGCCCGGCAGGGACCGACCCGGTCGATCGTCTCGAAGGAGGCCGCAAGCACCGCCGTCTCGACACGGTCCATGCTCGATGCGACCGTGAACGTGCCGACGGAGTTGCCGCCGGTGGACTCGATGTCGACGTCGATGCGGCCGACCTTCTCCGAGTCCTGTAACGTCCGCAGGTCGAGTTCCTCGCCGAGCAGACCCTCCGTCTGCCCGAACACCGCGCCGACGACGTCACTTCGCTCGACCACCCCGTCTGTTCGTATCTCCGTGTGGATGAGGTACTTCGCTGAATGTCGCATTGGTGATCTGTCCCGTGAGGGACCTGACTCGTGATGCTGCCATGAAACTGCTCATGGGCAGTTGAGTGTACGTGTGCCGGTGAAAAATAACCCCGGGATGTCTGACCGACAGCGTGGCAGGCGACACACCCGCCGGAGCGTGCCGGTCGCCGACACCAACTGCGAGGGGGAGTGTGCAGACAGCCGGACTCTGGGCCTGTCGCCGCGCGGGCGGTGTGCAGTGCGACCCCGGTCCCGGATGGGTGGCCCGGGGCGGCGAAATTACTATGTTCGGCGGCCGTGAACCTGTAGACAGATGACACCGGGACTCCTCGATGGGCTGTTTGCCAGTGGCCCCGACGACGAGACGGTCGCCGAGTTCGAGACACAGCTCGAGGGGTACTACCAGGCCGATGAGCAGGTTCAGTACCGGCTGCCGGGGTCGGGGGGTCTCGTCCACGAGAGCGGCGGTGAGAGCCGGACGGTCGGTGAGGGCAACGGGCTGCTGGCGGTCGTCACGGACCATCGGGTCCTGTTCGCGACACGCAAAGGCGGAGTGTCGGTCCTCGAGCTCCCATACACCGCGATTCGGGGGGTCAGCCTCGACGACGGCCTGTTCCGGACCGTGCTGGCGGTGGAACACTGGGAGGAGGGGGAGTACCAGTTCCGACCGACGACCGGTGGGGTCGCCGACGCCGTCGCGTACATCGAACGGGCGAGAGACTGCTGGGGGTTCGTCGAGACGCTTGTCGAGGAGTTCGAGGGTCACCTCACGAGCATCGAGGCGGACAGCGAGGCCGGCCGGTTCGACCGGGTCGAGACGACGGTCACACAGGCACGGGACACGGTGGAGAAACTCGACAGGCGGGTGCGGGCGGCCGATATGGAGCACGTGCTGGGCGACCGCGTCACGGCGGCCCGACAGCAGCTCGCCCGGACACGGGTCGACGTGCGGCTCGCACGTGCACGCTCGCTTGTCGCCGAGGCCGAAGCCGGACACCTCGAGAGAACGGATATCGACTACATCGAGGTCTACGAGCGCTACAGTGCGGCCCGCGACCAGCTCTCGACGGCCGCGGACATCGCCGAGGAACACGGGCTCGAGGCCGACGGGCTGGCCGAGGTTCACGACCAGATCGACGAGCGTCTCGACCTGCTCGCGCGCCAGCCGGTCAGGCTGGCCGAGCAGGCCACCGAGCGCGCACTCGGGGCAGACGACGCCGCCCGCCGCGTCGAGGCCATGCAAGCGGCACTCGGCCACGCCCGCGATGCCCTCAGTGTCGGGTGGGGGACAGACATCGACAGCCCGCACGACCACGAGGCGCTGCGGTTCCGGGTCGCGCTGCTTGCAGACGGGCTGGTCGACGCCCGCCGGGAGTACGCGGCCCAGATGGAGACGGCCGGCGACAGGCTCGCGGAGGAGGGTGACAACGAGGCGGCACGCGAGCGGTACCGGGCGGCCGTCGAGCAGCTCGACGCCGCACTCGAGTGTGCCCGGGAGTTTCGCGCCCCCGACCCCGGGCCCGTCGAGCGCGAGCGCGACCGGCTCGAACGGACGATCCGGGAGCCGGCCACGGTCGGGTGACCCACCCCGTCAGGGCGCGACCGAATCGCCCGCGAGCAGCGCCGGCAGATCGTTCACCGAGTCGAGAACAGCGCTCGCCCCGGCGCTCTCCAGCTTCCGGCGGCCCTCCGAGCCCGAGAGGCCGCCGGTCAGCACGCCGATCCCGTGGTACTCCCGGGTGTCAGCCGTGCTGGCATTGACCGCCGTCCGCACGTCGTCGAGCGTGTCGCCGACGAACGCAACCGAGCTGGCGTCCAGTCGCCGTGCGAGCGTCACGAGCGCCGCCGGGTCGGGCTTGCCACCCTCCCAGTCATCCATGGTGAACCGGTAGGCGTCCGGGATGTCGAGCCCGACGCGGTCGAGTGCGATCTCGGCCTCGGCGGCCGGTCGTCCGGTGAGCACCCCGAGCGGACAGGAGAGTGCCGCGAGTGTCGCCGCCTCGACGAGCACCGTCTCGTCGTGGATGTAGCCCGGCGCGTCGAACTCGGGGTCGCCCTCTATCTCGCGGTACAGCTCATCCCCGAGATACAGGTGCTGGAACACGGTCCGGTGGCGGTCGGTGTCCCAGACGGCGAGGACACGCTCGCGGTCGGCGGGCGTCAGCGCCTCGCTGACGACCGTCCGGGCGCCGGCGAGCCCGCCGCCGGTGTGTTCGATAGCCGCGGTGAACGACGCGACCGACCGGTTCATGCCCGCAGCGGATGCGAGCACGTACAGCGCCACCGCGTCGGTCACGTCCCAGTCGTTGTTGAACCCCCCTGCCTCCTTGAACTGCTGGACCGCCTGGCGGTCGACGGTCTCGCCGTGAACCCGCTCGACCGTCTCGAGGATCGCCCGGCGGTACGACCCAGCGACGTCAACGAGGACGCCGTCGATGTCGAGCACGACTGCCTCGACGTTCATTATCGGGGGCAGGGGCCGGAGCGTAAAGCGGATTTCGGAGCGGCCGGGGCTCGCTGTGAGCCTGCCAGGGTGGCGCCGGCCCCGAACGCATTTATCCGTACCGGCCATCCGATCAGGTATGCGGACACGACGGGCGACACTGGCCGCGTTCGCCGGCGCCGGCGGGGTGGCGCTCGCGGGCTGTCTGTTCTCCGACGACAGCCTCGAGGCGTCGGCGGAGCCGGCGGCCGTCGACGAGACCGCGGTCGACGACACCGGGTTCGAACACGAGGGGTTGACAGAACGGACCCACGAGGAGACCGTCGAGGCTGCCGGCGAGAGCCAGTCACTGCGGCTCACCAACTGGACCAGCCAGTACGTGATAGCGGTGCCGGCTGTCGACCTGGACGGGGCCCGGGTCTCCCTTTTCACCACGCCCACCGTAACTGTCGCCGGCCGGAGCGCCAACCCCTTCGGCCGACTCGACCGGGAGCGGCTGCTCGCGGCGATGGTCGAGGCCCTCGGCACCGGGATCGAGGACGTCGAGCGGGTCGGCGGGCGCGAGGTGACGGTGCTCGGCCGGTCGGTGACCGTCGACGAGTTCGAGGCCCGAACCGAGCCCGGGGGGATCGACCTCCGCCTGCATCTCGGGGACCGGACCCACGAGGGCGACCTGCTCGTCGCCGTCGGGCTCCACCCCGAGCGACTCGAGTTGACCGGGGACGTCGACACGCTGCTCGGCGGGACCGTCCACCCGGCCGAGCGGCCGCCCTGAGCACGGCCCCGTGTGTGGCCCCCGGCCGGAAGCGGCGGGCGTGTCTCGCCACGGTCACCGACGGGGCTGTGAAGAGGGTGTCACCGCCGGGTCGGTGTCTGTCAGCGCTGCCGAATCCGGCGCGTCCGGCAGTCGGAGATGGACCGCCGCCCCGCCCCACTCACTCGTCCGGTAGGAGATGTCCCCACCGAGGGAGGTCACACCCCACCGCACGAGCCAGAGGCCGAGCCCGCTCCCGTGCTCGAGGGCGGTCTCCTCGTCGGCGTCGAAGCTGACCCGCTCGTGTTCTGGGATGCCGGACCCGTTGTCCGCGACGACGATATCGACCCACCCGTCCGCGTCGGTTGTCGCCGTGATCCGGAGTCTGACCGGGTCTGTCTCCGGGTGCTCGACGGCGTTCTCGACAAGCTCCTCGAGCAGCCGCGCGAGCAGCGCTCGGTTCGTCCGTACCCGGATCTGTGGGGCGTCCACGGTGCACTCGACACGCTCGTCGAGGGTATCGAGCGCGTCCTCGATGACCGTCCCGATGTCCACCTCGTCGGTGTAGGTGAGCTCGTCACCGAGCGTCTGGTCGACATCACGCACCTTCTCGGCGATCTCGACCAGTTCGGAGGTCTTTGTCGCCGCCGTCTCGGCGTGTGCGGCGGGGTCCCCGTCGACCTGTGCCTGCACGAGCTTCATCGAGCCGAGAATCGCGGCCGCGTTGTTGCGGAGGTTGTGCCGGAGCACCCGGTTCAGAACAGACAGCCGGCTGCGTTGCTGTGCCACCCGTTCCCGCTCGCGCCGGGCGGTCCGGTAGTACCGGCGTGAGCTGACGTCGTAGAGCCCGAGCACGAGCCCGAGAAGTGCGCCGGCGGTGAGATTGGTCATCGTCACGAAGTGTGCGTGCGGGAACACCTCGAGCGCTGTCGAGACGTAGCCCGTGCCGTCGGTGGCGGCGGCGACACCGCTGTCGGTGGAGCCGTACAGGCCACCGGTGTCGGACCCGCCGCCGGCGTTCTCGGCGACGAGTATCTGGTGGCTGAGCGCCCACAGGAAAAGAAGTGCCGCGGCAACCCCCAGAACGGCCATCCAGCCGACGACCCGGCGCTGTTCGGCGCGGGTGTAACCACGGTAGTGGAGCCACGGCCCCGAGACGGCGACACCGAGTGCGAACACCAGCGGGAGGATCCCCTCGAGCACGATTCCGGTCGTCCCGAACGTGCGCATGCTGTCGGTATGGACGACCTGCACGCCGGCAAACAGAAGCCCGAAGACGACCGTGACGTACGTCCAGCGGTTGCCCGGGAGCCACGCACCCGACCCGGCGCCGGGTCCGTCGGCCGCGGGCGTCGATCGAGCAGCCATAACAACAGGTTTGTCCCCAGAAGCAAATAGCTATCTCCGCGCGCTCAAATGGGGGAAAACACCAGCACGCGCTCCTCGCGAGTCACGGAGCGGTCGACACCGAGCGTGACCGGCTGGCCGATCTCCACGTCCTCGGGGTCGGTCTCGCGCATCTGTCCCGTGAGACTGACCGGCCCGAAGTCGGCGACCGCCGTGACGTACGGGGCGTCCGCGTCGAACCGCGGCGGGGCGATGTGTGTCGTCGTGTGTGTCAGCACCGTACCGGTCTCGGGCAGCGGGCGCTCGGCGGGGTCGGCCTCGCCGGTCGAGGGGTCGTAGGGCAGCGGCGGAAGGCGTGCCTCGCCGTTGGCGGTCTCCAGGTAGTAGGGCGTCCCCGCCTCGACGGCGTCGAGAAAGTCGTCGTAGCCGGCGTCGCGGGTCACGGCGCCACCTCCAGCACGTGCACGACACAGCTGGCGACCGTGCCGCCAGCGTTGTGTGTGACACCGACCGTCGCGTCCGGGATTGCGTCGCTGTTGACGTGGTCGCCACGAAGCAGTTTCGTCAGCTCCGATAGCTGAGCACAGCCGGTCGCGCCGACAGGGTGGCCCTTGGCTTTCAGGCCACCCGAGAGGTTGACCGGGAGGTCGCCGTCGGTGGTGGTCTCGCCGCGGCGGGCGGCGCCGATTGCCTCGCCGCGCTCGTAGAAGCCAAGCGCCTCCAGCGCGAGCACCTCGGCGATGGTGAAACAGTCGTGCACCTCGGCGACATCCACGGCATCGGGGCCGATACCCGCCTCGTCGAAGGCCCGCCGACCGGCACGCTCGGCGGCGGGCGTGTAGGCCATCGAGTCGCGGTCCTGCAGGGCGAAGCTGTCACCCCCCTGTCCCGTTCCGGTGATGCGGACCGGCGCGTCGAGGTCGTGGTCGGCGACGTAGGAGTCGCTGACCAGAAGCGCCGCACTCGCGCCGTCGCTGATCGGCGCGCAGTCGTACAGGCCGAAGGGCGAACTGATCGGCGTGGCTGTCAGCACGTCCTCGACATCGAGCGTGCGCTGGTACTGCGCGAGATCGTTTTCCAGGGCGTTCTCGTGGTTTTTCACGGCGATGTGTGCGAGGTCCCTGCGGTCGCCGCCGAACGCCTCGAAGTAGCGGTTGGCCATCAGCGAGTAGGCCCCGGGGAAGGTCATACCGGCACGGATCTCCCAGAGTCCGTCGGCGGCAGCGGCGAGCGCCTCGGTTGTCTCGGCCGTCGAGAGGTTGTTCATGCGCTCGGCCCCGCCGACCAGTACGACATCGGCCCCGGCACGAACCCGCTGGACGCCCTGCCGGACGGCCACACCGCTGGAGGCACAGGCGCTGTCGAGTCGCGTCGCCGGCGCACGGACGCCCGCGACATCGGCCGCAAGCGGGCCCTGGTGGCCCTGTGTCTCGGCGAATTCACCCATGAAGTTGCCGAAAAGGAGCTCCTCGACGTCCGCACGGTCGACACCCGCGTCAGCGAACGCTTTCGCCGTGGCCTCCGAGAACAGGTCCCGACCGGTCCGCTCGGGGTGTCTCCCGAACGGCGTCATCCCGACACCGGCGACGTGAACCGCACTCACCGTTCGGGTCCCCCGTTACCGCCCGACAGCTGGCCACCCGCGTCCACGAGATCGGCTCCTGCCGCCCGGAACGTACGGGCGATGTCCGGACCGGGCCACGGAGGACCCGCCACCGGGCAGGATCGGCGCGTCACTGACATGCTCGGCTGTTCCTTTCTCACCGACGCTGATAAATGTGCGCACGCAGGCCCGGGCCCCCACAGTCGTCCACCGGCGCGGGGACGGCGCGTGATGGGCCTGTCGCCGGCCGCCGCTGGGTCGGGCGACCGAAACGGACACAACAGCCGACGACGAACCGGGCGTATGGCTGTCGCCATCATCGCCGCCAGCATGACCGAGTTCGGCCAGCGGGAGGGCTGGCTGCTCGAACTCCTGGCCGAGGCTGGTGAGGCGTGTCTCCGGAACGGAGGCGTCGACCCGGACGCTATCGAGCACTGCTACGTGTCGAACATGGCAAGCGGCGAGTTCGAGGGGCAGACCGGAGTGATGAACGCTCTTGCCGCCGAGTTGGGGCTCGTGCCGGCGTACACGGCACGGGTCGACCAGACATCGGCCTCGGGCGGGGCGGGTATCTACGCCGCCTGGCAGTCTGTCGCCTCCGGCGCGAGCGACCTGACCCTGCTCGTCGGCGGCGAGAAGATGACCCACCGGAGCACCGCCGAGTCGACCGATATCATCGCCTCGCTCACCCACCCCGTCGAGTACAAACACGGCGTCACGCTCCCGTCGTTCGCGGGGCTGACCGCCCGCGCCTATCTCGAACGGTATGACGCCCCGCGGGAGAGTCTCGCCGAGGTAGCGGTCAAAAACCACGCGAACGGGCGGCTGAACCCCAACGCACAGTTCCAGACGGAGGTCGACCGGGAGACGGTTCTTTCGAGTCCGGTGGTCGCGGACCCGCTGCGGCTGTACGACTTCTGTCCGATCACCGACGGAAGCGCCGCGTTGCTTTTCTGTCCCGCAGCGGATGCCGGCGCCTACACCGACGAGTACGTGACAGTCGAGGGCATCGCCGGCGCGACCGACACACACGCCGTCCACCAGCGCGCCGAGCCGACCGTGATGAGCGCCGTTGTCGAGAGTGGGGATCGTGCGATGGAGATGGCCGATATCGGACCGGACGCCGTCGACGTGGCCGAACTCCACGACATGTTCACCATCCTCGAGTTCCTGCAGATGGAGGGGCTCGGATTCGCACCGCCCGGTCGGGCCTGGGCGCAGGTGATGGCGGGCCGGACACGCCGCGATGGCGAGCTTCCGATAAACACCTCTGGCGGGCTGAAATCAAAGGGCCACCCGCTCGGCGCGACGGGTGTCGCGCAGGCGGTCGAACTGTACGAGCAACTCACCGGCGAGGCCGGCGACCGCCAGGTCGACGCCGGAACCGGACTGGCCTGCAACGTCGGTGGGTTCGGAAACTGCGTGACCACGACCGTCCTGGAGGGGGCACGATGAGCGAACAGTTGCTTGCCCACCGCTATCCGAGCGGGCAACTCTACTACCCCGGGCACAGAGTCGGGCCGGACGGCGAGTCCCCGGCCGAGACAGTCGACCTGAGCGACCGCGAGGGGACGGTCCGCACCTGGACGACCAACACCGCGACCCCCCCGGGCGTTCGCGAGCCCAACACCATCGCCATCGTCGCCTTCGAGGTCGGGGACGCGACGGTGCGCGTGATCGGACAGACAACGACCGACGAGATCGAGACCGGACAGCGCGTCAGACCGGTGTACGTCGAAACGCTCCGCGACCCCGAGGCCGGCATCCGCCACACGGACAGCCAGAACTGGGACGGCTACCGGTTCGAGCCGGTCGTGACCGAGTGATGGACCGTTTACCGGTGCACGGGTGGTCGAGAAAAACGACCCGCAAGAATCAGTATGAGCCGACAACTCACCCACCCGCGTCCGCGCCGGGTCCGTGCCGGAACGCCGAGTCGTGACCGGCGGGTCGTCAGGTCGTGACCATCCAGGTCGTGCCCGAGGAGTAGCCCCACTTCTCGACGTCGACATCGAACTCGCCCTCGGTGATGGCAGTCATGTTCGTGCCGACCTCCTTCGCGGACATACCGAGGTCGTCGGCGATGAGTCGGGACTTGAAGTAGGTCCGCTCGTCGGCGTGTTCGCGGAGGTACTCGAGGATGCGACGCTGTTTCTCCGACACTGTGGTCGTGCTCATACACGTCTTGAGGGGCCACCCCGGTATAGGCGGTTTGGTACGGACGGTTAATGGGCTGTTGTCTTGCGATTCCCGCGCCGACGCCGCCACGCGACACGGCGAGGCCGGGGCGGCGACGGGTGCAGTGGTACGGCGGGGTAACGGGTCACACACCGGGGAACACCGGCAGGGTGGTCAGATCGACTCGACGGGTTCGCCGACGGCGAAGTTGGGTTCGACCTCGGTGATCTCGATTTTGACGCGGTCGCCGACGTCGCTTCCGGGGACGATGATGACGTACCCCCGCTCGACGCGGGCGATACCGTCACCCTGCTTGCCGAGATCCTCGATGTCGACGTAGCGCATCTCGCCGTGTTCGACCGGCGGCTGTGGCTCGTCGGCCGCGCCGGACCAGTCGGGTGTGTCGCCGGCGACCAGCGCGACGCGGTAGCGCTCGCCGGGTTCGAGCGGGCCGGCCTCGATCTCCCGGCGCGGGATCTCGATTGTGGCGCCGTCACGCGACGAGGAGAGATCGGCGCTGAACAGACAGAGCAGGTCCCTGGAAGAATCCAAGTGTGATTCGGCCTCCGTCTGCGTGAACGGACCCACCCCTCAAAGGTGTTGCGCCCGGCGGCGGTCGCGTCACCACAGCGAGAGCGGGGCGGGCCGGTAGGTCTTTGTCGACGGCGGGGCTTGTGTGACTATGCAGACGGTCATCCTCGCCGCGGGAGAGGGAACGCGGATGGCGCCGCTGACCGAGCGAACGCCCAAGCCGATGTTGCCCGTCGCCGACCGGCCGCTTGTCGCACACGCCGCCGACGCGGCCGTCGAGGCCGGGGCCTCTGAACTGGTCGTCGTGGTCGGCTACAGGGCCGACGCGGTCCGGGCGTTTTTCGGCGACAGCTACCGGGGTGTGCCGGTGACGACCGTCCGGCAGGAGCGCCAGCGCGGCACCGCCGACGCCGTCAGGGCCGCACAACCCCACCTCGACGGCGCCTTCGCGGTGCTCAACGGTGACAACCTCTACGACCCGGCAGCCATCGCGACGCTGTTCGAGCGCGGGCCAGGACTCGTCGCCACGGAGGTCGAGGACCCGACAAGCTACGGCGTCGTCTCCGTCGAGGCGGGCCGGGTGACAGATATCGTCGAGAAGCCCGACGACCCGCCATCGTCGCTCGCAAACGCCGGCGCGTACGTCTTCCCGGCGGCGGCCCGCGGATGGCTCGACGTGTCGGCATCCGAACGCGGCGAGCGTGAACTCACCGACGTCGTCGCCCGGGTCATCGAGCGCCGGGAGCTGTCGGTCGTGCGGGCCAAACGGTGGCTCGATGTCGGTCGACCCTGGGAGCTGCTGGCGGCAAACGAGTGGGCGCTGGGCGAGTTCCAACGGGCGGTCCGTGGGGAGGTGGCCACGGACGCGACGCTCCGCGGAGCAGCCGTCGTCGAGGCGGGCGCGACAGTCGAGCCCGGTGCCGTCATCGAGGGGCCCGCGCTGATCCGGTCGGGGGCCCGTGTCGGGCCGAACGCCTACGTCCGCGGGCGGACACTGCTCGGCGAGGGCGTCCACATCGGCCACGCCGTCGAGGTGAAAAACAGTGTCATCATGGCGGGGACAGCGGTCCCGCACCTATCGTACGTCGGCGACAGCGTGCTCGGACGGGATGTCAACCTCGGGGCGGGCACGACCGTCGCCAACCTGCGCCACGACGGCCAGCCGGTGCAGACGAGGGTCAAAGGCGAGCGGGTCTCGACCGGCCGGCGGAAGTTCGGTGTCATCGTCGGCGACGGCGCCAAGACAGGCATCGACACCAGTCTGAACGCCGGCGTCGTGCTCGGCTGTGAGGCCCGAACCGAACCCGGTGAGCGGGTGCTCGAGGACAGGCTCGGATGATACGGTTCCGACGGTACGACCCCGGGGACAGCGAGGCGGTGGTCGCCCTCGACGGGTGGGCGATGCACGAGGCCGGCACCGACCCGACCGACATCCCCGGTCACGACGACATCGGCCGCATCGGGTCGGCCTATCTCGACGCTGGCGGGGAGTTTCTCGTCGGCGTGCCCGACGCGTCCGGCGAGCGCTGGACAGCCGAGGACTGGGGCCCGTACGGCCGGGAGCGGTTCGAGACGGGCGACGGGCTGGTGGTGGCAATGGGCGGCTACCTCCCGAACGAGGACGGGTACGAGGACGAGCGGACGGTCCCGGACGCGGCGGAACTGCACCGGATGCGTGTCGCGCCACCCTGCCAGGGGCGTGGTTACGGGGCAGCGTTGCTCGAGGAGCTCGAGCAGCGTATCCGGGCCACAGACAGCTTCGCTCGCGTGCTCGCGACGACCGCCCGGCGACAGCGGCGGGCGCTCAAACTGTATTCGGGTGCTGGCTACAACCGGGTCGGAACCTCAGGGTACGGCGAGTACGAGCTCGTCCACTTCGAGAAGTCACTGCCAGCGGTGGATTGACACGCGGGCCGCGCCAAGCAGACCCATGCAGGAGTTCACCGTCGGTACCGGCAAGTCACAGACAGTACTGGACGTGACCGACGAGATCGAACGAGCACTGCCGGCAGACGCCTCGGGGACAGCAACGGTGTTCGTCCGGCACACGACCGCCGCCGTGACGGTCAACGAGGCCGAATCACGGCTGCTGGGCGACCTCGAGACGGCGCTCGCGGCGGCCGTTCCCGACAGCGGATGGGCTCACGACGAACTGGACGGCAACGCCGACGCACACATCCGGGCGATGCTCGTTGGACCGAGCGTGACCGTGCCCGTCACCGACGGGTCGCTCGCGCTCGGCACGTGGCAGTCGGTGTTGCTCGTCGAGTGTGACGGCCCGCGCACGCGGACCCTCCAGGTCATCGCGTGAGCGCGGTAGCCCTGTCGGTCGGGCGCACGCGCCGAGACGGAAACCAACTTTGATGGTCGCACCCGTCGAAGGGGAGGTAGAGATGGATATCGCCGACATCGCGACCCGTGATTACGTGGCCGTCGACGCAGACGAACGGCTCTCGAAGGTGCGCTCGCGGTTCGAGCGCGAGAACCCGAAGGGGTTTGTCGTCACCGAGGGCGGCGAGTACGAGGGCGTCATCAACGAACGCCAGCTCGTCCAGTCACACGTCCAGGACAGCGCGAAGGTGCGCGGACTCGTCCAGCCGGCGCCGAAGGTCGGCAGGCAGGACGACATCCGTGAGGTGGCACGCGTGCTCGTCGAGGGCGGCACGCGTATCGCTCCGGTGTTCGAGGGTGACGAGCTGTGGGGTGTCGTCACGGCCGACGACATCCTGGAGGCGGTGCTCTCGAACCTGGATGCCATCGACGTCTCCGACATCTACACCGAGCGTATCGTCACCATCTCCGAGGACACACACGTCGGGCGGGCGATCAACCTGCTTCGCGAGCACGATATCTCCCGGCTGCCGGTGCTCGATGAGACAGCCCGGCTTGTGGGCATGGTGACGACCCACGACATCGCCGACTTCGCCGTCCGTGATATGGAGCGCCAGCAGAAGGGTGACCGCTCGGGCGACCGCGACCGCATCCTCGACATCCCCGTCTACGACATCATGAACAGCCCGGTCAAGACCACACGTGTCGACGAGTCAGTCAAGACGGCCGTCGAGCGGATGCTCGAGTTCGACTACGCCGGGCTGGTTGTCACACCGGCCGACGAGGGCCGGACCGTCGATGGGATCCTCACGAAGACCGACGTGCTCCGGGCGCTTACCTTCACCGAGGAGGAGCATATGGACGTGCAGGTGACCAACGTCCACCTGCTGGACACGCTGAGCCGCGACCAGATCCGCCAGCGCATCCAGTCGGTCGCGGACAAGTACAAGAAGATGCAGGTGCACCACGCCCACGTCCGCCTCACCGAACACAAAGAGCGCATCCGCGGGACGCCACTCATCCAGTGTCAGATCCGCCTGCGCACCAACAGGGGTCAGGTGGCCGCGAGCGGCGAGGGCTACGGTGCGCGCAACGCCTTCGGCGTCGCTATCGACAAGCTCGAGCGACGGGTCCTCGAGCTCAAGGGCGTGCGCGCAGACGAGGAGTACCGCGGCCAGCTCCTCCGGAAGCTCAACGAGCTGTGACCGGACACATCCAAACCGGCTGTGAGCCGGTTGACGACCTGCTCGGCGGTGGGTTCGAGCGCGGTGCTGTCACACAGGTGTACGGCCCACCCGGGGCCGGCAAGAGCAACATCGTGCTCTCAGCGGCCGTCGAGGCCGCTGCCGCCGGCCACTCCACCCTGTATATCGACACCGAGGGGCTCTCCGTCGACCGGATGGAGCAACTCGCCGCTGGCCACCCGGAGGCCGGCCTCGACGAGGTTGCCACCAGACTCGTCATCAGCGAGGTCCACGACTTCGAGGAGCAGGCCGAGGCCGTCCAGGACGCCGCCGAGTTCGCCGACCAGGTCGGGTTCGTCGTGCTCGACAGCGCCACCGGCTTCTACCGACTCGAACGCACCGAGCGCGAGGAGGGCGAGGCGCTGCGCGCGGTCGCCCGACAGGTGACCCACCTGCTCTCGCTCGCCCGCAAACACGATATCGCGGTCGGGTTCACCAACCAGGTCTACACCGACCCCGATGGCGAAACCGCGCGCGCTCTCGGCGGCCACACACTCGATCACTGGTCGGGGGTCATCCTCCGACTGGACCGCTTTCGCGGCGGGAACCGCCGGGCGACACTCGAGAAACACCACGCCCGCGAGGCCGGCGGGACCGCAGGGTTTCGTATCCACGACGACGGCATCGTCGGCGCACAGTCACCCTGACAGCCCCCGGTGGGTGTGCTGTCGGACGACCAGGCCCGTCGTCGGCCCCGACCTGACTGAAACGTGGTTCAGTAACGCCCCTTACAGAAATGCACTTCAGCTTACACTTATACGGGTGGGGGCCGTCAGTTCAGACACGATGTACGGGGTACACCTCCAGTCGACACGAGGCGGGGCGGCGTACAGTGAGCGACAGACGGCGGGCGGTATCGTCGGGTACGCGATGGTGGCGGTCGCGGTGATGGCGTTTTTCGCCGCCCCGGCCGCGGTGGTCGGTGTGGTGGCAGGTCTCGTCGCGGTCCGGTACGGCGGCCCGCTGATCCGCGCGGTTCGCCGGTGGCGGGGAGGTCCACCGTCCCCGGGGTCGCGGTCGCACGCCAGATGAGACGGCCGTGAGCGACCACCCAGCGCGCACAGAGCCACTGTGCTGCCCGTCAGTAGGGCTCCTCTTTCAGCCCGAGGGCGTACCCAACCGCGTTCGTGAGAACGTGCAGGAGCGGCGTGAGGACCAGCACGACCACGAGCACACCCGGGGCGAACGTATCGAGAACCCACGAGGGAGCCACGAGAAAGGCAACAAAAAGCGAGGCGACGACGAAATCGAGCTGGTCGACACCCGGGAAGGGGGCACCCCGCTCGCGGCCGGTCCGTCGTTTGAGAAACGACGCCCCGATGTCCCCGAGCATCGCACCCAGCGGGAAAAGCAGGGCAACCAGCAACGGGAACACGGGGACATCAACGCCGAGCACGTCGGCGGCATCCCCTGCAAGTGCGGTGAGCAGGGCGGCGACAGCGACGCCGGCGAGCCAGCCAGCGACGAGCCCGCGCCAGGTCTTGCCGTCACCGAGCAGTCGGCGGTCGCCGAGGCGCCGGCCGCCGTCGATGGGCCGGCCACCGCCCGCCAGGACTGCCGCGTTGTTCGGGACGTACGCCGGCAGCATCACCCAGAGCGCCGTCACCACGACCGCGTACACGTCCATGTCTGGTCACTCGACTGGGGCCGTTATAACGTTCCTGATACCCGATCGTGTTCCGGGGTGTCTGCCACACGGCAACCGACACGCGCACGGGAGACACAAACGGCTTGTCGCTTGCCACGGTATGACCAGTATGGACTGTCCCGACTGTGGCACCGACCCGGTCGCGTTCAGCGTCCCGGAGCGGCTCCGGGAGTTCGTGCCGGCCAGGGCGGCGGCCGTCGCGCTGTGTCCGGCCTGTCTCGGACTCCAGCCGGCGACAGGGCCTCCGGCCGACCCGGCCTACGGGCGGGTCCACGAGGCGTTCCCGACCGACACGGATGCGGCGGTGCCGCTTGCGCTGTTGCTCGGGCTGCTCGACGAGCTCGCGCTGTACCGCTCGGAGGTGTCGGCTCTGCTCGAACGCGTCGAGCGGGCCGGTGTCGACCCGCTGCTCGTTCTGTCGCGACTCGCCGGCGACCCCGCCTTCGAGCCGGCGGTCGATCTCGAGGCGCGCCGCAGACAGCTCGAACAGCTGCTGTGAGCCGGCGAGCGGTCGGCAGGCTACGAGCGTGCGAGCACCGAGTCTGCCGGGATCTCGATCCCGCGTTCGGTCAGGAACTGACGGCTCTGCGCCCGAAACCGCTCCGGGCTGGGGAGCTGTCCCTCCTGTTTTGTCCACTCGACGGCCCACTCGCCGACGTCGTCCAGCGGCTCCTCGCCGGCGAGGTCCCGTGCCGCCTCCAGCGCCTCCCTGTAGGCTGGTCTGTTCGCCTCGAACGCCTCGTCGGAGGGTAACTGTTTCTCCGACCGGCAGGTTTTGAGCATGCGACCCATCACGGACGGGACCGAGGCCATACTCTATGATTGCAGCAGCGGGCGGTTAAGCGTTGGTGTGTGCCGGTCCGGGTGAGCGCCGGGCAAGTCGTCTGTGGGCGTCTACAGAGAGATAGGCAGAGTGGCTCGGGGTCGTACGGAACTCGGAGAGTTCCGTGATGAGCGTTGGACACCGTCCAACGAACCTGCAAGCGGGCGATGCCCGCGAGCAGCTGACGAGACGCCTCCGGCGTCTCGAACCACTTGACCCCGAGGTACGTCACACCGGCACTGCGGCGACAAGCGGCGCGAGCGCTGTCTCCTCGAGATCGAACACCGCGGTGAGATAGACAAGGAGAACGATCATCGAGTTGTGGAACCCGTGCAGCAGGGAGACGACGACGAGATTCTGTGTGTACTCGTAGACCGCCCCGAAGACGACGCCCGCGACGGTCAGCACCGAGACGGCGACGAGGATACCCGACGGGTCACCGCCGATACCACCGACGTGGAGGAGCGCAAAGAAGACCGACGCGATTGCGATGGCGGGAGCCGCCGAGAGGCGCTCGCGCATCCGCCCCTGGACGATACCCCGGAACAGGATCTCCTCACAGGGGCCGACCACCAGGAACATAACGAGGATGGCGACGGGGACGAACTCGGGGTTGTCGGCGAGCACCTCGGTCACATCCTGCTCTGCCTCGCCCGGTTCGCCTGCGCCGAGCAGCTCGGTGAGCAGCTCTGCGAGCAGGCTGACGAGCACGGCCCCGACGAGAATCACCAGCCAGGCCAGGAACAGCAGCCCGAGCTCCCGGAGCGTCGGCCTGCGGACGCCGAGATAGCTCCTGATCGCGTCCCAATCGAGGCCACGGTACCTGAGATACCACAGCGACAGGGCAAAAAAGCCGACGTACTGGCCGACAGTCGTCCCCGCGAGCAGGACAACAGCCAGCGAGAGCCCGGCCGCGAACACCGCACCCCCGACGATGAGGGTGATAAGGGCGAGCAACACGAACCCGAGCAGCCCCATCCCGATGGCCACGCCGACGGTCCGCCAGGCCGGTTCGTCGGGCCGCCAGACCCCTGCCGGGAGGGACGACCGCCACGGAACCCCGTCGTCCCCGGGTGGCCGACCCGGTGCCCGCTGACGGCGGTCGCCCGCCGGAACACCCCGACGGGTCCGTTCCCAGCCACCACGGTCGGCGGGCTCGTCCGCCCCCCGGCGGTCCGTCTGTGGGTCGCGTTCGCCCTCCCGCTCGCCGGCCGCGCGCTCGCCGGTCCGGTCGGGTGCGGGGCCCCACCCGGCCTCCTCGCCGTGCCGGTTCGGCTCACCACAGTACCGACAGAACGTCGCCGAACGGCGTATCTGCTCGCCACACGACGAGCAGAACATCCCCTCAGAGGGCTCGTCCATACCGTGCTGTTGGGGCGAGATGGAAAAGAGCCTTCGTCTCTGGGCTGTCCGGCACCACCGGGGGGACACAGTCCGGCGGCCGACCGCCGGTCAGATGGGAACCAGAAGCGGGACGAGCACCATCCCCTCGAGGTCCGACACCGCGGCGATGTACGCAAACGCGAGGACGACCGAGTTGTAGAACCCGTGGAGCAACGCCACGACGACGATGTTCTGTGTCCGTTCGTAGACGTATCCGAAGATGATACTGCCGATGGTGAGAACGGCGACGCCGGTGAGGATGTCGAACAGGCTCGCACCGATAACGAACCCGGGGATGTGGATCGACGCGAACGCGACCGATGTGAGCAGGATAGCGGGCCAGGTGCTGATGCGTTCACGCATCCGTGCCTGGACAACCCCGCGGAACATGAGCTCCTCGGCCGGGCCGACGACCAGAAACATCAGTAACATCGCGAACGGGATGAGCTCCGGGTTGTCGGTGAGCATCTCGATGACCGCCTGGTCGGCACCGACCGCCTCGTCAGGGTCGGTGAGCCCGAACACCTCGTCCAGCGCCGTCGCGGCGGCACCGACGATGGCAGAGCCGAGGAGGATGGCGACCGTCCCGCCGACGATAATGCCCAGGTCCCGTAGCTCGGGTCTGCGCACGCCGAGATAGCTCCTGATCGCGCCCCAGTCAAGGCCCCGCCATCGTAGATACCACAGCCCGAGGCCAACGAACCCGACGAGCTGGCCGATTCCGGTGACCAGCAGCGCGGCTGCCGACTCCGGAACCCCAACGAGCTCCACGGGCGGCAAGGCGAACAACCCGACGAGCTGCAACAGCAGAAAGCCCGCCAGGCCGATGCCGACTGCGCCGGCGACGACCCGGCCGGTCGATTTGTCCGTCCCTGCGAACTGCCTGCGCCAGGGGTTGTCCGCCTCCCCGGTGGGGTGACCCGGCTGCCCGGGCCGACGGTGGTCTGCCGGCACAGTCTCCGGGGTTCGTTCCCGCCGGTCGGCGGGCTCGTCTGCCCGCCAGCGGTCGGTCTGTGGGCCACGTTCGCCCTCTCGCTCGCCGGCCGCGCGCTCGCCGGTCCGGTCGGGTGCGGGGCCCCACCCGGCCTCCTCGCCGTGCCGGTTCGGCTCACCACAGTACCGACAGAACGTCGCCGAACGGCGTATCTGCTCGCCACACGACGAGCAGAACATCCCCTCAGAGGGCTCGTCCATACACACAGCTGGTACGTGCTGACCGAAAAAGAGCCTTTGTGTCTCGTCTGTCTGGCCGACACGGCAGGAGCCCGGACCGTCGTGGTCACGGGGTGGTCGGGCTGGCTGTGACGGGCCCGGTGCGAAAGAAAGTTGCCCACGCCACCCCGAAAAACAGTATGCGCATCGCCGTCCCGAACAAGGGCCGCCTGCACGACCCGACGGTCGAGCTGCTGGAGCGGGCCGGCCTCACGCTCGTCAACGGCGCGGACCGGAAGCTACACGCCGACACCGTCGATCCCGACGTGACGGTGCTGTTCGCCCGGGCGGGGGATATCCCCGAGTACGTCGCCGACGGCGCGGCCGAGCTGGGTGTCACCGGCTACGACCAGGTTCGCGAGTCGGCGGTCGAGCTGGTCGAGCTGCTGGACCTGGGGTATGGGGCCTGTCGGCTCGTGCTCGCCGCCCCGGAGGCGAGTGATATCGATCGTGTCGCGGACCTTGCGGGCGGCACCGTCGCCACAGAGTTTCCCACCGTCACCACCGCGTACTTCGAGAGACAGGGTGTCGATGTCGACATCGTCGAGGTCTCAGGCGCGACCGAGCTCACCCCACACGTCGATATCGCCGACGGCATCGTCGACATCACCTCTACGGGGACGACCCTCCGGATGAACCGCCTGGCGGTTGTCGACGAGGTGCTCGACTCCTCGGTGCGGCTCTTTGCGAACCCGGCAGCCACCGACGACCCGAAGGTGAAGCAGGTGACGACGGCGGTCGACTCGGTGCTCGCCGCGGACGGCAAACGCTACCTGATGATGAACGTCCCCGAGGACCGGCTTGACGCGGTGCGGGAGGTGATCCCCGGGATGGGTGGACCGACGGTGATGGACATCGCGGGCGGCGACCAGGTGGCCGTTCACGCTGTTGTCGAGGAGGACCGCGTCTTCGAGACCATCGCCGATCTGAAACGTGTCGGCGCGAGTGATATCCTCGTGACCGAGATCGAGCGGCTCGTCGAGTGAGCAGACAACGGGGCGGGAGCCGGGCTCCCCGAACGGGGCGGCTCTCAGCCGAGCAGTTCGAGCTCCTCGAGCCGGCTGACGATCTTGTCGACGGCCTCCCGTGCGTCGTCGGGTCGCTTGCCACCCGTGATGACGAGCTTGCCGGAGCCAAACAGCAGCGCCACCACGTCCGGGTCGTCGAGCCGGTAGACCAGGCCGGGGAACTGTTCGGGCTCGTACTCGATCTTCTCGAGCCCGAGGCCGATAGCGATGGCGTTCAGGTTGAGCGTCCGCCCAAGATCGGCCGAGGTGACGATGTTCTGGACGATTATCTCGGGGTCGTCCTCGACCTGGATGTTGAGCTCGCGCAGCTTATCGAACACGATGCGGAGGCTCTCGTGGACATCGTCGGTGCTTTTTGCACCCGTGCAGACGATCTTGCCCGAGCGGAAGATCAGTGCCGCCGACTTCGGCTCGTGGGTCCGGTAGACCAGGCCGGGGAACTGCTCCGGGTCGTAGTCCGCCCCCTCGAGATCCATCGCGACGCTCTGTAAGTCGAGTTCCTGCCCGATTCCCGTCGATGCGACGACGTTCTCGATATTTATCGTTTCCTTTGGGTCTGCCATGTCTCGTTTTAAGTAACGTATTTAAGTCTTATAAATGTTCGTGGCTCGGGCTCACCGGTCACCAGACCTCTCGACCGCAGAGATGTCAAGTGTCTAATGAATTGGGGTCACAGCGCGGTGGGCAAACGGCGGTCCCGGAGCATACTTAGGCCCCTACAGCCCAGGTACAGTCGTGTACGTGCTCGAACTGGCGGGTACCGACGACGAGTTCGCGGCCTATGAGGCGGGGACGGCCGCAAGCGACGTCGAGGTGCTCGCGCCGGGGCTGGCACGCGCACGGGGCATCGACGACCGGGTCCGGACGCTCGCGTTCACCCACCGGGCGAGCCGCCTCGTGGGCACCTGCGAGCCGACCACAGAGGACGCCCTGGCGCTTCTGACCGCGGCATCAGTCGACCGCGAGGGCTCGGTTGCGGTGCGCGGGGTCGACGTACGCGGGACGACGGGTATCGACACACAGCGGGTCGAGCGGGAGCTGGGCTCGGTGCTTGTCGACCGCGGGTTCACGGTCGATCTCGAGGACCCCGATCACGAGTTGCGTGCGCTGTTCGCTGGTGAGACGTGTGCGCTGGGGTGGCTCGCCGCAACCGTCGACCGGGGCTTCGGAAACCGCAAGCCCGGCGACCGGCCCTTCTTCCAGCCCGGCAGTATGGACCCGATACTCGCCCGGGCACTCGCGAACGTTGCCGGCGCACGCCCCGGCGCGACCGTACTCGACCCGATGTGTGGCACCGGCGGCCTGCTCGTCGAGGCCGGCCTCGTCGGGGCCCGTGCGATCGGGCTGGACGCACAGGCGAAGATGGTCACCGGCGCGCGGGAGAACCTCGCCGCGCTGCTGGATGGCGGCTGGCAGCTGCTGCAGGGGGATGCCGCATCGCTGCCGTTCACCGACAATGCCGTCGATAGCGTCGTCTTCGACGCACCTTACGGCCGTCAGTCGAAGATACGGGGTGATCTGGACACACTCGTCCGGGGGGCGCTCGCGGAGGCGCGCCGCGTCGCCCCCCGGTGTGTCGTTGTCGGGGACCGCCCCTGGGCGCGACCCGCCGGGGCGGTTGGCTGGCAGACCGAGGCGACGTTCAGCCGGCGGGTCCACCGCTCGCTGACCCGGTATATCGTCGTGCTCCGGCGGCGCGAGTAGGGTGTTCCTCACGTCGGAAGGCGCTGTTTGAGTGTCCCCTCGTAGAGCCACACCACCAGCAACGCAGTGGTACAGATGAAAGCGTACCACAGAGCCAGGAGCCCGTAGGACAGCGGTCCGTCGAGCAGTTCCAGGACTTCGAACTCCGTCAGCGCGTTCGACGCGAAGACGTACGTGAAAACCACCCCCACGAAGAGCCCGGCCGCGACGGTCCCGGACGGGAGACTCGACACACTCTCGACCTCGCCGTCGGTCGGGAGTCGCTCGAAACCCCCGTCGCCGGTCAGGTCCGCAACTGTCCGCAACGTGTCGACGACCTGTGGTTCGAGCGGGGTCGCACTCCACCCGAAGCTGAGGTCGACCTCATCCTCCTGGCGGACCGAGAGGTCGGTCCCTCCCTGCCCGTTCGCGGCGATCTCGACAACGACACGCTCCCCCCAGTTGAACCGTCGTGTCCCGGTTTTCCCCACAGCACGGTCCGTGCCGACGTGGTAGAGTCTGATCGCGTCGGTCCGCTCAAACGCCTGCCGCACGAGATCGGACGCCTCCCCTGGGCCGCAGTCGACGGTAACTGTCGTCATCACTTGGTGGTGGATCACACCCGTTCAGACAAAAGCGGTCCCCTCTGTCGCTGCCGACGGTCCACAGCCGGACGCCTTTTGATGGCCGCAACCGTACCTGTGTGCAATGGGCCTCACCAAGCGCATCATCCCGTGTATCGATGTCGACATCGACGAGGACGGGACAGCGGCGGTGTACACGGGCGTGAACTTCGAGAACCTGGCGTACACGGGCGACCCGGTCGAGATGGCGACGGCCTACAACGAGGCGGGGGCCGACGAGTTTGTCTTTCTCGACATCACGGCCTCGGCGGAGGGTCGCGAGACGATGCTGGACACCGTCCGGGCGGTGGCCGACGAGGTGTTCATCCCGCTCACCGTCGGCGGCGGGATCCGCACCCGTGAGGATATCAAGGAGACGCTGCGGGCCGGCGCCGACAAGGTGTCGATAAACACCGGCGCGCTCAGAAACCCCGACCTCGTCGAGGCGGGTGCACGGGCGTTCGGCAGCCAGTGTATCGTTATCTCAGTCGACGCCCGCCGCCGGTACGACGAGGCGGGCGAACACTACATCGAGGCCGACGGCGAGTCCTGCTGGTTCGAGTGCACGATCAAAGGTGGTCGCGAGGGGACCGGCCGGGATGTCGTGGCCTGGGCCAGGGAGGCCGAACGCCGCGGCGCGGGCGAGTTGTTCGTCAACTCCATCGACGCCGACGGCACCAAGGATGGGTACGATATCCCGCTTATGCGGGCCGTCGCCGAGACGGTTTCGACCCCCGTCATCGCCTCCTCCGGATGTGGTGGCCCCGAAGATATCTACGAGGTGTTCACCGAGACGGATGTCGATGCTGCGCTCGCCGCCTCTATCTTTCACTTTGGGGAGTACTCCATCGCGGAGACCAAGGAGTATCTCGACGAGCGCGGCATCCCCGTTCGGCTGTGAACCGCACCGTGCTCTGCCCCCGGAACAGTCGTCTCGACCCCCTGGACACCGTACTGAGAGCCGACTGACTGTCCCGGGATCGTCGAGCCCGAAGGTTTTTAATGGATTACGAGCAATGTATTTTCAATGACAGACGGGGACAGGAACTCGCCGTCGATGGCGCGACGCCGGTGGCTCGCGCTGGCGGGTGGGTCGCTTCCGCTGGCGCTTGCAGGCTGTCTCGGCAGTGACGACGATGACAGCGACACCCCCGACGAACCCGATGACGGTAGTGGCGATGCTGACGGCGACAGTAGAGACGGCGGGGGTGCCGACGATGGTCCCGAGGGGACCGACCTCGAAGCCGACATCAACAGCCTCCAGTTCGGCGGTCACACCGAGGTCACCCCGCTCGACATCAACCGGGACCCGGCCCTGTCGCTCACCCTCGTCAACGTCGGCGACACCGCCGGCGAGTTCGACCTCGACATCGAGATCACCAACCATCCCGACACCGGCCGTGACGACGAGGTCCTAGTCGACGAGTCCCGAACGGTCGGCCTCGAACCCGACGAGGAGACCACCGTCACCGTCGACGGCGTCGCCGGCGACCTCGGGAGCGGTCGCTATCAGGTGACTGCCACCGCCCCGTTCGCACTGGAGACACTCACCATCGAACTGACCGACGGCGAGCGAGCCGAGGTGTTCGTCGCCACTTTCGGCCAGCGCCAGAGCCTCGAGCACACCCTCGACGGCGGGACTGTCTCGGCCTTCCAAGACGACGACATTGTCGACACTGCCCCCATCGACGAAGACACCGGTAACGCAACGCTCTCGGTACCACTCGGCGCCAGCAACACCTTCGAAATCGAGGTTGCCGATGGCCGTGGCCGGTGGCCCACTGCCCGGACCACCGCCACGTTCGACGGTCCCGGTGACCGCATCGACATCGTCGTCGGTCACCCACTCCGTGGGGCGGACTCCTACCAGTTCAGCACCTACATGTACGACGAGAGCGGCCGGTTCGAGGACGGTTTCCCGCTGGAGTTCCTCGCTTACGGTACCGACGCGAGCAACGAGCTCTGGCGAGGCGGGTCCGATATGCGGCATCACAATCTTTCTGTTATCGCGCCTGTAAGCGGGAGCCAGTGGACAGAACTCGACGAGCCACCCGAGGAGTACGCCGACCTCGCGACCGTTGAGTTGCCGGAGTACGGGGCCGACATGGATGCCATCGCCGACGGGATTGGAATAGAGGGGTCTACTCACAGCGTTTCGCTCAACGGCGAAGAGCACTTCTACCACATGAGGCTTGAACAGCTGTGGACTGACGCGACTAGTGGTCCCTTGACGAGTGGCACGTACGGCAACTATACCGCATCTTGGGGGCTCGACGAGTTCGTCGAGTGGTACAACCGTGCACGGTTCGACGGCACCACCGACTGGCAGTTCGTCGACACCGGTGAGGTTCGCGGCATCGATGTCAACATCTACGAGATTCCCGGGTTAGAGGCGCTCGTCCATGTCGATCCCGAGACCGGCTACACCCTTCGATACGAGGAACTTACACTCATTTATAATCTCTTCGATGGTGGCGGCGGGGAGCCGCCGTTCGAGAATGACTTCGAGGTGTCGGAGTTTTTCAATCACGACGAAATCGACACGCTGGACTGGGAGCTCATCAGAGAGCGCACCACCGACGAGATTCGTGGCGACGACCTTGATGAGTTGCCGTGGGAGGCCGCTGGCGTCGACGTGTGAACTACCCCAGGGTCAAGTGGTTCGAGAATCGAATATTTCCGTACGACCCCGAGGTACTCTGCCTACTTTCTCCGTTGACGATCACCGTTAGGTTCAACCTGTTCTCTGCGGTGGCGACGTGCCCTGAGAGGCAAGACACCGGCCTGGGGGCGTCACCTGGGACGCTGTTATCAGCCGTCGGCACACACGGTCGTCTGTTCCCCGGGCGAACCGTTGCTACCCAGGGATGCCCCGTACGTCCAGCACTCTCCGGGGGCAAACGGAATGCTCCCACTGGTCGTAACGGTCACCGTTTCGCCCGGGTTCACGTCACCCGTTGGGGCGTTACTCGGATCAGTCCCATCCAGGTTGTTGAACTCGACAGTGCCACTGCCGAAGCCATTACCGGTATTCTCGACAGTTGCGGTGAGGGTTATCGGCTCGGCTACGGGCCCCTCGGATGGGCTCGCGCTGAGTGAGACGACCTCCAGTTCAGCGTCACCACCACCAGGGGGGTCATCGCCGGGGTCCTGATCATCATCATCGTCTTCGTCACCGACGGTGACGGTGATACTAGGGTCGTTATCGTACCCAGCGAGGGTTACTGGCTTCGTAGTGGCTTCATCATCTGTTTCGTTAACGTAGAAGCGGTATGTCCAGGTGGGGGTAGGGGTGTTCGCCGGCGGAGGTCCGGGGTCGTCTTGAACCTGGATATCGTGATCAGTGTCCAAGGTTGTGCTGGTTGGAAAGTCGTTCGCCTGAAAATCAACCAGTGCAATCGGCAGTGGCTCACAGTTTGGCTCATTGTCAGGTGGCTTGCCAGTGTGACAACTGTCTGAGCGCCAGTCCCACGTCTCGCCGTCCGAAAGGCTGGTGCCACCGCCAAGGTATAGGACATAGGTCCGTCTGTTACTGTATCCGTTGAATGTGAGTTCGCCGCCGTCGGTGAGCTGTCGTGTGACCGAACCGTCCCCGCGAGAGGCGTCGGGGTCAGGAGCCGACGAGAACCCGGAATCATCGAACCGTGTGACCGAGTCGGAGTCACCACCGAGCCCGGTGTTTACCGCAAGCGCCCCCAACTTGGGGGCATCTGGAGTGGGGTCACCGCCTCCACCGCCGCCTTCGTCATCCGAGACCGCAGCGTACTGACCCGTGCCGTTGTAGGAGCTCTGCTCTGCGCGGTCCAGGTCGAGCGGTTCATCGATGTTCGTGGCTGTGGCATTCGCGAGGGTGAATTCCACGTCCTGGTCGACAGTCATCTCCATTGCCGACCGGTCGAAGGTCACACCGGTCTCTCGTTCGAGCTGCAGGCTATCGAACTCACCAGGGCTCACCTCCTCGGTATGTGAGGGGTGATTGAACGACGGCCCACCGTGCCGGAACTCGTACTCGACCCCCACATGGACGTCTTTCGTATCCGGGCTATCTTCCGTGATAAATACTCCAGAAGAAGTCCCCAACTCACCGAACCCGAGCGCCCCCGACACGTCGAACGCGATGGCTGTCGTCATCACCTCGCCGGTCACATCGCTGTTGGGGGTTGTCGCCTCGATGACCACGGGCCCCGTCCTGTTCTCCGGCGTCCACCCCCCCGTCGGCTCCAGTGCAGTCACCGTATCCGTGCTGTCGTTGGTCGTCGCGAACTCGCCCGGGTCCTCTGGCCCCTTGTAGTCGGCGTCGTCGGGGTCGAAGCTCGGGCCGGTAACGTCGTAGGTGACAAACCCTGGGTTCGTCTCTGTCGTGCCGTCGAAGAAGGTCACCTCCACGTCGAGATCAGTCGGGTCGTCCACGACAATCGGATACGTGGTGTTGAACCCGCTGTTGTCGATGCGGCCATCGTCGACGAACGTCTTGATATCGCTTTTGTAGTCGATAGACACGTCGATATCGGCGACCTGTGGTGGCTCCGTGACGGTCGTCCCGTCGCCGGCACTGTACGCGGCAAACGCGTAGCCCGTGTACGTACCCTGCGCGAGGATATCCCAGTCGGCCACCAGCCGATCGACGCCAGCGGCTCGCTCCACGTAACCGTTCTGCAGGGCTGTCTCGTCAACCACCGACACGTCCGGTAGGTCGAACAGCGAATCCGTGACCACAGTCTCGGCCGGTGACTCGGCTTCGAGTGCCTCTGCATCGTCAGCCCAGTCCGCCCACGGCCGGTCGAACAGCCCGGTCTCGTGGGCCCCGCCGAGAAGGAAGAGCCCACCGCGCTGGTCGCGGGACAGATCCTCGAACCCGTCGGGGTCGAAATCATCGCCCTCGAAGCTGTCAAGGCGTGTGTAGATCTCATCGACGTCGTCATCGTCCCACCCCGGGAGGAAGTTGACCTCGCCGGTTACCGCGTTCCGGAATGCGGTCAGCCGGTCTGTGAAGGCTTCCTCCTCGTCGAACAGGGTCGCATCGTCGGCAACATTCGGGTCACCGCGGTAGGTAGACAGTATATCATCGAACTCCCGAAGCATATCCGCCACCAAGCTACCGGGCACGTCGGTCGGCTTGCTCGGCCGGTTCACCAACTCGACGAAGGCCCCTGATGGAGGGTCGAGAACCGCGCTGCTCTCGACCTCCGCTTTGTGAGTGTCACGGAGGAACGCCTCATCGATTGGGCGGTCTGCAGCCAGCCGCGCGTCGATGCGATCGAAGATGAACGGGTACGTCGCTATATCGGTGGGTTCGATATCGGGGGCGGTGGGGAGGCCCGCAAGCAGTTGGCCCACAGCCGCTACCTCCGCTGGCTTATCGAATGCTGTGACTTCTGTCTCGAACGGGACGCCACTATCGAAGCTGTCAAAAAAGCTCGCCACGAGCCCCTGCTCGCTGCCGTCGAACCCAAGCAGGGCCGCCTGCCCGTCCGGTGTGCTGTCGACAAACTGCGTCTGCTCGGTGCCGTTCAGCCGATCAAGCCGGACGAGCGCCTCGCCGAGCAGCCGCCGGTCCCCGTCGTCGGGGCTGTCGACGAAGCGGTCTGCAAGCTGAGTCGCAACCTGAACGGGGCCAGTCTCGAACGTCGCCGCCGGCTCGGTTGCCACGTCGCGGTCGGCGAGTCCTGTCTTCCGGGGCTCGAGCAGCAACCCTGTCGTGACGCTATCACCGATTGTAGCCTCATCGGGGTCGAGTGTCGTCTCGGCCCCCAGGTACGGGTCGACGACCTCGCGTTCGACGTGCTCGCTTATTTCATCTCCACGGATAGTCGCGTTGACAGTCACGTTCAGCGGGTCCGCCAACCGGGACTCTGGCGTGACCGTGACAGCCGACGTGCCCACACCGCTCACGTTCAGACAGCCGTCGCAGGGCTCGAACCCCCCATCATCCCTGACGGCGGCGCTGATCCCTGTGATGTTCTCGGTGAAATCCTCCGTCCCACCGCCGATGAACTCACCGACGAGGCTGACGTTGTAGCTGACCGTCTCCGGCGTGTAATCGGGCAGCCAGACGTCCTCACGACCGTCTGAGACAGCGTCGAGTTCGCTCGTGTCTTCGACACCGGTCTCGACAGAGGCACCCAGAAAGATCGGCTCCGGCCCAGGGCTGCCGGGCAGGCCGATTGCCTGGTACTCCGTCTCGACGGTGAGACGACTGGTGACGGTACTGGTGGCGTCGATGTAGGTCGCGGTGAACGCGGGCCGCGTGACGACCTCCTGAACGCGGTCGTCGTCGACGCCCGCGACGTCTGCGGGCGTTGTGCCGCCGGCGACGATGTTCAGTCCGCCGTAGATGCCAGGGGTTGTCCCGACACCGTCTGACTCGATTGCAACCTCGAAGGGCGCCTCGCCGGGGTCGAACTGGAGGGCAGGCCCGACAGGCTCGCCGTTGATGCTGCTGTTGTGGACAGAGAGATGAAAGTCCTCCTCGGGAGCGGTTTGGGTCCAGTCCCCGTCAGGATCGTCCCCGCCGAGCTGGTATGCGACCGCGTCACTGGTGGTGTTGTGATAGGCCGCCGCCGTCCAGTCACCAGCCGAGAGGGTGGTTGCGTTGTCGGGGCCGGTCGGGAGCGTTTCGCGGTGGAGGTGCAGTTCGAGGTCCTGAACCGCGGTGCTGTTCTCGATGACGATGCCGGGGTCTGCAAGGCTGTAGGGGTCGTCGATGCCCACCCGGACGAGCGTGCCGGTGTGTGTTTCCGCCTCGATGGGGTCGAGCGAGGAGATGGTTCCGGGACCGTCGAGGCGGGCCAGCGAATCCAGCAGCGACTGAACCTGTGTGACCTGTTCGTCGGTGAACGGCTGTGACTCCAGCCGCTGTGCGGTGGCATTGTGATCAAGCGGTGGTGGGTCGTCGGTCTCGGGCGGATCAAACGAGGGGTCGTACGCAGGGTCGAGCGTATCGTTGTTTTCGACGAAGACGAACGCGAGCCCGCTCTCGACAGCACTGAAATCGGCCTGGTCGGCCGACGGCGAGGTGACGCCGTCGCTGCCGGTCGGGGCGAGCGTCATCGCCACCGCCGCGAGCACCACCAGCCCTGCCAGCACCATCGCCGCGGCCAGCAACACGTTTCCACGGTTGCGGTCGGCGCCCGACCCGTTGTGCGCCTTGTCCCCCATCTCCTCTGCCGTACACGTGTGGGTCCGCTGGCAAGAATCTGTTGGTGAGTCGTTCATTATCCTCTGCTGTACAGTCGGCGGGGCCTGTCCGGGTGGCCGGGTGCGAGGCCGGGACGTGGTCGGTCGGAATGGTGAGTGCGACTGTGCCCCATCACTGCCGGGGCTGGTCCCGGCATCGGATATAAGTTCGAGGGTGACCGCGCCGGCCAGTCAGTCCGGTCCGTCGATGAGTCGCCGGAGGTGGGCCGGCGGCACCGCACCGCGGGCGGCGTGTTCACCGGCGACGAACGTCGGGACGCCGGTGATGCCACGCTGTCGTGCGTCCTGGAACGCCAACTCGAGGCTGTCCAAACTCGCCGGGTCGTCCAGTGTCGCCGCGACGAACCCCTCTGGGAGTCCCGCCTCGACAGCGAGCTCGTCGAGAACGACACGGTCGCCGATATCACGGCCCTCGACCCAGAGCGCGTCGAAGACCGAACGGTGAAACCGCCCGAACCGGTCGGGGTGGGCCGTGCGTGCCTGCCAGGCGACCCGCTGGGCGTCGTACGAGTCGATATCCCTGTCGATGAACTGCGCCATCTCCACGTCGTACTCCCCGGCGAGGCGCTCGACGTTCTCGATCGCCTGCTCGAAGTACGCCTCGTCCTTTCCGGTCTCGACAGACTCATCGAGCGTGCCGTCCGGGCGGCGCTTTTCACCACGCAGGTCGAAGGGATGCCACTCGGCCGCGATGGTCCGTGAGCCGTCACCCCCAGCGTGGTCCTCCCGGTACCGGTCGAGCGAGGCGTAGCCCAGATAGCAGAACGGGCAGACGTAGTCGGCGTAGACGAGCACGTCACCCGCGTGTGCTGCCGTGGCCGAAGTCCGTGACCGGTCGCTCATACGCTTCGTTGTGCCGCGAGCGGCAAAACACCACCCCTCGAGCCTGGTGTCACCTCGGCGGCACAGCCATGGCACGTCTGGCCGGCACCGCACCTGCCGTGTCGGGGCGCACCGACCGTCCTGACGGCCGGTTATTAACACACCAATATGGAGTAATAACACTTTTTACCGTCCGGGGGATTGTACGGGTAGAGACCGTGAGCGACAGAAAGCACCCGGGCGGCAAGCGGGGTCACACCGAAAGCGGCGAGGCTGACAGCGAACGCGCGGGGGGCAGAGATATCGAGGCGGATGTGGTCGAACTCGAGGGCGTGACCTTCGGATACGGGGAGGCAGTGGCGGTCGAGGGGGTATCGCTGTCGGTCGAGCAGGGGGAGTTCCTGGGGATACTCGGGCCGAACGGGTCCGGAAAGACGACGCTGTTGCACCTGATGATCGGGCTGAAACGGCCCGACTCGGGCGATGTGTGGCTGTTTGGCGAGCCCGCCGACAGGTTCGATGACGGGGAGCGCATCGGCTACGTCGCTCAGCGGGCGACCGACCGGGGTGACGCGATGCCTATCTCGGTCCGTGAGGCGGTTCTGATGGGGCGGTTCCCCCACTCGGGGCACCGCCGTATCAGCGAGGCCGACCGCGCGGCGGTCCGGCAGGCGCTCGACCGGGTCGGTATCCCAGAGCTGGCCGACCGGCCTATCGACCAGCTCTCGGGTGGGCAGCGCCAGCGGACGTTCATCGCCCGTGCGCTGGCCGCCGAGGCCGACCTGCTCGCGCTTGACGAGCCAACTGTCGGCGTCGATGCCGACTCCCGTGGGGCGTTCTACGAGCTGCTGAACGAACTCAACGACGAGGGGATGACCATCGTCCTCATCGAGCACGACGTGGACATCCTGACAACACACGTCGACACGGTGGCCTGTCTCAACCGCCATCTGTACCACCACGGCGACACCACCTCTTTCCTCGAGAGCGATGCCATCGATGCGGCATACGGCCGCCGGAGCGGCATCGTCGACCACCACACATGAGCCCCGATGTCGATCAGGAGACCGGGAGAGAGGTGGCCGACGGGGGGGCCGAAACGGTCGATGACACCGGCTCCGAACGGTCGACGGTCCGGCGAACCGTCGACCGTGTCCGTTCTGCAACGGCTGGCGTGGCGCCGGTACTGGGCCGGGTGCTCCCGGGCCGGCGGACCGTCGAGTATGTCGGCCTGGCGGCGACAGCGCTGCTGACGGTCGCGATGCTGGCGTTCGTGACCGTCGACTGGCTCCAGACGCTGTCGGGCCCGCTCGGGCGGGTCGGCGAGCGCGGGTTCGACGGGTACGAGCGTGCCGGACGCGGGCTCGACAGCCTGCTGGGGACGAACGTCTTCTGGGTGCCGAGCACACTCCGGGCGGTCGCGACGGGCGTGCTCGTGGGTGTGGTCGCGCCGCTGGTGGGTGCGTTTCTCGTCCATCGACAGATGGCACTCATCGGCGAGACCCTGGCCCACACCGCCTTCGCCGGCGTCGCCATCGGCGTCATCGTCGCCGGCATGCTAGGGCTGTCGGGCAGTGCCGACCAGCTTGTCTTTACTGCGCTGGTGGTGAGCGCACTCGCCGCACTCGGTCTCCAGTGGCTGACGACCCACACCGACTCCTACGGCGATGTCCCGATCGCCATCACGCTCACGGGCAGTTTCGCGGTGGCGACACAGGTCATCTCCTGGGGGCAGGGGAACTTCCCGATCGCCATCGACATCGAGGGGTTCCTGTTCGGTGACCTCGCCATCGTCACCGCCGGCGGGGCCCGTCTGGTCGCCGTTCTGACGGTCGCGGTTGTCGCGCTTGTGGTGCTCAACTACAAGCAGTTCCTGTTCATCACGTTCGACGAGCAGGCCGCCCGTGTCGCCCGGCTGAACGTCCGCGGGTACAACTCGCTGCTCATCGTGATGACGGCCGTCGTCGTGGTGGGTGCGATGCAGATTCTCGGGGTGATTCTCGTCGCGGGGATGCTCGTCATCCCGGCCGCCGCCGCCTCGCAACTCGCCGGTAGCTTCCGCGAGGTGCTCGTGCTCTCGGTGCTTTTCGGGCAGGTGTCGGTACTCGGCGGTCTCGGCTTCGCGATTATTTTCAGCCTCCCACCCGGCGGGGCTATCATCCTCGCGGGCATCGGTATCTATCTCGCCGCCGTGTTCGTCTCCAGTCGCTCTGCCGGCCAACTCTCCGTGCACTGAGGGGGTCAGACGAACTGAGCGTATCTCAGGTCGAGCGTCTGCAGGTCGACAATCGGGGCGTAGGCCACGTCGGGGTCGAGGTTGACACTGGCCTGGAAGTCGGTCTGTGACTGCCAGCAACTTGAGTTGACCGTCAGCACCCCGCGGTGACGGGTGTAGCCGAACTTGTGGACGTGCCCGGCGTGGAAGATATCGGGCACCTCGTCGATGACGAGATGATCCTTCTTCTCGGGTGCAATCCGGACCTGTCCGCCGTACTGTGGTGCGAGGTGTCGCTTCTCGAGCAGGTGTGTCATCGCCGCCGCCGGCCGCTCGTAGCTCGCGTCGGGGAGTTCGGCGATAATCTCGTCGAGCGAGACGCCGTGGTACATCAGCACCGAGACGCCCTCGACGGTCACCGTCGAGGGGTTCGCCGAGACAGTCGCGTCGTGGGCCGACATGATATCACGGAGCTCGTCGTCGAAGGCCGGTTGCGGTTCGGCCAGTCTGACGGCATCGTGGTTCCCCGGGATCATCACGATCTCCATATCGCCGGGCACGTCCTTGAGATGCTCGCTGAACCGCTCGTACTGGTCGTAGACATCGATGATGTCGAGTTCCTCGTCCTGGTCGGGGTAGACGCCGACCCCCTCGACCATGTCGCCGGCGATGAGGAGGTACTCAACGTCGCCGGCGTCGTCGCTGTGGAGCCAGTTGGCGAACCGGCCCCACGCGTCCGGGAGGAACTCATCACTGCCGACGTGGATATCCGAGACGAGTGCGGCCCGCACCGGTCGGTCCGCCGTCGACGGTGAGTGTGTGTGTGGCACGTCCGGGACATGGAGTTCCTCCACGAACAGGATCCCCTCGTCGTCGCCGTCGTCTTTCAGAACGCGACCCTCAACGGCGATGACCTCGTCGTGGCGGATGCGGCGGGCCTGGTCGGCGAACGGGCGGTCGTTCATCACGAGACAGGGGTAGGTGCCGCTTGTGTCCTCGAGTTCGAACCGGAGGTGGTCGCTCGCGGTCGTGTACCTGTTTGCGACCATGCCGACCATCGCCGCCTCGCTGCCGTCGGACAGGTCCGCGACCGCCGCGGCGGGTCGGTGGTTGACACGGCCCCGGAGCATCTCCGACAGGCGCTCGTACCGGTCACGGAACACCGCGACGAAATCTCCGTACTCGCCGGTTCCCGTGCTCTGGATGTCGCCGCTGACCTCGAGCGCGGTCGAGCGAGCTGTCGTCGACTCCTCCTGTCCGCGAGCCGTGACAGCCCCCTCCGGCTGACGGGCCGGCCCTGACCCCCCTGTTTCGACTGGAGAGTTTGCGCCGTTGTCTTGTGGTTGATCGTTCTGATTTCCACCCGAAACAGAGGGGTGATCGTGGGCCGGCTCCCCGTCCGCCCGGTCAGGGGGGCTCTTATCCGGGTTGGATGGGGTCCGGTCGGAGGCCTGCAACGGGGTATCGAGCGTTTCTCTCACCTGGTCCGCGGAGATGACGAGAGCGTCGTCGGGGGCAGTTTCGACTGCACGGTCGACAGCCCGCTCGTGGTCGGGGGCACGCGCGAGCAGGGTGACAGCCTCGCGGTCGGCCTGGTAGCCCCGGTCTGCGAGTGCTGCGACGATACGGGCAGTCTCCTCCGATGGCACATCCTGATATCGGGTGAGGGGGCAAAAAGGATAGCGAAAGGGTAAGCCGGGGTCGCCGGTGGCACGTGGCAGACAGACGGCGATGCGTTGCGGACCAGAACCTTCAACTGCCAACCCGGGGTAACAACTGTAATGACCTCACCCCACGAGGAGAGCGAGCGCGACACGTCGGGGGGCGAGGACTCGCCGGAGCGAAAAGCGCGGAGCGCGGAGCCGGGAAACGGGAAAGGCCGGGACTCCGAGCTGACAGGCGGGGAGAAGCAGGGTCCGCGGGGCGAGGGGCAGGAGCCCGGCCAGACACCCGGCAGGGGCCGGGACCCCGAGCCGGAGGATGGTGGTGGCGAGGGGGGCGGCGGCTGGAAGCTGTTCGCTCGTGACCTCGCAACGAGTGTCGTTGCCGTGCTCCTGCTCGGGGGGTTTCTGTTCGCCATCAGCGGGGTCTGGCCGCCGATGGTCGCCATCGAGAGCGGGAGCATGGAGCCCAACATGGCGATAAACGATCTGGCCTTCGTGATGGACAGCGACCGCTTCCAGCCGGAAGCCGCCGGGGCTGTCGGTCCCGGCGACACGGGGATCGTCACCGCCGACGTCGGCGACCGTGAGGGGTACACACAGTTCGGCAACAGCGGGGACGTCATCGTGTTCGAACCCGACGGGCGGAGCGACCGAACGCCGATCATCCACCGGGCCATGTTCTGGGTCGAGGCTGGCGAGGACTGGACCGAACGTGCAGACCCGGCGCATCTGAACGGCGCAACCTGCGGGCAACTCAGCGCGTGTCCGGCCCCCCACAGCGGGTTCATCACGATGGGTGACGACAACCCCGCGTACGACCAGGCCGGAAACCGGATAACCGAACCCGTCAAACCCGAGTGGGTCGTCGGCACGGCCGAGATGCGGATCCCGTGGCTCGGCTGGTTCCGTCTCCAGGCCTGATATCCCCGAGGGTGTGGGCTAGTGGTGTCTCCCGGGGTTGCAGCCTGCGCTGGGCGGCGAGTGTTTCAACACGCTCATGCGTGGCGGGGCCCAACCAATCGGTGTGACAGAAATCGACCTTCGACGTGTGATGGGCGAGTTTGCGACCGGCGTGACAGCGGTCACACTGGACAGCGACCCGCCACACGGTATCACGGTCAACGCGTTCACCAGCGTCTCGCTCGACCCGCCGCTGGTGCTTGTCTGTCTCGACCACGACACGACCGCTCACAGGAAGTTCGTCGCCGGTGAGGCAGCCCACTACTGTGTCAACATCCTCTCGGCCGACCAGCAGATCCTCGGCGAGTACTTCGCAGGAATGGCCGACGGCGATCTCGACCCCTTCGGGACACACCCGACAGAGCAGGCAGCGACCGGTGCGCCGGTCTTCTCCGAGTCGCTCGGCTACCTGGACTGTTCACTCCACGACACTGTCGAGGCAGGCGACCACACAGTCTACATCGGCCGTGTCGAGGCCGCGGCGCTGTGTGAGCCGGACCGCGACGCGCTTCTGTTCCACGAGAGTGAGTGGGGGAGCCTCTGAGTGGGACAGCCCGATTTCAGCTGTCGAACCGGGCCTGCAGCGAGGGCTGGATATCCTCGATGTCACCGAGTCGTGAGTCCGATAGCAGCACACTCTCGGTCTCCTCGAGCGGGACAGAGAGGCTGATCTCCTTTGTGCGGCCGTACCGGCCCTTGGAGACGACCACCGCGTTGACGATCCCGAGCATGTCGAGTTCGCTGATGAGGTCCGTGACCCGGCGCTGGGTGAGGACGTCCGCGTCGAGTTCGCCACAGAGCTGTTTGTAGACGTTGTACACCTCACCCGTGTTGATGTTGTTTGCGCCTTCCTTCTCCAGCAGGATGATGGCAAAGAGGACGAGCTTCGACTGCTGGGGGAGTGTCCGGACGACCTCAACAACCCGGTCGATCTCGATTTTCTCCTGTGCCTGCCGGACGTGGTGCTCCTTGACGCGGTCGGTGTCGTCGCGCTCGGCGAGTTCTCCTGCCGTCCGGAGCAGATCGAGCGCCCGTCGGGCGTCACCGTGTTCCTGTGCGGCGAAGGCCGCACACAGCGGGATGACATCCTCCGTCAGTGCCCCGTCGACGAACGCCACCTCCGCCCGGTGTTCAAGAATATCCCGGAGTTGGTTGGCGTCGTACGGCGGAAAGACGATCTCCTCCTCGCCGAGGCTGGATTTCACCCGCGGGTCCAGGAAGTCGGTGAACTTCAGATCGTTCGAGATGCCGATAATAGACACCCGGGAGTGCTCCAGGTCTGCGTTCATCCGCGAGAGATTGTACAGGGTGTCGTCGCCTGACTTCTCGACGAGTTTGTCTATCTCGTCGAGCATGATGACCACGACCCGCTCACGGTAGTCGATGGCGTCGAAAAACGAGTTGTAGACCCGGTCGGTTGGCCACCCTGTCATCGGAACTTCGGTGAACGACTTGCGGTCCTCCTGCAGCCGCTCTATCTCTGCCGTCACCGATTCGATGTCGTCGAACCGGGAGCCCTGCAGTGCTTTCGGGTCGCGCCTTGCCTCCTCGCGCAACCCCTCCAGCCCCGCTATCTCACCGGCGATCCACTCGCGGTTCTGCTCGATGAACCCGTTTGCGAGCTGTGCGAGCACGCGGTACTGTGTGTCTGTGACCTCGCAGTTGATGTACTCAACATCGCAGGGAACGTCGTACCGCTGGGAGGTCGCCTCCAGTTCGTCGCTGACGAACTTCGCGCTCGCGGTCTTCCCCGTCCCGGTCTTGCCGTAGATGAGGATATTCGAGGGTGTGTCGCCACGCAACGCCGACACGAGGATGGTCGCCATACTGTCGATCTGCTCCTCACGGTGGGGGAGGTCGCGGGGTGTGTAGGCCGGCCGAAGCACCTCCTTGTCCTCGAAGATCGGCTGGCCGCTGAGCAGGTTGTCGAACAGCCCCGTCGACTCCCCGTCGGCGTCAGCCTGTTCCCCGGAGCTCTCACCCGTCGTCGTGTCACCCGTATCCGGGTCGCCCGTCTCATCGCTCGCGAGTTCCGATGGCTCGCGTGTGTCGTTTGTGCCGTCCGGGCCGACACTCCCCTGCCCCGAGGAACCATCCCGGCTGCCCCCGTCGGCCACCTCGGGGCGACCCGCGTCGGTGTCCCGGTCGTCGAGCACAGTCTCGCTGACAGCATCCGCTGATCCGCTCTCGTGGTCTCCGCGCCGGGTCTCGCTATCGGCATCCGACCCCCAGTCGGGGGTCACAGACTCCGGAGGTTCGTGTGTCTCACCGGGCTCGGATGTTTGCTCCCGTTCGTCCTGGTCTGACATCGATATACCCCTCTATTTCAACTGGAGACTCTCGCACGCAGATTGAAATCCACACGCACAGCGGTTGAAACGGCTGATCTCCGGCGGTCACGGCGTGAGTGCCATGTCCAGTTGAACCAAAAGAGATGGCGGGTGAGTACATCTTAAATGTTACGGTCAGTTCGGGGTGGGGTGTGCCGATTGTGGGCGGTCGGCAGCGAAACGAGAGCGGTCAGGGGCGGAACACAGGGGTCAATGGGGTGGCCGGGAGCTCCACCAGCAGAGGGTCCGAGAGAGATCCAGCGGGAAACACCAGAGATATCTGGATTGAGAGACCCACCGGGTGTGGACAGGACACAGGGAAAGATCAGGCGGGCTCAAGAGAGCGAGGGCTTACGGGAGCCCGCACAGACCCCCCCACCCCTTCGTTTCGGGTGGAACCCCTCAAACGAGGGAGGGGGTCCCCCAGTACGAAAGGTAGCCTTACGTTAGGAAAGATTTAATATGGAGGGGTTCAAACAGTACCCGTAGTACGGAAATAAGGATTATTCTTCCCTGAGAATAGTTGTTTTTACGATCTAGACGACAGCAAGATACAGAAGAGTCGTCTAGATGAGAAGATTCCGCGTGGAGGCCACATTAGAGACACACACACGACCCCCCTGACAGTCGAACCAGTCCGGCTCCAGGCTGTCCCCGGTGTCTGGTCAGGTTGTTCCACCTGAAACGAAGGGGTGGGGGTGTCGGTGCGATCACAGGCCGGAGTTGTTGATCGTGATCAGCACCGGTCTGTCATCCCCGCTGTCGCCAGCCGTGTCTGGCGTGCTTGCCGAACAGTCTGTACAGGTTATATTTGTCTGACACAGGATTAAGTGGATAGGTAGGGTAGTTCTTCCAAGACCCGGCCGACGGTCGGGAGAACACCATGGGACTACTCACAGGCCTCAGATCGAGCATCTCGCGGGCAGTATCGTCACTGTTCACCGACGACGAGGCGAAGCGTATCGGCATCTACGGTCCACCGAACGCGGGGAAGACGACACTCGCCAACCGCATCGTCCGTGACTGGACGGAGCACGGTGACGCGGTCGGCCCGGAGAGTCACGTTCCCCACGAGACACGGCGTGCACGGCGCAAGGAGAACGTCGAGATAGAGCGCGACGGGCGGACGGTCGCTATCGACGTTGTCGACACACCCGGCGTGACGACCAAGGTCGACTACACGGAGTTTCTCGAACACGATATGGACGAGGAGGATGCGGTCAGACGCTCGCGTGAGGCGACTGAGGGGGTCGCCGAGGCGATGCACTGGCTCCGCGAGGATGTCGACGGGGTCATCTACGTGCTGGACGCGGCGGAGGACCCGTTCACGCAGGTCAACACGATGCTCATCGGGATCATCGAGAGCCAGGACCTGCCGGTGTTGATACTCGCGAACAAGATGGACCTCGAGGAGGCGAGTCTCCAGCGCATCCGCAACGCCTTCCCCCAGCACGAGACCATCCCCTTGTCGGCACTCGAGGGCGACAACATGGACGAGGTCTACGACAAGATCGCGGAGTACTTCGGGTGATACCGATGCCGGAGATCAAGCAACCAGACGGCGACGGGAACAACGGCGGAGTCCAGATCGACCTGATAAGCGGCGAGCGGATGGACGGGCTGGCCAGCATGGAGAAGATACGGCTCATCCTCGACAGTGTTCACGAGGGGAACATCGTCATCCTGGAAGAGGGGCTCTCCCCGGAGGAGGAGTCGAAACTCATCGAGGTGACGATGTCGGAGATAAACCCCGACGAGTTCGAGGGGATAGAGATCGAAACCTACCCGAAAAACGACACCGGCGGCGGTGGTCTGTTCGACCGTCTGACCGGCTCCAGCCCGCCGAAGAAGCTGACGGTAATCGGCCCGGCAAACAGGATGGAGACGCTGCACAAGGACGAGACGCTGATCAAGACGCTGGTTTCGTAACATGCCTCACAAGTGTACCGACTGCGGCCGTGCGTTCGAGGACGGCTCGAAGGAGATGCTCTCGGGCTGTCCTGACTGTGGCGGTACCACGTTCCAGTTCCGTCCGGAGGGTGGAGACACCTCGACGGAGGAGCCCGCAGAGCCACCGGAGACGCCGGACGCCGATGTCGACGGGGTCGCACGGACCGTCGGCAACGCCGCTTCGACCGTCCGGAGCCTCGTCGAGTCGTCGGGTTCTCCTGATGTGGACAACCGCGGTTCGGATGGCGGTCCCGGTGGGCTGTCCCCAGGGACCGACGGATCCGACGGCGCGGTCGAGACCGGACGGGCGTCCGACACTGACGATCCGATAGACATCGGCCAGGCGGGTGACGGCTGGCCGGGGGGTGACGGGTTCGGGACCGACGAGTCCGACACCGAGGACGCGCCGGACGGGACCACCGCTTGCACGGACGACACACCGTCGGACGCGCGCGACGACATCGTTGAGGCGGATGAACTCCCCGACGGGCAGTCCCCGCGCGACCGGCCGCCGGTTCCCGACCCGCGGCCCCTCTCGGCGCGCCTTGACGAGGAGGAGTCGCGGTCGGAAACTGCCGAGGCTACCGGTGCCGAGAACGCGGAATCTGTCCCGGGTGGGCCGGAGGAGCGACCGTCGCTGTCGGAGCTCCGGGCGGAGCTCAACGACCAGTTCGAGTCCATCCGGGTCGTCGCGCCCGGCCGGTACGAGCTCAACCTGATGGAGCTGTACGACCGCGAGGAGTACATCATCGCGCTCCAGGAGGACGGCAAGTACACGGTCCAACTTCCGGAGCGCTGGGACGAGCGCTGAGACTGGCCGGCCCGTGCCGTTCTCGACCCGCCGTCGCCCGGGCAGCGCTCAGTTGAGTCGTTCTCCGCCACGGCGAGTGTCATCCGCAGAGCCGTCCTACTCGACGGCGAGTGTCATCCGCAACTCTGCCCCCTCCGCGAGCGCGGCGACGAGGTCGCGGTCGAGGTCGCCGGCGGCGGCGTCCATCTCGACGGCGACGGTGCGGTCGTCGACGTAGTCGCTCGTCCGACAGACGAGCGAGCGCTCGCTCGCGAACGTCAGGTCGGGGTGGCCACGCCCGACAACCCGCCCGGTGTGACCGCCCGCTTCCAGTCGCGCGACGATCCTGGCGTCGTGGCCCCGACAGGCCCTGACGAACGAGTCGTCGAACCCCGCCGGAACCCGGTCGGCCTCGATACCGAGGATGCAGTCACCCGCCGGCGTCAGGTAGTCGTCGCTCGTCACCTCGAATGTGCTCGCGTGTCGGGCCGTGACGTTCTCGTGGCCGCGGGCGTGGACGAGTTCCTCCATACTACGGCTTCGACTGGCGAGACAAAACACCTGTTGGGTTCGGGCCGGTAGCCCACCGGCGACGACCACCGGACGGCACCTACCGCACAACCGTCACTGGGGTAGGCGAGTGCTCGACGATCTTCCGTGCGTTGTTGCCGACGAACAGCCGGTCGACCAGTGTTCCGCTGTGGCTTCCGATGACAACCAGATCGAACCCCTCGGCGGCCTGGACGACAGCCTTGGCGACGCTCCCGATTCTCACCGTGGTACCGAGTTCGACCCCGTGTTCGGTGGCGAGCTCCCGCGCGGGGGCGAACACCTCCTCGGCGTGCTCTCTGGCTGCCGTCTCGAACTCCTCCTCAAGCGCGAGCCCGGATGCCCTCCCCCACATCGGTGAGGGCTCGCCGACCACATGCAGGACGGTGATATCACCGTCGGGGTGGTTCTCGAGGGCGTACACGAGCGCGCGCCGTGCCATCTCGGAGTCGTCGACGGGGACGAGAATCCGCTCAATCATGCTTTGGGTATGCGCCGCACAATAATAAACCGACCGACAGCTTCGACGGGATTACAGCCGTTCGCGCAGCAACTGGTTCACGTCACCGGGGTCGGCACTGCCGCCGGTGGCCTGCATCACCTGGCCGACCAGGTAGTTGAGCGCGC